>Ga0265338_10003364_pt1 | contig 22575 bp, 10 predicted proteins | sample 42126metaG_FD_193579 | JGI IMG/M metagenome (GOLD analysis project Ga0265338, IMG submission 193579) | Rhizosphere microbial communities from Carex aquatilis grown in University of Washington, Seatle, WA, United States - 4-21-26 metaG | ecosystem: Host-associated > Plants > Roots > Rhizosphere... | reverse complement strand
ATCTGAGCAAGGCTGGATACAGCGGCATCAAGTACCGGAGCGAACTTCGCCCCGGAGGGATCAATTACGCGTTCTTCGACCCCAGGGATCTTGGGGTTGAATTCCACGAGTCCTTCAGGGTTACCGGATTAGACGTTTCTTTCGAGGTAAACGCGCTCCCGAAGAGGCCGAAAGAGGAACTTGACCGGGCCAACGCGGGTGTGCCGACAACGTCCGCCCAGAATCCTGAATCATGAATGCAGCCACCGCGGGCACGTTGGGCGTTTCGCAGCAATCGGAGGCTTGTGGATTGCAACCCATTGGACATTAATTACTTACGCACAATCTATATTATGTTAAGTAGAAAAATGAGCCGATTTCCCTCGCTCCATGTCCCCTTAGCCGGGGTTTCTCTTGAATCGCCGAAATCCGGGTGCGTTCGCGCCGCCGCCCACAACGAAGATCCCCAACGTGGCAATAAAATGCGATCATGTCCCCGCAATACCTCTCCTTTTCTCCATGAAATAAATGTCCCGCCGCCACCGTTCGGGAGAACCGGCCCGTTCATGTGCCGGTTCCTTCGGCTGCAAGTTGAGCAAAGGTGCCGGCCAGGCGCGGCAAGTTAACGATTCCAATCATCTCAATCACGGCATCCAACGCGTAGTCCTTCTCGCCTGGGTAGATGACATAGAGCTTTTTGAGCTTCAAAGCTTCGATGGCTGCCGTCATGGACCGGGTGCGCCCTGGGGCATCACCTGCCTTGAATTCGAATCCGATCAGGCCGTTTGGCAACGTGACCAAGAGGTCCACTTCCGCCCCGCTCTGGACCGACCACGTATAACATTGGTCCTCCCGGAACTGGGACAAGGCGATCAACTGCTCGATGCCGAAGCCCTCCCAGGAAGCGCCGAAGCGGGGCGAAGCGTAGAGTTCGTTCCGGTTGCGAACGTTGAGCAGCGCGTGAAGCAGCCCGGCGTCGCGAATATAGAGCTTGGGTGCCTTGCGCAGGCGTTTGCCCATGTTGTCAAAGTAGGGCGACAGTTCGCGGACCAGATACATGCCCTTGAAGAGCTCGACATAGCGCTGAACCGTGCGCGTGTTGACGCCCAGAACGCCGGCCACCTCCGAATGGTTCCAGTATTGCCCATGATGATGGCCCAGCAGCCGGAAGAAGCGGAACACCTGCTCGCTGGTGAGCTTGAGATCGGTGAGGCCCGGCAGATCGCGAGTAATTACATCGGATAGGTAGTGCTGGCGGATCTCCATCGAGATTTTGGGAATCTCCTTGGTATAGGCGGCGGGAAAGGCGCCATGCAGCCACAATCGCTCCCAGTTTTCCGGGCCCACTTCCTCCAGGGTGAAGCCGCTCAGGGAAAGTCGGCGGACCCGGCCGGTCAGGCTCTCGGCTGCGGCGTCGGAAATCTGGGGCGAGACGCTACCCGTGAGTATGAACCGGGTAGCGCTTTCGCGGCGGTCCGCCAGCACGCGTAGCTTCTGGAAAAGGGCGGGCATCTGCTGGGCCTCGTCGATCACGACGATGCCTTCCAGGAGATCGAGGACCCGAAAGTTGCTTTCCTCAAGTCGGGCGCGGTCAACCGGCTGGTGCAGGTCGAAATAGTTCTCAGGGGAGGAGGCGAAGCCGTCCACCAAAGTCGTCTTGCCAACCTGGCGGGGGCCAAAGATGACAGTCACCGGCCAATGGGCTAGGCCTTCGCGAATGCGTTGGATTTCGGCAGGGCGGGGAACACGATTGACACGGTCCATATCCATGCTTTTGTGTATCACAGATACATAAATGCAAGGATAATGACAACGCAAAGCCCAGCCTCCCGACTCGATCAACACCTCCGGCTCCGGCTGGAGGCGCTGGGTGATGGCGATTTCGAGCGTTTCTTCCTGCATTTCCTAAATTCCGGTATTTCACTGACGATCGTGCGTGACGGCCAGCCGGTCGAACGGCGCATCATCGAGGCCAACACGTATGCCGCTGGGACGGGGAGGAAGCAAAAAGGCATCGACCTGATCGCGAAGGTGGAAGGCGGCGAAACCTGGGTATTCCAGTGCAAACGGCACAAGACGTGGAATGTCTCCCAGACTCAGAAGGCGATCACGGATGCGACCTATCCCGCCAACCACTACTTTCTCCTGGTTGCATGCGACCCGCACAAGGACGTGCAGGATGAAATGGACAAGCACCCCCAATGGTCCTTCTGGAACTTGGACCGCATCTGCCAGGAGTTCCGGATGCGCGTGCCCAAGCATCTGCAGGCGCCGGCTCTTTATTTTCTTACGCCGGAGGAATTGAAGCGGTTTGCCCCCTACGCTACCGACGCACTTGTACCGGCGCAGGATTACTTTGCCTCGATCCAAGAGGCGGGCCACTCGTTCCACCACAATTACCCCTTGGTCGGCCGCAGCCAGGAGATGGCGCAGATGGAGGCCTTCGTCCGGGACCCCAAAGCCAAGGTCCTAAAGATCTCCGGGAAGGGAGGCGAGGGCAAGAGCCGCCTCCTTTGGGAGCTCGCGCATACCGTCTGTACGAAGCCGGGGTCGCCCGCCGTCCTGTTCCTGAATCCGCATTCAACCGGCGACCTGACGCTGGCCCTATGGGACAAGGACACCCCGCGAATCATCGTTGTCGACGATGCGCATCGCATCGAGCGTGTTTCCCACGAACTCCTCAGCCGCGTGCGGGAGGCCGAGGCGACGAAGCTGGTGCTGGCCACCCGGCCGCAGGGCAGCGAGGTCCTGGATGAGCGGCTCCGGGAGCATGGGTTCCCCCCGCCGCAAGCCCTCGCAGTCACCCCGCTCAAGAAGAAGGATATGATGGCGCTTGCCACCGAGGCGCTCGGTGCCGCCCTCAAGGCTAGGGCCAGGGATTTGGTGGGTCTGACGGGCGACAGTCCGTTTCTCACTGCCTTGGCGGGCGACCTCCTTAAGCGCGGTAGGCTGCAGTGGGGTAACTGGCAGTCTGCCGAGGAATTCCGGGCGGCGGTCTTCCGGTCCTTTGAGACCGACAACCTCAATCACCTAGGAGAGGCCGACCGGAAGCAGGGCGCCCGGCTCCTGCGCATCATTGCGCTCTTGGCCCCGGCCGCCCCCGATGCGGTATTCCACGAGACGGCGGCAAAATGCCTGAACATCCCGAAGGTCGAGGTGGAGGCGCTCCTTCGCCGTCTGCAGGCGGCTGGCATCGTCTCCGCCGAGAACCAGAACGTGCGGGTGATCCCTGACCTCTTTGCCGACTTCCTCGTCTTCGACACGGCCTTCGATCCGAAGCACCGATTGCCGGAACTGGCCGCCACCGTCCTTAGGGAGTTTGCAAATCAGGCCGCCTCGCTCCTGCGCAACCTAGCCGAGGCCTCCTGGATCGCCGGGGCGGAGGCGCTAGGTCGCGAGGAACTCCTTCGTCCGCTGCTGGACGCCGAATTCGCGCGCTTTGACGCGAGCAGCTTTTTCGAACGCGGCTGCATGCTTGAGCGGTGGGCCACCTTCAGCGTCCACCTGCCCGGCGAGTCGCTGACGCTCGCCAAGAAGGCGCTCGCCCAGGAAACGGCGCCGGCCGGGGCCACATCGCTCTTCGATTCCGGCGAGAAATACGGGATCAACTCGCACCGCTATGTCCGCTCTCACATTCCGACGCTCCTTAAGCCGGTAGCGCTCTGGCACGACCTGCACCGGCCCGCAGCGCTCGATTTCCTCTGGCAGCTAGGGATCGACACGCCCCGCGGCATGCTTAATGGCGGCAAGAATCATCCCTGGTCGGTGATCGCCGAGGTCGTCACGTTTACGCCGCACAAAACCGTCGCCATCGTCGACTCCGCCCTGCAGTGGGTCGAACGCCTGGTGCAGAGGCCGGCGGCCCGGGAGGTTCTCGTGGCACAACGCGCCGCCCTGAGCATGCTCTTGGAGCCCTGCTTCGAACGCTTCGTGGAATTCAACGAGTGGCAGGGGCGGACCATGCGCTGGTGGACCCAACCCGTGGACGTCGAATTCACCTTGCCTTTGCGCACGCGCGCATTGGCGATCATCCGGCAGGTAATCGAGCAGGACTCCTGGCGTCTCGCCCTGGAGGGCATCGGAGCAGCCGAGCGAGCGCTGCACCGTGTGGCCGGCATCGAAACGTCGCGTGTGTCCCAGGCAGAAGAATTCCGAGACGAATGGCGGCCGGAGCGCCTGAAGGCCCTGGCACTCCTTCCGCTCGCGCTCCAGAAGCATCCGCACACGATGGTGCGGTTCTCGATCCGCCAAATGCTCCAGCGTGACCTAGCGTATGAGGAGGATCTGGTGTTCGCCGCCGCCGTACGCGGGGTGCTGGCCTCAATTCCGAGTGATTTTGGCCTGCGGCTTGGGACGGCGATCAACACGCAGGGCCACTTTGAGTTTGCCGAGCAGATGGGAGCCCCGATAGGCGAAGAGGCGCAGGGCAAGATCAAGGAGCGCTGGAAGGGATTCCTGGCCGATCTCGCTCGGGAATACCTTCGCAGTTGTCCCGAACCTGCCGCGATGATCACGTGCCTCGATCAGATAATAGAGGAGAGCTTGGCCGCCGGGCATCACCCCAATACCGGTGAACTCCTCGCTGCTGTGACCGAGGCCAATCCGCAACGAGCCGCCGCATTCTCCGCGGCCCTGCTCGATCCCGGGTGCAAGGCGCACGTCGCGGTCATCTGGCATCAGGTGCTCTACAGCCTGCCGGCATCCCAGGCCGCGGAAGCCGAGCGGCTCCTAGCGATCGCGGCCGAACATCCGCGCACTGACATCCGCCGCGGCGTGGTTGACTACTTCCGGTTCCGTGATCGGAAAGAGATGGCCTTAAGTCCCGCCGAACGTGCACTGCTCGAGAAGATGGCGGCGAAAGCCGGCGCGGACGAAATCATGAGTTTCGTGACGTTCCTCCAATGGGTCGGGCCTTCGTGCGCCGAGTGGGGCTACGAGCTGCTCGGCAAACTGCGGCTGGCGGACCTGCCGGATGAATTTCACGGTGAGGTGCTTGCGGCCCTGAACCCCTATCATGCGCGAAAAGTCGACCCACCCCTCGGGACTGTCCGGCATGTGCTGGATGCGCTCGTCAAGGTTCCGGAGATCAAGGTCGATCATCACGGCGGCGGATACGAACGGATCGTGAAGCTATACCCGCGGGCGATCTACGACTTCGTCCTCCAACGCGCCGCCCGTTACGAAAAATCGGGGAGAAAGCCCCGCTACCAGGCCGTGCCGCATGACATCCTCGCGCGTTTCCGGCTGAAAGGGCTCTCAGCGGACGCGGATTTCGATAAAATCTGCGGGTTCCTATGGGAGAAACTGATGGAAAAGGCTCCCGAGCACATGCGCTATGTCTGGCGGGAGCTATTCCAGGGCATCGTGCTGGACCGGGTGGATTTCTGGCTGCCCAAGCTCACCGTGGCAGTGAAGGCCGCGACCTCGCTCAAGCAGCTGCGGGAGCTGATGGAAGTAGTCCATTTTGATGGCTCGCTCATTGTGTTCTTTTTTCCGGATTTCACGAAAACGGTCCTGCAGAAGGCAGAAGACCTGGAGGGGATCGAAGGCTACGAGCGCATAAGGACCACGCTCTATGTCGTGAGCGGTCCGCGGGGCCGTTCGGGCACTAACGGCGAACTCAATAAGGACAACGACTACGTCGAAGCCGAGGCCGTCAAGGCAGCGACTACTTATGCAGCGGACTCCGTGCTTGGGCCGTTCTACCGCTGGGTCGTCGAGGTCGAGCAGCACGAACGGGAACAGAACCGAAAGCGATATCAGGCAGACATGGCGTCGCTCGACGAAGAATCGGACGGCTAAGCGAAGGCCGGTCGCGAGCGGCGCTTCATCAGCATGGCAGGAGCATCGTATTCGGGGAGCCGGGGACGGTTGCGGCGCGAGCTGAAGAGGTGCAAAGAAAAAGGCGGAGCCTCGAAATGCACCATCAGTTCCCCCATCCGAGCGAATCCATCCGGCTGCAACCGGCCCATGAGCGCCCGACGGAAGGCATTGGTGAGAATGTCGACCAACTGCAGGCCCGGCGTGATCCGTGAATCAGCGAACTCCATTGATTCGTAGAGCACACGCTTGAGGTCGAAGATAAAGCCGGGTTGTCCCGGCGCGCGGGAATTGGGCGGCGGCAAATGCACCGGCCAGCATTGGTCCTCCCTTCCGAATTTCCTGTCGAAGTGCGAATAGTCGCCCTCAGGAATTCGGACCCCGGGAGACTCGATTGTCCGGCTCTGGATGAGCCCACCCGCCATCAATTTCCAGGCGGTCTCATATTTTGTCCTCTGCTCCGCTTTGCCATCGATAACCCAGCGGAATGCCCCCGCTTCGCTGGCCGGCCCCCGCATCGCGAATTGCATGGTCGCCAGATCGATCACTCGCTTGATGAGATCAGTCAGCAGCACGGTTTGGATGAAGAGCTGCGGTGGCGTTTTTTCATACAGCGTCCGTATGCCCGCCATTTGGTTTCGGAGTTTAGGCCGATGCATTTCCGTCAAATCCTCAGTCAAGTATTGCGCCTGCGTCGTTTGATAGTTGCGCAGTGCCGCTGGTTCGTTCACTGACATCTCTGTGGCACAGACGAAGAACAGGCAACGGGCCTCCAGCAGCAGGGCTATCATGGCGGCGACTTGAGATTCGTGTAGGCTGCTGCCCTTCACCTCCTTGCCACTAGACCCCCAGGAGCGAAAAAGCGAAGCGTAGTGAGCTTCCAAGGCATCCCTAGACCCCTCGCGCACGACCAGGGCCCCGACGCATGACAGGTTCCGGCCTTCTTTTTCGGGCACCAGAAAGTTCCCGGACTCGTCGATGTAGATATACATGGCGCGTGAAACCCGATACGTAGCAAATTACGCCGCCGATTCCAGCTTTCCTCTACCCGTGGGCCTGCTTAGATGCCGATTCCCCTCATGCCCTCGCGCAAATCGGCTCCTTTTTCGACCGCCTCACAGCGGGACCTTGCTCGCATTCGCCGCTATATCGATCTGTTTGATCGCGCAGTTTCCGAACGCGAGGAAAAGGACCCGAACTGGCGTGTGCGCGCATTGCTCTGGGTATTGGAAAGCTCCTTCCGTGTGCTGCAACGGGCCCTGCGCACACAGAAACGGGTCCACTGGAAATCGCCGTTTTGGGCGTTTCAATACCCGGTGCAGTGGGATTGGGAGAAGTGGCAATGGAACAAGAGCGAACTGGCGGTGCAATACGGTCAGCTGACGAGCCACAACACGCACGCCCGGAAGCTCGCCGTCCGTGCCCTGGCGGAGATGAGCGTGCGGCATCAAATCTACTCTACGCTGCAATACGTCACGAACGAGGTTTCCACGTATAAGAACGGCCGTTACCAGCATCCTATGATGCCGGAGCCCCTGGCCGAAGCGACGCGAAGTATCAAGGGCCGCGGGCCGCAGCTCGAAGCACTCGAGCAATTGTTCTCCCCCTTTTCCATCGGCGCCGCCGAGATAGAACTTCCGGAAGGATTGAAGCCCGGCCAAAAAATCCCCAAGCCGCTGGCTGAGCAGCTCGCGCAGGCCACGCGAGCCATCCATGTGCCGGAATTCATTTGTCCGATGTCCTCCGACGGACACGCAATTTCCGTCCGGATCATCTTCCAGGTCTTCCCGCTAACCATCGATGACCGTCTGAAGCGCGTCTATTTCCCGATTACGGTGGGCGTGATGGTTACCTCCGACCAGTCGCCCCCGGTCGACTATGCCCGTCCGCCCAAGTGGCTCAACCCGGAGCAATGGAGCGAGCGGGAGCGCGGTCAATTCTGGGGCGGCATCAAGAAGTTTTTGCGGCATCAGCAAGAAGCGCTGAAGCAACCCGCGAACGACCCAGTAACCAAGGAGGTCGAAGCGGTGACCACCAGGATGGAAATCGAGATGGAGGCCACGTCGCCGGAAGACGTCCGGCGCTCCGCCGATCAAGTGCTCGATGTTCTGCGTCAAAACGGATTCCTCAAGGCATATAAGATCAATGCCGCGCCGGCTATCGCTCCCGCCGCCGTCGCCGCAAAGACCACGGCGCTGTTGGAAACAGTCGAACACGCGAAGGATGTTGCCTCCAAAGGACACGCATTGGAGGATTTGATGTTCACCCTACTCGAGGCCGTGCCGGGATTCGAGGTGAAGAAGCGCATTCGCACAGTCACGGAGGAGATCGATCTCAAGGTGCTGAACTCGCATACCGACCCAAGGTGGCGGGACAACGCCATCATTCTCTTCGAGTGCAAGAACTGGTCGACGGTTTGCGGCAAAGACGAGGTGGTTTTATTCGAACGCAAACTTGAGAATCGCCGCGGCCGGGTGAAACTGGGTTTCTTCGTTTCGTGGCGAGGGTTTGCGAGAACCGTACCCCAGGAGCTTCTGCGCGGCTCCCGCGGGAGGGTGCTCGTTGCGCTCGTGACGGGCAACGACCTTCGCGTAGCCGCCAAAACGGGCGACATTCTGCCCATGCTTCGGGCAGTCGTGGACCGGGCCGACGCCAACTGATATGCTGCGCGTTTGGAGCTCGGCGCTAAATCCTAAACCATGTCACTTTCGAACGCGCCACTGGCGACGATCATTCTAAATCAATATTCTAGGGGCACCGCGAAGCAGCTCGGCGCTGCGATTACTGATGTGTGCTCTCCGTCGTGCACGAACGGCTTCGCGTCATCTGGCATCTATATCTTTTGGGATATCGCTGAGCGTGAGGCGCTCTATATCGGACTGGCTATCGATCTGGGACTTCGCTTCAACCAACACAACGGCTTCAAGCCCTGTCCGCGGGAGGTCTGCAAGCTGGAGCACATCATGGCATACTTCGCGGGGCATGCCGAGCTGGGTTACATCCTCGTAGCAATTGAGGCCTTGCACAAACACGCAACGGGGTGCATGGTTGCTCTGCAAATGAGTTGGCCCCCGCGGGCTTTTTCTAGCCGTCTCGTGTGGGAAATTGTGTCTCCCTGCTGGTGCGGTTTCTTGATGTTAATCCCCCTCGAGAGCATTCAACGAATCACGATTTCCCGAGTTGCCAGCTTGCTGCCGGCTGCGTTGGGTCTGCTTGTTGTGGTGGGTTGGGCCTTTGGCGTTTCTTGGATCAAGAACTTGCGGCCGAGTGCGGTAGCAATGAAAGCCACCACGGCAGTTGGCTCGCTTCTTTCGGGTGTGAACCTCTGCCTGCTGGACGCGCAATCGTCGCTCTGTCTGAGCTGGATAAAGCCGAACGGTGATGTTGACCGGCGCATTCCTGCGCCTCGCCAACTTGGCTTGGTGTGCCGATGGGTGGCAAAACGGAGTGGCGGACAGGAAATGTCGGCCCTGCAGGCGGCGGCTTTGGATTTATTGGTTCGCCAGAGAATCAGATGAAAAGCTCACCTGCCCGAAAGCCCCCCATCGTTTCTGTCGCCGCGTTGTTGCCGCTGGCACTGGCCGGCGGTGTACTCCTTTTTTGCGGGGGCTTCTACCTGCGCGAAGTTAGCAATACTGAGAAGTCGGTGCTGGCTCAGGAAAGCGTCCAGGTTGATGCGCTTGCCCACCTCTTCCTAGCCGAGATTCGCCCGGTCGCGGAGGACTTGCAACAACTCGGAAACGGCGAAGGCCTGCGCGCCTACGCCACCAACGGCCAGTCCGCCGAGTTCGACCGGGCGATCCAACAAGCGGTATTGTTCAGCCACCTGAACCCGGAGTTTAATCAGATCCGATATCTGGATAACCGGGGCCAGGAGGTACTGCGCATCGACCGAAACGGTCGCATTGTCCCGCCCGGCGAGTTACAGGACAAATCCGGCCGGCCTTTTTTTCAAAAGACATCCACGCTCGCAGCCGGCCAGATGTATCTTTCCGCTTTTGACTTGAGCGTTGAGAACGGCCGCGTGAAGCAGCCGCCCGAGCCGATGTTGCGTTTTGCCATGCCGATATTTGACGGCACGGGCCAACGACGTGGCGTATATGTCATCAATTTTCTCGGTAGCAGTCTCTTCTCGCACCTCCAGAGTCTACGTCCGGAAGGTCAGTCCCATTTGAGAGTGTTAAATGCCCAAGGCTACTGGCTGAAAGCTGCGCAACCCGAACAGGAGTGGGGCTTTATGTTTTCCGAACGGAATGCATCGACCTTGGCGCGCACAGAACCCGAGCTGTGGGCGCGACTAGCAAGCGAGCCGAACGGACAGACGCGCCATGCCGGCGGGTCTTTCAGCTGGCGGCGGATTGATCTGCGTCAAAGTGTGAGGGGCAGCTTGCTTTCCGTGTTCGCCGAGGATGGTTTTCTCGTTATCGCATCGGAAATATCGGGCCAGGAATTTGGAGCGCTCCTTGCACGCTTGCGGGTGGTATTTGGCGTTTTAACGATGCTGTTGCTGGCATCCGCCATTTTCGCCGGACGAATGTTCCGTTCACGGCGACTAGCCCTGCAAGCCCTGCGCCGCAGCGAGGAAAACCTAACCGTCACTCTCCACTCCATCGGCGACGCCGTGCTGGCGACCGACGCCGGGGCGCGCGTCACGCGCATGAATCTCGTCGCAGAAAAACTGATGGGCTGGACACAGGCCGAGGCGCAGGGGCGGCCTGTTGCCGAAGTCTTCCGCATCATCAACGAGGAAACCCGCCAGCCTTCCGTCATCCCCGTAGACAAGGTGCTCGCCACCGGCGAGATCCACGGTCTGGCCAATCACACCATCCTCATCGCTCGCGACGGCACCGAGTGTTCCATTGCCGACAGCGCGGCGCCTATTTGGGACAAGCAGGGAAAGATCCTCGGCGTCGTGCTGGTGTTCCGCGATGTCACCGAAAGCCGCCGGGCGCAGGCGGAGCTCGACCGTTTTTTCAGCCTGTCACTGGACTTCCTCGCCATCTCCAGCGCGGATGGCTACTTCAAGCGCGTCAGTCCCGCCGTCACCGACGTCCTCGGGTGGAGCACGGAGGAGTTTCTCGCGCGGCCGTTCCTCGATTTTGTCCATCCCGAGGACCAAGCGGCCACGCTTAGCGAAGTCGAACGGCAGGTCGTCATGGGCGAGAAGGTGTTCCATTTCGAGAACCGCTACCGGCACAAGGACGGCAGATGGCGCGTGCTCGCGTGGCGCTCGGTGCCCGGTCCTGGCGGGATGATGTATGCCACCGCGCGCGACGTGACGGAGAAGAACGAGACGGCGCTTGCCCTGCACCGCGCACATGCGGACTTGACCCGGGCCAACGCCGAGCTGGCTCAGGCCTCACGGCTCAAGGACGAATTCCTCGCGACCATGAGCCACGAACTGCGCACGCCGCTCAACGCCATCCTCGGCTTGAGCGAGGCATTGCTCGAACAGGTGGGCGGCACGCTCACGCCACGGCAGGTCAAGTCCGTCACCACCATCTCTACCAGCGGCCAGCATCTGCTCGCGCTCATCAACGACATCCTCGACCTGTCCAAGATTGAGGCCGGCGCGCTGGAGTTGCACGTCGAGCCGTTGAATGTGGACGAGTTCTGCCAGGGCTGCCTCGCTTTCGTGCGGACGCAGGCGATGCAGAAGAAAATCGGCGTTGCCTTCGAGCCGGATGGGCGCGCGGCGAAATTCGTGGCAGACCCGAAGCGCTTCAAACAGGTTCTCGTCAACCTGCTGACCAACGCGGTGAAATTCACGCCGGAGGGCGGTCGCATCGGCCTGACGGTGGCTGCGTCCGAGGGCGAGGACATGGTGCGCTTTACCGTGTGGGACACCGGCATCGGCATCGCGTCCGGGGACCAGGGAAAACTGTTCCGCCCCTTTACGCAGATCGACTCAGGCCTGACGCGGGCGCAGGACGGCACGGGCCTCGGCCTCGCGCTGGTGGCGAAATTGGTGGAATTGCACTGCGGTAGCTTGGCGCTCGAGAGCGAACCGGGCAAGGGTAGCCGGTTCATTGTGACGCTGCCGCAGATTGCCAGACTCGCGCCGGAACCGGCGCCGCAAGAAGAGACGGATCGCCGGGGTTTCCGCCGCGCGCTGATCATCGAGGACGACGCCACGTCGGGCGCGATTCTTGCGAACTACCTCACCGAACTGGGCCTCACCAGCGCGCTACATACGCATGGCGAGCAGTCTGTGGAGGCGGCGTTGCGCGAGCGGCCCGATGTGATCCTGCTGGACATCCAGTTGCCCAATGAAAGCGGCTGGGTGGTGCTCGCCAAACTCAAGGAACACCCCGGAACTCGTGATATCCCGGTCGCGGTGATCTCCGTCGTGGACGAGCCGCAAAAATCGCGCGGGTTCGGGGCAGCGGCGCATTTCACCAAGCCCGTCACTCGCGCGCAGCTCGCCCAATTTCTCCAGCGTAGCGTCGTGGAGGTGGCGCTCGCTGCCGCACCATGCATTGTGCGAGGTCCCGGCCGCGGCCCGCGGATCCTCCTTGCTGAGGACAACGAGGCCAACATCCAAACCCTCGGCGGGTATCTCGAGGATAAGGACTACGAGATGCACTACGCGATGGACGGACTCGTCGCCGTAAAGCTCGCGCGGGAACTCCGCCCCGCGCTCATCCTGATGGACATCCAGATGCCGGTGATGGATGGTTTGGCGGCGATGAAGGAAATCCGCACGGACGCGGCGTTGAAAGACATTCCAATTGTGGCCCTCACTGCCTTGGCGATGTCCGGCGACCGCCAACGCTGCCTCGCGGCGGGCGCGACGGACTACCTGAGCAAGCCGGTGAGCTTAAAAGCACTCGCGGCGCTCGTGAAACAGCTGTTGTCGAAAAACGATGAGAGCGCGTCGATCTAATGCGTCAGGCATGAAACGAGTCGTTCCCATCTCCAACTGAGTCTCCGCCTCACGCTTCACACGTCACACCGCTCCCATGTCCTCACCCGCTATCATCCTTGTCGTCGACGACCTTGCGGCCAACCGCGAGACGCTCCGCGAATTGCTTGGCGCGGACGATTACCGCCTCATCGAGGCGGCCAATGGCGCCGAGGCGTTGCAGCTTGCGACCGAGACACCGCCCGACCTTGTGTTGCTCGACGTGATGATGCCCGGTATGGACGGCTACGAAGTCTGCCGCCGCCTGCGGGCCGACGCGCGCCTCGCCGAAGTGCCGGTCATCATGGTCACGGCGCTGGACGATCAGGCGTCCCGGCTCGCCGGGATCGCGGCGGGCGCGGACGACTTCATTACCAAACCTTTCAACCGCGCCGAACTGCGCGCCCGTTTGCGCACCATCACGCGGCTGAACCGCTACCGCCGGCTGATGGAGCAACGCAGCCAGTTTGAATGGGTGGTCGAGCACGCGCACGACGGTTACGTGCTGGTGAACGCAGCGGACGAAATCCTGCTGGCCAACGCTCGCGCGCGCTTGTGGCTGGGGCTGCCGGCTGTGGCAGGGCTGCCCGCGGCGGATAAGTTTCTCGCCGTGGCGCGCCGGATGTTTGCGTGCCAACCGGTCGAGCCGTGGTGCGATTGGCCGGCAGCTTTAGCGGACGAGAGGCAGCCAGCACGTCTGCTCGTCCGGCCCGAGACTGCCCAGGCCCGCGCCTTTTTTCTCGAGGTGGCGGTGCATGACAGCCCCACCTACGGGCGACTCGTCCGCTTGAGCGACGTGACCGAGCGGCTGGCCGGGCAGCGCGACCACCGCTCGTTTCAGACGATGGTCTCGCACAAACTGCGCACGCCGCTCAACGGCATCCTCGGCATGCTGGAAGTGCTGACAGCGGATCTGGCGGGCTATTCGCGGGAGGAACTCGCCGAGTATATCGGATTGGCGCACCAAAGTGCCGAGCGGCTGAACGTGGCGGTCGAAGACATCTTGCGCTTTGCCGGGATTTCAAACCTGGCGGCCGGCTCGGGCTTCGCGCTGTCCGGCCTGGACGAGGTAGTCCAACGGGTGGCGGCAGACCTCAAGCTTCCGACGGTGGCCGTTCTCGTGGCAGCCGAGGCGCGATCTTCAAGCTTCGCGTGCGCCCCGGAGAATCTGGAGTGGGTGTTATTCGAATTGTTGGAAAATGCGAAGAAATATCACCCGCGGCACGCGCCGGCGGTGGAGGTCAGCGCGCGGCTTGAGGGACAAGGCTGGGTGGTTTTGACGATCAGCGACGACGGAGCCACGCTCTCGCCCGCGCAATTGCTTCGCGTCGGGTCGCCGTTCTTTCAGGGCGAGAAATATTTTACCGGTGAGGCGCCGGGGATGGGCCTGGGCCTCGCGAGTGTCTTCGCGCTGGTCTGGAAGGCCGGCGGATCGTGCCGCGTCCATAATCGGACCGCCGCGCCGGGTGTCTGCGTGGAGTTGCAGTGGCCGCGTGCGGAAAGCGGACGAAAACGCCCGTGAGTGAACCGTGAATCAAATCCTTTCCACGATCCTCGTCGTCGATGACATCGCCGCCAACCGCGAGACGCTGGCCGAACTCCTCGACGCGCAAAATTACCGGCTGGTCGAGGCCGCCAGCGGGCCCGAGGCCCTTGCCCTCGCGGCAGAATCGCCGCCCGACCTCGTGCTGCTCGACCTGATGATGCCCGGCATGGACGGCTATGAGGTCTGCCGCCGACTGCGCGCTGACGACCGCCTCGGGGAGGTGCCGGTCATCATGATCACCGCGCTCGATGACCAGGCATCGCGGCTTGTCGGCATCGAGGCGGGAGCGGATGACTTCATCTCGAAGCCGTTTAACCGCGCTGAACTGCGCGCGCGGGTGCGCACCATCACGCGGCTGAATCGCTACCGCCGGCTGGCCGAAACGCAGGAGCGGTTGCGCGAAAGCGAGCTGCGTTTCCAGAAGCTGGCCGAGCACAGCGACGATGTGTTCTGGTTCCACTCGGTGAACCCGGTGCGCATCACCTACCTCAGCCCCGCGGTGGAAGAAATCTGGGGGCTGCCCGCCGCACGGTTTTACGAAGATCCGCGCCTGTGGACGAAATGTATCCATCCTGACGACCGGTCGCGCGTGGAAGCCGCCTACGAGGCGATGTTAACCGGACATGCGACCCGGTTCGAAGGGGAATACCGCGTGGTCCAGCCCGACGGCGCCGTGCGCTGGGTGCTGGACAGCGGCACGCCGATTCGTGGCGCTGGCAACGCAATCGTAAGCATCGGCGGCGTGGCGCGCGATATCACGGACCGTAAGAACGCGGAGGAGCAAATGCTTCGCTCGCAGCGGCTGGAAAACGTCGGGATGCTCGCCGCCGGCATTGCGCACGACTTCAACAACTCGCTCGCGCCGATCATTATGTCCGGCCCTATGCTGCGCCCGCACGTGGTCGATCCCGGCGGGCAGCGTATCCTTGCCATCGTGGAAAAAAGCGCCGCGCGCAGCGTCGCGCTCGTGCGACAACTGCTCTCGTTCGCTCGCGGCGCAAGCGGCCAAAGCCAGCTCCTGCAGGTCCGTCACGTGTTGCAGGAGGTGGTCGAACTCGCTGAGAGCACGTTTCCGAAGTCGATCCGCGTCGAGGCCCAGCTACCCGGAGACCTGTGGCCGGTGCAAGGCAACCCGACACAGATCCACCAAGTGTTGTTAAACCTGTGCGTGAACGCGCGCGACGCAATGCCACGGTCCGGAGTGCTTACGGTCACGGCGGCCAATCTCACCCTCGATTCTGTGGCAGCAGCCGAGATCGCCGACGCGCGGCCCGGCACTTTTCTCGTTGTCGAGGTGCGCGACACCGGCACCGGCATCCCGCCCGACGTGCTGGCCCGGATCTGGGAACCATTTTTCACCACGAAGGGCGAAGGCAAGGGCACCGGCCTCGGCCTCTCCACGGTGCGCGGCATCCTGCTTCACCATAACGGCTTTGTGACGGTGAAGACGCGCGCGGGCCATGGCACCGTGTTTTCAGTCTATTTGCCAGCGGCGGAGGGCGCGACCGGCGGCGGCGAAGCGAGCGCGGGCGCCATTCAGCCGCGACGGGGCGAGGGCGAGCTGATTCTCGTCGTTGATGACGAGGAAACGGTGTGTGAAATGACCGCAAAAATCCTCATCAATTATGGCTACCGGGCGGTGACGGCATGTGACGGGGCCGATGCGATCGCGGTCTTCGCACCGCGCGCTGCTGAGGTGCGGCTGCTGCTCACCGATCTGGAGATGCCCATGCTCGGCGGCGGCGCGCTGGCTACTGCGCTGCGCCGTTTGAATCCTGGCCTGCCCATCGTCGTCATGAGCGGAGTTGGCAGCCGCGGCAGCGCCGCGCCCCAAGAGTTGACGACGGCGTTTATCGCCAAGCCCTTCCAGGCGGAGACCCTGCTGTCAATCGTTCGCCACGCGCTCGACACGCCTCTGGCTCCCGAATCGTTCGCTCCTTTAGCCTGATCATTCCCATGGCCTCCATCTTCTTCATCGCCGCCGCCGCCGTCCGCAACGTGGCCAATCCGACGGCAAGGCCGGCCTCGCGCTTTACCACGCGGACTGCACCATCTGATCGTCACCGGATAGTATCCGTAAACGGGTGGAATTCGACTCGCTGACGGCGCGTATCTTTCTATGGTGCTTCCGAAGTGATTCGGTCCAAGCTTACGGAATAAAATAGATAGATGCCGATCTAAGCGTTGATGGGCAGGAACTGAGCTATCGAGGAAGGCTTCACGTCAGACCACTCGACCTTGGGGGCGCGTTGAAGGATCTCGAATTGAACCCTTACTTGGATGAAGTGCTCGGCGACGGTGACTGCGAAGCTGAAATTCGGATCGTCCGAAAACTGCCAACAGGCAACAAAGCGTAGATGATATCAGTGGTCGTGTAGAGCCTGGCTCCGGGGGGCAAAGCAGAACCTCAGGGTAACGACTCCGCGCGAACGCCGATATTTCATGACCCGCTATGGCATCGTGACCTCAACCACAGCCGACGGATGACCGTACAATTATGTGAATGTCACCAGTCATTTGAACTTAACGATTTCGCTCGTGAACGGCGACTGCCTCCAAGACTAAGTTAACATTATTCTCTGCGCGTCATAACATTGTTTATGGGAAGCTTCCCATAAACAATGGGATCCCGTCTTACCCGCCTTGACTAAAGCCTTCACCTCGGCGCGAACGGCATCCGTAATGGCGGCCACGAATTCCTTGAGGGATTCGAAGCCGTAGGCGGATGGAAGGGAGGCCAGTTCCTTAGCCAGGGCCTGCTCGAGGCGGCCGACCTTGGCCTTTGTATCGTTCAGTTCCTTGACGCTTGAGATAATCCTGGGGTGTTACGATTACCTAAACGGGATTGGTATAGGGCGCAAGAGGCTCGGAAAGAATAGGCATGTCCGACCTGGACCGCCGCATCGAGAGATACCTTTTGGGGAAAGTCCGGGAGGTGCCGAAGGAATATTGATCTGTTCGGGTCGTTCTAGAAATGCCAGGCAACGGAACCTGCCACATTGATTGGCGCTCCGGGCATCACGGTTTGCCCAGTGTAGTCGGTCCCCTCGCCGGCAGTGATGAGGTACCTGTGATTGAGAACGTTATTAAGGTTTAGGCGCGCCTCCCAGTTACCGTGCCGGTAGTGAGCCACGGCATTAACGACGGTGAAGGCAGGTAGCGTTACGGAGTCATCGTTAGACGTGAAGCGGCCCCCCATGGATACGGTCCCACCGCCGATGCCAAAACCATGGCCAAGTTCAAAGGTGGTGTAGAGGCTGGCGCTATTCCTTGGAACGAGCGACGGCATCTTGCCGTCCAGCAGTATTCCACCGCTGTCCAAGCCTCCGTTCAGAATGACGGGATCGAGGAGTTCGTAGCTTGCCGACACGGACCAGCGAGCGGTGATGCGGCCTGCGAGAACAAGATCAACGCCGCGGCTGCGTTGCCGGCCGGCGGTGGTCGTCAGGTTGGTCACTGCGCTCGTCTCGGTAATGTCGCGTGTAAGCTGGAATACGGCAACGGTGGAGCTCAGCGAATCGCCGAGAAGGGATTCCTTGGCGCCAACTTCAAAATTCGTCGCCTTAAGTGGCGCGAGTGCGGCCGTGGTGGCGGCCGTGGAAATGCCATCCCCGGCGGCGGGCGAGAAGGACTGACTTACGGTGCCGTAGAACGATAGATACCGGTCGGGTTCGTACACGACGCCAACGCGGGGACTGATCGTGCGGTTGAGACTCTCAATCTGATTGAAAGGCGACACCTTGTTCTGCTGGGACACCTCGTAATAATCGGCCCGGATGCCGGCTAGAGCCTTCCAGTGCTGGGAGAAGGAGATCTGATCTTGGAGATAAAGTCCCGCTGTGTCCGCCCGAGCCGACGTGGCGGTCACGGAAGCCGGTGCTGTGCCTGCCGTGACATCGGTCAATACCGGATCGACGAGCGCGACTGCCGGAGCGTTGAACTGCTTCGAGTTCGAATCCGCGTTTTGACGTCCAATCTCAAGGCCAAGGAGAACATTGTGGTCGATCCCGTCGGATCGGAGTTTCCACGACAACTCGAGCTGGTTGAAGAGATCGTTCTCAAAGCGCAGAATATGCCTTTGCGATCGCTTCACCCAGACGCTGTCCAGATCACCTGTGTAGACGCCCCCAGAAGAAAGGTACACCCCTGTTGGAAGCATGTTGTTACGGTCGAGCGTGTAGTGCTCTCCGCGGAAAACCTCGTGCAGATCCACGCTGGGGCTGAGACGGTGGTCGAGGGTCGCCGTCATGGTGTCGACCTCGGCGCGCACGTAGTCTTTGTCGAATGAATCGGGTGAACCGTAGTAGGAACCTATTGGAACATCGGGGGCGATGCCCGGAAATCCCGAGCCCGCAGGGCCGACCAAAGCGGGAATGCCTAGGTCATCAAGACGGAGGTCATTCAGATAATCGAATTGCACGAGCACCTTTGTGTCTGGCGTCGCCTGCCAAGCGACAGATGGGGACACGTGGTAGCGCTGAAGGAAGTACTGATCGCGAAATCCGCCGGAGTCTTCGTCGGCGGCATCGAAGCGATACGTTAGAGCCGGTGAGCCGAGCGGTCCCCCGGAATCGAGTTCACTTCGGCGTTGGTCCCAGCTCCCGTAGATCAAATCCACCGATCCCACTGGGGTCGCCGTAGGAAGACGGGAAATGCGGTCCACGATCCCACCTGCAGATCCATGTCCATAAAGTACCGCTGAGGGACCCTCGAGTACCTCAACGCGGTCGATGTTGGACAGATCACGAAAATACATCGCCTCATCCCTGACGCCATCCAGGTATTGGTCGTACTGCGCGCTGAAGCCCCGAATATAGACCTGATCGCGCTGACCGTCCCCAACCGACGGACTGACGCCGGCGACGTTCAAAAGGGCATCCTCGATCGACCGGGCTCCCTGTAGCACGAAGAGATCGCGAGGAACCACGTTCACGGTCTGAGGGAGATCCAGCAGCGGTGTGTCGTTTTTGGTCGCCGAACTCGCCGTTGGCGCGAAGAAAGGGTCCGCTTGATCCTCGTGGACAACAAGCGGATCGAGGAACACCGCGGCGCCGAAACCCAAACCTGATATAGGTGCAGATATCGTTTGAGCATAAGCACTAGAGAAAATAAAACCGCAATAAATCGCTCCAGTAAGGATTGGCTTTTGGACGCTCATCTCCTGCCTTTGATAAAAACAGGCGACTTATTCTCAAGTATAATATGAGAATGTGTCTCGTTTTCAATATCGACGGGCTGCAACTCTCTACAAACAATGAGGTTCGGACCTGAACCCGGATTTCCCAGATTGGCATGAAGAATGCTCCCCATGGAACCGCTTAAGATCTTACCCATGAACGGCATAACCGACTTCGAGGCTGAAAAGTCCTACAATCCTAAGGGTGCGACCAAAAACGAACATATAGGACTGAGTTTCGACCGGCGTCTGGCGCTGGAATTCCATGGCGCCAAAATCTCTTCTGATGCCGGTCTGCTTGCCTATAGAGAGATGGACGAGGTGCTCGGACTGACGTCGATGGGCGGCCGTGTGCTAAACGACTGGCGGACCGGCAAGAACACCCAGCACTCGATGCTGGCCCTGATTCGCCAGTCTATATACAGCCGGCTTGCTGGCTATGAAGATACAAACGACGCTGAACGGCTCGCGGTTGATCCGATCATGCGGCACGTGGTTGGCGGGCGTGCGACCGAGCACGCGGCCGCGTCCACCAGCCAAATGGCGAGATTCGAGACCGAAGTGCTGGCACAGACCCGGAATCTGGCGACCCTGGCGAACCTCTCTGGCGAATGGATCGATCGGTTACGCGATCATCGGCAACTGCGGGAGGTGATCCTCGACATGGACAGCTCCGTCAGCGAGACCTACGGAAAACAGGAGGGCACGGCCTATAACGGGCATTTCGGCTGCACCTGCTATCACCCCCTCTTCTGTTTCAACCAGTTTGGCGATGTCGAACGCTCGATCCTGAGGGAGGGCAACGTCCACAGCGCTAAGGATTGGAGGGAGGTCTTGGAGCCGGTCGTAGCCCGCTACCGCGATCTGGAACTTCCCTGCCGCTTTCGAGCCGACGCCGCATTCGCCCAGCCGGAACTCTATGAGTTCCTGGAGGCAGAAGGATACGACTACGCGATCCGCCTTCCGGGAAACGATGTCTTGCAGAGGGAGATCGAGCCGCTCTTGACCCGGCCGGTGGGCCGTCCCTCGAATGCGCCCTTGGTCCGCTATTCCGACTTCTCCTACCAGGCGCAGAGCTGGAACCGGTCCCGTCGAGTGGTCGCCAAGGTCGAATGGCACAAAGGCGAGCTGTTCCCTCGGGTAGGCTTCATCGTGACGAATCTCATCCGACCGGCAAAACGGGTCGTCCGGTTTTACAATCAGAGGGGAACCGCCGAGCAATGGATCAAGGAGGGCAAGAATGCGGTGAAGTGGACGCGGCTGTCGTGCCACGAATTCGACGACAACAAGGTCCGACTGCATCTCTTCGTCCTGGCCTACAACCTTGGGAACTTCCTTCGACAGCTTGTCCTGCCCTATGAGGTTCGTCGCTGGACCTTGACGACGACTCGGGAGAAACTGATCAAGATCGGGGCGAAAGTCGTTCGCCACGCCCGCCGGGTCACCTTCCAGCTGGCCGAAGTGGCCGTACCCCGAAGACTGTTCCAGGCCATCCTGTGTGCGATCGACCGCCTGAGAATGCCGATGCCGACTCCCGGATGATCGATTCCCTTCAACCCCAGTATACAGCGCCGGACACCGTGGGAGTAGTGTCTCCCTGGGCCGACGATCTCGTCGCATTCTGGCCATGCGTCGGCCAAGAAGGGCGAAATCTGGGTGACAACGGCGCTCCGAGCCACCAGGATCTCGATTCTCGAACGAGGACCGAGCAGATTTCCACTCTTTCGCCCCGAACGAGCACAAAACCCAACCGAACCATCAACCCATATGGGAAATCCCGGTCAATGGGTTCTGATCAGACAGCCGTGCTTCGGATTCGACTATTTAAATCGACAGCATTTCAATTTTCCTCCTGTCTTCGACGAGAGTGCCCCCGGCATCCATATTTCTGGAGCAGGTTCGGTTCCGCTCTGCGCGGCGGAAATCTTTGTTGTCGAATCTCGCCGTTGCTGTCGATTGGGTTCGGTTCTAGCAACAAATTGATTGAGACGTTGTTTTCATACGTGGGTTGTGGTTTTCGGGAGCGCGACGAAAATAAATGGTTTATGCTAATATTTAAATACATTCGAGCTATAGAGTGCCAACAGGGTTTACGGGCATGGATTTTAAGTGTTGCCGCACTGTTCTTTTTGTCTCCCGCTATCTACGCACAATCGGCAACTCATTTAGCCGTAAGCGTACCAGAGTCGGAAGTCGCAGGCTCTCCCATAACCGTAACGGTAACCGCTCTGAGTGCATTCAACGATACGGTAACCGGCTATACTGGGACCGTCCGGCTTACCAGCAGCGACGCGGCTGCGATTCTGCCATCCGCTAGCACACTAACAAACGGAACAGGAACTTTCTCCGTCACTTTAAATACGGCTGGCTCTCAAACAATTACGGCCACCGATACCCTTACGCCATCCATAACCGGCACCTCATTGGCCGTAACGGTTTCTTCTCAAGCAACTAATCTTACGGTAAGCGCACCCGCCATGACAAAAGTGGGCCTCGCATTCAGCGTGACAGTAACCGCCGTAGATTCTGCCAACAATACCGCGATCGGATACAACGGAACCGTCCGGCTTACCAGCAGCGACGCGGTTGCGATTCTGCCATCCGCTAGCACACTAACAAACGGAACAGGAACTTTCTCCGTCACTTTAAATACGGCTGGCTCTCAAAGAATTACGGCGACCGATACAATCGCATCGTCAATAACCGGTACTTCAGTCGGCATTACCGTTTTGACGCCAACTTATACCGCCTCGATAATAACCGACCCTTTTTTGCTTAATTATTTCCCGCAAGCTATCAATGACTCTGGTGCGGTATGCGGAGGATTTGGAAGTGATTGGACTGGGTTTAATGGATTCGGCGGTGGCAATAACCCCACAAATGGTTGTTTTATTTACAATAATGGTGTTTTCATATATCCGAATACGCCGCAAGCGGCGGGTGCAGTGGCTATTAACGATGCGGGCACGATTGTCGGAGTCGAAGGGACAGCTTATGCTTATCATGCCTATAGCTACAGTAGTAATGGAACTTTTACTGATCTGGGCACGCTGATTGGCCCAACTGGACAGTCCAAGGCCGTGGGTATCAATGCGAATGGCACGATTGTCGGTGTTTCTGATACTAGCGCGATTGAGGTATTGAGCGAAG
>Ga0265338_10003362_pt1 | contig 22582 bp, 23 predicted proteins | sample 42126metaG_FD_193579 | JGI IMG/M metagenome (GOLD analysis project Ga0265338, IMG submission 193579) | Rhizosphere microbial communities from Carex aquatilis grown in University of Washington, Seatle, WA, United States - 4-21-26 metaG | ecosystem: Host-associated > Plants > Roots > Rhizosphere... | reverse complement strand
TCGTTTTCGAGGTGACCATCCTCGTGCTCGCGATCTTCCTCGGCTTCGAGGTGATCTCGAAGGTGCCGGCACTGCTGCACACGCCGCTGATGTCGGGCACGAACGCGATTCACGGCATCGTGATCGTTGGCGCGATGATCGTCCTCGGTCAGCCCGACAAGAGCACGTTCATGTGGATCATCGGCTTCGCAGCCGTCGTGCTCGCTTCCGCAAATGTCGTCGGTGGCTTCGTCGTCACCGATCGCATGCTCGAGATGTTCAAGAAGAAGCCGACGAAACCGGCTGACGCGCCGCAGGACGGGAAGGGCACGTGAGCACCAACATCACCAACATGCTCTACCTGGTCACGATCGTGACCTTCATCCTCGCGCTGCGCTTCCTCTCGAGTCCCGCGCATGCACGCCGCGGGAACCAGATCGGCGCGGCGGGCATGATCCTCGCCGTCGTCGTGACGTGGATCAAGGTCGGCACGACGAGCTGGTGGGCGATCGTGATCGGCATGCTCATCGGCGGCGGCTTCGGAGCCGTGGCGGCGCGCCGGGTGAAGATGACGGCGATGCCGCAGATGGTGGCGCTGTTCAACGGCGTCGGCGGCGGCGCGGCCGCGTTGATCGCGCTCGCGGAGCTGCACCGGATCCTTCCGGCGCCGGGCTCGCCCAAGGTCGACATCTCCGTCGCGATCGCGCTGTCGGCGCTGATCGGCTCGATTTCCTTCTCCGGCTCGATGATCGCCTTCGCGAAGCTGCAAGAGCTGATCGGTGGACGGCCGATCACCTATCCCGGCCAGCAGATCGTCAACGCGCTCGTGTTCCTCACGGGCGCAGGCGCCGGTGTCGCGCTGGTCGCGGGTGTCCAGGACGAGTGGCTGCTCTGGGTCCTGATCGGCGCCGCCTTCCTGTTCGGCGTGCTGTTCGTGCTCCCGATCGGCGGCGCGGACATGCCGGTCGTGATCTCGCTGCTGAATGCGTTCACCGGCATCGCAGTCGCCGCAGGCGGGTTCGAGCTCGAGAACAACGTCTTGATCGTCGCCGGCATGCTCGTCGGCGCGTCGGGCACCTTGCTGACGCTGATGATGGGCAAGGCGATGAACCGCTCGATCGCGAACGTGCTCTTCGGAGCGTTCGGGCAGGTGACGGCGGAAGCCGCCGCGACGGCGGCAGGCGGAACGGGCTCGGTTCGCCCGACGACCGCCGACGACGTCGGCGTGATGCTCGCGTACGCGCAGAAGGTTGTGATCGTGCCGGGCTACGGCATGGCCGTCGCCCAGGCGCAGCACGACGTGCGTGCGCTCGCCGACCTGCTCGAAGCGCGCGGCGTCGAAGTCACCTACGCGGTGCACCCCGTCGCAGGGCGCATGCCGGGCCACATGAACGTGCTGCTCGCCGAGGCGAACGTCCCGTATACCGCCTTGAAGGAGATGGACGAGGCGAACGCCGAGTTCGGCCGCACCGACGTCTCGCTGATCATCGGCGCGAACGACGTGGTCAACCCAGACGCGCGCAACAACCCGCAGAGCCCGATCTACGGCATGCCGATTCTCAACGTCGACGAGTCGAAGGCCGTGATCGTCCTCAAGCGTTCGATGAACCCGGGCTTCGCAGGCATCGACAACCCACTGTTCCTCGAGCCGAACACGATGATGCTGTTCGGTGATGCAAAGGAGTCGGTCGCCAAGCTGACCGCGGCCGTCAAGGCTCTTTGAACGGGGTTCCAGTGTTCTCCGGCCGCCGGGTGGAGCAGGCGGTCTCACCAGATCGTGCAGTCGAGGCAGTACGCGCAGCGTTCATCGCGCATGCGCGCGGCGAGTGGACAATGCCGCCGAAGGTCTACGTCACGAACTATCCGGCGGGTGACTTCCGCGCAATGCCGGCGCTCGGCGGCGGGCATGCGCTGCTCAAATGGGTGACGTCGTTCCCCGGCAACCCGCTGCAGGGCCTGCCGACGGTGACGGGCGTCGTCCTGCTCTCGGACGCCGAGACAGGCCAGCTGCGCGCCGTGCTCGACGCGGCAGCGGTGACGGCGCTGCGCACCGGCGCGGCAGCGGTGCTCGCCGCGGAGACCCTCGGGCGCGGCGACGCGAAGACAGCCGCTGTGATCGGCGCCGGCGTGAACGGCCAGGCGGCAGCGCGGACGTTTCTCGCACGCGGCATGCCCGTCGTGCTCTGGGACGTGAACGAGGGTCGCGCGCAACACGTCGCGACCCAGCTCGACACCGAGGTCGCTTCGTCGCTCGAGGAGGCGCTCGCCGCGGACCTGGTCGTCACCATGACGCCGGGCCGCACCGTGCTGTTCGCCGAGGGCGCGTTGCGCGCCGGCCAGCATGTGTCGCTGATGGGCGCCGATGGTCCCGGAAAGGCCGAGGCCGCGGGCTCGGAGCTCGCACGCGCGCACTTGTTCTGCGACGACTGGGAGCAGGCAAGCCACGGCGGCGAGCTCGCTCATGCCGTCGAGGACGGGCTCGTCACGCGCGACGACGTGACGATGCTCGGCGACGTGCTGGCAGGCACCGCCACCGGTCGCACGGGCGACGACGACATCACGGCGTTCGACTCGACGGGTCTCGCGATCCAGGATCTCGCGATCGCGCTCGCCGCGATGGAGGCGATCGAGGAGCTGGCCGATCTGCCAACGCTTGATCTTTAGGTGACGCAGCCGATGCTCTCTTGGTGAAGCATCCCAGGCCGTTACGAGAGGACATTCCGGATCCGTCGCTGAAGCACGGCGGCATCGCCCGGGGAGAGTCGATGACCGGAACCGTCCGTTGGTGGAAGGACGACAAGGGCTACGGCCGGATCAACGGTGACGACGGCTACGTCTACTTCGCCCACTTCGCGGCGATTGAAGGTAAGGGCTACCGCGCGCTCACGCAGGGGCAGCGCGTGTCCTTCGAGTGGCAGGGCAACTACGTCGCGTTCGGCCGGAAGGCTGTTGACTGTGTGCGGCTCATCTAGCCGTCGCGGGGGTGCGGCTTTCCGGTGGGATGATTTCCGCCCTCTGAGGGTGCGCGTGGCACTACCATACGAACATGGGTTCGCCTTCCGAACAGCGCGTCGTCATGCAGGCTTTCCGGTTCGAGCTCGATCCGAATCAGGTCCAGCGCGTCCTGCTCGCAAAGAGCGTCGGCTGCTCCCGTTTCGTCTACAACTGGGGCCTGGCCGAGTCTCAGCGCGACTACGAGCTGACAGGAAAGAGGCCGCGGCTTTCCGAGCTGAAGGCCCGTCTCGTCACGTTGAAGAAATCCGAGGCACCCTGGCTCTACGAGGTCTCGGCCCACATCGGCCAGCAGGCGCTCGTCGATCTCAACGCCGCCTTCGAGCGTTTCTTCCGCGGGCTGAAGGACGGCCCGTCGAGCGGCTTTCCGCGCTTCCACAAGAAGGGCGAGCGTGACTCAGCGCGGCTCTACGAAGTGACGCTCGAAGAGCGGCATTTGCGGTTGCCGCTGATTGGCCGTGTGCGGTTGAAGGAGACGCGGAGGGCGCGCGGTTTTGAGGGGCAGATCCTCTCGGCGACGATCACCCGCCGCGCCGATCGCTGGTTCGTTGCACTCGCCGTCGAACGCGAACGGTCGGTCGTCCTCCCGAAACCGGTGCGTGGTGGCCGCGATGTCGTCGGGATCGACCTCGGCCTGAAGTCCGCGGCTGTGATCCACGACGGCAAGAGCGCGCGCACGATCCCCGCACAGCAGGCGCTGCGCAAGAATCTCGTCAAGCTCGCGCGGCTCGATAGGCAGCTCGCGCGCAAGCAGAAGGGCTCCGCGAACCGCGAGAAGGCGAAGCTGGCCCGCGCCCGGCTCTACTACCGGGTCTCCTGCCAACGCAACGATTTCCTGCACCAACTCTCCAGCGAACTGACGAAAACCAAGTCGGTGATCGTGCTGGAGAACCTGAACGTCGAAGGCATCAAACGGGGGCCGCATCTCGGCCTCTCGACAAGTGACGCCGGGCTCGGGGAGCTTCGGCGTCAAGTCGCCTACAAGGGCGAGTGGTATGGAGCGCGGCTGATCGTGGCCGATCGCTTCTTCCCCTCGACCCAGCTCTGCTCCGGTTGCGGGGTCTTGAACCCACAGGTCAAGGGGCTCGCTGGACTGAAGGAACGCACCTTCGTGTGTCCGGCCTGCGGCTTGGAACTTGACCGGGACGAGAACGCAGCGATCAACCTGCGGGCCTATGGCCTGCGGCAGCTTCAACTACCGGAGGGTCTCCGGGAAGTTACGCCTGTGGAGAAGAAGGCTCTGACCTCGGTATCGGTTCGTGAGGCGACACCGGCTTCGGCGAAGCAGGAAGCGACAGCACGGCGTCCGAGGAACGTGGGCTTCGTGACTCGCATAGGCACGCCGAAAGACGTGCCGGTGTTGGCTCTGGCTGGGACTAGTCATCCCACCTGAAAGCCGCACCCCCGCCGTCGCTAGCGGCGAGCTGCCCGATCTGCCGCGGCTCGAGCTCTAGACCGCGACGAAGCGCGCCGGGTCGAAAACCTTGAGCTCCGGTGGCCGGTCGCCGAGGATCGCCCGGGCGACCAGGTCGCCGCAGGCGAGCCCGAGAGCGTTCCCGTGACCCGAGTAGCCGCCTGCGATCCAGACGCCCTCACGGCCCGGCACAGGCCCGACCAGAGGCTCCAGATCCGGGGTGGTGCCCCAGATGCCGGCCCAGCGACGCGCCACCGTCGGCCGAGAGCCGATCAGCTGCTCGGCAAGCGCCTCGATCCGTGACTGGATCAGCTCCGTCGTCTCCTCGACGGCCGTCTCCTCGGTCTCCGGCGACGCGTCGCGCTGCCCGCCGATCAGGAGCCGGCCGTCCGTCAGCTGGTGCCAGTAGTCGTAGCCCTGACGCGCATAGTGCGGGCGCTCGTAGAGACGCTCGGCCAGCGGCTCGGTCACGAGCACCTGACCGCGCGTGGCGCGGACGAGCGCGCCGAGCTCGGGCAGGAGCCCGGCGGTGAACCCGTCGGCCGCCACGACGACAACGTCGGCGAGGAGCTCCTCGGGCTGCACGGGATGGTGCTCGCGGATGTCCGCGCCGGCAGCCGCCGCGTGCGCGGCGAGCCGCCGCACCCAGCGGGCGGGCTGAAGCGCCCCATCGGGCACGTGGTGGATCGCGCCGAGATAGAGCCGGTCGAGCGGTGGCGCGAGCTCGTCGGCCCACTCGACGGCGAACCCGTCCTCGATCAACGCGTCGTGCTCGCGGCGCAACGCGTCGCGCTCGGCCTCGTCGAAGGCAAGCCGCAGGCTGCCGGCCCGCCGGAACGCATCGCCGGCAAGCTGCTCCATGCGGTCGAGCGACCGTTCGGTCAGCTCCATCACGAGCTTCGCCCGCTCGTGACCGAGCTGCCGGCGCGCCTCGTCGTAGGGCGGCGTGGCGCCACGCAGCGCGAACCCGCCGTTGCGCCCGCTCGCTCCGCCCGCAACCTCGCGTGCTTCGTGCAGGCGCACGCGGACACCCCGCTCGGCGAGCGTGAGTGCACACGAGCAGCCCGTCACGCCGCCGCCGATCACGGCCACCTCGGCGCGGCCTTCGAACCGTCGCTGCGGCAGCGGCTCGTGCGGCTCCTCGAGCCAATATGAAGTTGTGCTCACGACGGCAGAGCCTACGTCGGCTGCATCGCCTCCCGGTACAGGCCGTCCGCCTGCGTGACGAGGCCGAGCAGTTCCAGCTCCGCAAGCGCCGCTGCGAGCTCGCCGGCGCCGAGGCCGGTGCGGCGAATCAGCTCATCCGCCGCCACCGGCGCGTCGGCAACGACGGCGCGGACTTGGGCCGCCGGCGCGCCGAGCGCCGGCGGCTCCGGTGGTGGAGCAGGCTCGATGCCGATCGCGTTCAGCACATCGGCTGCACAGGTGACCGGCGTCGCGCCCAGGCGTAGCAGCGCATTCGTACCCTTCGAGAGCTGCGACGTGATCTCACCCGGCACGGCGAGCACCTCGCGGCCCTCGTCGAGCGCCAGGTCGGCGGTGATCAGCGCACCGCTGCGCTCGCGCGCCTCGACGACGACGGTCGCGCCCGAGAGGCCGGCGACGATGCGATTGCGTGCAGGGAAGCGCCACGGCGCCGGCTCGACGCCCGGTGGGTACTCCGACACGATCAGGCCGGTGCCCGCGATCTGTGCCGCGAGCGGTGCGTGCGCCCGCGGATAGTCGCGATCGATCCCGCAGCCGAGCACCGCAACCGTCGTCCCCGCCTCGAGCGCACCCCGATGCGCCGCAGCATCGATCCCGCGGGCGAGGCCCGAGATGACCACGACTCCTGCAGCAGCGAGCTCGCGACCGAGCGAGGTGGCGACACTCGCCCCATACGACGAGCACGCCCGCGCGCCGACGACGGCGATCGACGGTCGCTCGAGCAATTCGAGCAGCGCGTCGCCGCGGAGGAACAGCCCGGGTGGCGGGTCGTGGATCGAGCGCAATCGCGACGGAAACGCCGGATCGCTGCGCGCGATCCAGCGGAAGCCGCGCCGGGCAAGGTCGCGCCGATACGACGCCTCGTCGAAGCCACGCAGGAATGCGGCGAAACGCGCCGTCCGCGGCGCGCCGAGTAGATGCGCGCTCGACTGCGCGGCGAAGACGACGGTGGCGAGCTCGTTCATTGCGTGAGCTCCGCCGGCGTGCGGTAGGAGAGTGCCTCTGCGAGATGCTCGGGCTCGACGGCCGCAGCGCCCGCCAGCGCGGCGATCGTCGCTGCAACGCGCGCAACGCGCGCGCGGCCGCGGCCCGAGAGCGGCAGTCGGTCGACCGCTCGCGTCAGCAGCTCGTCGGACGCGGGCGTGCGTGGCGGTGATGTTTCACGAAGCATGCGCCGGGCCGCCAGCACGCGCTCGCGGACACCCGCCGACGCCTCGCCGGGCGCAGCTGCAAGCTCGCCGGCGCGCGGACGGGGGACCGTGAGCAGAAGGTCGAAGCGATCGAGCAGCGCACGCGAGAGCTTCTCCCGGTAGCGCTGCACCCGCTCCGGCGTGCACGAGCACTGGGCGGCGCCGTCTCCTCGCGCGCCGCACGGACAGAGGTTCATGGCCGCGACGAGCTGGAAGCGCGCCGGGAAGACCGCGCGACCCGCGACGCGCACGACCGAGACGTAGCCGTCCTCGAGCGGCTGGCGCAGGGCCTCGAGTGCGGGCCGCTGAAACTCGGGAAACTCGTCGAGAAAGAGGACACCGTGATGCGCGAGGCTCACCTCGCCGGGCCGCGGCATCCCGCCGCCACCCCCGATCAGCGCAGCGACCGACGCCGAGTGATGCGGCGCGCGAAACGGCGGCACACGAACGAGCCCGCTGCCCGGTGGCAGGACCCCCGTCACCGAGTGAATGCGCGTCACCTCGAGTGACGCCTCGTCGTGCAGGAGCGGCAGGATCCCCGGCAGCCGCCGCGCCAGCATCGTCTTTCCCGTGCCCGGCGGCCCGGCGAACAGCACGTTGTGCCCTCCGGCGGCAGCGACCTCGAGCGCGCGGCGTGCGCGTTCCTGTCCGCGCACGTCAGCCAGATCCGGAACGGCAGCAAGCGATTCGAAATCGTCGGTAGGCAGGGGCGGGGCCGGCGGGTCGCGTTCGCCGCGTAGATATGCGACGGCTTCCGCGAGATGGCTGACGCCGACCGGCTCGATCCCGGCGAGCGCGACCTCAGCACCGGACTCCGCAGCGCAGACGAGGTGCGTGAGCCCGGAGCGCCTCGCTCCCTCGGCGGCGACAAGCGCGCCCGGCACCGGCCGCAACCGCCCGTCGAGCGCGAGCTCGCCGACGGCGGCGTGCCCCTCGAGCGCCTCCGGCGGCAACTGGTGGGAGGCTGCGAGCACGGCGAGTGCGATCGGCAGGTCGAAGCCCGACCCTTCCTTGCGCAGCGCCGCCGGCGCGAGGTTGACCGTGATGCGCCGCTTCGTCGGCCACTCGAGCTCCGCCGACGAGATGCCCGAGCGCACGCGCTCCTTCGCCTCCTGGCACGCCCGGTCGGCCAGCCCGACGATCGCGAACGACGGCAGCCCCTGCTGCAGGTGCGCCTCGACCTCGACACGGCGCGGATCGATGCCGACGAGCGCGTGGGTGACCGTGCGTGCGAGCACGACGCCACGCTAGGCGGATCGGTGTTACGTGTCTGTGCCGGCTCTGTGCCGAGAGTGGATCAGTTCGGTCAGCGGCGTGCGAGGTGCGCACTCGCGAGCGACGGCGGCATGTAGCCGTCGTCGATGCGGAAGTGCCAGAGCACGATGCTGCCGATGATCCACGGGCTGGTGATCGCAAGCGGCAGGAGCCAGACCCAGAACGGTGTGTGTTGTGTAACCACACTTCGAGTGTGCCGTACAAACCGCAGATCTCCCGGATTCGGGCCCGATCGTTACGGAATCGTTACTTTCGCGCCACGAGCACGGCAAACGCAACGATTTGCTCAGACAGCCGAGGCGAGCCGGCTGTCGTCGATCCGCGGCAGCGTGACACTGAACGTCGAGCCGACGCTCTCGACGCTGTCGAAGCTGATCGTTCCACCGTGCGCCTCGACGATGCCGCGTGTGATCGCCAGGCCGAGCCCGGTGCCGGCGACACTCGACTTCACGGCGTTCGACGCGCGGAAGAACCGGTCGAACATCCGGTCGGCGTCCTCCTTCGGGATACCGATGCCCGTGTCGCTGACGGCAATCGTCGCACTGTCCGGCGTGTGGCTCATCGTGATCGCGACGTGCCCGCCGACCGGCGTGTACTTGATGGCGTTCGAGACCAGGTTGTCGAGCGCCTGGCCCAGACGTCTCGGGTCACCCTGCGTCGTCATGTTCGGCTCGACCGCGACCTCGACGTCGATCTTCCTGTCTGCAGCGGCAGGGCGTGCAGCTTCGGTCGCGCGATCGACCACCTCGTCGAGCGCGATCGGCCGCAGCTGGAGATCCATCCCGCCGCTCTGGATCTGCGTCATCAGCAGCAGATCCTCGACGAGGTGGAGCAGCCGGTCGGAGTTCGCCTCGATCACCGCGAGGAACCGCTGCTGCTCCTCGGTGAGCTGCTCGTCCTGAAGAAGCTCCGAGTACCCGCGAATCGACGTGAGCGGCGAGCGCAACTCGTGGGACACGGACGCCACGAACTCGTCTCTCACGGCCTGGGCGCTCCTCAGCTCGTCGACCGTCGCGCGAAGGCGCACGGCCTGCGAGTTGAGCTCGGACGTCTGGTTGACGACGAGCCGCAGAGCGCGTGCACGTCCGGTCACCAGGGCGAGCACGAGCAGTGCCACCGACAGGGCCAGGGCAAGCCCACCGAGCAAGACCACGAGTGAGTCGCCGTGCGCGAGGATCCCGGTGTCCCCGGCGACCGCCGACGTCGTCACCGTCCAGCCGTTGTGGAGATCGGTGACCTGGCGATAGCCGCCATGCAGGTCGGGGCCGTTCCGGAACACGACCGGTTTCGCGCCGCGGTTGAACTGCAGCGCCACGCCTATCGTCCGCTGGTCCCCTCGGGCGTCGTCGACGATGACGGAGGGAACGACCGAGAGCGCCGCCAACCCGATGAACGACGCGCGACGTGCGGTGACCGTGGGCGGCACGACGCCGCCGCGATAAACCGGAGTCTGGATTGCGATCACGGTCTTGTTCGCGAGCGTGTAGGGCTCGTAGGCGGACTGGCCCGAGTCGCGGGCACGCAGGACCTTCGGCGCATTGCCGGCCGTCGCGCAGTAGTCGAGACCGGCGGGATAGACCGTCGCTCCCGGCGAGCTGCCACTGAGATCGACGAAACAGTAGAACGGGCGCTGCCCCGGCGGCGTGACGAAGAAGGAGCCGTTCGGCGCGAGCGTGCCCACGGGCGATTTCTCGCTGCGTGCCGCGTACGCGGGCAGCTGCGCCGCCGTGACGATGACGATCCTGGCCACGCCGGGGATCTCCGGGTAGCGAGTGAGGACCTGGTCTGCGCGGAGCCAGCGGTTGAACTCCGCGTTCGTCAGCTGCGGGTCGGAGACGAGGAACGCACCCGCGCTCACCGCGAAGTCGTCTTCGTGCCGGAGAGCGAGCCTGAGACGCGAGACGATGTTCGTCGACGAGGTGACGAACGCACGCTGGCCGGCGCGGTCGTCGGTACGCGCGACTGAACGCGCGGCGAGCACCACCGCGGTCACACCAAGAACGACCAGCACGATGCCGGCCGCCAGCCACGGGACCGTGGCGCGCCCCGAGCGGCCTACGCCACCCGACCCACGACGGACGCTCCGTCCGGCTCGCACGATCTACCGCCTCTCTCTCCCGCCAGGAGTGCCTGTTCAGGCAGACCGCACTGACGAGGTGGAGTCGAGCTCAATGATAGCGCGATTGTGCGTCGTCGCACGAAGGCTACGCGCGGCGCGCGACGAGCACGTCTTCGAAGTACTCGCCCGCCCGCCGACCCGTGCGGCGGTTGACGTGACGCTGGTAGCTCTGCTCGAGCACGAGCCCCGAGCGCGCGAGGATCTCCGGGTACAGCTCGCGGCGGTCGTTGACGACGATCACGACGCGTCCGCGGGGCTTCAAGGCCGCCGCGCACGACGTGAGCACGTCGGAGATGCCGTCGACGTACGCGGTGAGCGCCGCCTTCGACGTCCCGCGGGCAGCCGCACCGATCTCGCGCTCGCGCAGGTCGTCGAGCCCGAGCAGCTCGTACGCGTAGCGATGCTGCTCGTGGTAGTCGATCAGGCCGGGATACGGCGGTGACGTGACGACCGCGTCGAACGGCCCCGGCAGGTCGAGCTCACGGGCGTCGCCGTGCAAGACGGTCGCTGAGCGCCGTGAGCGCACGCGCGCGAACTCCTTGAGCCGCGTCAGCGTGTCGAGGGTGTAGCGGCGGATGAAGTGCTCGGCGTGATCGACCGGACGACATTCGCGGCGATGCTTGTGACACCAGTACGGCTCGGTCTGCGGCGCCTTGGGAAAGTCGAGATCGAAGTGGGTCGTGCGCCGCGCCGAGCGCGCCGCGCGCGTCAGCACGACGCGGAGCACGTCGGCGTGCTCGTACTCAGCGGCGAGCGAGTGGAAGCGCAGCAGCTGCTTGCGGGCGTCGGACGCGAACCAGCGGCGCACGTACGGCGTCGCTCCGGTTGCGTCCCCTTCCCCACGCTCGAACCGCGCGAGCGCATCGCGCAGGTCGTGCTCGAGCCCGAACGGATTGTGCTCGTCCGTCTTGACGCGCATCAGCAAGCAGTTGAACGCGGCGATGTCGACGCCGACCGAGTCGAGGCCGCTCTCGAGCGCCTGCACGAGCGTCGTCCCCGAGCCGGCGAATGGATCGAGCACGCGGCCGCGCGCCGGCACGTGGCGGCGGAAGAGCTCCTCGACGAGCTGCGGCACGTACTTCCCCAGGTACGGGTGGAGCCGGTGGACGTGCTTCGTCCGCTCGCGCTCCGGGAGCTCCCGCTCCGACCACGAGAGGTCGAGGTCGAGGCCCTCGTAGATCTGCTCCTGGGTGATGCCCACGGAACAGAGTTCGCCGCGGGACGAAGCCCTCCTAGAACGCGTCCGCCACGTGCTGGATCCGGCCCGCCCGTTCAGCGATCACGTCGAATCGGACGTCGAGGCCGTCGAGCTCGGAATGGCGGGCGAGCCAGGCTGTCGCGGCGCGGCGGACGCGGGCGACCTTGCGCGCGTCGACCATCTCGAGCGGGTCGCCGAACGCGGTGCCGCTCTTCGACTTCACCTCGCAGAAGACGACGACGCGGCCGCGGCGGGCGACGACGTCGAGCTCGGCGCCCGCGAGCCAGCAGTTCGTGTCGAGGATGCGATAGCCGCGCAGGCGGTACCAGCGCGCCGCGCGGCGCTCGGAAGAATGTCTAGGCCGCGGGGAGGTAGGCGCGCGCACGCCACGACCTGCGATGGATCTCGCAAGGCCCTCGCTCACGCACGATCTCGGTGTGCGACTGCGTGATGTACCCGACGTGCGACGCGAAGCCGTAGCCCGGATAGAGCGCGTCGGCGGTGCGCATGTAGCGGTCCCGTGTCACCTTGGCCACGATCGACGCGGCGGCGATCGCCGCGCTCTTCGTGTCACCGTCGACGATCGCACGGTGCGGCGGCGCCGTCGGCCCCAGCTTGAACCCGTCGACCAGATAGACGTCGGCCGGCTGGCAGGCCCAGAGTGCTTCACGCAGGCCGCGCAGGTTGCACTTGTGCAGGCCGTCGCGATCGATCACCGCGGCCGGGAAGACGCGCACCGCGACAACCTCCGCGCAGGCGAGCACGGCGCGGTAGAGCTCGTCGCGCGTCGCCGAGTCGACCTGCTTCGAGTCGTTCAGCAGCGCGAGCGGGCGCACGCGATGGTCGCGGAGGCACTCGTAGTCGAGCAGGACCCCGGCAACAACGAGCGGCCCGGCGAGTGGCCCGCGGCCGGCTTCGTCCGCGCCCGCCACGAGCCGGGCGCCGAGCGCGCGGTCGTACCGGAGCAGCTTCTGACCGGTCTGGCGGCGCTTCGGGGGCACGTGGCGAGGATAGCCCGGGTCGCGGGCGGCACCTTGCTCAGCAGGTCGGAGTTTGCGAAGAAGTTACGACTGGCGGAGCTCGCGGACGCGAGCCTTCTTCCCGACCTTGCCGCGCAGGTAGTAGAGCTTCGCGCGGTGGACGTCGCCGATCTGCATGACCTCGATCTTGTCGATCTTCGGCGAATGCAGCGGGAACGTGCGCTCCACGCCGACGCCGAACGAGTTCTTGCGGACGGTGAACGTCTCACGGGCTCCGGCGCCCTGGCGCTTGATCGTGATCCCTTCGAACACCTGGATGCGCTGGCGCGCGCCCTCGATGACGCGGAAGTGGACGCGCACGGTGTCACCCGCCTTGAACCGCGGCACTTCGCGCAGCTGACGGCGCTCGATGTCCTGGATGATCGTGCTCATATCGAAAGGGGCCGGAGGCCGGGCGGAATGGTAGCACCCGGCGCCCGCGGCTAGCGGATCGTGACGCGGCTGGGCGGCCAGTAGGTCGCGAAGACCTTGCCGATCAGGTTCTTCCGCGGGACGGTGCCCCAGGAGCGCGAGTCGCAGGACGAGGCCCGGTTGTCGCCCATGAAGAAGTAGTGCCCCGGCGCGATGTGGATCGGGGCGATCGTTCGCGTGTCCCGCCGGTCAGCCTGGATGTAGGGCTCGTTCAACTTCTTGCCGTTGATGTAGACGTAGCCCGCCTTCTCCGACCAGACCTCGCCCGGCAGGCCGATCAGCCGCTTGACAAAGGTGCCGCCGGCCCCGCAGCGCACCGCCGCGAGCGGCGGCGTCTTGAAGACGATGATGTCGTCGCGCTTCGGCGACCAGAACCGGTAACAGAAGCGGCAGGCGAGCACCCTGTCCGAGAACCGCGCCTCGCAGTCGGAGCCCGGCCGCGCGCAGTGCAGCGTCGGCTCCATCGAGCTCGAAGGGATCCGGTACGGGTTCACGACCCACGCCTTGATCGCCAGGACGATCGCGATCGCACCGACGATCGTGACGAGCCAGTCGATCGTCACGCGCCAGCCGTGCGGCAGTCCTTCGGTCAGGTAGTCGATCGGGTTCCTCAGCGGACCTGCTCCCTTCGCCAGCTCTCGATTCGTCCGTGGTCACCCGAAAGCAGCACGTCGGGAACCCGCCAACCCCGGTATTCCGCAGGGCGCGTGTAGTGAGGGTACTCAAGCCCGCCACCCAACTCGTCGGAGAACGATTCGAGCTCCCCCGACCCTTCGCTCAGCGCACCCGGCAGACGGCGCGCGATCGCGTCGACGAGCACCATCGCCGGCAGGTCGCCGTTCGAGAGCACGTACGGCCCGATCGAGATCGCGTCAGTCGCGAGGTGCTCGACGATCCGCTCGTCGAAGCCCTCGAAGCGGGCTGACAAGAATGTCACGTGTTCGGTCGCGGCGAGCTCCTCGACGATCGACTGCGTCAGCTGCCGACCCTGCGGGCTGAGCGCGATCACCGGGTGCGAGACCTCGCCGCCGTAGACCGCATCGAGAGCGCTCGCGACGACGTCGACGCGCAGCACCATGCCGGCGCCGCCCCCGTACGGCTCGTCGTCGACCTGGCCGTTCCGCAGCGGCGTGTGGTCGCGGTAGGAGAAGAGGCGCAGGTCGAGCTCGCCGCCGAGCACCGTCGCGACCGGCCGCTGTTCGGTCAGCCATGCGAACGCATGCGGTACGAGGGTGAAGACGTCGAGCTGCATCAGTCCGCGAATCCCGCCGCGACGGTGATCGCGCTTGCTTCGAGGTCGATCTTCAGGATGCACTCCTCCACCATGGGCAACAGCACGCCGGTGTCCAGCTCGAGCACGTCGTGCGCAACTCCGGGCACCACGACCTTGACGCTTCCGAGCGCGCGGCCGTTCTCCTCCGCGACCGGCAGCCCGACCAGCTGGAACGCGTAGTACTCGTCGTCCTCGGTCGGCGGCAGCGCGTCGCGCTCGACCTCGAGGATCGTGCCGCGTTCGACGTCGCGGTCGAGCTTCACGACGGGACGACCCGACGAGCGGCGGTGGGCAACCACTTCCACCTCGGCCCCACCGGCGAGAAAGCGCGCGCCGGTCTTCCACCAGCGCTCGTCGTCGGACGGCTGCTCGACGAAGAACGCGCCGTCGATCCCGTGCGGACGGCCGACGCGCCCGATCTGCACTCTCATTGCCGCGACTCGAGCGAGGCGATCGCCTCCTCGCGCGACACGGCGACGAGCAGGTTCTCGGCGACGAAGCCCGGCGCGTGCGGCCAGCCGCTCGCGCTCGTCTCGCGAACCGCCCGGTCGACGTCGAACTCCGTGCGCATCGGCCTCGGTTCACCGTCGTCGACGAGCGTCCAGTAGGCCGCGACGTCGCCCTCGTACGCCATGCCCACCGAGCCCGCGTTGACGATGCGCAGGTCGCCGACTCGCCGGTCGAACTGATGGTGCGTGTGCCCGATCACGATCGTGCCGGTGTGACCGGCGAACGTCTTCCGGATCGCCTCCTCGGGCGTCGCGGCGGTCGTGATCGGGGTGTTGTCGTTTGGTGCGGCGTGGCAGTAGAGAACGCCGTCTACGGTCACCGACAGCGGCCGCGACTGGAGCCACTCGAGCTCTTCGGCGGTGAGCTCGCCGCGCTCCCAGTCCTCGGCGAGGTCTTCGCAGTTGCCGCGCAGCACCTGCGCGTCGAGCGACCGGACGATCGCGACGGTCTCGCGCGGGCACGGGCCGTAGAGGTAGTCGCCGCCGAGCACGATCGCATCCGCCTCGACCTCCGCGAGCACGGCCTCGAGCGCCCACGGCATCGCATGGATGTCGTACAGCGCCGCGACCCTCATTCGGGATCGGCGATCTCGACCAGCACGCGGCGCCCCTCGCGGGCGGCGCTCGCGCGCACGAGCGTGCGCAGGGCGCGCGCGATCCTGCCCTGGCGGCCGATCACCTTGCCGACGTCGTCCGCAGCGACGTGGAGGACCAGGACGAGCGCGCCGTCGCGCTCCTCCGTCTCCACGCGCACGGCGTCGGGATCGTCGACAAGCTCGCGCGCGAGGTACGCGAGCAGCTCCGCCATCAGTACCGCTACTTCTCGATGCCGGAGATCTTGATCAGCTTCGCGACCGCCTCGGTGGGCTGTGCGCCCTTGCCGAGCCAGTCCTTGACCTTGGCCTCGTCGAGATCGATCGTCGAGGGGTCGGTCTGCGGGTTGTAACGACCCACGATCTCGAGGAACTTCCCGTCACGGGGCGAGCGCGAGTCTGCGGCCACCACGCGATAGATCGGGTTCTTCTTCGAGCCCACGCGGGTGAGCCTCAGCTTGACTGCCATTCGATTCCTTTACCTCCGTCCGGCCTTCTTGTTCTTGCGCTTCACGCCCGACTTCCGCCCTGCGGAAAGTGAGACGGGCGCCTGCTGCTGGTTCGGGAGGGCCGGCATCTTCCCCCGCCCCATCTGCTTCATCATCTTCTCCATCTGCTTCCGCGCTTCGAGCAGTTGATTGACCTGCTCGACGGTCGCTCCGGAGCCGTTGGCGATGCGAATCCGCCGCTTGCCGTCGATCACGATAGGCGAACGGCGCTCCTGTGGCGTCATCGAGAGCACGATCGCCTCGACCCGGCCCAGCTGGTTCTCGTCCACATCGACGTCTCCAAGCTGGTCTTTCATCCCCGGGATCATCTTCAGGATGCCCTGCAGCGGCCCCATCCGGCGCAGCATCTTGTAGGCCTTCAGGAAGTCGTCGAAGGTGAACTGGCCGGCGCTGAGCCGCTTCTCCATCTCGGCCTGCTCGTCCTCCTCGACCGCCGCCTCGGCGCGCTCGATCAGCGTCAGGACGTCGCCCATGCCGAGGATGCGCGAGGCCATCCGGTCGGGGTGGAACACCTCGAGCGCGTCGACCTTCTCGCCGGTCGACGCGAACTTGATCGGCTTGCCGGTGATCGCCTTCACGGAGAGCGCTGCGCCGCCGCGCGCGTCACCGTCGAGCTTGGTGAGGATGACGCCGTCGAACGCGATGCGCTCGTTGAACGCCTCCGCGACGTTGACGGCCTCCTGGCCGGTCATCGCATCGAGGACAAGCAGGATGTTGTGCGGCTTCGCCTCATCGCGGACGCGGGCGAGCTCCTGCATCAGGTCCTCGTCGATCTGCAGGCGGCCGGCGGTGTCGACGATCACCGTGTCGAGGCCGGCAGAACGCGCGCGCTCGATGCCGCTGCGCGTCGCTTCGACCGCGTCCTTCGTGTCGGTCCGAAAGACCGGCACCTGGATCTGCTTGCCGAGCTGCTCGAGCTGGTCGATCGCGGCAGGGCGCTGCAGGTCGGCCGCGACGAGCCCCGGCTTGCGGCCCTGCTTGCGCAGCAGGAGCGCGAGCTTCGCGGCGGTCGTCGTCTTGCCCGAGCCCTGGAGGCCCGCGAGCAGGATGACCGTGAACTTGCCGAGGACGAGCCCCGACTCGCCCTCGCCCATCAGCGCCGTCAGCTCCTCGTGCACGACCTTCACGACCTGCTGGCCCGGCGTGAGGCTCTTCAGGATGTCTTCGCCGAGCGCCCTCTCGCGCACGCGGGCGACGAAATCGCGCACGACGGTGAAGTTGACGTCCGCCTCGAGCAGCGCCAGGCGGATCTCGCGCATCGCGCGGGAGATCGATTCCTCGTCGAGCCTCCCTTTCTTCCGGAGGTCGCCGAGAGCGCCTTGGAGCTTGTCTGCGAGGCTGTCGAACACGACCGCGCATGGTAGCGAGGCCCATTAAGATCCTTGAAATGCCGTACACCGCCGCCGGAGACCGCTACGACCACATGCGCTACCGGCGCTGCGGCCGCAGCGGCCTGCAGCTGCCGTCGATCACGCTCGGCCTGTGGCACAACTTCGGCGGCGACCGGCCGCTGGAGACGAGCCGCGCGATCCTCCGGCGCGCGTTCGACCTCGGCGTCACGCACTTCGACCTGGCGAACAACTACGGGCCGCCGTACGGCGCAGCCGAGCAGACGTTCGGGCGCGTGTTCCACGACGACTTCCGCCCGTACCGCGACGAGCTCCTCGTCTCGACGAAGGCCGGCTACGACATGTGGCCCGGCCCGTACGGCGAATGGGGCTCGCGCAAGTACGTGCTCGCGTCGCTCGACCAGTCGCTGAAGCGCATGGGGCTCGAGTACGTCGACATCTTCTACTCGCACCGCTTCGATCCGGACACGCCGCTCGAGGAGACGATGGGCGCGCTCGACACCGCCGTGCGCTCGGGGCGCGCGGTCTACGCCGGCATCTCGTCGTACTCGCCGGAGAAGACGCGCGAGGCGCACGCGATCCTGCGCGAGCTCGGCACGCCGCTCCTGATCCACCAGCCGTCGTACTCGCTGCTCAACCGCTGGATCGAGCCGGAGCTGCTCGACACGCTGGACGAGCTCGGCGTCGGCTGCATCGGCTTCTCACCGCTCGCGCAGGGGATGCTCACCGACAAGTACCTCGACGGCATTCCCGCGAACTCGCGCGCGGCGGAGAACACGTCGCTCTCGCCCGATCTGCTCACGGAGGACGCACTCGCGAAGATCCGCGGGCTCAACGAGCTCGCGAAGTCGCGCGGGCAGTCGCTCGCGCAGATGTCGCTCGCGTGGACGCTGCGTGATCCGCGCATGACCTCGACGCTGATCGGCTCATCGTCGGTCGCGCAGCTCGAGGACTCGCTCGGTGCGCTGGCGCGACTCGACTTCTCGGACGACGAGCTGGCGGAGATCGACCGCTATGCGACCGACGGCGGGATCAATCTCTGGTCCCGCTCCAGCTCGAACTGACGCAGTTCGAGCGTCCCGCCGAGGCGGCGGAACGCTCCTGAAGCGGGATCGGTCTCCGGAACGTTCATGAAGTGCACCGACTCGCCGCGCGCACGCGCGGCGGCGAGCAGCTCGGCGGCTGCGTCTTCGTCGCGCGCGTCGAGCTGGGCGATGCCGACACGCGGCCCCGTGACCCGGATCAGCGCGACCGCGCCGTCGACCTCAATCCGTTCGAACTCGCCGGGCAGCGACTCGTCGGCGCGCTGCCACGGCAGGCCGGTCTGACCGAGCGGCCGTGCTTCGAAGCTGCGCGCCTCGACCGCCGGCACGTCCGCGGTCAGCGACCAGATCTCGAGGACTCGGGTCCGCGTGAAGCCGAGCGCTTCGTAGAGGCGAATCGCCGGGTCGTTCTGCTCGAGCACCTCCAGCGTCACGACCGGCGGCGCCGCGGCGAGCACGTCCTCCATGAGCGCGCGCCCGATGCCGTTCCGCCGCTCGGCCGGCACGACACCGAGCCCGCCGATCCAGCCGCGACCGCCGCGCACGCCGAGGTTGACGATGCCGATGGGCTCGTCGTCGCGGAGCGCGACCCGCGAGCGCGCGAGGTCGATGTCCCACGCGTCGACCATGTAGGCGAGCGCCGCCTCGTCGACGTGCATGGGCACGAAGTACCCCTCGTAGGCGGCGTTGAAGATCTCCGCGAGCTGTGCGAGGTCGAATCGGTCGGCCGGAACGATCGTCATACGGCCACGAGTGCGCGCGCGAAGTCCGCGGCGTCGAACGGCCGCAGGTCGTCGAGGCTCTCCCCGACCCCGACGAGCTTCACCGGCAATCCGAGCTCGTACGCGATCGCGACCGCAATGCCGCCCTTCGCCGAGCCGTCGAGCTTCGTCAGCGCGACGCCGGTCACGCCGACCGCCTCGCCGAAGAGGCGCGCCTGCTGCAGGCCGTTCTGACCCGTCGTCGCGTCGACGACGAGCAGCACCTCGTGCGGCGCGCCGTCGATGCGCCCGGCAATCACCCGGCGCACCTTCGCCAGCTCGTCCATCAGATTCGTCTGCGTGTGCAACCGCCCCGCGGTGTCGACGATCACCACGTCGGTGTCGGAGCCAACCGCGTCGTACGCGACCGCCGCGGGATCGCCGCCGCGCTCGCCGCCGACGAACTCCGCACCGGAGCGCTGCGCCCAGATCTCGAGCTGTTCCTCGGCAGCCGCGCGGAACGTGTCCGCTGCGCCGAGCGTGACGGTGCGGCCGTGCTCGCGCAGCTTGTTCGCGAGCTTGCCGATCGTCGTTGTCTTGCCCGTGCCGTTGACGCCGACGACGAGCACGACCGCCGGCGAGTGCGCGAGGTCGAGCGTCGGCGGCTCGCCGAAGAGCGCCGCGATCTCTTCTGCCAGCGCCTCGCCGAGCTCGGTGAGGTCCTGCCGTGCTTCAAGCCTGCGCACGAGCTCGGCGGTCGCGCGCACGCCGACGTCCGCGTAGATCAGTGCCTCTTCGAGCCGCTCCCATGACGCGTCGTCTCCGGGATCGAACGCGGCGACCGCGAGCTGCTCGGTGAGCGCGCGGCGCGACTTGCCGAGCGACTCGCGCAGCCGGCCGAAGAAACCGCGCTGTTCGGCCTCGCTCTCCGCCGGCGCGTCGGAATCGCCCAACAACTGTCCCCAGCTCCGTGCCATGCCGGGGGCACGTTAGCGTCAGGCAGCTGCGTCGACGCGATACGAGTGGCGGAAGCTCGCGAGCGCGACGGTGCTCGCGATGCGCAGCTCGCCGTTCGTCGAGAGGAGGTTCTCCGGCCAGTTGTGCCGGCGCCGCTTCAGCTGCGTGTACCACCCGTGCTCGTCACGCTCGACGAGAAACAGCTCGACCATCGTCGCCTCGAGCACGAATGCGCGCTTCCACTCGAAGCGCTTGCCCTCGATCCAGTCGAAACGCAACGCGTCAACGGCGTCCCAGTTCTCTGCCGGATAGAGCAGGTCGACGTCGACGTGCTCGCGCGGTTTGATCAGCCCGCGCAGCTCCTCGCCCCAGCCTCCGAAGATCCACGTCTCGATCTCGTGCGCATCGAGCAGGCCGACAGCGCGCTGCACGAAGGCGAGATCGTTCACGCTGTCGCCGCGACCTCGTCGTCGCGCGGCAACCGCCGCGAGACGATCTGCGAGACACCGTCGGTGCCCATCGTGACGCCGTAGAGCACGTCGGCGGCTTCCATCGTGCGCTTCTGGTGTGTGATCACGATGAACTGCGCGCGATCGGCGTACGTGCGCAGCAGCTCCGTGAAGCGGCCGATGTTCGTGTCGTCGAGCGCGGCCTCGACCTCGTCGAGGAGGTAGAACGGGCTCGGGCGCGCGAGGAAGAGCGAGAACAGGAACGCGATCGCGCCGAGCGCCTTCTCGCCACCCGAGAGCAGCGACAACCGCGTCACGCGCTTGCCGGCGGGCCGGAGCTCGACCTCGATGCCGGGCTCTTCGTCCTCGTCCTCGGGCTCTGTCATGCGCAGGCGGCCCTCGCCGCCCGGGAAGAGCGTGGCCGCGACCTCGTTGAAATGCTGCTCGACCGCGGCGAACGTCTCCGCGAAGCGCGTCTCGACCGTCGTCGTCAGCTCGTCACGCAGCTTCTCGAGCTCGTCGAGGCTCTGCTCGAGGTCGGCGCGCTGGACGGACAGCTCCTCCAGGCGCTCCTTCTCGGCGTCGTACTCCTCTTTCGCGAGCGGGTTGACCTGCCCGAGCTGCTCGCGCCGCTTCTCGTAGCGGGCGAGCTTCTCTGCGAGCTCGTCGCGATCCTCGCCCTCGGCCGGCTCGACCCCGGCCGCCTCGAGCCGGCGCTTCGCCTCGTCGCGCTCGGCGTCGGTGCGGGCGAGCTCGACGTCGACCGCGGCGAGCTGCTCGCCGATGGTGCCCGCGGCCTGCCGCAGCTCGACCTCCTCGGCGCCGAGCCGGCGCAGCGAAGCTCCGAGCTCCGTGGTGCGGGCAGCCTGCGCCTCGGCGCGCGCGCTGACCGGCACCTCGAAGTGCTGGATCTCGATCGCGAGCGCCCGCTCGAGCCGCTCTGCGCCGCCGGCGAGCCGCTCCAGGACGATCTCGTTCGGGCGACGGGCATGCGCCGGATCGGCGTCCGCGAGGGCGCGTGCGGCGCTCCTGGCGCGCTCGGCGGCCTGCTCGGCGGCCTGGCCGGCCTCGACGGCGCGCGCGGCGAGATCTTCCGCCTCCAACTTCAGCTCGGTCAGCTCGCCCGTCGCGTCGGCGGTGCGCCCGCCGGCGCGTCGCTCGGCGTCGAGCGCGCGGCCGTCTGCGTCGGCGACCGACCGGCGCAGCTCGGACTCGCGGGCGGCAATGCCGCGCAGCTCTTCGGCCAGTCGCCCCGTGCGCTCGGCGAGCGGCGCCTCGAGCCGTCCGGCCGCCGCGGCCACAACCCTCAAGGTCTCATCGAGCCTTTCCGCGCCGGAGACGATGCGCGCAAGCCGCGCTGCGTCGGCGCGGCGGACGTTGCGCAGGTGCGCGACCGGTGCGAACTGCGCCGCGGCCACGCGAGCGTGCTCGGCCGCGCGCTCCGTGGCTGCGGCAGCCTCGGTCGCCCGTACTGCCAGCTCCTCGACTTCGGCACGCAGCTCGCGGCGCCGCGCGTCGAGCTCGAGCAGGACCGCCTCCGCGGTCTCGCCGGCGAACCACAGCTCGCCGCGCTCCGGGTCCCAGCCGATCCCGTCCTCGGTGACGGCGGGCACCTTCGATGCGAGCAGCTCGGTCCGCGGCAGCACGGGCACGTTCACGAGCTCGCGCGGATCCTGGCCGACGAGCACGAGCACCGAGCCGAGCCCGGACGATTTGGCCTTCTCGATCAGCTGCAGCCCGCGCTCGGGGTTCGCCGCGAGCACGGCGGACGCGCGATGGCCGAGCGCCGCGGCCGTCGAGCGCTCTGCGCCGGCCTCGACCTCCAGCAGCTGCAGCGCAAGCTGCTCGCCTTCCTCGGCGAGCGCGCGTGCAGCGGGCGGCAGCCCTTCGCGCTCGGCGAGCGACTGCTCGAGCGCGACAAGGCGCTCGCGTGCGAGGCGAACGCGCGCGTCGAGGTCTTCCTGCTCGCGCACGGCAGCGCGTGCGGCAGCATCGGCGTCGTCGGCGGCGCGACCGAGATCGGCGGGCGACGGGCCGGACGGAACGTGGCGCGCTTCGTCGAGCTCGGTGCGCAGCTCGGAGAGCAACCGCTGCGCGGACTCGTGCCGCACGCCGAGCCGCTGCGTCGCGCCGCGCAGCGCGAGCAGTGCGTCGCGGCCGCTGCCGGTGAGGACCGACTCGGTCGCGGCGCGGCGCGTCAGCACCTCGTCGAGCTCGACCGCGAGCGTCGACTGCGCACTGCGCTCGATCGCGGCGATGCGCGCCCAGCGCCCTTCGGCCTCGACCTGCAGGCGTGCGCGCTCAGCCGCTGCGGACTGCGCCGCGGTCGACGCGTCGCGTGCTGCAGCTTCGAGC
>Ga0265338_10003361_pt1 | contig 22584 bp, 21 predicted proteins | sample 42126metaG_FD_193579 | JGI IMG/M metagenome (GOLD analysis project Ga0265338, IMG submission 193579) | Rhizosphere microbial communities from Carex aquatilis grown in University of Washington, Seatle, WA, United States - 4-21-26 metaG | ecosystem: Host-associated > Plants > Roots > Rhizosphere... | reverse complement strand
CTGGGCTGGCGGCCGACGCTGCCACTGCGCGATGCGGTGCTGCGCACGCTCGGGTATCTCACGGCTCATCCGCAATTGCTGGACACAGCCCAGTCGCAAGGGCGCGCGCCGGAAGCCCTCAGATGAGCCACGCGCTGGATCAACACTGCGCCATCATCACCGGGGCCAGCCAGGGACTCGGTTATGAGATCGCGAAGACCTACCTTGCCGCAGGCGCCAACCTGCTGATCTGCGCGCGCGATGCGCGCGTGCTCGACAAGGCATTCGGCGAACTCAGGCAGCTCGTGCCCGCGGGGCGATCGATCATCGCCATACCAGCCGACGTCTCGCAGGTGCGCGATGCGACCGCACTGGTAGAGCGCGCACTGACCGAGTTCGGCCGGCTGGATGTCATCGTCAACAACGCCGGCATTGCCGGTCCCATCGGCCCGCTCGAGGAGCTCGACTGGGGTTTGTGGCAGCGGACGATCGAGATCAATCTGATGGGCGCAGTCTGGCTGAGCCGCGCGGCACTGCCGCACTTCAAGCGCATGCATCGCGGCAAAATCATCCAGCTGTCGGGCGGCGGCGCCACACAGCCCACGCCCATGCTGAGCGCCTATGCGGCCTCCAAGGCCGCGGTGGTGCGCTTCGTTGAAACACTGGCGCAGGAAACACGGGCCTGGCACATCGACGTCAACGCCATAGCCCCCGGGGCACTCGACACGCGCATGCTCAACGAGATACTGGCCGCCGGACCCACAGTGCTGGGACAAGCCTATTTCGAGCACCTGCTGCAACAGAAGCGCAGCGGCGGCGCGCCGCTGTCCAGGGGGGCCGAACTGGCGCTGTTCCTCGGCTCGGCGCAAAGCGATGGCATCACGGGCCGGCTGATCAGTGCCATCTGGGATCCCTGGGATGAGCTGCCGGACCGGATCGACGAACTCGATGCCACGGACATCTACACCCTGCGCAGGATCACACCCGAAGACCGCGCCCTGAAATGGGGGAAGCGCAAGTGAATCTTGCAATCGTGGGCTGCGGCCTCATCGGCCGACGCCGCGCGCAGAACCTCGCCGGTGCGCGCCTGACCCATTGTGTCGACAGCGATCTTGCGCGCGCGCGGGAAATCGCATCGGCCCATCCCGGCTGCAAGCCCGGCTCGGACTGGCACAGCCTGCTGGCACTGCCCGACGTGCAAGCAATCGTCATCGCCACCACTCACGATGCGCTCGCCCCGATCGCGCGCGCGGCCATCCAGGCCGGGCGGCATGTGCTGATTGAAAAGCCCGCCGCTCGAGGGCGTAATGAAATCCAGGATCTGGCGCAGCTCGCCGAGCGTCACAACGTACGCGTACGCGTGGGCTTCAATCATCGCTATCACCGCTCGTTTCAGCAGGCTCGAAATCTCGTGGATTCCGGCGCGCTGGGCGATCTGATGTATCTGCGCGCGCGTTATGGGCACGGCGGACGGTTAGGGTACGAGCGTGAGTGGCGCGCGCAACCGCAGCGCTCCGGCGGCGGTGAACTGCTCGACCAGGGCGTGCATCTGATCGATCTGGCACGCTGGTTCCTTGGAGAATTCACGCGTGTAGAGGGCTTCGCCCATACGTTTTTCTGGGATATGCCGGTGGAGGACAACGGCTTCCTGCTGCTGCGGACGGCGAGCGACCGGGTGGCCTTCCTGCATGCGAGCTGTACCGAATGGAAGAACACATTCTCCTGGGAACTCTACGGCCGGAGCGGCAAATTGCAGATCGATGGCCTCGGCGGCAGCTATGGCGTCGAGCGACTGACCTGGTATCGCATGCGACCCGAAATGGGCCCGCCAGACACCCAAGTGTGGGAGTACCCCATGCAGGACAACTCCTGGTCGGTCGAGATGGCGGAGTTCATCGAGGACATTCGGGCCGCGCGGATGCCCGCCGCAGGCCTTGGGGATGCGATGGCAGCGCTCGCGGTGGTCGAGCAGATCTACGGCGGCCGGCACGCGGGGTTACCGTGATCATTGCGCGCAGTCCGCTGCGCATTACGCTCGGCGGCGGAGGCACCGACCTGCCCTCCTACTACGCGCAGCACGAGGGATTCGTAATCGCGGCCGCCATCGACAAATTCGTCTACGTCACCGTTACGCGGCCATTTCGACCCGGCATCTATCTCAAATACTCCGAATCCGAACACGTGGAGCAGGTCGCGCAGGTAAAGCATCCCATCATGCGCGAGGCTCTGGGGCTGCTGAAGCTGCGCACGCCGCAGATCGAAATCACGACCCTCGCTGACATTCCGGCCGGTACCGGACTGGGCTCCTCGGGCAGCTTCACTACCGCGCTGCTGCGCGCGCTGCGCGCCTATCGCCATGAAGCGGTCGAAAGCCGTGCCCTGGCTGAGCTGGCATGCGATATTGAAATCAATAGGTTAAACAAATCTGTTGGGAAGCAGGATCAATACATTGCCGCCCATGGCGGCATCTCGTGCATGACCTTTCACCGTGATCATCGCGTCAGCGTCACCCCGCTCAAGCTGGCGCGGTCGACGCTGCTGGAGCTGGAAGACAACCTGTTGCTGTTCTTTACAGGTTTTACGCGTGCCGCGGGCGACATCCTCCAGGACCAGCAGCAGCGATCGCAGGCCGGAGATGCTGCCATGCTCGCAAACCTGGACTACGTCAAGACAATGGCCTATCGAAGCCGCGATGCGCTGGAACTGGGCGATCTGACGCGCTTCGGCGAGCTGCTGCACGAGCACTGGGAGCACAAAAAACGTCGTTCGGAGGGCATCAGCAACCCGAACATCGATAAGTGGTACACACTGGCAATGAGCAATGGAGCCATTGGCGGCAAGCTTGTGGGCGCGGGGGGCGGCGGCTTCCTGATGTTCTACGCCGTCAATCGCAGCCGTTTGCGGCAGACGATGGCCGAAGCGGGTCTGGAAGAGGTCAGGTTTCGCTTCGAATTCGAGGGCACCAAGGTCGTCCTGTCCTGACGTGCTGCCTGTCGCCATACTCGCAGGCGGATTAGCCACACGCCTGTATCCCCTGAGCGCGCGGGTGCCCAAGGCGCTGATCAGCGTGGCGGGGCGCCCATTCATCTTCCACCAGCTGGAACTGCTCAAGTGCCAGGGTGTCGAGCGCGTCGTGCTCTGCGTCGGTTACCTCGGCGAGCAGGTGCGCGCGACCGTCGGCGATGGGCGCGCGTTCGGGATGTCGATAGCGTATTGCTTTGACGGCACGCCGCTGCTTGGAACCGGCGGAGCCATCCAGCAGGCACTGCCCTTGCTCGGCGATCATTTTTTTGTGTTGTATGGCGATGCCTACCTGCGCTGCAGCCTTCGCGCCATTCAGTCAGCCTACGAGGCCGCGCGACAGCCGGCCCTCATGACGGTCATCCGCAACGGGAATCGCTGGGATCGCAGCAATGCGATCTTCGATAGCGACGCGGTGCTCTGCTACGACAAGCAGTCCGCGCGCGACGATCTCACCCATATCGACTTCGGCCTATCGGTGCTATCCCGCGCCGTATTCGAACCCTATGCGGACCAACGCTGCATCGATCTTGCCGATATCTGCCGCACGCTCAGCCGCCAGGGCCGGTTGGCGGGCTTCGAGGTGTCGCAGCGGTTCTACGAGATCGGCTCGCTGCAGGGCATGCGCGAAACCGATGCCTACCTGTCGCGCCGCGCGCCGGGCATGTGAGTTACCGGCATGAACTACTCACGACAACACCTGCTGGAGACCGCCGCGATTCTGCAGGCACTCGACATCGGCGCCATCGATCGCATGGTCGAGGTACTCGCCGGCATCAAGGCCCTGCAGGGCCGCATCTTCTTCATAGGCGTCGGCGGCAGCGCCGCGAACTGCTCGCACGCGGTCAACGATTTTCGCAAGCTCGCGGGGGTGGAGTGTTATGCGCCCACCGACAATGTCTCCGAATTGACCGCGCGTATCAACGATGAGGGCTGGGAGAGTACCTTCGCCGAATGGCTCAAGATCAGCCGTCTTGGCGAAGGCGATGCCGTGTTCGTGCTGTCGGTCGGCGGCGGCAGCATAGAAAAAAACGTCAGCCTGAATCTCGTGGCTGCGATCCGCCACGCCAAAGCCATCGGCGCGAAGGTAGTTGCCATCCTCGGACGTGACGGCGGCTTCACCGCCACGGTAGCCGATGCTGCGGTGATCGTCCCGACTGTCAATCCCGAAACGGTGACGCCACATTCGGAGGCCTTCCAGTCCGTAATCTGGCACCTGCTCGTGTCCCATCCCCGCCTGAAGACACGCCCGGCTAAATGGGAGTCCATGGCCCGATGAAAAGCGCGGCGGTATTTCTCGATCGCGATGGTGTACTGAATCGTCCGGTGCTCGTCAGGGGTCGGCCCCATCCCCCCGCTACGCTGGCGGCATTTGAAGTACTGCCGGGCGTATCGCCCGCACTGCACATGCTCAAATCGCATGGCTATTCGCTGATCGTGGTCACCAACCAGCCGGATGTGGCACGCGGCAGCGGCTGCCGCGCCACCATCGATCGCATGCACGAGATGCTGCGCCTGCGACTGCCGATCGATGCCATCCTCACCTGCTTTCACGACGACGCCGATGACTGCGGGTGTCGCAAGCCGCGGCCCGGATTGCTGCTGCGTGCGGCCGAGGATCTCGACCTGGATCTTGCGCGCAGCTTCATGGTGGGCGATCGGTGGCGGGACATCGAGGCCGGGCGGCGCGCGGGCTGCGGCACTTTTTTCGTGGATCGCGGCTACGACGAAGCCAGACCTCCGGCATTCGACTACCGCGTCGGCTCACTGCCCGAAGCGGCCGGTATCATCGCTGCCTGCGAGATTCGGCGATGACCGGACTCGGACGGCTCAACATCAAGCTCTTCGCGGATGGCGCCGATCGTACCCGCATGCTGAAGATGTCCGCCCTGCCTTACATCCGGGGGCTCACCACCAACCCGTCGCTGATGCGCAAGGCCGGGATCGCCGACTACCGTGCGTTCGCCAGGGACGTGCTGGCCGAAATCAGTGACAAGCCGGTGTGTTTCGAGGTGCTGGCCGACGATACCGGCGAGATGGAACGGCAGGCGCTGGAAATCGCAGCCTGGGCGGACAATGTGTACGTCAAGATCCCGGTCACCAACACACAGCGGCACAGCTGCTGCGGGCTGATCAGGCGACTCGCCCACCAGCGGATCAAGCTCAATGTCACGGCTGTCATGACACTTGATCAGGTGCGTGATGTCGCCGCGGCGCTCAGTCCGTCCACCGCCAGCTATGTCTCGGTGTTCGCCGGGCGAATTGCCGACACCGGCGTGGACCCGCTGCCCCTGATGGCCGAAGCGGTTGCGATCCTGCGGGCAAATCCGTGCGCGGAGCTGATCTGGGCCAGTCCGCGCGAACTGCTGAACATTTTCCAGGCCGACGCGGTCGGATGCCAGGTCATCACGGTTACCGAGGAGATCTTGAATAGGCTGCCGCGGGTGGGCTATGACCTGGCGCAATACTCGCTGGAGACGGTGCGCATGTTTCATGACGATGCGCAGCTTGCGGGATTTCAGCTCTGATGCCCGAGAAGCGCGCATTGAAGATGGCCCATACCCACCCCGGAGGATCGCGCAGCACGCGGATCTTCTTGCCCTCCTCGAATCCGCGCGAGCGGTAGGAAACCGGAACCTCGAGCGGCGGGAAGCCCGCCCGCATGAGCTTGCCCAGCAGCTCGTAGTCGAAATCGAAGCGATTGCAGGTCAGCCGCAGTCCACGCAGGCAGTCCGCGCGAAACACCTTGAACATCGAGGTCGGATCCGTGAGCCGGCTCGCGAACACGATATTAAATAGGGCATGAAACAGCATGCCGCCGACATTCATGAATGCCGCCTGAACGCCGCGCCGCGCGAACTGGCGGATCAGCCAGCGATTGGTCCCCAGGTGACGGCTGCCGAGCACGAAGGCCGCGCGACCATCAAAGATCGGCTGCAGCAGCAGCGGATAGTCGCTGACATCGTATTCGAGATCGGCATCCTGGATCAGGATCACCTCACCCGTGGCCGCGCTGATACCGGCGCGGATGGCGTGGCCCTTGCCCCTGGGTCCCGGCTCGAAGATGAGCCGAACCGTGCAATCAGGCCCGCTGGGATGGCGCTGGGCAAAATCGGACACGATGGCGCGGGAGCCGTCGGTCGAATTACTTTCGATGATGATGATTTCGCGACTCGACTCGGGAATTCGCTCCTCCCACACCCGCTCGAGCAACTCACCGACGGTGCATGCCTCGTTATAAACCGCGATGAGAATTGATACCTTCATGCCGTTCATTCAGGAAGGTAGGTCCCGCCACGGGCAGCCGGGGTTGTATCCGCGCGCGCCCTCGCGCCCTCGCGCCCTCAGCCTGAAATCTGACTCACGGCACGGTGAGCGCTATCGATGGCGCGGTCCGCATACGCCTCCCACACCGCATCCGTGCCCGCAAAGTGAATCCGTCCCAGCGGTAATGCGCTGATCGCCACCGCGCGTTCTGCCGAAGGAGGATCGAACAGCGGCAGCGGTTCATAGGAATAGCCGTGCCCCCAGCGATTGACCGTGATGGCCGCGATGTCCCGGTCGGCATCGAATCCACCGGGTCCGAGGACGCGCGTCAGTTCGTCGCGCGCGTGCGCCTCGAATTCGCCAAAGGTGCGCGCGTAGAGCTGGTGGCGATCCAGCCGGTTCTGCGCCCGCAGATCCGTCACCGTGCCGTCGACCCAGGGCACGTGCACCAGGTGCAGGATCATCGGCTCGTCCGGATGGTTCGGAAAACGGTAGCCGCCCAGGCTCACTGGGTAATCGAGCTTCATATTGCAGAAGAAGCCATTGGGCGTATTGACGAAATGCACACCCTGCCGGACCCAGGCCTGCCAGTTGCGAACCGCGACATTCACATAGCACAACGGCGCCTTGACCTGCTGTGCAAGCGCTGCGCGCTGCTCGGCACCGAGGTCCTTGCAGATATAGGGAAGCATCGCCGAGTAGCCGGCATACACGACGTGACCGGCGCTCACGCGCGCGAGCTTCTCGCCTTGGGAATACAGCACCTCGGCGCCGGTACGGGTGTTGCCCAGCGCGACTGCGGTGGCAGACAGGCGCAGCCGCACCGGCTGCCCTTCGGCGTCCAGTCGCCCGTAGTCGAAGCGCGCGGTGACGATATCTTCCATGCCCTGCCCGGGCGCGACGCCCGGGATCATGTCTCGCACGAACAATCGCGCCAGCGAGGCGTTGCCGTCGGGGAAGTGGTTGATGTAGGGCTCATCCTCGAATTGCGATTCCGGTGGCGGCGACAGACCCAACCCGGCGAATCCGGGCAACTGAACGGCCCAGGCGTAACTTGCCGGCACCGCGACCGACTTGAACGCAAACAGGTCCAGTGTGCGTCCATCGAACATTGCCAGTGAGCGCGCATCGAGGCCAAAGTAGCGCGCCAGGTAATCGTGATAGGAGGTCGTGTTGAGCACCCGACGCTTGGCCGCGTGATCGTGTCCCGCCAGAACATCGCGCCGGTCCGTCAACAGGGCGAGCACGCGAGCGCGCTGTCCCTCATCGATAGGCCAGTCGGCGACGAAGGCCGCCGCGGCGCGGGCATTCTGGCGCGCAGCCGGAATGTCGGTCGGCACGGATCGCACCGGATCGCCGCTCACCAGCCGATCGGTGCCATAAAGTTCGCGGTTGAAAAACAGGCCAAATGACAGGCCGAGATCCGGATATAGATTGGTGTGATAAGCCTGGTTGAGGCGGTCCAGGTTCACGCCCACGGATGCGATGCAATCGCGGGCGACCTGGCTCCAGCGACGTCTGGGGCTATCGAGCGATTCGCTACCGCCGTAGCCGAGCAGGAAGCGGCCATCGACATTGAACTCGTTGCGCCGCGCGTGGCCGCCAAATTCATCGTGATTGTCGAGAATGAGAATGCGAGCCTTGGGGCGCGCCTGGCGCACGTAGTGGGCGCTGGCGAGGCCGCCGAGACCTGCGCCAATCACCACCACGTCGTAGTGCTCGCTGATCGGCGCGGCGTCGAGTTCGTAGCGGCGCCCGTCGCGGATGCCATGCGCAATCGCGAAATCCTCCGGCCGTCCGCCCACGTAACCGGTGCGGCCCGGCGGATAGGGTGCGCCCGGCGAGCCAGGCGCGCCGGCTGGACCCCCTGCGTTCTGCGCCAGGGTCGAGCCGGCGCCTCCCACGGCTACCGCGCAGGCGAAACCGTCGATGAAGTCCCGCCTCGTGATGCGGCTCGTCATTGGGAGTAGACCTTCTGGCCCGCGACCCAGGTCTGCCGCACCTTGATCTTCCAGATATCGGCCGCGGGTATCTTGAACAGATCCCGGTCGATCAGGATGAAATCGGCCCACTTTCCCGGCTCCAGCGAGCCGATGCGGGTTTCCCAATGCTGCGCATAGGCCGCGTCCAGGGTAAATGCACGGAAAGCCTCAATCGGTGTCATGGCCTGCTCGGGGTGCCAGCCGCCCCGGGGCTGGCCCTCGTGATCCGTGCGCGTGATCGCCGCGTGCAGTCCGAAGAACGGGTTGTCTGACTCCACGGGAAAATCCGAGCCGGCCGCAATGCGCGTTCCCTGGGCGAGGAAAGTGCGCCAGACGTAGGCGCCCTTGAGCCTTTCGGGGCCGATGCGATCGAGCGCCATGTTCTTGTCGCTGGTCGCGTGCGTGGGCTGCATGGATGCGATCAGGTTCAACTGCTTGAAACGCGGGATATCGGCTGGCGCCACCACCTGCGCGTGCTCGATTCGATTGCGCAGTTCGCGGCCGCCCACGGCCTTGTACGCCGCTTCGAATCCATCGAGCACCTGCCGGTTGGCGGCATCGCCGATGGCGTGGACATTGACCTGGTATCCGGCTCCCAGCGCCATCTGGATCTTGCGCTCCATCTCGGCATCCGACATGAACAACAGGCCATGTTGATCCGGCTTGTCCGAATAAGGCGCCAGCATCGCCGCACCACGGCTGCCGAGGGCACCGTCGGCGAAAAGTTTGACGGAGCGCACCGTCAGGCGATCCTGCCCATAGCCGATCAGCGGACCATCCTTCGAGAGTGTGCGGAAGTCCTCGCCCGCGTCCATGATCATGGCGTACACGCGCACGGGCAGATCGCCCTGGTCGGCCAGCTGGCGATACAGCCGGATGGTATCGGCGGGCGCACCGGCATCCCCTGCCGAGGTCAGTCCTACGGAATTCATGTGAGCCAGCGCTGCCTTGAGCGCATTGATGCTTTCGGCAGCGTCCGGACGAGGCAGTACCGGATCCATCAGATCCATGGCCTTGTCGACCAGCACGCCGCTGGGATTGCCGTCAGCGTCACGTTCGATGCGCCCGCCGACTGGATCGGCCGTGTCCCGCGTGATGCCGGCGGCACGAAGCGCCGCGGAGTTCAGCCACAAGGCGTGGCCATCGACGCGCTCGAGCACAGCAGGTCGATCGGATACCGCGGCATCCAGTTCGCTTGCCAATGGAAAGCGGCCGAGCTTCCAGATGACCTGGTTCCACCCGGCGCCCCCGCGAAGCCAGGGAAGCTGCGGGTGCTCGGCGGCATAGCGGCGAATCCGGTCCTGCGCCTCCGCCAGCGAGGCACTGCCGGCGAGCTGGATGCGCACATACTCGAACCCCAGATCGATGATGTGCCCATGCGCGTCGATCAGTCCCGGCAGCAGCGTGCTGCCGTTGCCGTCGACAATGTGTGCATCGGGATAGGCGCGGCGCAGAGTGCCCGCCTCGCCGGTACGCACCACCCTGCCTTCATCGAACACCAGCGCGCTGAAGTGCCGCAGCTGCTTGTCATCGCCCGTCAGTGTATAGCCGTGCACATTGTCGATCAGCGTCGCGGCAGCCAGCGCCTGCGGCACCGGAGCCAGCGCCAGCATCGCCGATGCGGCCGTGGCCGCGGAAGCGAACATCGATTTCAACCATCCCCCTTTAGGTGTACAGCGCAACATGCGCCACCACTTGAATCCACAGCGCTGCGAGCGCCAGCCAGCCAACGAAGTAGATCCTGACACGCTGCCCGATCCGGTTGCCACCCAGATGAATAATGGCGTGGATGATTCGCGCGGCCACGTACACCCAGGCCAGAACCTGGACCGCGAGGCCGGCATCGTGCGTGATCATCGCCGCCAGACAGCCGGCATAGAACAGGGTGGGCGCTTCGAACAGATTGGAGAAATGGCGGGCGGCCTTGGCGCTGTCTTCGGGTTCGCCCTGGCCCTGATAGATCCCGAAGTAGCGCATCGACACAGTGCCATCGCGCACCGCCCGGATGCGGCGGCGAAACAGGGTCGCAAGCACAGCCATGGTCAGCAGCACCAGCGCGAACATGGGGTAGATCAATCGATAGTCCTGCATGCTCATCACGCGCGCGCCGACGCCGCACTCTCGGGCAGGCACCCTGCCGCACGCGCCTTGTCCAGCAGCGATTCGGCCATGCGGATGCTGGCCAGATCGATCAGCCTGCCATCAAGCGACACCGCGCCCTTGCCTTCCTTGGCTGCCTGCGCCATCGCTGCCATGATGCGAATGGCCTTGGTCACTTCCGACTGCGACGGCGTAAACACCTCGTTGGCGAGTTCGATCTGCGAAGGATGGATGGCCCATTTGCCCTCATAGCCGAGCACGGCCGCCCGGTTGGCGGCCGCGATATAGCCATCGCGATCGCCGAAGTCGCCGAAGGGTCCATCGATGGGCCGCAGCCCGTAGGCACGGCAGGCCACCAGCATGCGCGTCTGCGCCGCATGCCAGGGATCGGTCCAGTAGTATTCGCGCCGATTATCGGCATCCTTGTCCGTAAGCACGCCGCTGTCCTTGTGCACCCCGCCAATCACCGTCGTGCGCGCGCGGGTCGAGGCCGCGTAATCGGCGACGCCAAAGCTCAACGCCTCGAGCCGGCGAGAGGACTGAGCAATCGATTCCACATTGGCCATGCCAAGCGCGGTCTCGATCAGCACCTCGAAGCCGATGCGCTTCTCGCGACGTTTTGCCGCTTCGATCTGCGTCACGAGCATGTCGATCGCGTAGACATCCTGCGATACGCCGACTTTGGGTATCAGGATCATGTCCAGGCGCGGGCAGGCCTCGACGATATCGACGATGTCGCGATACATATAGTGCGTATCGAGGCCGTTGATCCGGACCATCATGGTCTTGGTGCCCCAGTTCACATCGTTGAGTGCCTGCACGATGTTGGCGCGGGCGCGCTCCTTGTCATCCGGCGCCACCGCATCCTCGCAGTCCAGGAAGATGATGTCGGCAGCGGACTTCGCCGCCTTCTCGAACAGCGCCGGGTTGGTGCCGGGAACGGCAAGTTCCGAGCGGTGCAATCGTGCAGTGGCCTGTTCGATGCTCGTGAAACTCATGAGTGCCTCCCTAACCCGTGCTGCCGAAACCGGCCGCGATGCAATTGACCGAGAGCAGCAGCGGCGCCTTGTAGGATTCCTTTTCGGCTTCCTGTCGTGCACCGCGGAAGCGACGCAGAAGTTCCACCTGCTGCCGGTTGGCCTGCGCAATGCTCGGCAGCTTGCGCGCGAGACGCGCCCGCAGGATCGGGAAGCGCTCGGCGAGCCTGTGGCCGCCGCTGACCTTCATCAGCATATCCGATGTCAGGCGGTATTCCCGCTCGAGACTGTCGAAAATCCCATCGCGCACGGAGGGGTCTTCGACCAGCGCCGCATATTCGCGCGCGATTGCCATATCCACCTGCAGCAGTGTCTTCTCGACTTCATCCACGATGAGTCGAAACAGCCGGAAGTCCTGGAACATTCGCCGTAGCAGCGCCAGCCCGGGCTCCTTGCGCACCTGCAGAAAAGCCGAGATGCCGCTGCCAACTCCGAACCAGCCGGGAACGATGTGGCGATTCTGGGACCAGGCGAACACCCAGGGGATGGCGCGCAGATCGGCCAGTGTCTTGGCGCCAAAGCGGCGCGCCGGGCGCGATCCGATGTTGAGCAGCGCCAGCTCATCGAGCGGACTGGCTGCCTGCAGGTAGGTGATGAGATCCGGCTGCTGAATCAGTTGGCTGTATGCGGCCCTCGAAGTGCCCGCCAATGCCTCCATGGCCTCTTCGAATTCGGCCACGGGCACCAGCGCCTGCTCACTTTCAGACTTGAGGCTGTGCTCGAAGACGCTCGTTGCCAGCAACTCGATCTGATAGGAGGCGGTACCCCGATTGGCATACTTGAACGAGACGACCTCGCCCTGCTCGGTGATCCGGAACCGGCCATTGATCGAGCCCGCCGGCTGCGCGGCGATCGCGCGGCCAGTGGGTATGCCGCCGCGACTGACCGAGCCGCCGCGACCGTGAAAGAAAGAGATCGGCACCTTGAGTTCATGGCCGAGACGCGTGAGCTTTACCTGCGCCTTGTACAGCTCCCAGTTGGAAGCCAGAAATCCGCCGTCCTTGTTCGAGTCCGAATAGCCGATCATCACGTCCTGCACGCCGCCCTGCGCGCGGATGCTGCGCTTCACCATGGCGTTGCCGAGCAGCTCGCGCATGATCGCGGGCGCAGCACGCAAGTCCTCTATCGTTTCGAAGAGTGGAACGATCGGCAGCGTGCAGGTCTCCACCGAGGCCGCGTCGCTGAAGAGGCCCGCTTCCTTGGCCAGGAGGTAGACACCGAGCAGGTCCTCGGCGCTGTGGGTCATGCTGAGGATGAAGGTGCCGAATGCGTCGCGATCGACGCGTTGACGTGTCTCGGCGATGAGACGGAAGATGCCCAGCGTCTCGACCGCCTCCGCCGGCAGCCCGGGCAGTTCACGCACGCCGGTGCGCGCCTGGGAGAGCCCGACGGTCAGCCAGTCACGCCAGGCGACGCTGTCGGAGGGCGGCGGCTCGCCAACTCCGCCTGCGGCTTGCCACAGCGCCCGCAATGCCGCGGTGGTGCGCGTGGAATTTTCCCGGCAATCCAGCCGCACGCTGCAGAAGCGGAAAATCTCAACCTCGCGGCGCAGCGGCCGCACGAACCGCTCGGCTAAACCCTGTGCCCGGCATTCGATCAGCGCGTCCTCGGCCACCAGCAGATCGGCAATCAATTCATCGGCGCCGGTATAGCCGCGCGATGCCGTGACCGCCGCGCGCGCGGGTTTACGCGTCGCATCGATCTTCGCGAGCAGGCAGGCGAAATATTGCCTGAACAGCTCGCCGCGATTGCGCGCGGCGATGCCGCCGGGGTCTTCAACTTCGGTAAGCAACTGCGCCAGGACGTCCCGCAGTCCGGGCGGGACGCGCACGGTGCTCTCGGCTATCGAGAGATTGCGGATCAGGTCGGCGACGCGCGTGCTGTAGCGCCTGAGGCTCGCCGCACGGTTGGTTTCAAGTGTCTGTCGCGTGATCTCGTTGGTGACGAAGGGATTGCCATCCCGATCGCCTCCCATCCAGGCGCCGAACTGGAAGAACGGGCGCACCTCGAAGCGTTCACCCGGATAGTCCTGCTTCAGCGCGGCTTCCAGCTTCTCGAGCAGACCGGGAACGGCGTCGAACAGGGTTTCGTTGAAAAAGTGCAGACCCCAGGCCACCTCCTGCGCGACCGTGGGCTTCTCCAGCCGCAGCTCGCCGGTGAGCCAGAGCAGCTCGATTTCGCTGCCGAGCTTATGGATGAGATCGGCGCGCTCACGCCGCGTCCAGCGCGGGGACTCCAGATCCATGAGTCCGCGATAGATGCGGCGGTGGCGCTCCAGCACCGTGACGCGCTTGGCCTCGGTGGGATGCGCCGTGATGACCGGCCGGATGCGCAACTCCGCCAGCAGGCCGCGGATACGATCGGCCTTGATCCCGCCAGCCGCGGCGTCCGCAATGAGCTGTGCGAAGGTGCCGCGCACGCCCTGGGAACCGAGCCGGTTTTCCGCTTCCCGCCGCCGGCGCATCGCGGCGTTCTGTTCGGCGATGCTCAGCAGCTGAAACCAGATGCCCTGGGCCTGCAGGGTGCGCGCGAGCAATCGCGGCGTCAGGCCTTCGCCATCGATCTCACCGCGCAGTAACGGCACGACCTCCGGCTCGTGGCGCGCGGCCACTTCGAGCAGCAGCTCAAACAGCAGTCCGGATACCTGCGATTCATAGTCGGAATCCGCAGCATCAGTATCCATGATTGGGGGGCGATGCCTGCTCAGGAAGTGCTGCGACGACCGGCACGCTTGCGCAGCACTTCGCCCACCGTGGAGCCGAGTTCCGAGGCGCTGGGCGCGACGGTCAATCCGTAGGATTTCATGATTTCGGTTTTTTCGGCGGCGCTGTCCCCCGCAGAGGATATGATCGCGCCGGCATGACCCATGCGGCGCCCCTTCGGCGCGGTGAGGCCGGCGACATAGCCGATCACCGGCTTGCTCATGTTCTCCTTGACCCAGCGCGAAGCCTCCGCTTCCTGCGGCCCGCCGATCTCGCCGATCATCATCACCGCCTCGGTCTCCGGATCCTGCTCGAAGAGCATCAGGTGATCCAGGAACGAACTGCCGTTGATCGGGTCCCCGCCAATGCCCACGCTGGTGGTCTGGCCTATGCCCAGTGCATTCATTTGTGCGGCTGCCTCGTAGCCGAGCGTGCCGGAGCGCGACACAATGCCGACGTTGCCGCGTTTATAGATGTGTCCCGGCATGATGCCGAGCATGGCCTTGCCGGCGCTGATGATGCCCGCGCAGTTCGGGCCCACCACCATCGTGCGCCGGTCACGCGGATAGCGCATCAGGTAGCGCTTGACGCGCATCATGTCCTGCGCCGGAATGCCATCGGTGATCGTGCAGACCAGCCGCAGCCCCGCATCGGCTGCTTCCATGAGCGAATCAGCCGCAAATGCCGGCGGTACGAAGGCGAGGCTCGTCGTGGCACCGGTGGCCCGAACCGCTTCCTTGACGGTGTTGAATACCGGACGATCCAGGTGCTTCTGCCCGCCCTTGCCTGGCGTCACGCCGCCCACGACGTTGGTGCCGTAGGCGATCATCTCGCGCGCATGAAAGGTGGCCTTATCGCCGGTGAATCCCTGCAGAATGATCGGCGTGTTCTCATCAATCAGAATGCTCATGTCGACCTCAGGCTGGCAATCCGGTAGCAGCGGCAACCGCTTTTTGCGCCGCCTCGGCCAGCGTCGCGGCGCTGATGATGGGAAGTCCGCTGTCAGCGATGATGGCGCGGCCCTCCTCCTCGTTGGTGCCCGCCAGCCGCACGATCAGCGGCACCTTGATGCCGATCGACTTCACGGCCTGCACCACGCCCTGCGCCACCCAGTCGCAGCGATTGATGCCCGCAAAAATGTTGACCAGGATGGCCTTGACCTTGGCATCCGATAGCACGAGCTTGAACGCTTTCTCCACGCGCTCGGGCGATGCGCCACCGCCGACATCGAGAAAGTTCGCCGGTGCGCCGCCCGCATATTTGATGGTGTCCATGGTCGCCATCGCCAGGCCCGCGCCATTGATGATGCAGCCGATGTCGCCCTCCAGACCCACATAGTTGAGGTTGTCCTGTGAGGCCTCGGCTTCGCGCGGATCCTCCTGCGACAGGTCGCGCATTTCGGCCACGTCACGGTGCCGAAACAGGCCGTTATCATCGAAGGACATCTTGGCATCGAGCGCGATCACGCGATCATCCGGCGTCACAACCAGGGGATTGATCTCCACCATGGTCGCATCGAGCGCACGGAAAGCCCGATATGCGCCCATGATGGCGGCAACGGCGCGGCTGACCTGCTTGATATTCAGTCCCAGTCCGAAGGCGATCTCGCGCGCCTGGAAGGGCTGCAGCCCAACGGCAGGTTCCACGATGATCTGCAGGATGGCGTCCGGGGAGCCCCTGGCAATCTCCTCGATTTCCATGCCGCCATGGCCCGAGGCAATCACGCGCACGCGCTCGGCCTTGCGGTCCAGCACGATGCCCAGATACAGCTCGCGTTCAAATTTTTCGGCAACCTCGATGTATACGCGCTGGACGATCTTGCCTTCCGGGCCGGTCTGATGCGTGACGAGCTTTTTGCCTAGCATGGCCTGCGCGGCCTCATGCACCTCATGATAGGTCCGGCACAGCTTGATGCCGCCGGCCTTGCCGCGGGCGCCGGAGTGAATCTGCGCCTTGACGGCCCAGTGCCACCCGCCCAGTTCGGAGGCCGCAAACGATGCCTGTTCCGGACTGTAGGCGACCGCGCCGCGCTGTATGGGCACGCCATAGCCCGACAGCAGCTCCTTGGCCTGGTATTCATGAATGTCCATGCGATCCCTCTCCCTCGCCGCACCGGCGCATGATCTGTTCCAGCTCGGCGAGCGTATTCTGGACGAAGCCGGCATCCCGGATGCTGCCGGCATTGATGCGCACGTTCAAGGCCGCGCAGCGCAACGCTGCGTGGGCCGTCAACGCCGCCACCCCGGCCTCCCCGGCCGCATTTGAATGTCCCCTGCCGGCCGCGAATCGCGCCAGCTCGAGCACCTCGCCGCAGGCGCGCGCGCACTCAAGCGGCGCGAGCGTCGCCGCGTGCAGCGCCGCCTGTATGGCCTGACTGCGCGCTTGCCGCTCCGCCTCGCCGTTCTTGGGCAACGCATAGGCCCGCATGACGGCATCGAAGGCGGCGACGTCCTCATCCATGAGCTCCATCAGCTGTGTTCGCAGGCCCTGCGTGCGCGCGAGCGCGCCGGCCATCTCATCGCGCACAGCGACGGTTTCCTGCCGGTCGAGGCTGAGGCGGCACACCATGCTCACAAGTGCCGCGGAGAGCGCGGCGAGCAGCGCCGTGACGCTGCCTCCGCCCGGCGTGGCGTTGGCGGCGGACAGCGCATCCAGGAAGTCCCCGATCGACTGATCCGCAATCACTGTCGGCTCCGATGGCTGTTCCGTACAGCACGAACTGCGGAATTGTTCAAGTAATTCAATTCAACCCCGCCATCATAGTAAATTCGCGGGGTAAGCCACTAGACTGAATAAGCCATAACTCAAGAAGATCAGGACCATGCCATCCGATATCGAGATCGCCCAAAAAGCAAAGCTACAGCGCATCACGCACGTCGCCAAAGAGAAACTTGGAATCGATGATCGCCATCTGGAGCCCTATGGCCACTACAAGGCCAAGGTGTCGCTGGACTACGCAAACAGCCTTTCGGCCCAGCCAGAGGGCAAGCTGATCCTGGTGACGGCCATCACCCCGACGCCAGCCGGCGAAGGCAAGACCACCACCACGGTCGGCCTCGGCGATGGACTCAATCTGATCGGCAAGAAGGCCTGCATCTGTCTGCGCGAGCCCTCCCTGGGGCCGGTGTTCGGCATGAAGGGCGGCGCGGCCGGCGGCGGCTACGCCCAGGTGGTGCCGATGGAAGACATCAACCTGCATTTCACGGGGGACTTCAGCGCCATCGCCCTCGCCAACAACCTGCTGGCGGCCCTGATCGACAACCACATCCATCACGGTAATGAACTCGGCATCGATGTCCGCCGCATCACCTGGAAGCGCGTGGTCGACATGAACGATCGCGCACTGCGCGACATCACGGTGGGCTTGGGGGGTCCCGGCAATGGTTATCCGCGCCAGGATGGTTTCGACATCGTGGTCGCCTCGGAGGTGATGGCAATCTTCTGCCTCGCCACATCGCTCAAGGACCTCAAGCAAAGACTGGGCAACATCGTCATCGGCTATACAAGCGCCCAGAAGGCGATCCATGCGCGCGATCTGAACGCGCACGGCGCCATGGCGGTACTCCTGAAGGATGCGTTGAAGCCCAATCTGGCGCAGACGCTCGAGAACAATCCCGCCTTCATCCATGGCGGCCCGTTCGCGAACATCGCGCACGGCTGCAATTCGGTGCTCGCTACCAAGACCGCGTTGAAACTGGCCGACTATGTCGTGACCGAGGCAGGGTTTGGCGCCGACCTGGGCGCCGAGAAGTTCATCGACATCAAATGCCGCAAGTCCGGCCTGCGCCCGAATGCGGTGGTCATTGTCGCCACGCTGCGCGCGCTCAAGTTCCACGGCGGCGTCGACCTGAAGTCACTCAATACCGAGAACCTCGAAGCACTCGCCAAAGGCATGTCCAATCTCGAGCGCCACGTCAACAACATCCGCAACTACTACGGCTTGCCATGCGTAGTGGCCATCAACAACTTCACCTTCGATACACAAGCGGAAATCGATCTGCTGAAGAAGAAAATGGCCCGCCACGAGGCGCCCGTGATCGTCTGTCGCCACTGGGCCGAGGGCGGCAGGGGCGCTGCGGAACTGGCACGCACCGTGGTCGATCTCATCGACAAGGTGGCGACGGACTTTCAGTTCGTCTATGAGGAGAAGGCGACACTGTGGGAGAAGATGACCGCCATCGCCATCAAGATCTATGGCGCCAGCGCGGTAACGGCCGATTCCAAGATCCATGCGCAGATCAGGAAGCTGCAGGAGGACGGCTACGGTCATTACCCGGTCTGCGTCGCCAAGACGCAATACTCCTTCTCCACCGATCCGGCGCTGAAGGGAGCGCCGACGGATCACACCATCAACGTGCGCGAAGTGCGCCTCTGCGCCGGCGCCGAATTCATCGTCATGGTCTGCGGCGACATCATGACCATGCCCGGACTTCCCAAGGTGCCATCGGCCAGCAAGATCGACATGGACGACGACGGCAAGGTGGTGGGACTGTTCTAGCAGTTCCGGAATCCAGGAGCTCTGGGGTCTAGGAGTTCTGGGGACGCTGCCGGTCCGAACGCGGATCGTAGCCGACGATCTGGCCGGTCATGCCCTGCGGTTCGGCGCTTATGAAGGGGCCCTTCTGGCTCGAGGGCACGGCGCGGCGCCGGCTCTTGCGCCAGAGGTCATACACCGTCAGGCCGCCCGTAAGCGAGGCCAGCGTCGCGAAGTAGGCGTGCGGCCCGAAGGCCTGCATCAGGCTGCCCATGACCACCGGGCCGAAGGCTGCGGCGGAGCCGTTCAGGCGCAGCAGCGCGCTGCTGGCGTCCACCATCTGCGCGGGCTCGAGCTTGTCATTCACGTGCGAGACGGCCAGTGAATAGAGCGTGAGCGCCAACCCGCTGAAGCAGCCGGTCAGCAACATGAAGAGCGGGTGCGGCATCGAGCCGAAGGCGACGATGCTGCCTGCCACGAGCGTGGCCAGCGTGCAGATGCCGGCGATGACCGTACGCCGGTCCATGCGATCCGACAGGCGGCCCACCGGGTACTGCGTGATTACTGCCGCGCAGATGCTCAGGGCCATGAAGGTGGCGACACCGGTGGTGTCCAGTCCGCGACGGATCGCATACACGGGTCCCATCGAGAAAATGATCGACGAAGTCAGCCCCGAGACGCTGACCGCCACCACGCCCAGCGGTGAGTTGCGATACAGATCGCGATAGCGGACCTTGCGTGGCGCCTCGCGCTCCGGCAGCGGCGTTGCCGAGACGACGATCGGGACCATCGCCAGCGATATCAGCAGCGACACCACCATGAACGGAGTCGCCGACTTGGGGTCCGCGAGCAGCAGCAGGAACTGCGCCGCGCCCAGTCCCACGTAAAGGATCAGCATGTAGACGGCCATCAGGCGGCCGCGATTGGCGTGGCCGGCGCGATCGTTGAGCCAGCTTTCCGCCACGACGTAGATGCCTGCGAAGCAGATGCCGGTCAGCAGCCGCATGGCTGCCCAGGTCACCGGATTGACGAGCAATCCCTGCACCAGGATGGCCGAGGCGGCGATGGCCGCCAGCGCCGCGAACACGCGGATGTGTCCCACCTGGCGCAGCAGCCGCGGCGCGGCCACGGTGCCGAAGAGATAGCCCACGTAGTACCCGGACATGATGATGCCGGTCACGGGCGAGGGAAATCCCTCGAGCGTTGCGCGCAGGCCCAGCAGCGTGCTCTGCAGCCCGGCACCGAGCATGAGCACGCCCATACCGAGAAGCAGCGGCCACGTCGTGAGAATCGGGTTGAGCGGCACGGTGCCTGGCGGGTACGCGAACGGATCGTGAGAAATTGGCTACATGATATACCCAACGCGAGCTAGCTCGCGGGCTGATGCGCGCACAGGCTGACATCGCCGCTGTGCGTATCGATGCGCACCTGCGCGCCGCCGGCACCCTGCCGGAACGATAGCCGCGAGCCGGGGCCGTAATTCTCATGCATCGATTTCTGACCAAAGCAGGTCGTCAGATCCCCACTGAAGGTGTGCAGTTCGTAGTCGGCGGCCGGGGCAGCGCCGGTGAATTCGATGGTGAAATCCCCGCTGACGGATTGGCCCTCCAACAGGCCCTCGCCGGCCAGCGCGGCGCGCAGATGATAGTTTCCCGACACGGATTTGAAGTTCGCGTGGGTGATTGCACCCAGCGAGAGCTTGCCCTCCCCGCTCACCGTATTGACCGTGATGTCACCGCGGCCGCCGTCGACATCGAGATCGCCGCTGACGGTGCCGAGTTCCAGCAGGCGCGACTCCGGTCCCGCGCTCAAGTGGATATCGCCGCTGACGGTGTGTATGCGCACATCGCGCGCGGCCGCTGTCGTCACAGTGCCGCTCACTGTCTGCAATTCCTGATTTCCCTGCAGATCCCTGACCGACAGATCCGCGCTCATGAGAGAGGCTGACAGGCTGCTGCCGCGCGGCACGTGCACGCTCAAGACAGCTTCGGGCCGAACGCGCAGGCGGATCCTCCAGTGCTGCTCATCGGCATCGGAATCCACCACGCGGATGCTGGTGCGGTTGCCCGCCGATGCGATCTCAACCGTGTCCGTATCCGAACCGAGCGTGCCGGCGACTTCTATTTCCGGTTTGTCCCAGCCGACCACATCGACGCGTCCGCCGACGTCGACGATCTCGACCTGCCCCTGCGGATCGGCCGAGCGATGTTCATCGACATCGCGAGACGCGGCCATCGCCAGTGGGCAGCTCAAAGCTGCCAGCAGCGCGAACAGAGATGACGGGAAGCTCATGTGCGGTTCCTCTGCATGGCCGGTTCGGTGGTTCGCACCACCGTGGCGTATAGGTCGAATTCCTGCTGCCAGGTGCTCGCGAGCAGGCGATTGAGCAACGCGCTCTGCGGATCGGCCGCCAGTGCGCGGCGGATGTCGGCATTCGCGGCCCGGATGGTGGCCAGATCACGCTCGATGCGATCGCGCGTGACCGGCTCGAGCAGTGCCAATCGATCGCGATAGGTACGCTCGAGGTTGGCGCGAGTCTTCACGTACTGCGGGTCGGCCGGCACCGCGAAGCCTTCCGTGCCCGGCGCGCTCGCCGCCACCGGGGTGTGCAGCCGGCCGGCCTGCCAGCCGATGATCCCCGCCGTCAATGCAATCGCCAGTCCCGCGGCCAGCGCCATCGGAATCCGGCGCGGTCGCACGTGCGTAGCTCCTTCGGCCGTAATGGCAGCCTCGATCGCGGGCCACAGATCGCGGTCCGGAGGCAGCTCGCGCGGCAGTTGTGCCAGGCGCTCGTCAAGACTATTCATTTGTCCTCCTGGGACAGATCGAGACGCGCGGCCAGGATCTGCCGCGCGCGGTGCAACTGAGCCTTGCTGGTGCCGACCGCGATGTTGAGCGCATCGGCAGCTTCTTCATGGCTGAAGCCATAGATGCCAACCAGCACCAGCACCTGGCGCGCTCCGGCAGGCAATGCGCCGATGGCCGCCTCCAGATCCAGTGGCGGTGTATCTTCGGCGGCCTGGGATTCGAAGGCCGTGCCAGCCTCGCTGGCTGCGGTCTCATGCGCCTGCGCGCGAGCGCGGTGGCGCGCCATGACCGCGTTGACGGCGATCCGGTGCAGCCAGGTGGCAAAGGCGCTGCGCGCTTCGAAGCGGGGCAGCGCGCGCCAGGCGCTGATGAAGGTCTCCTGTACACAGTCCTCAGCCGTTTCCCGATGTCCGGTCAGGCGCATGCACAGGGCATGCACGCGCCCGGCATGGAGGCGGTAGAGGCGCTCGAACGCCGGCCGGCTGCCCGCGGCGGCCGCGGCGATGGCCCGGCGCTCATCCAGCGCCGCCCGCGCCGCGGCATCCGGAAAATCGATTGTGGCCGCTGACGCCTGCACCTATCGCTCCCATGCTCGTTGGCGGATTAGACGCGACCGGGCATCGAAAGGTTTACCCCGACGTCGGCTAGAATGCGCGCCGATGATCCCACCCAGCCTTGATGCCGCCGCCGAGGACCGGTCGCGCTCGCGTTCCCTGGTAGCCTCCCCGGACGGCATGGTCGCCAGCGAAAGCGTACTCGCCTCGCAGGTCGGAGCACGCATTCTCGAGGGCGGCGGCAATGCCATCGATGCGGCCATCGCCACGAATGCAGTGCTCGGCCTGGTCGCGCCGATGAATGACGGAATTGGCGGAGATCTTTTCGCCATCGTGCATGAGGCCGCCAGCGGCCATCTGCATGGGCTCAATGCGTCCGGCTGGGCGCCAGCCGGCCTGAGTGCCGCGTTCCTCATGCGCCAGAAGCTGGACCAGATGCCCCAGCAGGGCATTCACTCGGTGACGGTGCCCGGCGCGGTTGCCGGCTGGCACAGTCTCGCGCAGCGCTTTGGCAGCCGGCCGCTGGCTCAACTGCTCGCACCGGCCATCGCCTATGCCGAGCACGGATTTCCCGTCGAAGAAGTGGTCCAGCGCTACTGGCACGCCAGCGAGCCGGCGCTGCGCCAGGATGCGGCCGCATCGGCAACCTACTGCCTCACG
>Ga0265338_10003360_pt1 | contig 22584 bp, 32 predicted proteins | sample 42126metaG_FD_193579 | JGI IMG/M metagenome (GOLD analysis project Ga0265338, IMG submission 193579) | Rhizosphere microbial communities from Carex aquatilis grown in University of Washington, Seatle, WA, United States - 4-21-26 metaG | ecosystem: Host-associated > Plants > Roots > Rhizosphere... | reverse complement strand
ACTACCTGGGGAGACCAGACGCTATACTCGTGGGCAGCTCTAACAAGAGTTCCCAAAGCAAAGTCAGCTGGCTCTCCTCTTTTAGTGTAAACCCGAAGGTTTACAAGGGGATGATACAAGCAAAACGACACAATCGAAGCGCTTAGGGATAATGACTTGGCTCGGGTGGCGATGGATGTTAGGTCAGCTGTTGCTACGGCCTAAGTGTGCCCGCAAAAACTTGCCAAGCTAATATTGATTTTGCAACCAGGCTCAAGATTATATATACCCGCTCACCGTATAGATAATCCCGCCACTTGCCCACCTTCTTATACTGCAGCACCATATTGAGAGCGAAGCAGTTGAAGAACAGGAAGATTGATACAAAAATCCAATATACGAAGATGGGTGGTTTGCTGTCATTAGCTGCTCCGGCCCAGAAATATAGGGCAATTACAATCCAAGGAACAATCCCGGCAATAGCCCCCACCCAGTAGCTGAGCCAGTTAGTATTAGCAGTAGTTTGGTTGTGAACTTCCATCATCAGCCCGCACAGGTTCATGACGGCGGTTAGGGCGAATACCGCAATTAGAGTTCCTAGATCATAGACCCCAACTAGCAGCGATATGGCAACAATCATGATTGAGGCAGACAGGCTGTACTCAATCCAACGAGCCTGGTTAATGCCTTTATTAAGACCGGCTGCGTACTTTTTGCGATAAACTGTCACAATTGTTAAGTGGGCTACGGCAGACAAAAAGAAGAAGATGGCGACAAGCCAGGGCAAGGATAGATTAAACAGATGATAGCTCGCCGGTTGGAGACTTTGGCTAGACGGATTGAACTTTAGATAGCTGGTCGAAATTGGAAGCGTAAAGTGGCGACTAAGCGCAACTATGGCTGCTCCCTGGGCCAGATGGAGGCCCGCGGCTACCCAATTAAGCCTGATCAATGAACGCAGTTTAGCCGATGCCATGGCTAGACTATAGCATAAGTACTTTGACCCCGAACGATGATGGAAGTTAGAACTTCAGTTATGCAGCCATATTTACCTCAGTCATAAAACTTTCTCCGCAAATACTCGACCATCAGATAAGCCGCACACGCCATGATGAAAGCCACGGCAAAGTTAGCCAACGTAAATATGTGAAAGAGAGCCCAAATAAAGCCTTTTTCGAACCCCTGACCCATACGAGCATATTCACCCATCAAGAGATTGGAATAAAAAAGTGTAATTATGAAAGCCACTTCGATTGTGGCTCGCAGTGTGTTTTTCTTCACTGGGCTACTTAGTCTTTCCGCTCTCGATGGACTTTATGTATGGAATTACGAATGCTGAGCAGAACGTGATGTTGCATAGAGCATAGAGCAGCTTTGTCCTTACATCTTGCGACTTGGCCTTAATTGGTCTGGCTTCATTCAATTTAGTTTCCATCGATACCTCCTCGTGTTTAGACATACAAAAAAACCAGCTTGTAGCTGGTTGGTGGTCTCGCCGATTTAAACTAATTGAAAATGCTAATCAAAAAGTAGCGACGAAACCGTTGCGGGCTTGCCTGGGTCTGATAGGTAAAGTAGGTTGGCGGGTCGCTTTGATAGATTAAACATAGCCTAATGATTCTACCGTTTCTTGGTGCTTTACTCAATATAGGCACGGCCGACCGCCCTAGGCTACAAATATTCAAACTAAAAACGGCTATTATAAGCCATAATTTAGCACCCTTCGACAAGCTCAGGATCTACGATAAGTACTTTGGTTCTGTGTCGTGGAGGATGTTAGAACTATTTGCTTCCTTAAGTAAGACTATACTTAACAGTATGACAATTAAGCGCTACCTAATCCTAAGTCAGATCTCGCTAATCGGCTTTATGCTTATTTGCTGCATCATTATGCCGAGCGTTGTGATAACCAACGGCGGGGTTAGTAATTTTGGTAACCACCTTGCGACCATCCTACCCTACACTCTGAGTTTTGGGCTTAATACAGTTTTTATCTATTTAGCAACGAGCCGTCTTTATCAACTCCGAGCCAGTGTGCGCGCCATGGCAAATGTCCTAACTTTGCTATGCATATTGAACGTTCTGGTTTACCTAAGTACATTCCTCCGCCACTTTGCTTGGACTTTCTCGGACATCCACGATTGGATTGGAGTTGGACTATTTGGGCTCGAGTTTGTTTTTTCGGTCTGGATTGTGTGGCAGCTGCAACGCGGACTTGCTATCTTGTTGCTTGAGTTTGCAGGTGCCATGATTGGCCTGTTCTCGGCTCTAAGAATAATTCACTTTCTCTTTATCGGCCAAATGGTGGCCACCGTTGGCTTTGGGTTAATACTAGTGAAGTTTTTACCCCAGATAGTTGAGCAAAGGCTTTCAGCTGACTCAGTATAAGTACTTTGGCCCGAGGCAGTGATGGATGTTAGGACTAAGTTGCCAGCAGTAGCTTGTTGGCGACTTGGTTCTGTTAGTTTATGTTCTGCTCCTAGCCAAGGCGGCCAGAGCCAGTAGGATCACTACAGCAGCCGCCAGCAGGCAGGCAACCACGGTGTAACCAGCCACCATGCCAAACACCGAAAACGCATACGCCGTTAAGAGGCTGGAACGCAGCATGTCACCTTGAAACAGCACACTCTTTAAAGCCGCCAACTTCTGATCAGTGGGATGGGTCTGAGCCGCCGTACTTACCTGAGCATAAGTTTGGCCCCCCGAGGCGGTCATCATGTGGACCCAGATAAACTGATCGGCATAGGCTTTGGCCTTAGGGCCGGTGTCGACCGCTTGCCCAGCATAGCGTTGCAAGCCAGGAAACTCCGTTGGGCTTAGTGTTGTACTACCGGCTGGAGGAAATGCGATCTTTTCTTGAGTCAGTTGGCTATGCACCTGGCTATTGGCAAAGCTGTAACCCTTCCAGGCCAAACCCGCACCAATCAATAGCACCATCGCAATAACAAAACTAACAGCTCCGAACATGCCGTACAGCTCCTTGCGGGTAACGTTCTTAGCCATGGCTTTAGTGCTTCACCTCAGAATATGGTTATATCATAGCATAAGTACTTTTGGCTCCAAACGGTTATGGATGTTCGAACAGTAATCCTTTGCTCGGTTGTTAGGCTGCAATCGGTATAGCTTTGGGGTCATCGTAGTTTTGTCTGTCCATGCTGTAGAATAAGGATAAGCATTTCCTAGCGGGGCTACACGAACAATGATCAGCTTCATAAAAAAGTCCCTATTAGCCTTCCCTAGGTTACCCATCATCGTTGCGCTGTCTTGGTTGGGGTCTGCGCATGCCTTTGCGCTGACGATCAACGAGTTTTCGCTAATTCCCAGTCACACACCGCAGAATATCGCGGCTGGGTCGGACGGGAATTTGTGGATTGCCGATGGCCTCGTGAGCAAGGTGACACCAACCGGCTCAGTCACTGACTACACTCCAAATGTAAATACCAGCTGGCTGACGCTCGGCCCCGATGGAAACATCTGGTTCTCGGAGTATGGGTCTGGCGTCAGTTACGTGGGTAAGGTAACTCCGGGTGGAGTGATGAATCAGTATAGTGTGGCTGCAGGATTCATATCATTCGGCAATCTCATGACGGCGGGACCAGACGGGAATATATACGCTTTTAACGGCGGCGTCGACAAGATCTTTCAGATCAATCCATCGGGTTCGCTAACTAATCAATTTGCTACTCCGACTTTTAATGAAGGTGTACAAACATTAGTGGCGGGACCAGACGGGGACATTTGGTACACAACGTTCAATAATCACAAAATCGGTAAAATGACTACCTCGGGTTCCTACACTGAATACACGGTAGCTACAACCTATGGCAGCCATATAGTCGGAATGACAGCTGGGCCGGACGGAAATCTCTGGTTTACGGTCAATGACAGCCAGGGAGCGATTGGTAAGATAACGACCGCTGGAACGATCACCCTCTATCCATTACCAACCTCTGGGGAGCAACCTACCGATATTACCGCGGGGGCGGATGGCAATTTGTATTTCACCGAGAATGCCGGTAATAAAATCGGGAAGATAACCACAGCGGGCACCATTACTGAATATAATGTCCCGACACCAAGTTCCGGTCCGGACGGAATTACGGCTGGCCCTTCGGGCAACATCTGGTTTACCGAATCCTTGGCAGATAAAATGGGCGAATTAGTCATACCTAAAGCCCCTGTTCTGACTGCCAAGCTTACACAGGTGGTATCGGGTGCACAGACAATCGTCGATGTGACATCCGGGGTGTCGGGTAATCCGGATCCGGCTTCCATTACAATCCTATCTGGTCCTTCGCATGGCACAGCCGTAGATCCGCCAGGCACCATTACTTACAAGCCAGACAAAGGTTATATTGGAACGGATAGTCTCACCTACAGAGTTTGCTCATTAGACGATGGGGCTCTCTGTAGCCAATCTACGCTAACGTTTAACGTCGTCGCTCCGGGAGCTCCAGATACCGGTTACGGACCCCCTCCACACTCTGAGTCTTGGTTACCGTTTGTCATCAGTATCGTATTATTTTCTCTCGCCGGTATTACTGTTCGAATTAAGAATCGACTCTCATAAACCACAATTTAAGCATAAGTTCTTTGGCTCACTCTCTGGTATGATTTTCAAACCGCATAAGACCGCGAATACTATGGTCCCGTAGTTATAGTAGCGAATTCATTGTGCTCCCATACGGGGCTAAGGTATTGCATTTCGTACTAATAACATTATAATGGAACTATGATTAAAGGTACTCAAAAGATTATCAAAGTTGGTACTAGCGCGGCAGTTACTATTCCTGCTAAAGAAATGAGGCGTCAGCAGCTTAATTATGGCGATGAGGTTAAGGTTACAATTGAAGCCGCCGGAGTTGAGAACAAGCACCAAAAAATTATCGGCGAATATAATCGCTTTGTGGAGCAATACGGCGGGACATTAGAAAATCTTGCTAAAAGATGACTGCGTACCTGACTACAGAAGAGCTGCTAAGGCTCCACTTTCAAGTTATAGAAGACTATGGTGGTTCTCACGGGGTTCGTGATGAGGGTAGAGTTCACTCGGTAGTGTACGCACCTCAACAAGTAGTTTTCGGTGTCGAACAATACCCGGGTATAATGACAAAATCCGCGGTATACTTGCGTAATATCATTGCCGATCACCCGTTTGTTGACGGCAATAAACGGACTGCCACTGTGGTCTGTGGAATTTTTCTAAATCGCAATGGATATACGTTAAATGCCAATCCAGAAGATCTCGAAGATTTTGTTGTATCCATCGCGGTTGAGCACTTAAGCATCAGTATCATAACGAGCTGGCTTAAAGCCCACTCAAGTAATTAAGCGGGAGCACCTTGACTCCAAACAGTGATGGAAGTTAGAACTTTAGTCGCAACTTATTTCGGAACTTCGTCCTCTGGTCGAAGAGAAGCAAGTAAACCCATGAGTTCAGTGAATTTGTCTTTTGTAATTTGCCCCCCCTACACCTGTTTGAATCTCTTCAGATACTCTTCGAGTCATCGGACCTGGGTCCAGTACATGCATCCCAGCAACTTCTGCCTCATCTTGAGGTGTACGCATTTTTTCCCCTCAGCATCGAACTCAAGTGTCTTTTGTCTATAAAATGTGTCTCCATCGGCTAACACTGAATAATCTTCATCACGCACAAATCTGTGACCTTCATTAGTTACATGCAGTGGCGTCATGATATTCAGTGACACCGGCTCATCGAAGTCTTGCAGCTCACTCCCTGGTTCAACCATCGTTAATCCAACGATTACACCACCCTTCCTGTAATGGGTAGTCCAATATGGGGTATGGACTAAGTCTTCGGGTTCATCTTCAAAGCCTTCTGGGCTAGAGCCTGCTGGGAGAGGTGGATCTTTGGGCAGTCCAACGTCAGAATCATCTTTAGGATGTCCCATCAAGTCCCTGACTTTTGATTCAAGGGCAGTAATATCGTCTGTTCCGATTACCTCCGGCCGTCTGTCCTCTGCGCTTTGTTGATGTTCGCCATTCGAAGGGTTTTCCGTTTCACTCATGCAACCAGTATAACAAACCTCATGGTTCGAGCATCCGCCGTAGGGTATAAATATCCGAACTAAAAAACGGCTAGAGCAAGCCGTAATTTAAGCATAAGTACTTTGGCTCCAGAGGCAGTTCTTGAATAGAACTTTCTCTGAACACGATGACAATGTTGAAATAGACATTCAAGTAGTTAGGAAAATTCTCAATGAAGACGACGAGGTGCAAACATATACTGCATCACGGTAGGGTGAACTATTTTAATTCCGTTATATTCTTTGAGCGCAATCAAGTCTTTGTCAAAAGCTAAAATTAGATCGGCGTTAGCTTCCAGTGCGCACTCTAGGATTTTGTCGTCATCTGGGTCGCGTACCGCCGTGACTTTTTTGGTAGGGTGAACAATAGTAAGCACCTTACGAGTTTGTTGCATAACACTGACTACTTGCTGTCTATCAAAAAGGAATTTGGTTTCTAACTTCTCTTGAAATTCGAGAAGTATAGCCTCTGAGCTGAATAACTCATAACTTAAAAACTTTGAGCCACGACCAACTAAGTAGCTCCTGGCATAGCCATTTTTGAGTGCTACAGCTACATAGAAACCGGTATCGGGGACAATATTAAGCTTTGGACTTGATGTAGGTTGCGACGTCATCTTCAGTTTCAAGTCCTAATTTTTTTAACAAAGGAGCAGCCTGAGCTTGCATCTCTTCTAGGGTCTTCTCTAAGCGCATTCGGGCGTACATTGAACGAACTATGTCGCTTCGGGATAGTTTTGACTGTTTCGCCAAAGCCTCAATGCCCTGTGCGGTCTCTTCATCAAGTGAGAAACTTACTGTCTTCATGATGTAGATTATAATAGAGGGGCTATTAATAATCAATAGTTATTCTATTAATCAAAAGTGACTACATATCAGTCTGATTGTCTTTGGCTCAGCAGAGCGGTCTAGAACCAGGATCGGACTATTTGGCAACCGTCCGATCTCCATTCGAGAAGGAGACATGTCCTCAGGATACTGTCTCATGCTTTTGGATTCTTACCTTTTTAATTAGCAGTAGTTGTTTATCATTAAGTAGTTTTCGGTATTTAGGTACAATTAGAGTTTTAGTATCATTCATAGTATTCCCCCTTTGTCTCATCTTTCATGACTCGTTCCGTCTATATAGTATATATAATATAAAGCAGAATACCGACACCAATCTACAGATTAGAAACATTAAACTAGATGCCAGTACGTTCTGGCATCTAGTAGGCCATTGCTGTGAGTTAGCATTTTTTAAAAAATACTTGCATCTAACTCTAGAGTGTAAATATTAATACTAAAAAACGGCTCGGATAAGCTGTAATTTACGCATAAGTACTTTGGATCCAAACGGTGATGGATGTTCGAACCGAAATTTGTCGAATTGTTAACTATCCGGATTACTTTCTAAAACTCTATAACTAAAGCATAATACCTTTTCACAATATTGATGTTTATTTTAGATGTTTGATAAGTTCTTCCACAGATATATCCAATGGGCTGAGTATGCCCTTCTTGAGAGTTCCAGGCTTAATCTGTTTGTGATTAGGAATAATAGCTGTTCGACCACGAGAGTCTTTCATTTTGATATGGCTGCCTTTCTGGCTAACCATGTCAAAACCCATTTTCTGGAAGGCTTTAATTAATTCATTTGCAGAGATTTGTGGTAGTTTAGGCATGTGCAAGTTTTACTGGCACTACGAACTGACGTTTGTACTCATAGTCAGCCGCATCTTCAGCAACATTGCTATCTTCAAGATAAAGCTCAATAGCTTCCTTAATATTTTCAAGAGCTTCTTCTAGAGTTTCTCCTTGGGAAGCACAACCCGGTAGGTCTGGTACCCATACAGAATAACCACCTTCAGTTTCTTCCTGAAAGACAGCTTGATATTCTATTTCTGATTGACTACTACTCATAGGTTAAATTATAGCTTACGTACCGAGATACAGCCAATAATTATTCTGACCTAAATCTTGGATTTTTAAGCATAAGTACTTTGGCTCCAAACGGTGATGGAAGTTCGAACTATTGCGATTCGGGTTATGCTAGACTAGCCGAATGGATTACCTTTACTGGTTGCTGTTTACTATTTGGTTACCCGCCCTTGTGTTATGGCAGTTAGTCAAAAAACCAAGAGCTCACAAAGTTAAGTTGACTGCCCGCCTGGTGATTGTAGTGTTAATTACACAGTTACCTGTTGAGTACCTTATTTTACGCTATCCCATGCTGATGGGTGAGGGCCATCACTTGGGAATACGATTATTAAGTTTCCCGATTGAGGATTTTCTTTTTTTCTTGACTTTCCCTATGCTCGTTTTTGCTTTGGTACATATTGTTGATGATTACCTCTCATCCAAATGTTAGGACACTGGACATACTTAACGATCATTCTTGTCCCCGGCATTATGGGTATTGTTGAGACATGGATTTTAGGTTGGAAGGTACTTATCCGCAAAGTGAAGAGGATTGCCCCTATTGTAGCTGTGTTGACAGTCTATCTAGTAGCTATAGACTTTCTTGCGATTCACACGCTGCACATCTGGTCATTCCGTGCGCAAGATGTAATAGGTATTCGAATTGCTGGAGACTATATTGAAGAATGGGTTTTGTTTATTGTTACTCAAACTATTATTGTTTCCTGGGCTTTTATACTTAAAGAGCCAGAGAAAAGTATATAAGAAAGAGATTTATTATTAATTCGTTTTTAGCTGAGACTTCGATATTCGAACTAAAAAACGGCTATAATAAGCCGTAATTTAAGCATAAGTACTTTGGCTCCGGACGGTGATGGATGTTCGAACTTTGATCATTCAAGCTTAATGGGGATTAACAGCTTCACCAAATTGCTCAGACGCCCTTTTCCAAATATGTACCGACAGTAAGAACATTGCTAGGGCAAACGGTAACATAAATAGGATGACTTTGGGCCCACTGGAAGATTGTAGTTCGGCAACCTGCAAGCCACCAAAGAATAAGGCAGCTTGCCAACGAGGTACGCTCTTACTTCGCCACAAAGCCAGCCCCATAAGAAATGGTGCTAAGTACTCTCCTGCGGCATAGACATAGATGAAGGTCTGGCCGAATCCAGAAGTAAACGACGTAACGAGGAATTGCGATGCCGCGGCGCTAGTTATATGCGCTGTCGCTGCGGCTACAAGGTTGGGAAAGACCAGGATGTTAGTTATAGCTCCGAAGAAGGCACCAGTTCCGCCGATGAATGCAGCTGCGGTAGCAAGTTTTGCACCTCGGTTTTTAACCAAAGTGGTTAAAGCTATGTAGGAGACGGCCAAGCATCCCAGTCCAACGATTGCAAATGAGCCTGCTAGATATAATTGCGTAGGATGCTTGGCTGCAACCGCGAGCATACGCTGCGCATCAGACGATGTTTGTATGAGTTGATCAGAACCCTTAGGGGCAACCGCTTCCGCGGCGATGTAAAGTATTGCAGCCACAGGCAAAAATGTGGCGAGTATCCTTTGGCGAAATCGGCTACTTCTATCCCCTGATTTATCTGACTCTGAACTATGCTTCATTAATAGCAAGTATCGCACAAGGCACAGCACAACCCTAATGGGCTAGAGTAAATGCCGGCTGCGTTGGGGTATAAATATCCGAACTAAAAACAGCTCGAGTTAGTCGTAATTTAAGCATAAGTACTTTGACTCTGTGTCGTGGAGGATGTTAGAACTTTGGTCAGACTAGATTAAGAACATCTCTAAAGTCTTCTACTATGTGAGTTGGTTCCAATTCTTTAAGTTTAACAAAATCATAAAATTTCTTGTGCTCGAGCGGGAAGAACAATATCGAATCAATACCAAAACTATGAGCAGCGAGTATGTCTTTGTCTGAGTCACCTATCATGATTGCCTTCTCTTTCTGACCACCCAAGGCGGCTAAAGCCTTTTCGAGTGGCTCAGGATGGGGTTTGTGATTGGTAGTGTCATCGGCTGCGACAATTACCTCAAAGAACTTATTGAGACGATATTTGATGAGTAAGTTTTTAACATTTTCGTGAGGTGAGGACGTTATGAGTGCCAAGTGTTTATTTTGGGCGTGTAGGTTCTCAAGAACTTCCAGAGCATCTGGATATAGATCGACATCGGGAAGTTTCTGCTTGGCAATCTGATCAGCTTCTTGTAAGGCTTGTTCGGGGTCTACGACACCCCACTCTTTTGAGTGTGCAATAAAAGCTCCGAAGCTTGCACCAATTTGTTCATCTGTAACATTAATTCCTCTTTTAAGTAGCACCTCACGGGTAGCATCCAGCCAAAGGTCGAGAGTTTTTGCCAAATTACCGTCCCAGTCTAAAAGGATGTAGTCATAATTGCTCATACTCACATCATATCAGATCGTCACTTCGAGTGTCGGGCTTGGGTTGGAAATGTTGGAATCAAAAAACGCCTTGGTGTAGGCGTTAATTAAGCATAAGTACTTTGGCTGCAAACGGTGATGGATGTTAGAACTGTTTTGCTAGCCACTCTGGTAGGTTAATTTTGACTCGAGTCGTTATCCTTTTCTACGGCCCTAGCCTTTTCAGCATTCTCGTGTAATTGGTCGTAGCTGAGAACGGCATTTTGAGCATCTTCACCTGCCTTCTTGCCAATTTCTCGACGCGTGCTCTCCTCAACAGCTTTAGCCACATTCTCATCGACATTCATCCCGAGCGGATACGTGTCGCGCAGAAAATTCTCGTCTCCTGCAACCTTGCGTGCCACATTGATGTCTTTAATACGGCCAATATCTGGGCCTGATGTTTCCATAACATCTTCAACAGCTGGGTGATATTCGTGTTCCTGCTCTGGCATGATAATTGCCCTCTTACGCCATGATTATAACAAAGAAGTTCTAACGTCGTTCACTCTCTAGGGTAAACCAAAACAAGAGACTACTTGTCTCCTGTTAGGTTTGGTTCTAGCTTTGGCTCAGCAGAGCGGTCTAGAACCAGGACCGGACTATTCGGTATCTGTCCGGCCCCTCAAAATGAGACATTATGAGACACCCTAAAAAGGGAGTGATTCGGTGTCTTGAGCTTGACTTGTTTGGTCTTTTCTTGCATTGTATCTAGAACCCTGCAAAGTAGTTGCCCAACAATTGGCTCCCCAAACTGGATTCGAACCAAACGTTTCTACCACCTAATTTTAGGCTCGCTTTACCTTAGCTTACATTTCACCACTGTCAAAATCATTTCTAGAAAAATTATCGTTGCAACCCTTTCGCTAATTGGATATAATTGGATATACATGAAATATCCAATTAATAAACGTCTCGATGGTCGGCTAGATAAGCTGCCTGCTTCTACGGCAAACCTACTGAGCCAGATTGATCAACTGAAAGGTCAGTGGGTTGGTGGCGCGCAATTAAGTCCACAACTACTCCGTCGGCTGAAGCGCTCAGTACTTATTACTTCCACGGGTGCTTCAACGCGCATTGAGGGTTCTAAGCTATCCGATGCTGAGATTGAAAAACTTATACGTGGCTTGTCGACGCAAAAGCTGGTGGATCGCGATTCCCAAGAAGTTAAAGGCTACTACGAATTGCTAGAGTTAATTTTTGATGATTACGGCAGCATAAATTTCTCTGAAAACTCCATTCTTGAATTGCACGCTCGACTACTCAAGTATTCAGACAAGGACGTTCGTCATCGTGGGGACTATAAAAAGCTGGAAAACAACGTCCAGATGAAGGATGCAACAGGAAAAGTTATAAGCATACTGTTCGAGACTGCTCCAGCCTATCTCACACCGAAGCAAACCCAAGAGCTTATTGAATGGACTCAAGCTGCTTTTAGGGAAGATAGCTACCACCCACTACTTATCGTTGCTAACTTCATTGTAGAATTCCTAAAAATTCACCCCTTTCAGGATGGCAACGGACGACTGTCACGAGTTTTGACGAATCTACTGTTGCTGCAAACTGGCTTTGCATATATGCCTTATGTGTCACTTGAAAAGCTTATTGAGGATAATAAGAGCGAATATTACATTGCCCTTCGGGCTAGTCAGACAACCTTTGGAACTCCAAAAGAGACAGTTGAGCCTTGGATAGCGTTTTTCTTGAATGTGTGCAATCAACAAGCCGAGCAAGCCATTGGTCTACTGTCTGGCGAAAATCTAGAACGCACCTTGTCGCCCAACCAGCTACTAGTCTGGCAGTATATCCAGTCCGTTGATGAAGCGACTATTAGAGATGCTGCTGAAGCTACTAGCGTGGCCCGGCCAACGGTTAGGCAGGCTTTTGAGCGCTTACTCGAACTTAAACTGATTGAGCGATTTGGTCTTGGAAGAAGTACGCGTTACAGAAAGTTGTAACCATGGAACCTAGCTACAAGATCAGACTCTATCGATCACTATTCCGTGGAAGAGATGACGTATTTGCAAAACGTAGCCCAAGAACTGGCGCTTACTTTCCTGAACATACACTCAACTGGGATGAGTTTAATGCTCACAAAGCCAACGGTGGCAGAATGGCAACATTCAAGAATAAGAAGCTCACACCACTGTCTGATGAGGTTATCCTTAAACATCTCACTGGCCAGATCACTATCGGCATCTACCCTATTTTGGAAGATAACACCTCATATTTCCTGGCTGCGGATTTTGATAAAGAAAATTGGCTTGAAGACAGTAGGAGCTATCAAGAGGAAATGGCTAAGTTCGGGCTATCGGGGCGCGAGATACTGCGACAACAAGCCGCAACAGCCTCCCATGTCGACTTGAGAAGCTATGCGCACTATGTGTTGCGAGAAGGAACCCTGCGCGAGAAGGCTGACTTTATCCGAGGGCTGAAATTGCCGCTGGTACTTAAAGATCGAAAGGTAGTTATCGCCTAGAGATTACTCTCGATGAGGATCGATAAAGTCGTGCCATGATCGCATTTTCTGGTCTGCGACACTCTTAGGCTTAAAGCGAACCTTGTTGTGGCTGTAGACGAATTGCAGTCTTTGATAACCAATATAGCTCAGGATAATCCCCGTACTTGTTCCGAGATTTAAGCTCTCCACAATCCCACCCATCGGAACTTGGATACACATATCTGCTTGCTCAACGGCCTCATCAGATATTCCCTTGGTCTCATTCCCAAACCACACCGCGAGCCGTGCTTGCGTGAACGTTCCCTCATAAAGATAGATATTTTCTTTACCTTTAGTATGCGAGGAAGTAACGGCAAGCGTAAAACGATTCTTTCTCAAGTAGGTAATGCACTCTGAGGTTGTAGCAAAATGCTTAACAAATACCCATTTATTAGAGCCTACACTTAGCTTCGTTAATCGTTCACTAGTCCGCGACGATTCAAAATCTTTGATTCCCTCTACATCTCCTACTACATATAATTTTTCGACACCAAACGCTGAAATATTCCTAATCGTAGAGGCAAGGTTTCTGATGTCTTTTGGGTTCTCAAGCACACAAATGAAATACTTATTTTGGAGATGCTTTATCTGCCTAATTTTATCTCTGATTGCCATATTATACTCTTGAGAAACTCCACTTTCCGCTATTAACTTTGGTTCGGTTTGAATTGAAGCCGACCCATTGTCCGGTCATATTGCTACCATCTTCCGAGACAACAAGTTGGATGGCTCCATGAAAGACAGCCGCCTTATAATGGCCAGTCGGCGAGGTATGCTCTTCCCAAATCCCCGTAGCAATCTTGTCATCTATGATTAGCTCAACGATAAGTCTGCTTTCATCGTCTTGCGGGTCGCTTTTACCATTTAACCCATTGCCAGTCTGGACAAAGTTAACGATGTGCTCACTGCTTAGATCGCGTGAACCACCTGAATACTGATACGAACTATGCCACTTGCCTGATAAGTCCATGTATAAATCATATCAAACAAAAGAAAAGACCCCGGTCTCCGGGGCCCATATGGGCTAACGAGTCCTATTGCAGCTCGTCACGCCCGCCTGATGAGTTGATCTATTCCTGCCTCGGGAAACTTGGAGCACCGAAGAAGTGAAGTGCCAGTATGGCGACACCGATGATCAGGAAGACCAGGGCCATCTTGTACCAGCCGTAGATCTCACGGCGGTAGATGGGCTCTTGGTGTCGGTTGAGCAGAAGTCCCAGCCCGACAAGTAGTACGGCAACACTTACGCAAATGATCCCAACTACTGTTACCGGCGATATCACTGGCTACTCCTCTAAACGATCGGGGTGGGCAACCAGTCGTGCAAGAGCTCATTCTCGACCGACAGGTTGAGCGCCATCTCATACGTCAGGCGACCATGCTCCTTGACGATCTCAACCCACTGCGACACAAGGGTCGCGACAGACGTCGTGTAAGCATTGTTCCCATTGTCTGGGCGGAAGTCTGTGCGCAAGACCACCCTCTTCTGGTTTACCTGTTCACCCGGAGCGGCCTCTTCCTGGAAATGCACCTCCAGTGTTGCTCCAGATGAGATGCCGCTGTCGAGTGTTCCACTCAACCAGTACTTCAAAAGGAGGTAGATGCGCTGATCAGCTTCACTGGACCAAACGGTTGTGAATCCGATCGGTTGCCCGAGTGAGTCCGACAGCAGACGCCTGAAGTCCTTGGCCCGTTGCAGGGTGAGGGTGCGGCGTTCCTTGGTGCGACGATCGTGACGGCCGTATGCGGCTGCCAACACAACAGCGGTCAGGAAGATCGCACTACCCGCCAGCGCCAGAAACTCGATGACTTGAAGAGCCAACTTAACTCCAATCCTCGTGGTAGCTAAGATCACCACAATGATAGCATAGGGAGTCAGTCTAACCTCTTTTGGTTTATGTAGAGTAGAAAATCATAGATAATTACCCTGTTCCCCATCCGTTCGTTGACATGGAGCCCCATGCGCCGCATATCAGGATTCGTAGTAGCAATCTTGATGCTGGCAACATGTGCCCAGCATCAACCAAAACCTCAGCCGGGAGTCTTCCCGAAGCTCGTAAGACCGGAACCAAGTGGCGTACTCAAGCTGCACTTCAAGGAAGGCTATACCAAACAGCAGCAGAAACTGATCCGCAACAAACTGACGCCGTATCTCGACCAAGTCTTCGGCAAACCCTGGCAAACCATGGATATCGATGTTTACGGCGGTAAGAACAGTCCCAGTCCATCAACCGCCTTTAGCCACTTCGATAACAGCGCCTGCGAGCAAGAGGGGCGGGCTTTTGGCGTTATCCAGGTCAAAGACCCATCGGACTTGGGTGCTCTGGCTAACGAGCTAACCCATGCTCACCACGGTTGCTTTACTTTCAGCGATTCACGTTTCGAAGAGGGGTTCAGCTACGCCGGCAACATCATGGCTAGCTACCATTTGAGTCTTAAGAAAGATCCGTGTACACCGTTCGTGTGCCAAGGGATCATCTACCAGCCCAATAACCGACCTGGTCTGAGCGGTGGAGTCGAGTTCGACCACGACACGACTGGCAACCTGGCTACGCTCAGAGAGAACCTGGGCGGTATGGCGTGGGCTCAGTTTGACAATGCTCATCCGGGTTTCTTGCGGCGAGTGAACGAGCTCATGTACCAACAGCTTCTCCGTCAACAACAGGCATCCGGTGGGCAGATTCGAGGTACCGCCCTTAAGATTGACCCCTACCAAGACGGGGTTGAGGCCTCACCCAGCTTCACCAGTTGGTATGCCAGGCAGTACATCTTCGCTGGCCGTCCGAAAAGCGACAATCTCTTCCTGGTCGCTGCCGTCAATCAGGTGATTGTAGTAGCCACCAAGCGTGATGCTCAGGGTAACGAACTCCCCTGGGTCAACGTCAGGGTTCATGGCGTAGTCTCAGCAAGTGGCAAACCGCCGAAGACGTTCTCGCTACTTGCCAGCAATCAAGGAGAGGCCTACTTGAACCTGAAAGGGAAGTCGAATAAGCCTTTGACCATCACGGCGCAAGTGGGTACGCATAGCGATCGAGTGACGTACATCAATACCTGGCCTAACTCGCCCTACCTAGGCAATGTGCCGCTCAAGCCCTAAGGCGGCCCGATCTCGGGCCGCCGCAACTATAATTATCTTATTTCTTTCGAGAATAAAAGAAGGTTAAGGGGGATCGGTCTGGAACCAAGTTTCAAACAATTTACTCAGCATAGCAAGCGTTAAATATGAGAAGCGGCCAGAAGATTGCTCTCCTGGCCGCTGGCACGATCCTGCGCGGATCATGCTGATGTTGTCGCTTCCGGGTCGTAGGCGCGGATCATGACGCTCGTTTGAACCATTGCCGCCAGCCCCCGTCAGTCATCTCGAATTGCTCTTGAAGCTCGAGGAACCGCAGGTGCTGGTTGTCTCCGCACTCGAAATCGCGCATCCGGGCGTACTCCGGCGAGTAGTAGTACTCAAGCTGAACGGCCAGGGCCATGCGCTCGTGCCACTCGCGCAGGTTGGGCGGACACAGGATCGGAGTCTTGGAGTCGTACCGTTGCCAGTCGTCTTCGGAGATGCGGTCTTTGTACTTCGGCCAGATGCCGGTACCCGGGAAGGGCATCAGGAAGTTTGCACAAACCTGAGTCGGCATATAGGCCAGAAACGCATCGAAGATGGCTTGGTAGTGCGCGCTGGCCTCATCTTCGCTCTTGCCGTCGTCGTTGACGATGAAGCTGAGCGTGATGTTGACGCCGAACTCGTGGCAAAGGCGACATGCCTCGGCTAAGCCCAAGTTCTTGCGATAGGCCGCTCCGACATCCTCCAGACCGAAGCACAGACTGTGCCAGCCGTTGTCGGCCAGCAAGCGCGTCTTGGCTTCGTTCATGGCGTTGCCGGTACCAAATGAGTACAGCACCTTGAAGCCGGCTGCCCCGTAGAGGGGCACTACCTCCTTCAACTTCGGGTGGGTGGCGAAACTCTCGTCGCGGATGAACACGACTTCTACGCCGTGTGCGACCAGATCAGCAATGTCTTCCTCGACCGCCTCGATTGACGATGCGTACATGCGACGACCGGACAGGATCGGCGTGCTGCAGAAGTCGCAGTTGAAGGGGCAGCCAACACTGGAGTTCGACGATCCCGTCATCATGCCCGGATAAACGTCAGGGAATACCTGACGCATCTGAGTCATGTCGATGAGGTCGCGTCGCATCTTGCGAGCTGCAAATGGCCGTGTGTGGATACCTGCCTCGCTCGACTCGATGATCGACTCGATGTCGCCGCACAGCCCCGGCACTACCTTGTGTGCGTAGGGCAAGCAAGATTCGGGCAATGCCGCCGGGTGGTAGCCGCCGACAATTATCTTGTCGCGGCCGACCTTGGCGGCAAACCGCTTGAACTCGTCCCAACCCCTGGTGTAAACGGAGCAGAGATAGAGGTCGATTCCGTCGACGGGCTGGTTATCAGCCAAGAACACGGTCTCGGCATCGGGGAACTCGGGTGCCATGTAGAGCACTGAAGGCTCCAGGCGTTGTCCGAGATCAGTTCTACCTGTAAGGTGCGTGTCCCAAAACGCCGGGAAGACGCAAAGTCCAAACTTCATCTCGCCTCCTAGGCGTCGGGTCGAAACAATTGGATAACTATACCACAATTATCTTGTTTCGACTATGGTCAACGTGAAGTTTCTAGTGTATGTATTACACTATATCTCTACTATAGGGCCCTAGAGTGTACAGTCAACACTATTTATCACAAAGTTTTCTGAAGAATCGCTAGCTTTCGAGCACTAAACTTATAAAGCTGAGCTGGTCGCTGACGAATACCGGTTACGGACTCATCTGTTGGTACTATTAAACCAAGCGAGAGGTACTTCTTACGAAAGTTTCGCTTATCAAGTGGCTTGTCGAGAATGACCTCGTAAAGTCTTTGGAGTTGGCTAAGGGTAAATTGCTGAGGCGATAGCGAATAAGCCACATTTGTATAAATTAGCTTGGATTGAAGGCGCTTCAGCGCATACGCTATGATCTGCTGGTGATCAAAAGCTAGTTCCGGCAAGTCTTTAACTGAAAATAGCGTGGGCTCTTGCAGCTCGTGATCGGCCCGCGGCTTTAATTGGCCTTCCGGCACCAGGGCAAAGTAAGCAACAGTAATGATATGTCCTCGTGGGTCTCGATCGGGCTCATCGAAGGTGTAAAGCTGTTCTATAAAGACGTTACTTACGCCGGCCTTATCGCTGAGGATTCGACTGGCTGCTACGCCTGTCGTCTCTCCTTGCCATAAGAAGCCACCAGGTAAAGCCCAGGCATCCTTATAAGGGTCTCCGGATCGTTTAACCAGCAATACTTTCAGGTCATCATCCTGGATACTAAAGATCACCACATCGACGGTGGTACTGGTCTCGGCTAAAGGCTTATTTGCGTACATAAATCTATAATATCCAATTAGTGTACTTTTGACAATATATGAGATGTTTGCTATACATATAGCACGATCTTTCACATCTCGGAGGTGGACATGAAAGCGATCATTGGAGCCAACGGCTTCTTGGCCCGCGCCATCCAGCGCGTTACGAAGCCTGGCAGCCTGACGGTTCTGGGTAGCGATACCTGTAATCTGATGGGCAACGCAACCCTGCCGACTCTCAAAGACAAGGCTGATTGCCTGGTCTACTGCGGTGATTACTACCCCGGACTCCAAGCCACACATCTGAATGGTCAGTCGGTTTGGCGCACAAACGTTGAGATGTACCAGCGGCTTTTCCAGTTCGCCAAGATGAATCAGATTCCCAGAGTCGTGACCATCGGTACAACAGCGTGCTATCCCATTACCGACGAGCCGCTGCGCGAGTCGATGTTCAACGGCGACCCGAAGTTGCTCAACCCCAAGATGGTTGGCTACGCCTTGTCGCGCTTCACCTTGCTCGACATCGCGGCGCTGGCACGGGTCAGCTGGGGCATCCGGCACTACCACTTCGTGGTGCCAAACTTCTACGGGCCTGGCGACAAGTATGAACCAGGCCGCTCGCACTTGCTGGCTTCCTGGATCAGAGACTTCTGGGACGCCAAGCAACGCGGCGACGAGCAGATCCAACTGTGGGGCTCGCCAGACACCAAACGCGAGTTCATGTACATCGACGATGTGGCGCGCTGGGTACTGACCCTGGCCGACCAAGAGATACCGCGCGAGGTACTGAACGTCGGTTACGGACTGGCTCCGACATACAGCGAGCTGGCTCGAGCGGTGCTGTTTGCCATCGACTCTCGCGCTTCGGTAACTTGGGACCAAAGCCGACCCAACGTACGAAAGCAAGAAGTGCTTGACCTGACGGCACTCCAGCCTTACCGCGAGCTGTTGCCGACACCGACCAGATTCAACCAAGGAGTCCGGGCAACGGTTTCCCATTACTTGGAGCACGTACTACAATGAAGGTAATGAAGCTAGGACTCGTACTCGGACGATTTCAACCACCACATCCCGGACACCTCGCCATCCTGGAGCAGGCGTTTAGGGACAATGACGAAGTGGTGGTGTGTATCGGCTCAGCCCAAAAAGCCGAGCCATTCTCCGTCAAGGAACGTCATGATTACCTCGACCGGCAGTTGAAGCTGCTCTATCCCAACGCCAGGTGGCGGATAGTCGATCTCATCGACCCCGAGCCGATGGAAATTTGGCCTAAGTACGTGATGGAGAAATGCGAAATCAAGGCCGAAACGGTCAACAGCTTCTACCGGGCCGATGAGCTGCCACCGAACTACCGCGAAGACCTAGTCAAACTGGGATTCTCAGTAGTAATGGTTCCTCGTGGACAGTTCTACTATCGCGCACCCGACGGGCTGTACTACCAAGTCAGCTCGGCCACCGAGATCAAAGAGATTCACAAGAAGCTAGGGCAACCGCTCGAGCTGCACCCCTGATAAGCCTTAGGCTAGTCGGGGGTGTTTTACTTTATAACCAATAAAACACCAATCATAGCGACGTCCCTGAGAGGGAACGGTCGGTTGGATTGGTGCTTCATCTGGCTCCCCCTGCACGACTCAATCAGCAACCTGTCGTTTGAGTATACCGTAGACGGTAACTACCTTCGTGAGCTTGCTGGTCGTCTCAGTTTAAGGCGGCCTCAACTAGCATTGTAGCAAAGTTAGTCTATTCCCATTTGTAGTCATCAATGAACTGCTGCATGCGTTTCAGTCCACCAAGCATGTCGTCCTTACCTTTGACGAATGCAACCTCTTGAATGAAGTCCAAATCTTCTTTGGGCAGTTCTCGGTAACTGTGCTTTAAGCCATAATCAACTTTGTCAGGAGTGTGCCGTAGTCTAATGGTCTTTACTAAGTATTGAACTAAGTAATCATAGTAAATCTTGGCCTCGAGCAGTCGACCACGCTCTATGTTCTTCATAATGTTAGGGTGCTGTAGGGCGTAATACTGTCGAACTCGCTCCCCAGTTTCTGCCCAATCAACATCTTTCGGCTTTTGTTTTAGTGACTTAACGACTTCGGCTCTGTCGAAGATCATCAGGTAGTCATCAACACCTTCATCCATCGTAAAGACCCGACTATTGTGCTGCAGGTTCATATCAATCGTTTGAAACTCACTTGTGCCCTCTATGTGATAAACGGTATGGAAAATCTTGGGATGAGGCTTAGGCATAAGGTAGTTAATGTCTAATTTGCCATGTGAGCGTAATAACTCCTCTACCTTGGCAAACATCTCATCTTCCAAGTCATCGTCAACCGATGCCCACAAATCTAAATCTGAATACTCATCCGACTTACCCTGAGCAATTGAGCCTTCAACCCACAGGGCATAGACACGTTTATCATCGAAGAACATCTGAGCTATTTGCTCTAATATGTCGCTATACCAGCCGTCTTGTAGTTGTTTTGGTAGTTCCATCTTCAATCATCATAACAAAAAGACCCTCAAAATAGCTTGGGATCTAGTCCATGGAATATATTAGTGTTCAAACCGTGGTTCTTTGGAGCTATCGGCGAGGGATGATAAATCGGCAGTATCGTGTAATCCCTACCCTCAAGCGATACCTTGCTAACTGTGCCCACTTTCAGGTCGGAATCCGCCAATGAGTTAAAGATCGCTGTAGTCTTTACGCCCATTACTATCACCAATGTAGGGTCGATCAACTCTAACTGCTCAAGAAAGATCGGCCAGCAACCTTGGCAGCAGGCATCCAATAACTTGCGGTCTTTGCCGACATAACATTTTGCTAGCTCAGTGAAGGCACATATCTCTACACTCAGGCCGAACTGGTCTAGTAGCTTGTTAAGGTTTCGGCCTGTCGGTAGCAATTTGCCTTCAGGCGTATAGCAGGCTTTGCCAGAAACTCGCCATCCGTTTGGGGCTGGCGATTCGCCAACGACCAGGATTCTTGATCCTTTGCCGCTACCTAATTGAAGAAATTGGTTAAGTGGGAACTTCCCTGGCTCATCACAGTAATGAGTCTGCTCAGTTGCCTGCGAGGATGTATAGCCTAAATCTTTCATTCCCATATCATATCAGAGGCCATCATCCTTGATTTATGAAGTCTTAGGAGCTGGCTTGGCAATGCTGCGTCGGCGAAGTATCAAAAAGAGTGTAAAGAAACCATCGGAAAGAGCCTCGGTTAGAGGATAAAGCACCGTGACGAGACTATAATGCTGCAGCGCAATGATCGACAGTGTATGTCGGATCGTGTTCATCGAGTATGTAGACACGGTTTCTTGGCTAGGTTTACCCCATGACTTTCGGTATGTAGGCATGAATGCCAAAATCTCAACTACGGAAATGATAATCGCCGATAATAAGGGCTGATGGGCAATGAGCCATAGCCCCGTAGCAATGAGCGCCATTACAAAGAAGAGCGTATCGGACTTCGTTATAGAAGCTCGCTTATGGCGGCTTAGCGATAGGGCAAAGATCGTAAACCCTGCCACCGCCCCCACAAACGTCGGCACCACTCCCCAACCTCCTCCGTGACTCAACTGCAAGCCAAAGGCGATGAAGGTTATAAGACCCGACACAAACCAAGAATATACATGTGGTTTTGTCTTGCCGCTAAGTATGTCTCGAATATACGGAATGTAGGCGGCAATGATCAGCAGCGTCGCACCAAGCGCCAAGAGTTCCTTCATGTTACTCGCTTCTACTAAGCTCAATCTGCTTAATTAGATTTTCTGCTACGACATCACTAGAAATGTTAGTCGTATCGATTATCTGATTATTCTCAAGATTTTGAAGCTCGCCTTTTAGGTCCTTGGATATTTCCATTTGGCGATTCAACCAAGGCTGCATCTTCTTATAATACCGCTCCTTGATAACTTCTGGCGTGGCATCTAGAAGAACATACTTAACTGGCTCTGCTTCAGTATAAGAAGGCGACTTTACGACGTGCTCAGGATAGATTATCCCGCAAAGAATTGTTTCGACACCTTTCTCTCTGTTCTCAATCGACTGCTTGAGCCAATGCTCGATCTTAGCATCACGCCAGTTTTCATAATCGTCTGTCCACCTATCGGCTTCATCAATATCATGAATGTCGAACTTGTCGCTCGGCAAGTGCTGTTTTAGTAACTTAACTACGGAAGTCTTGCCTGCACTCGCTGCGCCTGTAATAAATATCATGCCGTAAGTATAGACCTAGAATGAGACGTCAAGCAATTTAGCCAGAGTTGTAAGGTGTGCCTCTAGTCCAAACTGCATAGACTCGGTTAAGCAGTTTCCTTGCAACAATAATGGTGGCCTCAGA
>Ga0265338_10003359_pt1 | contig 22591 bp, 20 predicted proteins | sample 42126metaG_FD_193579 | JGI IMG/M metagenome (GOLD analysis project Ga0265338, IMG submission 193579) | Rhizosphere microbial communities from Carex aquatilis grown in University of Washington, Seatle, WA, United States - 4-21-26 metaG | ecosystem: Host-associated > Plants > Roots > Rhizosphere... | reverse complement strand
GTGCGTGTGCACGGGCTCGCACCTGGACACGCAGCCCGACGGCGGCGCCTACGACGGTGCGCTGGGCGTGGTCGCGGCGCTCGAGGCAGCCGCCACGCTGCTCGAAAGCGAGGTCGGGCGCCGGCACCCACTGGCGGTGGTGGCCTTCGTCGACGAGGAGGGCGCCCGCTTCCGCACCCCCACGTTCGCCAGCCTCGCCATCACCGGCAACCTGAACATCGACGCGGTGCTGGAGGTGATGGGAGAGGCGCCCGCCATCTACGGAGTCACGCGAGACTCGCTGCTTGCCAGCCGCGAGCAGCTCGAGCACGTCGGGTGTTTCTTCGAGGTGCACGTCGAGCAGGGGCGCAACCTGGTCGACCGCGACCTCGCGCTCGGGATCGCCGATGTGCTGGCGCCGCGCCAGCGCCATCACGTGCAGTTCGAGGGCGAGGCGAACCACGCCGGGACTACCGCCATGGCGAACCGCCACGACGCCCTGCTTCCGGCGGCCCGCTTCGTCCTGGCCGTCGACGAGGTGGCGCGGTCTCATCCCGGCGCCGTCGGTACGGTAGGCCGGCTGGAGGTTGCGCCCGGCTCGACGAACTCGGTGCCCGGTCACGTTGGGGCGTCGCTCGACGTGCGGGCACTGGAGGTGGCGGCCGTCGACGGGATCGTCGAGGAGCTGCGGCAGCGGTTCCCGGAGGCGGCCTTCTCGCAGCACGCGCGCAACGACGGGGCTGCCTTCGACCCGGGTCTGCGAAAGCTGCTTGCCGAAGCTGCCGAGGGCCGCGGGGTGGCCGCCGGCGACCTGCCCTCCTACGCGGGGCACGACGCGGGCATCCTCGCGCCCTACGTGCCGTCAGCGATGGTCTTCGTCCGCAATCCGACCGGCGCCAGCCACGCGCCGGCCGAGTCGGCGTCGGAGTCGGACTGCGTGGCCGCCGTCCAGGTGCTGACGGATGCGCTCGCAGCCGCGCTTGCGGCCGAGACGACCACCTAGGTTAGGTACCGGAGCCTGCCGTAACCGGACAGGGGTCCTGGGAGTTGATCAGCGCCTCGGCCATGCTCTCCACCCCAGGCTGCATCTGGAGATCGACCGTCCCCGCGTCCGGCACGTTGACGTTCATCATCCCGTCGGCCGTCTGGGCAACGCAGACGCCCGGCTGCGGTGCTGTCCAGTAGGGGCTGAAGCGCACACGCACGATGTAGCTCCCGGGGGCGCTGGCGTGGAATTCGACCTGCCCGTGCGCGAGGCTGACCAGACGGCCGGTGGCGCCCGGCGGGGCCGACACGATGGTGGTGGGGTCGGGCAGGGCGTACACCGTCCAGTTGCCGAAGTGGCGGACCAGGTCGAGTCCGGAGTCGCCGGACCGCAGCAGGGCAGCCTCCTGCACCGCGCTGGGGTCGAGGGGCGCGTTGGGCAGCAGCACGTAGCGGACACCCAGCGACCGCAGCCAGTTGCGGTACGCGAACCCGGTCAGGTGGGCGGCGTAGAGCACCTGGTTCTGTGGGAAGTCATCCTGCCGGAACCAGCCCCGAGCCAGTGGAATCCCCCGCTTGGCCAGGTAGTAGGCCTCCCAGTGGTCGGCGGTAGCCACCACCTCGACCCGGTTCTGGATGTCGCCCTGCGCCTGCAGGAAGTGCACTGCTGGGCGCCAGAACGCAGCCGCATCGGAAGGGTTCACCCAGGCGGCGTAGGCCTGGCGTGCGATGGGGCCGATCTGGAGCATCGAGGCGACCAGCAGCACCGGCACCGCCAGGCGCGCCGAACGGCGGCCGACGTTGGCGGCTAACCACAGCAGCGGCAGTGCGGCGAGCGACATCAGGCGGGTCGTGTTCGCGCCCAGGGGGCCGTGGACGGCGAACGCGGCCAGGTTCAGCACGAGGTAGGCGACGAACATGGCGCGCAGCGGCCGGGCGCGCGGGGCCCGCCCCGCCATCCAGATCCCGGCCAGCGAGAACGCGAGCACCTCCGCCGCATCGTTGAGGGTGAACGGGTACCACCCGCCGGATGGGAACACGCGCTGGGCGACTGTGCCGATCAGGATCACGGTCGCGATGGCCGCGATCGCCGGCCGGTTCCGTGAGATCACCTGGCGGGGGTGCGGGTCGCCGAGGGCCAGGCCGGCCAGCAGAGCCACCAACAGGGCGAGCGCCAGCGGCGAGAACGCGAGCGTCGCCACGACCGCCGCCGCAAACCCGGCTCGGTGGTTGCGCTGGATCAGGGCCAGCGCCAACGACGCCGCGGCTGCCCCGACCAGGAACGGGAACGCGCCGGCCGCCATGGTGGCGAAGGTGGTCAGCACGGCGAACGCGATCGCGGGCGCCCGTGCCGTCCGCCCCCACTGCCGCTCGACGACTGCGCAGAACGAACCGGCCAGCACGAACGCCGCAACCACCGTCAGCGCCCGCTCCCCCACCACGGCCGCCAGCGGGTAGTAGAGAAGGCTGTAGGAGATGAAGTCGTAGCGACCCGAGTACCAGTCGTTGTTCCAGAGCTGGAACGACGCATGCCTGAAGAGCCAGGTCTGGAACAGGTGGGCAGGGGCGTCGCCGCCGAAGAGGCCGACCAGCCAGACGGCCGCGGCAACCAGCGCACCCATCGCTCCGCAGACGAGGGCGGGACCGGGGCGGTGCCTCAGCGGTGCCAGTGCAAGGCCTCGAACCACGGCTGCAGGCTAGACGCGCGCGGTTGACAACGGATTGGGTGCCGCGAACGGTTTTCCACACCGCCTGGGGATGGTGACGATCCGGGCTGGGGATTGTGCTGTGAAGGGTCGAGCTGAATCCCGCACGTTGCGACATTCCGGCTGGGGAAAACGCGCCGATGGCTTGACTCCGGCCTGTGGATTGATTCACCGTGTGGCTCAAGGCACAACCCCCCCAACCCGGCGCCAGACCCCCTGCATTCCGTCCTCTCGGGTCTGGCGCCGGTGTTTTGAAGGGGCCACGTGCGGCGGGTGAGGTCGCTCACCTGCCGTGTTGGAGGCGAATGAGAACGAGCGGCGAAGGGTAATGCCGTCCCGTCGCCTCGGCCCTATAATCCGGCGACTCCGGTTCCTGGGTCCGCCGGTCGAAGGAGGTCTGTGCCCACTACCACGCCCCCGAGGCAGCCGAGCCGTCCCGGCCCACCCGGTACGAAGCCAAAGCCCAAGATGTCGATCTACGGCGGCAAGCCGCCGCGGCGGCCGCGTGGCGGCAGGCTGTTCGGCCGGCTTCCGCGTTGGGCGAGGTGGACGCTCGGCATCGTCGGCGTGATCCTGCTCGTGGCTGTGGTCGCCGTGGGCTATGAGGTGAAGAAGGTACGGGCAGACCTCGGCCGGATGACGGTGCTCGCCCCCAGCGACAAGAAGACCTCGAACGAGCTCGGCTCGGTGCCTCCCATCCACGGCCCGATCACCGCGCTGATCATCGGCTCCGACCACCGGGCGAACGGGGCGACCGGTACGAACGGCCTGTCCGACACGCTGATGCTCGCGCGGATGGATCCCCAGCACCACATGGTTTCACTGCTGTCGATCCCCCGCGACCTCTGGGTCGACATCCCCGGCGTGGGCTATTCGAAGATCAACGGCGCCTACTCGGACGGTGGCAACGCCCTGGCGCTGAAGACGGTCGAGTCGGTTACCGGCATCAAGCCGAACTACCTCCTGAACGTCGACTTCTCCGGCTTCCAGCGGCTGGTCGACACCCTCGGCGGCGTCTACGTCAACGTCGACCAGTACTACTACAACCCACCCCCGAACTCGCAGGCCGACGCCTGGTCGGAGATCGATATCAAGCCCGGCTACCAGCAGCTGAACGGCACCAATGCGCTGGCGTTCGCGCGATACCGGCACACCGACGACGACTTCCACCGGCAGGCCCGCCAGCAGACCTTCCTGCGCGCCTTCGAGGCCCGTGCGTCCGCGCGATTCAAGGGCATCAGCCTCACCGACCTGCCGTTCATCAACGACATGCTCGACGCGATCTCACACAGCGTGAGCATCATCGGGTCGGGCGGGAAGTCGCCGTCGCTCTCCACGCTCGAGCGGTTCGCATCGACCGCGTACTCCGCGAGGTCGCACGTGGTCAGCGTGCACCTCGACTGGTCGTCGTTCACCGCGGCCGGCGGCGCATCGGCCGTGCAGGTCTCGAACCTCAAGCCGGCCCTGTACCAGTGGCAGCATCCCTGGCTGATCGGGAGCCCGACCAAGGGCCTGCCGGGCAACAGCGGCAAGCCGCACAAGGCGTTCAAGCCGGCCATCACACCGTCGTCGATCCGGGTCGCGATCGTCAACGGCAGTGGCCGACCCGGCATCGCCGGCAAGGCCGACGGACAGCTCGTCAAGTGGGGCTACCGAGCACATATCGCGGGCAACGCCCCCAGTTTCAATCACCAGCGCACGTGGGTCTATTACCGCCCGGCCGGGAAGCGGGCAGCGGCCGACCTGGCCAAGATCTTCGGCGGGACCACCACCATGCGGCCGCTCAACCGTGTCCACCTGTCCGGTGTAGGACCCAAGGCTGACGTCGCCGTCGAGCTCGGCAAGCCGTTCAAGGGCACGGTCGCCATCCAGGCGCCGAAGGCGCCGACGAAGCCGACGCTGCCGACGACCCTCACCGCGTCGACGGAGTACGCGTCCGACTTCGCCTCCGCGAAGCGGTACGTCCACTTCCCGGTGCTCTATCCGACGCTGGCGCAGGCGAACTCGACGTTCTGCCCGTGGGTGCCGACGCCGGCCGGCGCCGGCTCGCTGGCCTGCCAGGGCTCGTCGAATGAGCCCATCCGGGTGTACAACATCCCCGCCGCCGGCGGCGGCGCGAACTCGATGTACGCCGTCTTCTACGACCAGGCGGTCAACGGCTACTGGGGCATTGAGGAGACGAAGTTCACCGCGGCGCCACTGCTGGCAACGCCGAACGCCTACCGGCATCTCGACGGCCGCACGTACAAGTTCTTCTTCAACGGCAGCCACCTGCAGACGGTCTCGTTCACCGAGAACGGCGTCGCGTACTGGGTCAGCAACACCCTGCTCGACGACCTCACGAACGACGAGATGATCGCGATCGCGCGATCGCTCAAGCCCGTTCACTGACAAGGCGGCGTACCCCTGGGCTCTACGCCGGGAGCAGCGGCCCAACCCGCTCGATAGCGCCCGAGCTGACGTTCGACGCCCAGACGTACCCGCCGCCGATCGCCAGCGAGGTCGCCGCCCACGGCAGCCGCGCGACCAGCTCCAGCGAGGGGTCACCAGGGGCGAAGCGGTAGAGACGGCCGAGACCGGTCGCTATCCAGACGCCGTTTGCGCCGTAGGCAACCGCAGTGACCACGCCCGGCGGAGCCAGCCGCGGGCCGATCTCGTCCCCGCTGTCGGGGTCGAGCTCCAGCACCTGGTTTCCCAGCCCCGCCCAGACCGCCCCGTGGCCGAACGCAACCGCGACGTCCTCGAGGTTGTCGTAGAACGCGGCCGCGTTCAGCCTGGGCGGTTCGGGCACGATTCGCACCACACCGCCGTATCCGCCCGAGTCCGCCCAGTAGCCGTAGGGGGTGTCGATCACCGTCGACAGTCCCTCCGTGGTCGCACCCGATCCAACCGGCCCGTCGATGATCCCCTCCAGCGCGGTGACGTCATGCGTTCTCCGCGAGACCAGAAACGCCGGGTAGCCGGTGCCGCCGTTCAGCGCCGTCACCAGCAGCTCGTCGCCGTGGTCGGGCACCGCCACTCCGCCGAGCAGCGTCGGCATGCTCACCCGCCACATCACACGACCGCTGGCGGGGTCGAGCTCCGACAGCGTGCCGGGCTCCGAGCAGTTGCCGCTGACGAACCAGACGCCGCCCAGACCGGTCGCGATCTGGCGGTTCTCGCACGGCTTGCTCACCGCCCCGAACGCACGCACCCGAAGCGGCTGCGTCCTGATGCGGAGAACGTCATTCCCGCTGAGCGCCCAGAGCGCGCCGTATCCCCAGGCCAGCGAGGCCGGCGGAGCGGAGACCGGCACGCGCCGGACGGGCGTTGGCGTGAAGCCTTCTACCCGCGTGATCAGGCGAGTCTGCGGGGTGCTGTGGAAGCGCGCCGTAATCCGGTGGGCCGGCGCGCGATCACCCGCCCCGGCAAGGATCGCCACGGAAATGGCGACGGTCGCGGCGCCGACGATCAGTCGCGTGGCTACCACAGAACCAGATTACGCCCATGACCGGCGTTGCGCAGCGGCGCCACGAGCCGCACGCGGCCGTTGGCAACACCCCAAGCCGGGTGCGCCCAGCCCTACGCGGTCGCCTCGGGTACCGGATCGGGGCGCACGATCACGGTGTCGGCGACCCGCACGATCTCGTCGACCGGCAGTCCTGCGACCTCGGCGTGGCGCCGGATCGCCTCCGGGCTGGTCGACTGGTAGATGCAGACCGTCCCCACGCGGCCGTCCGGCTCCGCCGTCACGTAGCTGCGAATCCAGCGGATGTCGTCGGACATCCGATCCCCTTCGGCGGTTGAGCGGGCGGCGGCTGCTGCCAGCTCATCGCCCGTCCCCCAGCCTCCTCGACGCAGGATCACATACGTTTCCATTGCTCCTCCTCGTTGGACAAGTTTGCAGAGCGTAACGGCACGAGGACCGGATCGAATTGCGGATCGGTAAGCCTGCCCATATTTCGGTGGCCGCGGTCATAGCCGTTCTGCTCCTGGGCGGCTGCGCCGGCTCGGGTGCCGGTACCACGCCCGGCACCGGTGGCAGCACGCCGCGAGCCGCAACCAGCCCCGCCACCTCCACCCCATCCCCCCATCACAAGCGGCGAAAGGCCGCCCGGCACCACACCCGCAAACCGCCGGTCCGCACCACCAGCGTGCCGCGGGTCGACGTGCCCGATCACCGGCTGACCCCGGGTGTTGCCCTGCCGGTCACCGCAGCCCAGATCTGCCGGCCGGGGTACGCGGAGTCGGCTCGCGACGTGCCCGAGAGCGAGAAGCTCGACGCCTACCGCCGCTACGGTGTGGTCGACGTGCCCTACGCGCACGAGGTCGACCACCTGATCTCGCTCGAGATCGGGGGCTCGAACGACATCCGCAACCTATGGCCCGAGCCGTACGCCGGGAGGTGGGGAGCCCGCACCAAGGATCAGGTCGAGAACGCGCTACACGACCTCGTATGCCAGGGAAGGCTGCGCCTGAAGGAGGCCCAGCAGATCGAGGCCGCCAACTGGGTCGCCGCCTACAGGCGATACGTCTCGCCGGTCCCGCTCGCCCACTCGAAGTACTCCGACGACGGAGGCAGCAGCAGCGCCGGCGCGTCGAGCGGCGGCGGGTCGAGCGCCGGCGGCTACTACGCCTCCTCGTATCCCAGCGCCTACACCGTCTACTGCGCCGACGACTCCGAGTGGCGGTCGCTCTCGAAGCGCTACCTCGTGCACTTCCCCACGCTGGCGGCAGCCCTCAAGCGGTTCCCCGGGAGGCACCTGCACAGGCCGTGCTGAGGCCCACGGGCGGCAGGACTCGGCACCGGTGGGTCGAAGCCGAACCCGTCTGAAAACCGGGGAAAGGAGTGGTAGGTGTCGTCCAGAGCTGAACCCGAACCGATGACCGGGTGGACCGTGTTCGCCGCCGTCTGGCTGTTGATCGCCGGATCCTTCAACATCATCACCGGCGCAACCGCAGTTCACAGAGGCAACTTCTTCCACCACCAGATGGTGGTCTCCAACATCAGCACGTGGGGGTGGATCATTCTCATCGTCGGGGTCGTCCAGGCAACGGCGTCCCTGCTGGTATTCGCGCGCAAGGGATCCGGGAGCCTTCTCGGGCTCCTGGTTGCCATGGGCGCGACCCTCCTGTGGTTCCTGTTCCTCTTCTCGGCGCCGTTTGCCGCGCTGATCGGCCTGCTCATGAACGGCATGGTGATCTACGGGCTGACCATCGGCGCGATGGACGACTAGGAGCGCCCGCGGTTTCTGTCAGAGCCGGCGGCGGTAAACGGCCCGCCGCCGGCTCGCTCGCCGGACGACTCAGTTGTAGTGAGCTCCTGCCGGCGCGGCAGACGCCGGCACGAGGTAGCCGTAGAGAAGGGCGTTCGAGGACGTCAGGCTCGGAAGCTCGAACATATCCACCTGCGTGCCCGCGGGGATTACCGCCTCCGAGCTGAGGTTCTCGTTGATGGTCTGGCTGGTGCCCGCTGCTTGCGAGAAGTACGCAAGGGCCCAGATTGAGCCGCTACAGCTGGGGCCCGAGTAGACAACGAGCTCCCCTGTGCCCGTTCCCGTTCCCGTGAACGATGCCGCCATGGTGAGGCTCTGAAGCACCAGCGCCTTACCTGCGGGCACCGTGTAGATCAGGCCGCAGTTGGTGCCGTTGACGGTGGCCCGGATGACAACGGCATTCGCGGGATCCGACTCCGCTGCGAGCAACTGATGCGCCTTGTCCACCGACGCGACGCGGGTACCGCTGTTGTCGGTGATACCGACCAGTGACGGGGCGGCGCTCAGCGCCCCGGTCGGGATGAGCAGTGCACACACCACGAAGCCCGCCACGAGCAGGCCTCCGACCTTCAGGTGGGACATCTCCCCTCCTTTCTCGTAGCGCATCTGCATAGGGCAGACGCCTTTGGCGCCGAGCCTACGACCGGAACCCCGCCCCGGCAACCACCCGGCTCGACGGGATCCTGGACGCCCGGTATCCTCGGGCCATGAACGAGTCCAACATTCCCCTCACCGGCCCGGTCGCCCGTACCGACGCCGTCGTGGCCGAGTTCTCCAGCCGGGTCTACGGCTGGACGGCCGCCGGTGTGATCGCGTCGGCGATGACGGCCTACTGGGTGCAGAGCAACCCGACCACCCTCGCGTCGGCTGAGCGGCACATCACGCTGTGGATCCTGCTGCCCTTCGCCCCACTCCTGCTGCTGATGTTCCTCGGCCGGCAGTCGGCCGTCGTCGGCGCGGGGCTGTTCACCGCCTTCTGCGCCATCGAGGGCGTCAGCCTGGGTGTCATCGTCAGCTTCTACACGACCGGCACCGTCGCCCTCGCGCTGGGCACCACCGCGGGGCTGTTCGTCACCATGGCCGTGATCGGATCGGTGACCAAACGCGATCTGACGCGGATGGCGAACATCCTCTTCTTCGGGTTGCTGGGGCTGATCATCGCCAGCTTTGCCAACCTGTTCTTCGCGTCCACCGGAGCAGAGTGGCTGATCACCTACGCCGGCATCGCGATCTTCCTCGGTTTCAGCGCCTACGACGCTCAGCGGGTGAAGCGCATCGCCATGTCGGGCGACACCAGCACCTCCTCGGCGATCTGGTGTGCCACCAGCCTCTACCTCGACATCCTGAACCTGTTTCTGTTCCTGCTCCGGATCTTCGGCCGCAGCAACTAGGTGTAGGGCAGGTGGGCTAGAGTGGGCCGACGCGACTGAGGGGGTCGTCTTCGTGGAGGTTCGCCGTTCTACCCGCGCCCACCGCCCGGCAATTCGCATTGGCGCCGCCGTCGCATGTCTGGCTGGTCTGACATTCACTGCGGTCGCCGCCGCCGGCCCGTCACCGTGGAGCGTGGTGCCCACTCCGAACCCGGGGACACACGGGGGCGAGTTCACCGCGAGCTCTGCCGCGCCGGGCACGAGCAAGGCCTGGGCGGTCGGGTACTACATGAACAGCCTGTCCCATCAGCTGGTGCTGATCGAGAGCAATCAGAGCGGGTCGTGGTCGCAGGCGACCGTCACTCAGCCTTCGACCGCCCAGAACATCCTGGACGACGTCTCCGTCGTCTCGCCCTCGCTGGCGTGGAGTGTGGGCTATTACGCGCACTCCAGGCCGCTGATCGAGAAATGGAACGGAACGTTGTGGTCGCAGGTGACCGCTCCTCAGATGGGGACGGTCGAGACGTCGCTGCTGGGCGTCGCCGCCTGGGGATCACATGGGATCGCCGTCGGTCACTACACCGATACGCAGAACAACGTGCACCCCGCCGCCGAGGTGCTGCACAACGGAGCGTGGCGGCTGGCCACGCCTCCCAGCCCGGCCAGCGACGCATCGCTGATTGACGTCGCACGGGTTCCTGGCACCGACACCGCGTGGGCTGTCGGCTATGCGTCGAACCAACTCGAGACCCTGTTCGAGTTCTGGAACGGCAAGCAGTGGAAGCGGTTCGCCAGTCCCAGCCCGGGGAGCGTGTACGACTACATAGACGGCATCGCAGCGCGCTCGGCGAGCGACGTCTGGGCGGTCGGGACGATGTCGGACGGTGCCGGGCAGAGCACGCTGATCGAGCACTGGAACGGCACCAAGTGGAGCGTCGTTCCCAGCCCGAACGCCGGTGACGGAGCCAACCTGGGCGGCGTCGTGGCAACCCCTGCCATGGGGTCGCAGGCCTGGGCGGTCGGCGCTCACGACGACGCCACCGGCGCCAGCCGCACGCTCACCGAGCAGTACGACGGCAGCACGTGGACGATCGTGCCCAGCGTCGATCCGAAGGCCGACGCCGACTTCTTCTCCGGGGTGACCGTCGCCAAGCCGGGCAAGACCATCCTGGCAGCGGGTGGCTACCGAACCAACAACAACCGCGTCGCCCACACACTGATCGAGTCTCACCCCTGACCGGACTAACCTCGCAGTGACGTGGAGCTGCTGAAGGCCCTCAACCTCGCCCTGCGGTTCGCGGTCGAGCTGGCGTCGCTGGCCGCGCTCGCCTACTGGGGCTGGCACGACTCCGAGACCACCGCCGTCAAGGTGCTGCTCGCGATCGGCGCCCCGGTGGTGTGGGCCGTGCTGTGGGGCACGTTTGCGTCTCCCCGGGCGCCGGTGCGGCTCCACCCAGGCACCAGGCTCGCGTTCGAGGTGGCGGCGTTCGGCGCGGCGGTGATCGCCCTGGCGTCGGCCGGAAGGCCGGGCCTTGCGCTGCTACTGGCGCTGCTCTGCACCGTGAACCGGATCCTGATCGGCCTCTGGCACCAGGATGACTGGCACGAGGTCGCCTAAGAACTCGTTTCAGAACGAGCGGCGTCGTGAGGCGCAGGGCGCGGCGGTGGCGGCAAGGATCGAGCCGCGGGCGGAGCGCAGGCGTGCCTGGAAGGCACGTTGAGCACCGCACGTGGCGTGGGACGCAGCCGTCGTCGCGAACCGGCCGCAACAGGCGGGCATTCTGAAACCAGTTCTAAGGGGTCCAGGTCAGGCAGCACTCCGCGTGCAGCCCGACCCGCCGCATGTCGTTCCCGTTCGCGTCGATCACGTAGGCGTCGGCGTCGCGGGCTGAGCTGAAGAACCCGAGCCGCCTTCCGTCTGGCGACCAGGCGACGTCCGACGGGGTAACGCAGTGGGTGCCCACGCAGGTGCGGATCACCCGCCGGCTACCGCCCGGCGCGAGCAGCACGAGCTGCGACCGCCGCTCGACCCACGGCGCCACAGCGATCCTTGAGCCGTTTGGCGACCAGATCGGCGGCATGACCTGGTTGCAGAGGATTCCGGTGCAGGTGTAGATCGGGTGCAGATCTGAGCCGTCCGTCCGCATCAGCTCGACCGAGGTCTTCGGCGAGACGTGCCCCCGGACGATCTGCGCGAGGCGGCTGAACGCGATCGACCTCCCGTCCGGCGACCAGGCGGCCGAGGAGTCGTACAGACAACCGACCAACTCAGGCGTGCCCGGTTGGCACTCGCGCTGAGTCAGCTTGCGGATCCCCGAGCCATCGGCGTTGGCCACCCAGATTCCGCTCGGCGGGATCCCGATACCGAAGAACGCGATCACACCCTGGTTCGAGAACAGCAGCTTCGAGCCATCGGGAGACCACTGCGGATCGTCGAGTCCCTGACCGCAGGTGGCCTCGGTGCAGATGACGCGGAACCCCGAACCGTCTGCGTTCATGACCGCGATCTCGCCCGCGGAGCCGGTGGACCGCGACGGGATGTTCGTGTCAAACGCGATCTGGCGGCCGTCAGGAGACCACGCAAAGCTGGACGGGCCGCAGGTCACTCCGCACCGGCGGATCAGCCGCGTCGTCCCGTCCGGGCGCAGCACGAATACTCCGTAATGGCCGACGTTGATGTTGCCGGGTCCGATAGTCACCCAGCGGCGGGCGTAGACCAGGTCGCCGGTCGTGGCCGACCAGGCCGCGTCGGTCACGGAAGGCGCCCCGCGCGTAACCGCAGCCAGGGCGGCTCCAGTGGGCAGCACCGAGACGACGTTGTCGATGCTCTGCCGCGCCCGCGAGGCGCCGGCCACGAAGGTGAGCCTGGTTCCGGCCGCCCGCGAGACGCTGCTCGCCCGGGAGGACGACGCGGTCCACCACGTCGAGCATCCCGTCAGGCCGCAGAGTGCGAGCGCGCCGACGACCACGATGATGCCGCGACGAGCTGTGGGCCGCAGTGACACGTCTGCACTATGACGCCTCTGCGCGGACGGCGGTTCCCGGGATGGACCCAGATCACCAGTTGGTGTGGCAGCTGTCGGTGGAGGAGAACAGGTGGAGCTGCTCGTTCGCGAACTCGGCCTGCAGCGACGGGTTGAACGCCACCCGGGCGCCGCCGAGCTTCACGGTGAAGATGCCGAGCAGATCGCGTGTCAGGCCCTTGCTGCGGCTGTAGTTCCCCGGCGGGGGCCTGGTCAGCGCGACGACCGGCGTCACGCCCGGCCCGTCGGCGGCGATGCGGTAGGACGTGCCGTTGCCCGGCGAGTTCTTTCGCCCGTACCGGTTCGGCCAGTTCTGGTCGCAGAACGAGCCGTCCGACCTCCAGTGCGACAGGAAGCTGTTAATCCGGCGCCAGCCGCTTCCCCAGCGAGATCCCCACGTGTCGACGTAGATCAGCTCGCCGAAGCTGTCGGTCGGGTTCCCGAAGCGGTCCGACGTCCAGCCGTAATACCCGCGTCCCAGCCAGGTGATCCGGCCGTACAGCTCATCGGGCCGGAAGCCGGAGTACACCCCTCGCGTCCAGTTCCATTTGACCCAGATGTGCGCGACGTAGCCGGCACTCGAGAAGTGTGAAAGGTGCAGCTCCCAGGCCCCCTGACCCGCCGCCCGGCAGCAGTTCCAGCCGCCGTTCGGCATCAGCCGCTGCCAGACCTGAAGCACCCAGTTGGTGTGCGGCGCTGCCGTCATGGTGCAGCCGGCAACCATGTTCCAGAGCTTCGGGCCTTTGTATGGGCCGCACACGTTCTTCATGTGCTGCCAGTAGCCGGCGCCGAAGCTGCCCGAGCCGCCGGAGTAATCCATGTGGAACCGGAACTGGGACTTGGGGGCGGCGTGGTCGGGATACCGCGCGTTCAGCGCGCCCCACCACAGCGTGTGGTGCCAGGCCCCGTTCTGGTAGTAGGTGACCAGCGCCCGGTCGTAGCGGTCGACCTTGATCGACGGATACCGCGCGTTGCGCGTCACCAGCTGGCTGGCGTTGGCCTGCGGTGCGATGACGAGGCCGGCCACGAGCAGCGCTAGTGCGAGCAGAATCCGACTTCGCATGGTCACAGGGTGCGAACCAGAAGCGGCGAGAGTGTGTTCTTGCGGTGAGGATTTCGTAAGTGTGCCCCGGTTCAAGCGCGCGACGCCCCCCGCCGATACCCGGAGCTGAGTACGGAGGCACGCATGCGCGACGGGTGGACCAGCTTTCGAGGACAGCAGATCGGCGTCCCGCTCCTGTTCGGAGGAGCGCTGCTGGCCGGTGCGCTGGGAGCGTTCGTGCTCACGGGCGGTGCAGCATCCGGCGGCTCGCCGGCGTCACCTGCAGCCGCAGGCCCCGTGCCCACTCAGGCAGCGGCGCCTACCACCGCTCCGCCAACGACGCAGGCACAGCCATCCACCGCCGTACCGGCCAGGAAGGCGGCGTCGGCGAAGTCCGGCAAGCATTACCTGTGCATATACCCCGGCGTCCGCGCTCGCCACATCATCAGCCCGCTGCCGGGCGGTGTGACCCGCGCGACGTGGGCGATCACCTGCCGGTCGACGGACGGTAAGCCCGCGATCAGGGTCTCGGCCTCGCTGTTCGAGGAGCCGGATACCCACCAGTTCTTCAGGCTCCAGCGCTCCAGCGCCGACGGCTTCTACGTCCTGCTGACACCGAGGTCCTAGGCCAGGTGATGCTGCAGCGCCGCGCCCGTGCGCTCATGATCGGCGCGATCCTGCTCGTCGCGGCGCTCGCCGTGGTCCGCGTTGCCTCGCGGTCCGACGCCTCGGCTCTGCCCCCCGGAGTCACCGAGCAGAGCTTCACGGCCCACGGCTCGGCAGGCGACTCGCGCGTGACGTTGATCGGCGTCTCCCTGGCAGACGCCCGCTACCAAACGCGGCCGATGATGACCCACGGCAAGCGGCTGTCCGACCTGCGCGCGGTCGCAGTGATCGACGGCGACTTCTACAACCTGCAGACGGGGCAGCCGTCCGGGCGGCTCATCATCGACGGCGCTGTGCTTTCGAGCTCAGCCGCCGAGCCGAGCATCGCTCTGGACGGGCGGACGGCCACGATCACCCGCTATCGGAGGGTCTCCGACGTGAACGTGATCTCCGGCAAGCCGCGGCTGATCGCCGGCGGTGAGCGGGTGCTCGACTTCACCGCCGACGGTGCGACCCGCATGCAGGACGACGCCGTCGTGCCGCGCAGCGCCGTCGCGATCAGGGCCGACGAGCTGTGGTTGGTGGCCTGCGGCGAGCCCGGCCTGACGATGACCGAATGGGCGCGCACACTGCAGATCCGCGGGTTCCAGGATGCGCTGAACCTGGACGGCGGCCCGTCCACCGGGCTCGTTCTCGGGCACAGGCTGCTGGCCGGTCAGGACGCGCAGGTGCCGACCGCTCTGGTGATCGTCCGCAGGTAGCTACGCGTAGGCTTCGCGGTCCACCGAGAACGCGAACAGCCAGGCGCCGACAGGATCGACCAACAACAGCTGACGGGGGGCATCACATCCCCTGTCGTAGCGTCCGCGCGACGTTGCCCGCCCGGTACGACGAATGCGATGCTGGATGCGAGTGTTAGGTGATGGTCACCTTCGCGGCGGGGCTCCAGCTCGTCTTCTTGCCGGTCGAAGCGTTCCGGTAGCGCGCCCGGAACTTCCACGCGCCCGATGTCAGCGTCAGCGGCTCCGACAGAGCGCTCGACCCATTGACGATCGTCGTGAACTTCGTGGCACCCGGCGCCTCTTGCTGGACATCCTCGACCAAGTTCGCCGGTGGAGCCACCGTGGCCCAGGTCAGGGTTATCGAGGTTGCCGATGTGCTGGCGATCGCGAGCGGCACTCGCACCTTGCCCGTCATTCCCGAGAAGACGTGGATCGTGCACTCATAGTTATAGGTGCCGGCGTGCGCGAACGTGAAGTTGAACGAGCCGTTGATCGACCGGGTGCCACTGTCCCACAGACCCAGTCCTGTGGCATCGGTGCTCGTATGGTTCGACGACCCCCACGTCCAGGCGACGGTATCTCCCAGCTTGGCCTTGACGACGGCCGGGCTGAACACCTTGTTGCCGCTCGGGCCAACGGTGACCGGCACTGTCTTTGCCTTCGGGGCGCTGCGCGCTCCCGCGGCGTGCACCACGGCCGCGCCCACCCCGACGCAAACGACCGCCACGGCACAACCCAGCACGAGCATTCGCGTTCTCATGGTTCCCCCCGTGTAGACGCACCGGCTCCCGCCCCTATACGGAGCAGGGCTCCAATCGGATTGCGCCGGCCCTGAGAGTGTATGCAGACTGCTACCGCGCGTGAACGGGCCGCCGCGCGCTGGACGTCTCGGCGCCCCGGGAGTAGTCTGACCACCGTGTCCTGGAGGCGGTCAGGCACTCGGGGTCTGGTGGCAGCGATCGGCGGGGCGGCCATCGCGTGCGCGGCCGCCTGGGCAGCCACGGCGGCGTGGCGGGTCGTGAAGATGGAGAACGCGAGCCGCGTCGGCACGATCATGCTGTCCGTCGCCGACGTGCCGAAGAGCAAGATCGCATGGTCGGTCGGCTACAGGCTGTCGGGCAAGACGGGCGCACAGGAGGCGGTCGCGGAGCAGTGGAACGGCTCGGCGTGGAAGCTCGTCGACACGCCGGCGTTCGAGGGCCGAACGGTCCTCCGTACGGTGATCGCACCGACGCCGGGGACGGCCTACATCGTCGGGTTCAACCCGCGCGGCCAGACCAAGCAGCTCCCGGTGGCCGAACGGTGGACGGGGACGAGATGGCAGTCGCTCAGCCCGCCGAGGAAGGGCGAGATCGAGTCGGCGCTACTCGGCATCGTCCGGCTCCGCGACGGAGCGTTGCTGGCGGTTGGCCACTACCAGCAGGCCGCGGACAAGCTCTATCGGCCGCTGGCAGAGACGTACCAGAACGGGAAATGGACGGTGGCGACGCCACCCGCCCCATCCGGGAGCCGGATCCTCGTCGCCGTCTCAGCGGTGCCCGGAACGAACACGGCCTGGGCCGTCGGTCAGACCGCCGAAGGCACCGGGACGCTGGTCGACTACTGGAATGGGCGCCGCTGGAAGCATGTCCGTGCGCCCAACCCCGGCAAGACCGAGGACTTTCTCTCCAGCGTGTCGGCGGTCAGCGCGACCGACGTCTGGGCGGTCGGCGGTCAGTTCAGCCGCACGAGCAAACCGCACGTGAAGCCGCTCATCGAGCACTGGAACGGCACCGCCTGGCACGTCGCCCCCAGCCCGCTCCCCGGCCCAGGGCTATCGACGCTGCTGGCGATCACACAGGCGCAGGACGGCACGCTGTGGGCTGTCGGCGACCGCCAGTTCGGCCGCCGCTCGTACACCCTGACCGAGCACCGGATGGCGACGGGTTGGGTGGTCGTTCCCAGCCCAGACCCGGGCAGCGTCGACACGCTGTTCGGCGTGGCGGACGGCCAGGCCGGCCTGTGGGCAGTCGGGAGCGCGCAGCACGGGCTGCGCACCATCGACCCGTTATCCGAGCGCTACCGCTAGTGCGCGCGGTTGGCGGCTACCAACGCTCGAGTTGGTGATCGACCACCGCGGCGTCGCTCTACCGGACGTGATGCTTGTAGCCCGGAGGCTCGATCAGGTCGCTCTTGCGGTACAGCGGCAGGATGACCGGACGCCGGGGCTTCTGGTTGAAGTTGAACTCCGAGACAAGATTGCCGAGGATCGACTCCGACTCTCGAACGTCAGGTCGCGAATCGGGCCTTCCATCGGTTCGCGGATCGAGCCTGACCGAATGAAGGAAGTCGTCCTCGATGAACTTGAGGTAGGCGTCGAACGACAGCGCTTGGTGATCAACCATTCCGCGCCGCGCGTACGGGCTGATCAGAATGCCGGGCACGCGGAGGCCGTAGCCGGCTCTGTCGACCGTCGGAGGCGGCACATGGTCGTAGAAGCCGCCCCAGTCATCCCAGCTGATGAAGATGGCAGTCGATGACCAGTCCTTGCTGCGCATGACAGCATCGACGATCTTGGTTGTCCACGCCTGCCCATCCGAAATCAGGGCCGGCGGATGCTCGGACGTTACCGAGTTCGGGATGACCCACGAGATCGCGGGCAGTGCTCCGCTCCTCGCTGCTCTGAAGAACGATCCGGACGGCTGAATGTTTCCTCGCTGATGGTCCCGCCAGACGTCGGTGAAGTCCGGCAGCGGGTTCCAGATGCCGGGCGTCCCCGCTGATTGGCTCGGCGGAGGGTTGCAGGTGATGTCGTCGGGGTCTGCGCAGTCCGGCTGGCGGCCGGCTTGAACGTAGTAGCGCCAGCTGACGTGGTACTTGTGGAGCAGGTAGGTGATGTCGGTGTAGGCGAAGGTCGGCTTGGGGCCGAGCGCGGCCATGATGCGCTGATTCATTCCGTCGGGGTGCTTCAGGTTCGTCACGCAGCTCATCGGGTTGGACGCACCCCTGCACTGTGCCGACCAGGCGGCGACCTCGTACAGGTGCGACGGCAAGCTCCAGCTGTTGACCGGCTCGAACATGTGGTCCTGGAGGACGAAGTCTTTGGCGTATGTCCAGTAGTTGGGGATGTCGGCGCCCGTGTGGTAGCCCATCACGTCCGGGTGCACTGACTTGGGATTGCAGTTCAGACCCTGGGGGTTGGTCAGGCACTGCTTGGCCATCCCCGCGCGATCGGACCGCATGAACCCGTTCATCATGCCGTGGTTGATGTCCATGACACCACCGTCCGCGCTGTTGTGAGGCCCGCCCATGTTGACGTCGTGGCGGTCGCGATATGGGTAGACGCACGTGTGAGTGATCGGATCCGGGTTGCAGACGAGGAAGTGGCCGTTCGCCCTCGGAATCCCGTCAGCGCCGGGGTACGTTCCGAAGTAGGAGTCGAAGGAGCGATTCTCCTGCATGATGAAGATCACGTGCTTGATCTTGTGAATGCCAGCCAGCGAGCGCTTCGGGGCTGCCGGCCAGTGGTAGTGCGGCCTCCACGGCAGGATGTTTGCACCAAACACCGTTCCGGCAACGCTCATTCCCAGGAGCGCCACGGCGATCAGGGCGGGTATCAGCGTTCGACGGTGCACCACCGAGTAATCGGCCAGCCCCGGCCAGCTTGTGAATCCGCACGTCGCCAGACTCGGCCGAGGTCACGTGGCAGGGAGCCGCCTTCGAATCCAACGGGCTGGGTACACCTGGCCGTGCATGCAGTGGTAGACGAAAGGCCACCGACCAGATGACCGGACAACGCTGGCGATCGCCGCTCCCGCGACGGCGCCAGCCTGGCCTGACCGAAGCCGCCGGAGCTCATCCTTGACACGCGCGAAAATGGCTGGGAAGGTGCGTCGATGAACTCGAGCGTCCGCGTCGGATCGTTGGGTCCGGTTACGCGGCGGCGGACTCTGGGGGTCGCGCGACGGGACGGTGTGCCCGACCGTCAGCGCGGCGCCATCATCGTCGTCCAGGTGACGCCTGCGGCCGCGTCCGAAGTTGCCGCCTGACGCATGCAGGCCGCCGACGCATCCCGGGTATCCGGGCCTGAGCTGACGCTGGGCGTCGTGGCGACGCCAGGGCTGCCGGCCGATATGGCCCCCGGCCTGGCCGACGACCTCCAGGCGGAGCTGTCGCAGACATATCCGGAGTTGACGTGGCGGCTCCCCGTCGTGTCCGACGCGCTGGTGGTTCCTCCGGCGCTCCTGCCCGACCTGATCGACGCGGGCCGGCGCAAGCTGCTCACGGAGCGGTGGGATATGGCACTGTGCCTGACCGACCTGCCCCTGCCCTCGGCCGGGCGCACGGTCGCCGGCCATGTCAGCGCCAGCCACAGCGTCGTCGTCATCTCGGTCCCGGCGATCGGCGCCGTGGGCGTGCGCCGGCGGTTACGCGAGGCGGCGCTGCGCCTGATCGGTGGGGCGCTAGACGGCTCGCGTCCCGGCGCGTCCAGTGGCATCAGGTTGCGCCGGCTCCGGGACCTCGCCGATCTCGGGGACGACGGTCTTAGCCTGGCATGGGGATCCGGTCGCGGCGGCGCTCGCTTGATGGTCGGCATGCTGCGCGCGAACCGTCCCTGGCGGCTTGGCGTGAGGCTGTACCGGGCGCTGATCGCTTCGCTGGCCGTCGCGGCCGCGGCTCTCGTGACCACCGACGTGTGGCGGATCGCCGTCACGATGGGCTGGGCACGCCTCGGAGCGATCGCCGTCTTCGCCGTGCTGGCGACGACGGTCACTCTGATCGCGGCCCACGACCTGTGGGAGAGCGGCGTGGACGAGCGGTCGAGCGACCAGATCGTGCTGTTCAACATCGTCACGTCACTCAGCCTGCTGATCGGATTGCTCACGCTCTACGCGGCCCTGCTTATCGTCACCGCTCTGGGCGCCCTGCTGCTGGTGTCGATGCCACTGTTCCACGCCGTCGTCGCGCGCCCGGTCGGGGCCGCGCAGTACGCCGCGCTGATCTGGCTAGTCGCGTCGCTGGCGATGGTGGGCGGGGCGCTGGGAGCCGGGCTGGAGGCCGACTCGACCGTCCGCGAGGCGGCGTATGGCTACCGGCCCGACGTCGAGCCGCCCCCAGCGCAGCCCGAGGCTGGATAGACGACAGCGGGCGGGGCTGAAGCTCGCAGCCGGCCCCCATCGCGGCGGCCGCGCAGAGCGCCTGACCACGGAGCGTCGTAGTCCGCGATGTCCGCAACGCGGCATCGCCCCGGCTGGGCGGGCCGTTCGGCGCCGAATCGGTGCCATTCACAGGCAGGTGTCCAGCGACCATCTCTCGGAGCGCGGGTGGTAGCGTCCTGCGTACGGTGGGTATTGTGACGATTGGGACGATAGTGTCCGGCTCAGCCGTCAAGGAGCAACCATGTGCCCGAACTAAGCGGTATCCCCTCGCCGGCCAATGTGGTGGAGGGTCGCCGAATGGCGTGCTGGTGATGCACCGGTGATGAACGGCTCGACAGCAGTTCGGCCCGCCGCTGGACAACCGATGCGTGCACCACACACGTTATCGAGAGGTGGATCTCACCCGCGCCCGCGCCAGTCCGGTCCAGCACCTCCGCGTCAAACTGCCCGAGCCGAACCGCGTGATGGTGGTCGGGTCCTGCAGCGTCGTGAAGTTGAACCGGATCAACCGGAGCACGGTCAGGCATCCGTGGAGGCCGACCGACCTGGACGTTCGCCGGGTGTGGAACTCGCAGGCCGCCTACTCATGAGCTGAGTGTGGCGCTTGCGGTTTGCAGTTCGTTTAGTGATTGAGGGGCAAGCGCTGCAAGTACCTGCAGGTTGGCTGGGTGGGACCAGCGGACGCGGGCGATCACGGCGGGGATTCCGAGTTGAGCTATGAGACTCGCGGTTTGACCCTGTCCGGGCAACACGACTTAGTCGTCGCCGTATGAGGAGTGTTATTTGTCGCTACTTGCCGATCGCCTGATGGACCGAGCGGATCGCGCTCGAACCTTCAGCCACGGCAGCTGCGATCCGCTTCATCGAGCCGTGACGCACATCGCCGGCGGCGAAGAGTCCTGGGATGCTGGTCTCGAACACCAGAGGCTGACGGCCGAGTAGACCGAACGAGTCGCGCGGTTGCGTCTCCGGTAGGTCGGTGTCGGTGAGGATGAAGCCGCTTCGGTCAAGTGGGACGCCCTCGAGCCAGGACGTCACGTGGACATACCCGCGCGGCACAAAGAAGTCGCTCGCGCCGGCCTCGACCATCCCCAGCGGCAGGCGCAGGTTCTGGATCTGGCGCGGGTATGCGGCAAACGAGAGCAGCGCGGGATACCGGTCGTCCGTCGTGGGTCGATACACATCCGCGAGGAGCGTGACGCCGTCGCGCATCGCGATCGCAACATCGTCGACCTGCTCCATCTCGTGCTGGGGTTCGGAAAGGTTGCGGTACTCACGCCCGCTGGTCTGAATCCCGTTCAGACGCCGCTCCCCTGCGCCGACACCCGAAGCCCTTGTGTCCACGTCGATCCTTCCTGTGCCATGCCTGCGACGAAGCGTCCGACTCGATCAACCGACGAAGATTAGGGCACTAGTCTGCGCCAGCGAGCGCGACAACCATGGAGAACGAGGAGGATCTGTAGTGAGCGCCGCATCAGACCTACGAAACGCGGGCGCGTCCCGTGTGCTGGAACCGCATGACGACGGATACACCGACGCGATCGCGGGGTTCGACCTCGGTGTCGCGTGCGCCCCCGATGTCGTCATCGACGCGCAAACACCTTCCGACGCGGCACGTACCGTCGCGGTGACCGCCGAGCGAGGAGAGCAGCTGTCGATCCTCGGATCCGGCCACGGCCGGCTCGCACCCATACACGGCGGAACTGCGATCTCGCTGCGATCGTTTACACAGGTCGAGGTGGACGCGCCGAACCAGACAGCGCGCATCGGTGCGGGCTGCACGTGGGACCCGGTGCTCGCAGCCGCCACCCCTCACAGTCTGGCGCCCCTATGCGGATCGGCACCGGGAGTCGGTGTCGTCGGGTATCTCCTCGGCGGGGGACTGGGCCCGCTCCAGAGCACCTTCGGCTTCAGCAGCGACTACGTTCGCTCCTTCGAGGTCGCGACCCCGGCAGACGGCGCGATCACCGTCGCGACCGATTCCCACCCCGATCTCTTCACGGCGATGCGCGGCGGCAAAGGCGGATTCGGCGTGGTCACGGCGGTGACCATCGAACTCCTCGAACTCACAGCCGTCTACGGCGGCGGTCTCTACTTCGCAGCCATGGACGCGCCGGCGCTTCTCCAGGCCTACTCCGAATGGGCGCCCAATCTGCCGGGCACCGCGACCACTTCGCTGGCACTGCTGCACCTGCCGAGCTCGGACGCGCTTCCGGCGACCATCCGCGGACAGCACGTCGCGCACGTACGATTTGCGAGCACCGACACCCGGGACGATGCCGAGGCTGCGCTTGCCACGATCCGCTCGGTCGCAGCCCCCCTGCTCGACACGATCGACGTGCTCCCCTACGCCCGCCTGGGCACCATCCACGGCGACCCAACCGCTCCGATGCCGGTCGCCAACGGCGGCATCACGCTATCCAAGCTTGGCGGCGACACGGTCGCCGCGCTGCTCAGCGCCGCGGATCTCACCGGAGACCAACCGCTGTCGTCGGTGGAGATTCGCACCCTCGGCCCCGCCGCACGGCGCCCGCCGCAGAGCGCCGACGCAGTCGGAGGACGCTCGGCGGCGCATCTGCTCAACGTCTACGCCGCGCCCGTACCGTCGCTCTCAGATGACGATCGGCTCGCCGCCGCACGCAGCGTCATCGACGCGGTCGAGCGCTGGCATGCTCCGGTGAACCTCGTGAACTTCGTGGGTCGCGC
>Ga0265338_10003358_pt1 | contig 22593 bp, 20 predicted proteins | sample 42126metaG_FD_193579 | JGI IMG/M metagenome (GOLD analysis project Ga0265338, IMG submission 193579) | Rhizosphere microbial communities from Carex aquatilis grown in University of Washington, Seatle, WA, United States - 4-21-26 metaG | ecosystem: Host-associated > Plants > Roots > Rhizosphere... | reverse complement strand
CCGGCTACTGCTCGTCACCCAGGCCGTCATGATGACCCTGGCCTTCCTGCTGGCGGCGGACGTCTTCCTGGGAACGGTGGCCTGGTGGCACGTCGGGATCCTCGCCTTCTGCCTCGGCACGGCGAACGCCTTCGACGCGCCCACGCGCCAGGCCTTCGTCGCGGAGATGGTGGATCGGGAGGAACTGATGAATGCCATCGCGCTGAACTCGGCCATGTTCAATTCGGCCCGGATCATCGGACCGGCGCTGGCCGGAATCACGCTGGCGACGATGGGGGCGCAATGGTGCTTCGTGCTGAACGGCGTCAGTTTCCTCGCCGTCATCGCTGGACTGGCCCTGATGGACGTGCGGCCGTACGTCGGCGCCCCGTCGTCCGAGTCGCCGCTCCACCAGATGCGCGAGGGCGTCGGCTACATCTGGCATCACCCGACCGTGCGGCCGTTGATCACGCTGGTGGCGGTCTCGAATCTTTTTTCCTTCGGCTACATGGCGCTGCTGCCGGCGTTTGCGCAGGACGTCCTGGGCGTCGGCTCGGTCGGATTCGGGTTCATGAGCACGGCGGTCGGGTTGGGCGCGCTCGCCGGGGCCCTCATCCTCGCCTCCCTCGGCAATAGCCAGCGCAAGGGACGAATCCTGACCGCGGGCAACCTGATTTTTCCCGCCATGGTCGTCGCCGTGGCCCTCTCCCGGTCGTTCCACCTGACCCTCGCCTGTCTCGCCGTGGCCGGGTTCGGGTTCATGACGCAAAACGCCACCACCAACACCCTCGTGCAGACCACGGTGCCCGACCAGCTCCGGGGCCGCGTCATGAGCGTCTATATGATGGTGTTCCTGGGCTTCTACCCGATCGGCGCGCTGATCGCCGGGACGGTGGCCGAAGGCTTCGGCCTGCCGGCCGGCGCGGCCTTCGGCGGCCTGATCGGCCTCGCCTACGGGCTTTACGTGTTTTGGCGGTATCCCGCGATCCGCGCGCTGCGTTAGGGAGGATCGGCGCATTCGCAACGGGACCCCCGTCCGGCTGATTTGATCTTCGGTGGTGCATTGTAGGAGCCTGCTTGCAGGCGACCTTGCCTCCACAATCGCGAGCGTTCTGCCGTACGGCAGAACGCTCCTACAACTGCACGACTCAAGGCTACAGCGTCAGCCGCAGGCCGTCGTAGGCCAGGCGGACGCCGGGAGGCAGCGTGGCTTCGAAAGGCCCGTGGTCGACCGCGTGCGTCAGGTGCGTCAGATAGGTGATTGGCGTGCCGATGGCCCGCGCGACCTCGACGGCCTCCGCGATGCTCAGGTGCGTGGGATGGGGCTCCGGCCGCAGGCCGTCGAGCACCATCGCGTCGGCCCCGGCGGCCAGGGCCCGGGCCTCGGCCGGCACCTGTTTGCAGTCCGTGTAATAGACGAACTTCGCCCCGCTGCCCCGTTCCTCGAAGACCAGGCCGAGCACGTTCACGCCCCCGTGCGGCAGCAGCGTCGAACGAATCGTTCCCTGCGCCAGGTCAAGCACCGGCGGCAACTCGGCGAGCTTGAAGGCCGGATAGCCCCGCACCACCGGCCGCTCCATGAGCGCATATGGGTACATCGCGATCACGCGGCTCATGCCCTCATCAGTCGAGTAGACGGTCAGCGCATTGCCGCCCAGCAGGTCGCAGAACCGCCGGAGATCGTCCATGCCGGCGATGTGGTCGGCGTGGCCGTGCGTCAGGATGAACAGGTCCAGCCGGTCGACGTGCTGGCGCAGGCATTGTTCGCGGAATTCCTGGGCCGCGTCGACCTGGACGTGCAGCCCGTTCATCACGACGTGAAGGCTGCAGCGCGCGCGCCGGTTGCGCGGGTCGGTCGACGTGCATACCGGGCAGGAACAGGCGATCATCGGCACGCCCTGCGAGGTGCCCGAGCCCAGAACGATCACTTCCATGGCGTCAGGTGAACCACGGAATCGGTGGCCGCCAAGCCTTATCCGGCCCCGCGCCGTCCGGGAGCCGCCGGCAGATCGCGAACCGCCATCTCACACTTGCCTGCCCCCGGCTTCTGCCCCAACGTGCGTCCATGAAGCGGATCACGCTCGCCGCCCTCACCCTCCTGCTCGCCTCGTGCCAGACGGCCCCCGAGCCCACGACGCCGAAGGACTACGCCGCGCTCGCTGACGCGGCGGTGGCGCGGTTCACCATCGCAGACAACGATGCGTACGGCTTCGAGCCGGAGGGCCGGTTTGAACCGAGCCAGCACCAGATCCTGGACACCCACTCCGCGGATGGCTGGACCGTCTACACGCTCGCCGGCAAGAAGGCCGGCTTTGACACGGTCGAGGTCACCGTCGACGAGACCGGCACGATCGTGCGGCTCCGGTTCCTCCGGACGTCCCGCAGCGGGCTGGGGCGGCGGGAGGCGATCGACACGGCGGACCAGGACTTGCGGTCGAAATACAAGGCGGTCCAGCGCGTCGGGGACCGGGACACGGCCGAGCTGACGGTCTACGTGGCCAACGACCCGGCGGAATGGAAGCAGCATTACATTGAGTATCTCCAGCTGATGGACGAGCCCAACAACCTGGGGGCGCAGAGCTGCTGGATCCTCCAGCCGCATCTCAGCCAGATTCAGGCGACGATCCGGCAGCAGGGGGCGGGCGCGCAGCTGGTGGTCGACTTTCAAACCAAGAAGTACGCGGCCGTGATGAAGGCGAAGGCGCCGCCGCCACGGGCGACCCCGCCCGCGGAGTGACCGCCTGCCTCGCAGGAATCCTGCGGTCCGATTGATTCGTCACGGGTCGGCCTCCGGCGCGGGGGCTGCGGAGCCCGGGGAAGATCAGGGCCACTTTGGTTGCGGCTCTGCCAGGCTGTGTCACGTTGGTTTTCAATGACACGCCTACCCGCCCCGATCCTCCTTCTCCTGGGCTTCCTCGCCACCGGCCCACTCGGTGCTGCCCCGGCCGCCGCCCCTGTGCCGCTCCCGCCTTTCTCCATTCAGAATTCCGAACTGCGGGTGCTGCCGCGATCCGCCGACGGCCGGCAGTACCAGCTCTTCGTGGCGCTGCCGGGCTCTTACGCCAGCCAGCCGCAACGACGCTATCCCGTGCTCTACGTCACGGACGCCCAGTGGGATTTCCCGACCGTGCAGACCTCGTACGCGAACCTGGCGTACGATCGCGCGGTGCCTGAGTTCATCATCGTCGGATTGGGCTACGCCGGGGAGAAACTCGACTATGGGAAGCTCCGCCAGTGGGAGCTGTCGCCGGTGGCGGTCGATCATCCGCTCGGCGAATCGGGCCACGCCGCCGAGTTCCTTCAGGCGGTCGAGCGCGAGATCATCCCGTTTGTCGAGCACACCTACCGCGTCGACCCATCCTATCGTGTCCTGGCCGGAAGCTCGTTGGGCGGTCTGTTCGCCCTTTACGCCATGTACACCCAGCCCGCGCTGTTTCAGGCGTATATCGCCGTGAGCCCGGCGGTCCGGGAAGGGCACGAGTGGCTTCTCGGCTATGAGGACGCGTTCGCCCGGTCGGGCCGGCCGCTCAAGGCCCGCCTCTACGTGTCCGCGGCGGAAAACGAGTGGCCGACCTTCCGGGGCGCCATCGAGAAATATCACCAGCGCCTGACCGAGCGCCATTACGAGGGATTCGTCTTCCAGTACCGCCTCGTCGACGGCGTGCGCCACGCCGGCACCAAGGCCGAGGGCTACGTGCGCGGGATGGAGTTCGCCTTCGCTCCGTTCGCGCCCGAAACCGGGCCGATGACCGAGGACCATCCGTATTGATCGAGGAGTGCACCACTAATGCACACTCATCTTCACTAATGCGTTCCCCTGGCGTCGGGGATCGATCTCAAAACGTATTAGTGCCCATTAGTGTGGATTAGTGGTTAAGCCGGCCCGGAGACGCTTGGGCCTTGATTGGTCGGCCCCGGAGGCTGCACCCTGCGTCGCTCCGATGACGTCGCCGACGCTACGAACCGAAAGCCTGTTCCACCTGGCCTGGCCCATCTACTTCCAGCAGACGACCCAAAGTGTCGTGCTGCTGGTGGACTTCTGGTTCTTCAGTCACCTGTCGGATGAAGTCGCGGCCACGGTGGGCCAGTTGCTGCCGATCGTCTGGATGGGCGCGTTCGTCATCCCGTCGTTGGCCGGGGCGGGCGTTTCGGTCGCCTCGCAATACATGGGCGCGCGGCAGCACGACAAGGTGATTCCGGCCTACATGACAAATGTGCTCTGCACGGCCTCGCTGGGGATTGGCTTCGCCGCCGCCCTCCGGTTTCTCGCCCCCGCCATCAGTCGGTGGATGGGTCTGCCCGGATCGCTCAGCGTCATCAGCACGACCTATCTCGAGACCATGAGCGGGTACTTCGTTTTTCTGGGCATCCTCGTCGCCTACAACGCCGTGCTGTCGTCCCGGGGCATGACGCACTGGATGATGTACAATTCGTTCACCGTGGCGACCGTCAACCTGTTGCTGGCGTCGCTCTTCGTCCTCGGGTTTCACTGGGGCATTCGCGGGGTGGTGCTGGCCTCGATCATCAGCGTGGCTACGGCCACGGCACTCTCGGTCTGGCTGGTGCACGGGCGTCTGGGAGTGCGCTTCCAGTGGCGCGGAGCGGCCCGCGCGATGCTGGGCGTCGTGCGTCCCATGCTGCGCATCGGCGTCGCCAACGCCTTCGAGCCGTTCAGCTACACGGCGCAGCAGGTCATCCTGTCGGCGATGATCATCTCCCTCGGCGTCGAATCGATGGCCGCCAACGCCTACGCCGCCCGGGTGCAGATGCTGCAGATCACCTTCTCGGTCTCGCTCGCCCTGGGCGCCCAGATTCTGATGGCGCACTGGATGGGGGCGCGGCGCGTCGACGATGTGGACCGGCTCTACTGGAAGTCAGTCCGGCGGGCCATGCTCGTCGCCGCCGGCTACGCCCTGGCAGTGTGGCTGCTGTCCGATTGGGTTCTCGCCATCTTCACCCGCGACGAGTCCATCAAGCATCTGGCCAAGACCCTGCTGCTGATCGCGGTGTTCTACGAGCCGGCGCGCGCCGTGAACATCATCGGCGGATTCGCGCTGAAGACGGTGGGCGACGCGCGCTTCCCGCTGGTGATCGCCATCGTCTTCATCTGGGGCATCCTGCCCCTCGTCATGGCGATCAACCACGCCTGGGCCCTCAGCATCGCCGGCTTCTGGCTTTGCTTCGCCAGCGACGAGATCATCCGCGCCGGCATCAACCTCTGGCGCTGGCGCACCGGCAGATGGAAATCCATGGGCATCGTGCGGCCCATTCCCGTCGTCGCGTCCTCCGCCGTCATCGTTCCGACGAGCGAATCATAGTCGACCAGTCTGTCCGGCCCGGCCGCCGAGCCGTCCGTCTACACTGCGGTCCCGCCCGGGGAGTTTGTCATCAATTAGATGACAACCCGCGGATCGCCCGGTGCGCCTCCCCGGCTCCGCCGACGTCACCGTCGGCGCGCCGACCCGTCGGATCCGGATCCGGCGGGCAAACCCGGTTTGTCATCTATTAAATGACAAACTCCGGGCGGCCGCGCGGATCTAGCCATGGGCCCGCATGGCGCCAACCCGCGCCGAGCCGTTCTGCCCAACCGCCGCCGCGAACCAAGGTTTGTCATCTATAAAATGACAAGTTCCCGCTCGGCCAAGTGTGCTTTGCCATCGGCCCGGTTGAAGGCAGTCCACTCTAAAGCGCCTAGCCCGACCGGCGCGGCGAACCGAAGTTTGTCATCTATTAAATGACAAACTCCGGTCCGCCGGCAGTCAGACCCGGTCAGTCCCGCTCGATGTCGCAGCCAAAGGAAAGCTGGTTCCCGTCGGGATCGTGGACCACAAAGTCCCGCATTCCGTACATCCGATCCACGGGATCGGTTTTCGGCCGGGCGCCGGCACCCTTGATCGCAGCGAAGTATCGATCGACTTCATCGCAGATCACGTAGGCGGTCCCGCCGCCGACCGGCCGGTCGAAGTCGCCCGGCAGCGTGACGTGGATCTCGCACTCGCCGATCTTCAGGCCGGCATACGTTCCCATCCGAAACGATTCAACGAAGCCGAGCACCTGCGTGTAATAGCGCGCCGCGGCGTCGACGTCCGCGACATGGAAAACCGGGATGGCCGCGAAGGTCTTCATGCGTGCCGTCGAATGCATGGATGAACTCCGCCATCGCAAATCGGATTCGCGGAATCGGCCGCATTCTCCCGTGACGCCTGCCGGCCCGACCGCTGCGGCACCTCCCGGGGCCGGCTTGTCATCTATTAAATGACAAATTCTCGACGGCGCCGGCGCCCCGGCCTTTGTTAACTAATAGATGACATCCCGGCGGAGATGGACGCCCAAATGGGTTGCCCAGGCCGGCAGGCGATTCATTCAACGCGCCACGAGGTTGAAGAAGCGTGCTTGTCGAACGGAAGACAGCGGTTGAGACTTGCCGGCACCCTCGTGCTAGCGGCCTTCACCAAACCTTCAGTGCGCTGGATTGTTGCGGGTCTGTTGTTTGTGGCGGGCACGATCACGATTCCCCGCTGGTGGTGCGGGCGCCAAGGTCAACGCTGGCTCACTGGGGATGCCGAATTGGTTTCCGCACTGAGCCGGGAAGTCGCCGCCACGGTTAACCGCGGAGTTATGGCGACGGAGTTCACAAGCGACCGTGAATTGTTTCGTCGAGAGTGGCAGTTCGGAACTTACCAAATGTCCGCCTTGGGCCTGCTGCAGGCTTGCCGAGAGCATCCCGTGCTGCGCTCCGAGTTCTTGCCGGTGGCGGACCGCGCCATCGATCGGCTGCTATCCCAGGAAATCCGCAATTTCGATGCACGGAAATGGGCGGAAGATCCGTTAGAATCGCTCGCCGGACCCAACGGTCATGCGGCCTATCTCGGTTACCTCAACCTCGTTCTCAGCCTGCATCGCGCTTGGGTTCCAGGTTCGCGGTTCGCGACGATCAACGACCAAATCACGGCGGCCTTGATCCGGCGTTTTCGTGCCAGTCAGACCGGCGTCCTGGAGACCTACCCCGGGGAGGCTTATCCGGTGGACATCGCGGCGGCCCTCGCATCAGTAATGCTGCATCAGCGCGCCACGGGTGAAGATCACACTGCCGTCGTATCGCTCATCCTTGCGCATTATCGCGGCGACTGGCGCGATCCGCGAAGCGGCCTCCTTTATCAAGCGCTCGATGCGCGCGAGGGCACGCCGACCGACCGGGCTCGCGCCAGCGGCTCGGCGCTGGCCGCGTTTTTTCTTTCGTTCGGCGAGCGCGAAGTCTCTCGCGAGTTGTTCGCCGCGATCCGTTCCCGCACGGCGGGATCGATTATCGGCTTCGGCTTCGTTCGGGAATATCCAGCTGATTCCAGCGGTGGTCATAGCGATATCGACTCGGGTCCACTGATACTCGGCGTTAGTCCATCGGCTACTGGCTTCTGCGTCGCCGGGAGCCGGACGTTTGGTGATGGCGATCTGTTCGTGCGCCTGTATCGCACCGCCTATCTTTTGGGTGCGCCAGTCTCGCGCCACGACCGGCGTCTGTTCGTTACCGGCGGCCCGCTCGGGAATGCAATCATGCTCGCCATGTTCACGGCGCAGCCGACCCGGCCATGAAGCGCACGCGTCGCCAACATTTCGGTTTTCTCGCCGGGGCGCTGGTCCTCGTAGTCCTGCAATTCACATTTGCGCACATCCTCGCCGACGCTCGCTTGATCGAACATCTGCTTGCGCCCGGGAGCCAATCTAACATCGCCCTTGCCGTTGCCGTGATATTCTTCGTCTTGCGGATATCTGTTCTGGTCGTTCTTCCCGGCTGGCTGCTGGCGTGGCTCTGGCTTTGGGCCAGCAAAGGAAAGCGGCCAGGACCGAACGCCGGCTAAGTCAGGCCGGTCCTCGACATCGGTCGCGGGACGAAAAAAGGGCGCCCCTGTTGGGGCGCCCTTGAAGTGATGCGGTTTCGACTCGGCCGCGATCGGCCTGGCCGCGCCGGTGCTCCCGAGGGAGCGAAGGCGGGTCAATAGTCCATGTCGCCGCCGCCCGGCATCGGAGGAGCCTTGTCCTTCTTTTCCGGGATCTCGGTGATCATGCACTCGGTCGTGAGCAGCAGCCCGGCGATCGAGGCCGCGTTCTGCAGCGCGGTGCGGGTGACCTTGGTCGGGTCCACCACGCCGGCCTTGACGAGGTCCTCGTATTCGCCCGTAGCGACGTTGAAGCCGTAGCTGCCCTTGCCCTCGGCCACCTTCTGGGTGACGACGCCAGGCTCGACGCCCGCGTTGGCGCACAGCATGCGGATGGGATACTCGATGGCACGGCGGACGATCTGCGAACCGAGCTTTTCGTCACCCTCGAGCGCGAGGGCGTCGATGACCTTGGCGCAGCGCAGGAGCGCGACGCCGCCGCCGGCGACGATTCCCTCTTCAACCGCGGCGCGGGTGGCATGGAGGGCATCCTCCACGCGGGCCTTCTTCTCCTTCATCTCGGTCTCAGTCGACGCGCCGACGTTGATGACGGCGACGCCGCCCGCGAGCTTGGCCAGGCGTTCCTGGAGCTTCTCGCGGTCGTAGTCGGAGGTCGTCTCGTCGATCTGCCGGCGGATCTGCTTCACGCGGCCCTGGATGTCCGCGCCCTTGCCGCCGCCCTCGACGATCGTCGTGTTCTCCTTGTCGACGGTGATGCGCTTGGCCTTGCCGAGGTCGCTGACCGTGACGTTCTCGAGCTTGATGCCGAGGTCCTCAGTGAGGCAGCGGGCCCCGGTGAGAATCGCGATGTCCTCGAGCATGGCCTTGCGGCGGTCGCCGAATCCGGGCGCCTTGACGGCGCAGACGTTGAGCGTGCCGCGGATCTTGTTCACCACGAGGGCGGCGAGGGCCTCGCCCTCGACTTCCTCGGCGATGACCAAGAGGGGCTTGCCGCTCTTGGCGACGGTCTGGAGCAGCGGGAGCAGGTCCTGCAGGCTCGTGATCTTCTTTTCGTGCACCAGGACGTAGGCGTCCTCGAGCACGGCTTCCATCGCCTCGGCGTTGGTGGCGAAATAGGGCGAGAGGTAGCCCTTGTCGAACTGCATGCCCTCGACGACCTCGAGGGTGGTCTCGATGGACTTGGCTTCCTCAACCGTGATGGTGCCGTCCTTGCCGACCTTGTCCATGGCGTCGGCAATGATCTTGCCGATGGTATCGTCCCAGTTGGCCGAGACGGTGGCCACCTGGCGGATCTCCTCGCGGTCATTGACCTTCTTGGAGAACCGGGCGAGCTCGGCGACGGTGGCCTCGACGGCCTTGTCGATGCCGCGCTTCAGGTAGATCGGGTTGGCGCCGGCGGTGACGCTCTTCAGGCCCTCGCGATAGATGCTCTCGGCGAGCAGGGTGGCCGTGGTGGTGCCGTCGCCCGCGGCGTCCGAGGTCTTGGAGGCGACCTCCTTCACCATCTGGGCGCCCATGTTCTCGTAGGGATCGGGAAGCTCGACTTCCTTGGCGACGCTCACGCCGTCCTTGGTGACGGAGGGCGAGCCGAATTTCTTGTCGATGACCACATTCCGGCCCTTGGGGCCGAGGGTCACCTTGACCGCACGGGAGAGAAGCTCGACGCCGCGCAGGATCTTCTGGCGGGCGGCTTCGTCGAACAGGAGTTGTTTGGCAGGCATAGTGATAAAAACTGGGTTTAGGTTGAAGGCTTAAGGTTCAGGGATGCGGTCCGGCGCCTCAGCTGAGGACCCCGAGGATGTCATCCTCGCGGACGATGGTGTATTTCTTCTCTTCGATCTTCACCTCCGTGCCGCCGTATTTGGTGATGAGCACGCGGTCGCCGACCTTGACCTCGAAGGGCTGGACCTTGCCGTCCTCGTCCTTCTTGCCGGTGCCAAGGGCGATGACCTTGGCCTCCTGCGGCTTTTCCTTGGCGCTGTCCGGGATGATGATGCCTCCGCGGACCTGCTCTTTTTCCTCGACGTGTTCCACGAGAACACGGTCGCCGATGGGCTTGATTTTGACGTTAGCCATATGGGTTGAGTTTGGGTTTTCGGGTTGAGAGTTCGGTTGGGGACTAAAGCGCGCGCGGCCGCCGCGGGGCGGGGACGACGCGCGCAAAAAGGATGGCGGTTACTTCTTCTTGTCGTCGTCGACCACTTCGAAGTCGGCGTCGACGACGTCCGCCTTCTTCTCGGTCTTCTTGTGCGCCTCGGGCCCCGGCGCTTCGCCGCCCGGCGGCGGACCGGCGCCCGCGCCGGCCCCGGCGCCAGCCGCCGCGGCCGCCTGCTGGGCCTGGGCGTAGATCTCGCCGCCCAGCTTGGTGAGGTTCTCGACGGCCGCGTGCATGCGGGCGGCATCGTTGCTTTCGAGATCCTTCTTCGCCTCGACGATACCCGCCTCGATCTTTCCCTTCACGTCGGCCGGGAGCTTGTCGCCGGCGTCGTGGACGGTCTTTTCGAGCTGGTAGATGACCGAGTCGAGCTGGTTGCGCGCCTCGATCTGTTCGCGGCGCTTCTTGTCGTCCTCGGCGTGGGTCTCGGCCTCGCGGGTCATCTTGTCGACCTCATCCTTGGACAGGCCGGACGAGCCCTGGATGGTGATCTTCTGCTCGCGGCCGGTCCCGAGGTCCTTGGCCGAGACGTGCAGGATGCCGTTGGCGTCGATGTCGAAGGTGACCTCGATCTGCGGGGCGCCGCGCGGCGCCGGCGGAATGCCGTCGAGCCGGAAGGTGCCCAGGACCTTGTTGTCGCGCGACATCGGCCGCTCGCCCTGGGTGACGACGATCTCGACCGACGGCTGGCTGTCGCTCGCGGTGGAGAACACCTGCGACTTCTTGGTCGGAATGGTCGTGTTGCGCGGAATCATCGGCGTGGCGACGCCGCCAAAGGTTTCGATCGCCAGCGTCAGCGGCGTGACGTCGAGCAGGAGTACGTCGCGCACATCGCCCTTGAGCACGCCGCCCTGGATGGCGGCGCCGACGGCGACCACCTCATCCGGATTGACGCCCTGGTGCGGCTGCTTGCCGCCGAGCTGCTTGGCGATGTCGACGATCTTCGGCATGCGCGTCATGCCGCCGACGAGCACGAGCTCGTTGATCTCCGCGGCGGTCAGGCCGGCGTCCTTCAGGCAGTTCTTGAACGGCTGGATGCAGCGCTCGGACAGCGAGTCGCAGATCTGCTCCATCTTCGCCCGGGTGAGGGTGACGTTGAGGTGCTTCGGCCCGGACGCGTCGGCCGTGATGAACGGCAGGTTGATGTCGACCGACTGGGTGGACGAAAGCGCGATCTTGGCCTTTTCCGCCTCCTCCTTCAACCGCTGCAGCGCCATCGCGTCCTTGCGCAGGTCGATGCCGTTGTCCTTTTTGAAATTGTCGACCAGCCACTGGATGATGGCGTCGTCCCAGTTGTCGCCGCCGAGGTGGGTGTCGCCGTTGGTCGCCTTCACCTCGAACACGCCGTCGCCGATCTCGAGCACCGACACGTCGAAGGTGCCGCCGCCGAGGTCGAAGACGGCGATTTTCTCGTCCTTCTTCTTGTCGAGCCCGTAGGCGAGCGACGCCGCGGTCGGCTCGTTGATGATCCGGAGCACCTCGAGGCCCGCGATCCGGCCGGCGTCCTTCGTGGCCTGGCGCTGCGCATCGTTGAAGTAGGCCGGCACGGTGATGACCGCCTGCGTGATCTTGACCCCGAGATAGGCCTCGGCGTCGGCCTTCATCTTGCCGAGCACCATCGCGGAGATCTGCTGGGGGGCGAACTGCTCCACCTTGTCGCCCTGCTGGATCTCGATGAAGGCGTCGCCGTTCTTGCCCTCGACCACCTTGAACGGGTAGTTCTTCGCCTCCTCGCGCACCTCGGTGAATTTGCGGCCGATGAGACGTTTGGCGGAAAAGACGGTGTTCTTGGGATTCGTGACCGCCTGGCGCTTCGCCGCCTGCCCGACGAGACGCTCGCCGGTCTTCGTGAACGCCACGACGGACGGAGTGGTGCGGGCGCCTTCGGCGTTGGGGATGACCACCGGTTCGCCGCCTTCCATGACCGCCATGCAGGAATTGGTGGTGCCCAGATCAATACCCAGAATTCGGCTCATGCGGTCAATCCAAGCACCGCTCGTGCCTCAACGGCCTCAATATACACAAGCCAATCTGCATCAATGGTTAGAAATTAATCGTCTCGCCGGGCACAACGCCGTGCCTTCCGGCGGGAATGCCACCGTGGCACAGCCGTGTCTCATCGCCTTCCGGCGACGTTTTCCGCCTGTCACACCCGGGTGACGCTACCGCGGCGTCGGAATGGCCTGCCGGCGCGGCGCCAAGGACGCCTCGGCGATAGAACGGGAGCAGACCGACGGCCTGGATAGGCTTCCTTCCAAGCGGCCGGCCCATCGCCCGTCGTTTCCGCTAAAAAGCTTGCTTCTCCCCGGTCAAAAACGCGAAATCGCTCCCCTCTTTCCCGGGCCGAGCTAGCTCAGTTGGTTAGAGCGGCTGTTTCGTAAACAGCAGGTCGCTGGTTCGAATCCAGTGCTCGGCTCCATTTTCCGCCAGGATGGCGCGGGCCGCGGCCCCCCGGCCGGGCGCGTTCCGGATTCCCGTGAGCCTCCGCACCGAACTCTTCGATTACGCGCTGCCCGAGCGGCTCATCGCGCAAAACCCCGCGGCCCGCCGCGACCAATCCCGCCTGCTGGTGGTCGACCGGCACGCGCATTCGCTTGCGCATCACGTTTTCACCGACCTGCCAAACTTCGTCCGATCCGGCGACATCCTTTTCCGCAACGTCGCCGCGGTGCTGCCCGCCCGGCTGCGGGCGGAGCGCCCGACCGGCGGGCGGGTCGAGTGTCTGCTGCTCCGGCCGGCGGGAACCGGCCGCGGCCCGGACGCCGCGGACGAGTGGTGGTGCCTCCTCCGGCCCGCCCGCAAGCTGCCGGCAGGCGCCACCTTCGCCGCCGCCGGCGCCTTTGCGGCCACGGTGGTGGCCCGGGAAGGTGAAGGCCTCGCGCGCGTCGCCTTCCGCCCGGCGGGCGGCGAAACGATCGTCGCGGTTGCCAACCGCCTCGGCGAGGTGCCCCTGCCGCCCTACATCCACCCGCGGCACACCGCCGCTGAGCGCCAGCGCGACCTCGAGCGCTACCAGACTGTCTATGCCGACCGTGCCCAGCAGGTCGCGGTGGCCGCGCCCACGGCCGGCCTGCACTTCACGCCGCCGCTGCTCGCGCGCCTCGCCGGCGCCGGCGCGCGTTTCGCCGATCTCACGCTCCACGTCGGCCTCGGCACGTTCCGCCCCATCGCCGCGGAAACCGTCGAGGAGCATGTCATTCATCGCGAAATCTATTCCGTGCCCCCGGAAACCCAGCGCCTCCTCGTCGCCCCCGGCGGCGGCCGCCGCATCGCCGTGGGCACGACAAGCGTGCGGGCGGCGGAGGATTTCCTCGCGCGCCACGACCGGCCGCTCGAGTCGACCGCGGTGGCCGAAGCGGACCTGTTCATCCATCCGCCCCGGACCTTCCGCGGCGTCGACGCGCTCATCACGAATTTCCACCAGCCGCGCTCGACGCTTCTCTGCCTCGTGGCCGCCTTCCTCGCGCCGGGCACGACCGACGGCGTCGGCTGGATTCGCGAGATCTATGCCGAGGCCATCGCCCGCGAGTACCGCTTCTTCAGCTACGGCGATGCCATGTTGATCCTCTGAGGCGCCCCGGCGGCACTCAGCCCCGGGTTTGCCGCAGGGCCGCGAGCACGACCGGCATCGACCGCCGCCAGTTGGCCGGATATTGCTCGGAGACCTCGAACGCGAGCCGGCGGCCGCCGGGCGCCGCCTCGGCCACCCGGCGCAGGACCAGGTCCGCCAGCTCCGCCGGCGGCAGCTCGTAGCAGCCGACGTTGAGATTCGACCAGAACAGCTTGTCGGGCCAGGCCGCCCGCGCCTCGGCCAGCGTCAGGTCGCCCTCGGGCGGCGGCGTGAGCGACTCGATCAGGTCGATCGGCGCGGCGGCGATCTGCGCCCGGCAGCTCGCCAGGCGGCCGTCGTAGTGACAGCCGATCAGCTTGCCCGCCGCGTGCAGCAGCGGAAAGCACTCCTCATACACGGGCCGGAGGAACTCCGCGTAGCGGCGCGGACCGAGGCTGTCGGCCGTGAAGTTCTCCAGGTTGGAAAGGTATCGCCCCGGCCCGCGGGCGACGATCTCGACGATGCGCCGGAAATTGTCGAGCAGCGCGGCGTACAGCGCGCGCACCTCCTCCCCGTATTCGACGAGATGCCAGCTGAAGTTTTCCAGGCCGGCGAAATCCACCAGCATCTGCTGCAGGGGCGTGCGCCACAGCTCCGGGATCGCGATGCCCCAGGGCGGCAGCGCCGCGGCCTCCGCCTGGTAGGCCTCGTAACGCGGCGTGAATACCGTGTGCCGCGCGATGTAGGTCATCACGCGATAGTCGGCCGGCGTCTCGAGGAAGTACTTCCGGTTCCAGCCGCTCTCCCACCGCGCGTGAATCTCGCCCACCGGCGTGCGATGCACCCGCCGGCGCATCGGCCGACCCGCCTCCTCGTAGTTCTCGTCCACCGTCTCGACGCCGCGCATCTCGGTGGCGAACGAGCGCAGGTACCAGGTGACGCCCAGTCCGTCGGCGTACAGCGCGCTCCAGGCCGGATCATCGGCCGTATGGCGCCACTCGTTCCAATAGATCGTGTAGGGAATCTGATCGGGCCGCTCGCCCGACCAGAAGGCGTCGATGCGCTCACGAATGTTCATCGGTTGACCGAACCCACGGCTGGAGCCGTCCCGTATGCCACCATCTCCGGGCGCGGCAAGCGGGTCCCATTCGTACAGTCCACCCGTCGCGGCCGGTCCGCCTCCCGGGTTGAACGGGGACCCGGCGCCGGGAGGCGCGCCGCCGACCACAATGCCGGATAGCGCTTGCCGGGGAATTCCGCCAACGCCAGGCTGCCGGCGTGGCAGGTTGCCCGCGAAGCTCTGCGGTGACCCTGGCCCGCCCGGCTTCGGCCGGGCCCTGTCCGTCAATCAAGACCCCCTGCGATCAGGCTTCAGCTGCCGTTCTGCTCCCATGAACATCCCCATCCCCCGCCTCGCCCGGCTTGCCCTTCTGTTCGTGGTCTTCGCGACCGGATTTTTGACGCCTTCGGCCTTCGCCGAGGAAACGTCGACCGCCGCCAGCGCGGCCAAGGTCGACCGACTCCTCGGTGAGTCGGGGTACAAGTTCGTCAAGAAGACCGACACCGTCTGGTACATTGCCTGGAGCGGCAAGAGTCTGGCGGACTTCAAGGTGATCATAGCCGTCCAGGACGACCTGATGGTCACGTTCGTCACGGTGGTCGCCAAGGCGAAGATGCGGTTGACCCCTGAATTTCTAGAGAAGCTGACGCGCTACAATTCCAAGTTCGACCGGGTTAAGGTCGGCCTGGATGACGACGGCGACCTCTTCGTGCGCTGCGATTCCACGGTGAGGATCATGGATGGCACCGAAATGAAACTGGTGATCCAGCAAGTGGCCGCAGCGACCGACCAGCTCCATCAGGAGATTCTTCCGAGCCTGATTGCCAACTAGCGCCGCCGGACGAGTCCGGCCGGTCCCGGCGTCATCGGCCGGCGGCGCGCCACACACGCCAGCAAGAGCATGGCGGCGCCAGCGAGCACGCCGGTCGATGCCGATTCGGGGACGTGTCCGTCCAGTGAAAAGGCGGCGTTGAAGCCGGGCGCAGGCGTTCCTCCGACGATGTCGGCGCCCACCCGCAGCCAGTCGGGAGAAAGATCCTCGTTGCGAATCCAGCTCTGGAGATCCGGTGCGAATGGCGTGCCTGGTACGGTGATCGGCCTGGCAGCCGAGAGCCAGTAGAAATCCCCCGTCGCCAGTTCCACCTGCGGAACGAAGAAATAGTGGCCCACCGGAAGGAGGAACGGCGTCGCGAGGTTGACGTCGAAGAGGACTTCCTGCCCGGTGACCGGGCCCTCGCCCCCAGTTCTGGCACCCGGCAACGGATGAATTCCATTCAACACGCTGTTGCCCGCGGTGAAGCTGGTCTGGAGCAGCGAGGTGCTGAAGGTCAGCTCCCCCGCCACCGAAGAGTCGCGCTCCGCGAACGCGACATCCGAGGGCGAGTTGGCCCGCGTGAGCACCTTCCCGGAAGGCGGGAAGGTCGAGTCGAGCGGGAAGACCCGATAGATCTCGGCCCTAACCTGGCTAATCTCGGCCAGGGACGTCCCCTCCGGGATCAGTCCGTAGAAAGTCGCATGGTCGATCGAGGTCGCGGTGCCCGTGATGATGAAATCGTCCGCGGATTCGATTTCGATCGTGCCGGCGCCCCCGGGCCGGGACGCAGTGGCCATCCGGCCATCGGGCGCGCCTGTGCTGAAATGGAACTCTGCGGCGGCGGGCCCGGCCAGGGTCACAGACAGTCCCAACACGAGAACAGGGGTCAACAAACGATGCATGGCGGATACTCCTTTATTAGGGATGAGGCCGACCAATGCACGAAGCTCCGGCCGGCTGGATTCGATCGGATGGCAGTTGCGCGCGGAATCTAGCCCAAATCCCCGAATTTGGTAGCGGGCGGCCTGAATTTTCCGACAGCACGGGACCGCCGGTCGGGCGGCGCGCGCGGCCGCTCCGGTTGCGAATCCGGCGAGGTTGGGTCTTCTTTCCCCGGCAATTCTTCAATTTGCCGCAATTATGAAACCATTCCTCCGCGCTGTCATCATCGCCTCCCTGGCCCTCGCTCCCCTGGCCGCGGCCCGGGCGGCCGTCGAAACCTACAAAATCGATCCCGTGCACTCCACGGTCGGCTTTTCCATCCGGCACTTCTTCACCAGCGTGCCGGGCGTGTTCACGAAGTTCGCCGGAACGATCGTGGTCGACCGTGCCAACCTCGAAAACAGCACCGTCGAGGCCACCATCGAGGTGCCCAGCGTCGATACCCGGACCCCGAAACGGGACGACGATCTCCGCAGCGAACACTTCTTCGAGGCAGTGAAATTCCCGGCCATCGCCTTCAAGAGCAAGTCCTGGAAGAAGACGGGCGAGGACACGCTTGATATCACCGGGGACCTGACCATCCATGGCGTCACCAAGGAAGTGGTCTTGAAGGCGAAACTGCTGGGTTTCGGCCCCGGCATGAAAGGCGCGCTGCTGTCCGGCTGGGAGGCCACGACCTCGATCAACCGCAACGACTACGGGATCACGCGGTACCCGAAACTGCTCGGCGACGACGTCGCCATCACGATCAACGTCGAGGCCGATCTGCAGAAATAGCGGCAGAGGCGAATCTCTGGGTGCCACGGGTCCACCGCCCCGCGGCCGGTCGGTGGGGCGGGCCTTAGGCCCGCCGCTCCGGCGGGAGAACGATATTCTCGGGGATAAGCTCGCGCCCCGCCACTGAGCCGCCGACGGATGAACCCGGGGGCCTCCATTTGGCCCCCCAGGGAGTGAGCGGTCCGGCGCAGATGGGACCGGCGGGGTTGATTTCGCGAGCCGGTCGTCCCCACGCGAACCAATGGCCGGCCGCATGCAGACGATGTCACCTAATAAGTGACATCTTCCAGAGGACGATGTGCCCAGCGGGGAGAGCATCGCCTTGGGTTCCCGGCCCGCGCAGGATCGTGGCCCGCCGGAACCGTCGCGCCCGCGCCCGCACCGGTTGACACGCCTTCCGCCCGCGCCGTAGCCTTGGTCCATGGCCAAGCCCGCCACCTACACGCTCGAGTTCGAAAAACCGCTGCGCGAACTCGAGCGCCACCTGGACCAGCTCCACCAGAAGTCGCTCGAAAGCCATCTCGATCTCTCCGGGGAGGTGGCGGCCATCGAGAAGATGATCGAGGCGGCCAAGCAGGAGATCTACTCGAACCTGACCACCTGGCAGCGGGTGCAGATCGCCCGGCATCCCCAGCGGCCTTACGCGCTCGACTATATCAACGCCATCTTCACGGGCTTCCAGGAGCTGCACGGCGACCGCCAGTATCACGACGACCAGGCGCTCATTGGCGGAACCGCGTTTCTCGACGGCCAGGCGGTGATGCTGCTGGCCCAGCAAAAGGGACGCGAGACCAAGGAGAAAATCCTCCGCAATTTCGGCATGCCCCATCCGGAGGGCTACCGGAAGGCGCTGCGCCTGATGAAAATGGCGGACAAGTTCGGCCTGCCCGTCATCTGCATCATCGACACCCCGGGCGCCTACCCCGGCGTCGGCGCGGAGGAGCGCCATGTGGCGGAGGCCATCGCCGTGAACCTGCGCGAGATGGCCGCGCTCGGCGTCCCCACGGTGGCGGTGGTCATCGGCGAAGGAGGCTCCGGCGGCGCGCTGGGCATTGGCGTGACCGACAAGGTCCTGGCCCTCGAGAATAGCTACTACTCCGTGATCTCGCCGGAAGGTTGCGCGGCGATTCTCTGGAAGGACGGCGGCGCGGCTCCCCGGGCCGCCGAGGCGTTGCGGCTCAACGCCCGGAACCTGGCGGAGTTCAAGATCATCGAAGAGGTCATTCCGGAGCCCCTCGGCGGCGCGCACAACGATCCTGAGCAGGTCATCGCGGCCGTGGGGGCCGCCCTGCGGCGGCACCTCGCCGAATTGCAGGCTCTCACCACCGAGGCGCTGCTCAACCGGCGCTACGAGCGCTACCGGCACCTGGGCGTGTACACCGAGGACGGCGTGACGAAGAGCTGAGCGGACGGCTGGTGCCGTTCACCCGGCCGCCCGTGCTCCTCACGCCCGCGTCGTCACCAACTCGCAGCGGACGGCGCGTTTGGCGGCGGGATCATATTCGACCAGCACGGCCGACATCCGCACGTCGCCCAGGGCCACCGGGAACCGGCGCGGCATGCCATCGAGGAATTTGGCCACCACCGGTTCGATCACCCGGCCGAGCACGCTCGCGTACGGGCCGGTCATGCCGGCGTCGCAGAGGAAGGCCGTGCCCTTCGGCAGCACGCTCGCGTCGGCCGTCGGCACATGGGTGTGCGTGCCGATCACCGCCAGCGCGCGCCCGTCCAGATACCACCCCAACGCCTGCTTCTCCGACGTGGCCTCGGCGTGGATCTCGACGAAGACCGCGTCCGCCTGCCCGCCGATCTTCGCCAGCATCCGGTCGCTGGTCAGGAACGGGCACTCGGACTTGAGCGTGAGGTACTGGCGTCCGAGCACGGTAAAGACGGCGAGCTTGAAGCCGTTCTTCTCCAGGACCAGGTGATCGCGTCCCGGACACGCCGCCGGCAGGTTGGCCGGGCGGCAGACCCGCTCGAGGTGCGCGATCTCGGTCTCAAAACCCTTCTGGTCCCAGATGTGATCGCCGAGCGTGACGCCGTCGATGCCCGACTCGAACAGCGTGCGCGCGACCGCTTCGGTGAGCCCCGCGCCGCCGGCCGCGTTTTCCCCGTTGGCGATGACGAAGTCGAGTCCGAGTTCGTCGCGCAACCGCTGCAGGCGGGCCGTCACGACCTCCCGGCCCGGCCGGCCGACCACGTCGCCGATGAACAGCACTTTCACCATGCGACGACTTTCGGCGGCTTGGCGCGCGACGTCCAGTGCCGAAAACGGCCCCGGCAGTCGCGGCGAGCGCCAGCGAGCAGATGTCGGACATTCCGTTGGCCACAAAGATCACATAGAGCACAGAGTTCCCAACCGTCCTATCACAAGAGGTCGCGGAGAAAGCAGAGGCACGTCCCGAGCATGGTAAAGGATGATCCCGCCGAAAGACACCGCCAGAGTCATCTCTGTTTCCTCTCCCTGCCCTGAGCCGGTCAAACCGCGGGCTCCTGAAAGAACCAATCGAGTCCTTTGTGCTCTTTGTGTTCTCTTGTGGCAAAAAAGGTCCGGCGTGGGCCGGCCCGCCGTTCGTTCCCGAAATTCACTCGCGTCAGGATCCACGGAGTGCGATTGAGAGTCATTCGCTTGGGTGAATTTCTGAGGCTTCGCCATCCTAGGCCCGACCTCCGGATTGCTCATCGGCGCTCGCCCTTGGAGAGCAGCGCATCGCCCACACTCAAATCGCCGCGCCGACAATCCCGGATCGACCCAACAAAGGACGGCACCATATGAAAACGCACACCGCTTCAATCATCACAACGACCGTCGCATTCGCCCTTTTCTCGTCTGCGAGTTTTGCGACTGGCACTGATAGTGCCGAGGAACTCGCCATGCTGCTATATAACCGGACGCAATTCGAGGCGGAAATTCACAAGGCCTATCAAGACATGGCTAGCGAGCCGTCGAAGGCGGCCGCGGTCAGGGAGGCAGTCGATGAGTATCTAAAGACGGAATTCCCTTGGAAAGATCTGCAGACCGCCTGCATCGGCGCGATCCGGGCGACGTTCACCCCGGCGGAGCAAGTCCAGTTGCTGGTATTTCTGCGGACTCCCGTCGGCGATAAATTCAGGCGCTTGACCAAGGCGCCTGCCTTCAACGCCGCCTCTGATCTTTTGGCTCGGGAGAGCTCCAAAATGTTCCATGCGATCGAGGTCGCTGTCGACGGAGCGAGTAGTGACGTGAAGCCCGGCCAACAGTCGCGAGAAGAAGTGCCGCGCCAGCCGTAGGTGTCTCGCGCACAGAACACTCGTGACGTATCTTCACGGTCCGCCTTCGCTCGCTCCCCTTTCATGCGCCTCTGGACCCTGCATCCGCGCTACCTCGACCCGCAGGGTCTGGTCGCGGCGTGGCGCGAGGCGCTGCTCGCCCAAGCGGTGCTCGCCGGCGCGACCCGCGGGTACCGCCACCACCCGCAGCTCGCGCGCTTCCAGGCGCAGCGCGACCCGTCCGCCGCGATCGCCGCGTTTCTCGCCGGACTCGCCGCCGAGGCCGGGCGCCGCGGCTACCATTTCGACCGCGCCAGGATCGGGCGGCGGAGATTCCGCGGCCAGATCCCCGAGACCCGCGGCCAGCTGCGGCAGGAGTGGAGTCACCTGAACGCCAAATTGCGGAAGCGGGCCCCGGAGCTGGCGCGCCGGTGGCGGGGCCTCACGCGGCCGCAGCCGCATCCGCTGTTCCGGATCGTTCCGGGCCCGGTGAGGGATTGGGAGCGGACCTGACGGCGTAACGATTCCGAGGATTGGCCGACCAGCCTGTAGGCTGCCTGCTCGCAGGCGCCGGTCCGCCTTCGAGTCCAGGGGCGCGGGCGAGCACGCGGCCTACCGATGACGAAGCTCCTGGCCTGATCCGGGAACCGTGTCAATGGGCCGCCCGGGATTGGGATTGAAAAGTTTCCCGGCTTGGCGCGCATTACCTGCAGCGATGTCCGAGGAATCCGTGCTGGCCCCTGGCTGCGAGGTGCTCGTGCTCGAGGATGACGCCCTCCTGCGCAAGCGCGTCGCCGCGCACCTGCGGGAGCTGCAGGCCGCGGTCACCGAGGCCGGCCGGGTCGAGGAGGCGCGCCGCCTGCTGCGCGACGCCCGCTTCGACTTCGCGCTCGTCGACCTGCACCTGCCCGACGGCGACGCCCTCGCCCTGCTGCGCGAAGGCCTGTTCTCGGAAAACACGGGCGTCGTCGTGATGACCGCGTTTGGCGGCGTGAAGCAGGCGGTCGAGGCGATCCGCCTCGGCGCGGGCGACTATCTCGCCAAGCCGTTCGAGCCGGCCGAGGTGCCCCTCGCCTTTCTCCGCTGCCGGCACACGCGCATCGCCCTGCGCCGCGAGGAGCACCGCGCGGCCGAGACAGCCGGCGAGGCCGACCGGATCTTTTTCGGCGCCAGCCTCGCAGCCGTGCGCGCGCAGCTCGACACGATCCTCGCGGCCGACCGGCGCCTCGAGCGCGGCCTGCCGCCCGTGCTCATCGAGGGCGAGACCGGCACGGGTAAGGGCCTGCTTGCGCGCTGGCTGCACCGCCAGGGGCCGCGGGCCGGCCGGCCGTTCATCGCGGTCAACTGCGCGGCGCTGCCCGAGACGCTGGCCGACGCCGAGCTGTTCGGCCATGAGCGCGGCGCGTTCACCGATGCCAAGCAGGCCCGCCTCGGCCTGTTCGAGGCGGCCGACGGCGCCACCCTGTTCCTCGACGAGATCAGCCTGCTCGCCCCGGCCACCCAGGCCAAGGTGCTCACCGCCGTCGACGAGGGCCGCATCCGCCGTCTCGGCGGCACGAAGGAGATCACGGTGGACGTGCGCGTCATCGCCGCCAGCAACCGGTCGCTGGAGGAACGGGTGCGCGCGGGCGCCTTCCGCGAGGATCTCTACCATCGCCTCGATCTCCTGCGCCTCGCGCTGCCGCCGTTGCGCGACCGCCGCGCCGACCTGGGGGCCCTGGCGCGCCACCTGCTCGCGCGGATCGCCGGGCGCTACCGCCTGCCGGGGCTGACGATCACCGCCGAGGGCGAGGCGCGCCTCCTCGCCCAGCCGTGGCGCGGCAATGTCCGCGAACTCGAGCACGAGATCGAACGGGCGGTGATCTTTGCCGGAGGCCGCCCGCTCGACTTCGCGCAGCTGGGCGGCCCGGCCGCCCCGCCGGCATCCGCCGGCTGGCGCAATCCGGCGTGGCGCCTGCCCGAATCGGGTTTCCTGCTCGATGCCGCGATGAACGAGTTCATCGCCGAGGCGTTGCGCGAGACCGGCAACAACGTGTCAGCCGCCGCCCGCCGGCTCGGCGTCACGCGCCAGTTCATCCGCTACCGGCTGGACCAGAAGAACGCCGGCGCCTGAAACGCCACCCGGGCAGCGCGGCGCCGAGACGTTTCGACGATCCAAGTGATTCCGGTTCC
>Ga0265338_10003357_pt1 | contig 22600 bp, 6 predicted proteins | sample 42126metaG_FD_193579 | JGI IMG/M metagenome (GOLD analysis project Ga0265338, IMG submission 193579) | Rhizosphere microbial communities from Carex aquatilis grown in University of Washington, Seatle, WA, United States - 4-21-26 metaG | ecosystem: Host-associated > Plants > Roots > Rhizosphere >... | reverse complement strand
ACCAGCGTCAGCCTCACGGCCAGTCCATCGGCAGCAGTGTGTTTTGGCAATACGGTAGCGTTATCGGGTACGGTGGCACCGGCAGGAACATGGACCTACGCCTTTAAGAAAGCTACCACAACGGTGCAAGGACCGAATACCACTACAACCTATAATGCAAACACATCGGGTAGTTATACGCTGTTGGTTTACGATACCAAAGATTCGGCTAACTGCTCTAAAACATCTTCGGCGGTTACGGTTAGTATCAATCCATTACCAACCATTGTTGCTACGGTTCTGCCTACGGTAATCTGTAGCGGTGCTTTGTCTACTATCTCGGTTTCGGGTGCTGCCAGTTATGTTTGGGATAATGCCGTTGGCACGGTAAGCAGCAAATCTATTTCGCCTACCTCTACGACAACCTATTCTGTTACGGGTACCGATACTCTTGGTTGTGTTAGTACGACCTCCGTCGTTCTTAAAGTTAATGCTTTACCTTCTATAACAGCCTCGGCTACTCCTGCTATAATCTGCTCCGGAGCTACGTCTTCGTTAGCCGGAAGCGGTGGAACATCATACAATTGGGCTGGTTTGGGCAGCGGTAGTCCTAAAACCGTTTCACCTATAAACACTACCACTTATATTGTTACCGGAACCGATGCTAACAGTTGTTCCAATTCTACTTCAGTTTCGGTTACCGTTACTCCCTTACCAACGGTCAGCCTCAAGGCTTCATCAAACAGCATCTGCCCCGGATTTACCACTACGCTTACCGCCGCGGGTGCCTCTTCTTATTTATGGAATAATTCGTTGCCTGCCGGTTCAACCAACACGGTAACTCCCGGCATCGGTACTACCTATATTGTTACCGGCACATCGTCGGGCTGTTCGGCTACCGCCACTACCACCGTTTCGATCTATGCCTCGCCTACAATATCAATCTCGGCGACTCCAACACTTGTTTGTGCTGGTAATTCGACCGTACTCAAAGGCAATGGTGGTACTAGTTATCTGTGGAGCAATTCCCTTGGTTCGGGCACATCTGTTACGGCAACTCCTCAGGCAAACACAACTTATTATGTTACCGGATTCGATGCCAATGGTTGCACGGGTACGGCTTCGGTGCCGGTGGTCTATTCAACCCCTATTTTGCCAACGGCAAGTAATGTATCGGTAACGTTAAATGCGGCAGTTACTGCTCTTACTGCTTCCGGCAACTTTATTAAATGGTATGATGATGCCGGTACTACTTTGTTGGGAACAGGAGGTTCATACACTCCTGTGGTCTCTACAGCTTCAGTAGCTAAATTCCCATATAAAGTAAGTAATACCGTTAATGGTTGCGAGAGTGCTTTGGTGCCCGATACCTTTATTGTCACCGCATGCACCGTTCCGGCTGTTACACCAAACATGAGCTCGCAAACAATTTGTCAGGGCGATGCTTTCTCGGCTATTTCCATAACGACCATACCCGTTACCAATGTTAAATGGTATGATGCTTTACAAAAAAATATTTTAGGTACCGGTACGTCGTATACGCCAATAGCTGCGGGTGATGTATATGTTTCACAAACCAATGTGTGTGAAGGTCCAAAGACAAAAATAACCGTTACCGTTAATCCTTTACCTACGATTACTATTACAGCCTCTTCGAATGCCGTTTGTGCAGGAAACTCAACGACCCTTACCGCTTCGGGTGCTACAAGCTACAGTTGGAACAGTTTAGGTGCCGGTGCCTCATTTACCGTTACGCCTTCGGGAACAACAACCTATATTGTTACGGGTACCTTAACCGGCTGTATTGCCACCACAAGTACAACCATTACCTATACCAATCCACCAAAACCAAGTCAGGCTAATACTTCGGTTTCGATAAATGCTGCCAGTCCTTCATTATCGGCAACCGGCACCGGTACTATTTCATGGTACAAAGCCGATGGCATAACTCTTCTGGCTACCGGCTCGTCGTACAATCCGGGTATTTCAACCGCAACCGCCCCTGCCTCGTTTATTGTTAAGGCTAGCAATACGGTTAATGGTTGCGAAAGCCCATTAGTGTCCGATACCATCTTTGTAACCACCTGCGGTGTTCTTGCTCCGACGATGAATATGCTGACTCAAGCTGCCTGTCAAGGACAAGCTTTTGCTCCGTTTACCATTACGAATGTTATTCCTATGGGTACAACCATCACATGGTACGATTCGAATCAAACAAAGGTGTTAGCAACAGGCATTTTTTCATACACCCCTACCCTTGGTCAAGATTATTATGTGTCGCAAACCTATATCTGCGAAGGTCCGAAGGTTAAGCTCACTGCTACATTCAATGCGTTACCTACTATTAGCGTTTCGCCCAATACATCGCTTATCTGTGCCGGCACTTCCACATCCATTTCGGCCAGCGGTGGTAGTTCGTATATGTGGAGCAACGGCTCTTCGCTTGCCAGTCAAACGGTAACGCCCGGCGTTTCGGCAAGCTATATCGTTACCGGTACCAATGCCAACGGTTGTTCGAACACGGCTTCGACGTTGATTACTCTGGCTGCTCTTCCAACGGTAACTATAACGTCGCCAACCCCTACCCGTTGCAGTGGACAGTTGGTTAGTTTAACCGCTACGGGAGCTACGAGCTACCTCTGGGACGACGGCTCTACCACGGCTAGCGTTTGGGAAGGTCCAACATCAACCAAAACATATTCTGCTACCGGTACAATCGGTGGTTGTTCTAGTTCGGCAAGCTATACCGTTACCATATATCCCTTACCTACCATTACCGTTTCGGCAAGTAAAAATCCGATTTGTGCCGGCGAAAAGATTGAATTGACTGCTTCTGGTGGGGCTGGTTATGTATGGAGTCAGGGCACTTCTACTGCCAAGGATTCGGTTAAGCCTCTCCTTACCTCAATGTATTCGGTTACCGGAACCGATACCAATGGTTGTAAAAACACTTCGGGTACTACCATTACCGTTAACCCTTTACCAACTATTACGGCTAAAGCTTCGAACCCTGCGGTTTGTATCGGTAGTGCTTCCGTCGTTTCGGCAACCGGTGCTGCCAGCTATAGTTGGGATCTTTTGGGTACACAAGATTCGTATTCGGTTTCGCCAACGATTACCACAACCTATTCCGTTACCGGTACAACAACGCTGGGTTGCAGTAGCTCCGGTTCGGTTGCCGTTGTTGTCCGTCCCTTACCTACCGTTACCCTTACCGGTGGTGGTAGCTATTGTACTACGCTTCCTGCTGTTACGGTTAACGTGAGCGGTGGTACTGCTAATTATAAGGTCATATACACCAACAATGCTGCCAGCCCCTATACCATGACCGGCGTTACCGGTTCTGCTAATCTTCCTATTACCGGCGATGGCGATTACGCCGTTTCGTTGGTCGAAGATGCTAACGGTTGCGATGCCGCCTCCTATCCGGCCGATATTACGGTTATTAAAAACGGTTCGGCCACCTACGCCATTTCGGGCGGTGCTACCTATTGCTTGGGACAACCCAGAGCCGATGTGGCTATTACCATCACCAGCCTCGATGGTCCTTGGACTTTGGTTTATAACGACGGTACTGCCGACCACTCACAAACGGTGGCTGCAGGTGCCATTCCATTCCTCATTAAAAATCCTGCCCAAGGTATTTACACCGTCAAGCAGATTACCAATAAAGATCTTTGCGTTGCCTCGGGCAATGCTTCCCAATCGACCACCGTTACCATTAACGATACTACCATTGCCAACTTTACCGGTATTCCGGCTAGCTTGTGCGACAATGGTAAACCTATCAGCCTTAGCTTTTCTCCGACTCCTGCTGCAGGCGAATCGGCTGTTATCGGTTCTACTGGTACCGGCGTTGTGGGTAATCAATTCTTCCCCGCTCAATCGGGTGGTGCAGGTATTAAAACGCTAACCCTCAGCTATACCAATGCCGCCGGTTGTAAAAGCATGAACACGGCAAATGTTACCGTTCTCGCTTCGCCCGTTGCTAGTATTGCAGGGGCTCCAAGCTATGCTATTTGTGCAGGCATCGATACGGTGATTGATGCAAGTCACACCATCACCTCAGGTTTGTATTCGTTTGGTTGGTATTTATCAAATACCCTTCTTACCGCCAGCAATGTTGAAGATCCTACCTTTAAAGGCAGTGCGGCTATAGGAACCTATCCTTTAGAATATGTTGTAACCGATGGAAACGGTTGTAAAGACACCGCCGACATCAGCATTATTGTTAAAGACAAAACAAAACCTAAATGGTTCACTTCATTACCCGAGCTTTGTAGCAACGACAGTAGCATTAATCTTAAAAACTATGTTACGCCCTTTGATGCAGCCAACGGTTCGTTTACCATCGACGGTGTTGCCGCCGCTTCAACCATTATCGATCCGAAAACTACCGCTGCGGGAGCTCATACCATTGTATATACCTATGCATTGGGTAGCTGTAGCGATTTTGAAGATACGGTACTGACCATAAAAACTGCTCCTTCGATCAGTCTGGGAACCTATCAAACCGAGTTCTGCGATTATGCTGCTGCTTATACTTTCTCCGGTTTATCACCTTCTACGGGCGGTACCTTATCGGGTACTGGTGTCAGCGGGCTGAGCTTCAATCCTAAACTTGCCTCGACTAAAGATGCTGCCTTTAACCTTAACTATTCTGTTACCCAAAACGGTTGCAGTGATTCAAAACCGGTATCCGTGACCGTTTGGTCGGCTCCCGTGGTGAGCTTTAACCTGCCGGCTTCGGCTTGTGCTAAAGATCTTGGTATCAACCTTTCGACTCTGGTAACTCCTGCCGCAGGCACATACAGTGTTGCCGAAGGGATGTCGGGTTCGTATTTCTATCCGAAAAACGTTACAAGCTTCGGTACGCCTATCGCTATTTCGTATTCGGTTACCGCACACGGTTGTACTACCAAAGTCGATAAATCGATTACCGTAAACCAAACGGCAGTGCCTTCGGTTCGCGATACCAGTGCTATTGTGCCCGTTACGGTTGTGCCTCCGGTTACCGCACAGGGTTCAAACTTAACACTACATGCCGATACTCCTGCATATGCCATTATTAATGCTAATTGGACGGGTTCGTATGCCGATGCTGCTAATACGGCGGCAGGCGTATATCAATATTGGGTGACCCAAACTTCGGGTGGCTGCCTCAGCGACTCGGTTCCCGTAAAACTTACCATTACCAATTGTTCGGCTCTAACTCCTTCGGGTGTTGCGGCTAGCCAATGTTTGGGCGATGCTCCTGGTGTGTTAAAAGCTACCGGTCTTTCGCAAGCTGGTATGGTGTACCGATGGTTCAATGCCAGCGGATATACCGGTACCCAAGCTGCTTCGCTGCCTATGGCTGCCGGTCTTGCTGTTGGAAAATATAACTATAATGTTAAAGTATACGATATCGTTAATGCATGCTATGGTGCTGCTTCGCAACCCGTGGTGTATGAGGTGAAAGCCTTGCCTGCCATTCAATTCTCGCCCGACACGGTAATGTGCGAGAATAATGCCGTTCAGGATTTGACAGCCAAAGTGGTACAAAAAGCTGCTACCTTCTGGTTGGGTGGTATACAAATCCCATCTTTCAACCCTGCTGGAAACGTTGGCATCAACAATATAGAAGTTCGTTATACCGATGCCGCAACCTCTTGTAAAAACTCCATCGTCGAGGCTATTCGCGTTAAAGCATTGCCTTCGCTTAGCTTTAGCCTTCCTGCTGCCACTTGTGCCAACGCTGCGGTTATTGCATTCTCTGCAACGCCTGCCGGAGGTACCTATTTCGGTGGTGCTTTACAAGCTGACGGTACATCGGTTAATCCTAAAAACCTTGCACTCAATACCGCTACAACCTATTACTATAGCTATACCGATGTTCTTACCGCTTGCAGCGATACCGTTTCGGCTACAATCACCGCTTTCGATTCAACAAAGGTCAAGATTATTTTACCCAATGCTTCTTCTAACAGTCTTTGTGTTAATGGTGCTGCAATCAGTCTTGGGGCTGATGTCAGCGGTGGTAGCTTTACCGTTAACGGTGCTGCTAATGCCGGTTCGTTTGATCCCGTTTCGGCCGGTAGTTTTAATGTGGTGTATTCCTATACAAACAATCATAGCTGTATATCGAGCGATCGTACTACCATTACCGTTCATGCCTTACCTACCCTCACGAACACGATTGCACCTGCCGATCTTTCGGCTTGCAGCAATGGCGGTCCTATTTCGCTTACCGGCAGTCCTTCGGGTTTAACCTTCAGCGGTACTACTGTTGTTACTAGTGGTCTTGGATATACCTTCAACCCTAAAACAGCCGGTGCAGGTAACTTTACCATCACCTATTCATACACCGATGCCAATAGTTGCAGTAACTCGGCTAGCGTTGCTATTGTGGTTAACGACATTAAACCTCCATTGGTCAAAGACACAAGCTTCTACTGGTTTAACGATCCCAAGATCATTACCGCTACGGGTACTAACCTAAAATGGTATGGCAATAAAGGCGACATGTCTGATTTCTTAGTGGCTGCCCCTCGACTTACCAATGCCGACCTAAAAGCTAAAAACTATTCCGATGATTTGACTATTGCAAGGGTACTTGCCTATCCGTTCTATGTTACCCAAACCATTGGTTCATGCCAAAGTGATGTGGCTAAAATTAATGTTACCATACTTAATTGTACCGCTCAGGCTCCCATTATCGACAACCTAAACCCACACTCTTGTTCTGGGGCTGCATTCAGTACTATTACGGTAACTTCGCATGTGAGTGGAGATGTGACTCATTGGTACGATGCCAACAAAAAACTTATTGCCACCGGCAACAGCTTTACCCCATCGGCTGCCTCTGTGCCAACCACGAACGGTTCAAGCTTACTGTATGTTGCCGACTCGCTTCTTGGTGAAGGCTGCAAAAGCAATTTGATTCCCATTACCTACACCGTTTACTTTACCGATGTTCCAACCGTTACCAGTCCGGGTAATACCTGTCAAAGAGATATTGCAGGTGCTAAACTTTCGGCTAGTGGTAATGGTGGCACGTTCCAGTGGTTGTTTGGTTCGCAAACCTTTACCGGTTCCAATTTACTGCTTTCAACGGCAGGTATTACAACCGATGGCTCTTACAGCTTCAAAACCATTCAAATCGAAAACGGTTGTAACAGCGATACGGTAGTTACCAAGGTTACCATTATTCCTATTCCATCGGTACCAACCATGCCCGATCACTTTGCGAAATGTTGGGGGACAGCTCTTTCAAATATTCCGGCTGATCCGAATTATACGGTGAACTGGTACAACAGTCCACAACTTTCTAATAGCATTGCCCAAGGTACATTACCTGCCTCTTTAATGGATCCAAGTATCGGTACTCATAGTTACTATGCTACAAAAACGGATGGCAATTGTGTCAGCGATGTTACCAGCTTTTCGTACACCATCAACAAAATCCCTTCAATGCCTTGGGGTAACGATGTGTGGAAATGTGCCGGCAGTGCTACGATGCCTAAGCTTGTGGCTACGGTTAGTGATCAAAATGATACGGCTATTTGGTATACCAACAGCGATCTCAGCACGGGAAAATCTATCGGTGCTAGCTATCAACCAGCTCAAGCTGATATAAACTACTATGTGGTTGCTCAATCAAATGGTTGTGTTAGTCCATACGACACCATTAAAGTTAAGACATTTACTCCTGCTCAACCAAAAATAACTGCTGATTATCAAAGCCTTTGCCATAATTTCGTATCAACACTTACGGCTACGGGTAAAAACATTTCTTGGTACAGCGGTGTTAACCAAACGTTCTTAAGTTCAGGTCAAAACGCTATAACATACAAATGGTCGGCTCCCGGTGCTCATTTATTCTTTGCTACTCAACGTACGATGACTCCCGATGGCTTAACCTCGTGCACCAGTGCTATGAGTTTGCCATTAACCATCACCGATAAGGCTATTCCAAAAGCACTATCGGTTACTCCCGTTACTCTTTGTGATAACTGGACTCTTGTTCCTTTTGCTACTGATTACTCAGGTACGAACGACAGCATCATCTGGCAAAACAGCTTGGGGGTAAATCTTTATATTGGAAAAATATACACCCCTAAAAAAGCCGATCTTATTCCCGGACAATTTATGGTATATACAGCTACGGTGGTCGAAAACGGTTGTTATAGCGATGCTGCTCCTGCTCTTTACAAAGTGCAAAAAATGGTGCCGCCTCCTACTATCAGCCAATCGCCAAATCCGTTCTGTATCGGCAGCTCGGCTCCGTTACAAATTATTATTAACAGTACCTTGCCTTACTACTGGCTCGACCAAAATAATAATCCTACCCGACCCGATTCTGTTCTGGCTAAAGCTCAAAATCCAGGTAGTTACATCATCAAAGCCTACCAAACCGATGTGGACGGTACCTGTCATAGTGCTATCGACAGCTTTGTTGTTCACTCGTATAAAACGCCTAATCCTGCTATCGTTGGTAAAGACAGCTTATGCGAAAACTCTTATAGCGTTGCTTACAATATTTCGGTTGACGACCAAAATGCTGCGAACAATTATAAATGGAGCGTTACCGGAAATGTCAACAACAATGCGGTGAACAACAATCAATCGTTTAATCGTACCTTCGACTTTATTGCTCCCGGTATTGACACCATTTCGGTGGTCGAAACATCCAAAGAAGGTTGCACTAACAGTGCTATAAAAGTGGTTAAAACGGCTCCTAAGCCCAAACCGCTCTTTTCGACCGATACTCCCGGACAAGAAGGCGAAATTTATTTCTTTAACAACAGCGATCAAGAACCCATTACCAATGGTAGCTATATCGAACAAATTCACGATAAATACTTCTGGAACTTCGGCCGTCCTTCCGATAAACTCATTGAAATTGGCGACAGCTTGGGTACGCTCGATAATCCCATCAAACAAAACTACGATTACGGCTACTGGAAGGTAACGCTGCTTGCTACAAACAACTTCGGTTGTCAGGATTCGTACGAAAAAGATGTATTTATTAATATTTCGGTTGGTTTATATGTGCCTAACACGCTCGTTCCCGAAAGTCCTTCGGCTCAATTAAGACTCTTCAAACCCGTTGGATTTAACCTTAAATCGTACAAAATATCTATCTACGACACCTGGGGTAATCTTATCTGGTACAGCGACAAACTTGTCGATGGTAGTCCGGCCGAAGGTTGGGACGGTACAGCTAACGGGCAGATCTTGAAAATGGACTCTTACATCTACAAAATTGAAGCCGAATTCAAAAACGGACAAAAATGGGAAGGGAATAAGAGAAACAATGGTAAATCAACAAACTTCGGTAATGTATTGCTCATGAGATAAACAGAAATAGGTTCTATGGGGAAAGGGGGCGTCTTGTTTTTTGACTCCCCCTTTTTTTTGTGTTGATGCTGATCCAGTCGTTATTTTTTATCCACTGATAACACTGATGAATACAACACTGATGAATACGTTATTTGTTCCTATTTCTTCTTTATTTTCATCATTTATGGTCGTTGTGTGAAGATCTGTATGCCGACTGTTTCTTAGTATATAATAATTGAGCGAATTTATTCTGGAGAAAATAAAAAAAGGTTAACAATGCAGTAATTATTGAGCGAAAATCTAAGACATACCTAGATAGACAACCCTTCGTAAATGGTAAAACAGATTAAATCCTATATACACACTAGGTTATCACCTTCCAATAAGGTATTAAAAATAATCTAACCTATTTATCTTAGTTATCAAATATATACCTATATTTGAATAAGAGTGATTGTGGGGTATGCGGTATAGATTAAAAGCCATTTTATGCAGACTGGTAAAGCAATTAAACGGAATTTCGCAAAAACAAATGAGAATAAAAAGCGAAATTTTATTCTTCAAGAAAACATAAAACATACAGTCATGAAGACTGAATTCAAATCGTATTATCTTTATGGAATAATTTTGTTGTTTGTCGTCGTACTTTATGGCAATACAATTGTTAACGACTACGCACTCGACGACAGCATCGTTATTACATTAAATAAATACACGCAGAATGGAATCGAAGGAATAAAGAATATATTCCTTTACGATTCATTTAAAGGTTTCGACGATTCATTTGTTAATTCGGTTGCCGGTGGACGTTATAGACCGATATCAATCGCAACATTTGCAATAGAGAAACAATGCTTTGGCAATAATCCGCACATCAGCCATATAATTAATATAATGCTCTATGCATGCAGTTGTTTGTTACTCTATTCATTATTATCAAAGCTTTTACAATCGCATTTGAAACCGGTAAAATGGTACAATTCGGTTCCATTTCTTACAACCTTACTATTTGCAGCTCATCCGATACACACTGAAGTTGTTGCAAACATAAAAAGCAGAGATGAAATTCTAGCACTTTTATTTTCCTTTCTAACAATGTGGTTTATTCTTAACTATTTTGATACAAAAAAAATACTATACCTTGTATTTAGTCCAATACTTTTCTTTTTAGCTCTATTATCAAAAGAGATAGCAATAGTCTTTATCGTTCTTTTGCCTGTATCGTTCTATTACTTTACTCCAATACCGATCAAGAAAATAATTCTTTCAATAATTCCATTGATAGCAATTTCTGTGCTATTCATTATAATCAGACAAATTGTAATATATAAATCTGAAGTATACACGAATGTCATAAAAGATATAAGCAATTACTCTTTTGCTGAAATGAATATATTTGAAAAATATGCGACCATCACCTACTCTCTAGGCTTGTATTTAAAACTAATATTATTTCCTCATCCATTAACATGGGATTATTATCCTTATCATATCTCAATTAAAGAATGGACAGATATAACAGTAATTATTTCGGTTGTTATCTATGGCGTATTAAGCTATTTGGCAATAAAAGGAATTAGGAATAAACGATTTTACTCGTATTGTATTATAGTATTTCTTGTACCGCTATCGTTAACAGCCAATATCTTTTTTCCGGTAGGAGCATTTATGTGCGAACGATTTTTATATATCTCATCATTAGGATTTGCACTTTATGTATCATATCTGATAACGGAATATCCACATACGAAATATGCCAAACTATTTTCACGTCCATTATTATTAATTATCCCAATACTCTTTCTATATACAATTAAAACGATTGATAGAAACAAAGCCTGGAAAAACGATGAAACGATTGTGACCACCGATGTACAAACATCAAAAAACAGTATGCGAAGTACCTGTGAATATGGAAACATACTTTATAAAAAAGGAGAACATACCGACAATCAGTTAGAGAAAATGGAATACTATAACGATGCAATGCAATACGAAGAAAAAGCCTACAGTATATGCAAGAATCTATCGCCTGCCAATTTCATTCTCGGAACGTTATATGCAAAATACAAGAATGATTTGGGCAAAGCTGTCTTCTATCTTAACAATTCAATTAAACTTGATCCCGATAATATTGATTCGTACAATAATTTGGGAATTGTTTTTTGCATTACTAAACAATATAATAAAGCTATAGAAGTTTTTAATGAAGCATTAAAAAAGGATTCTACAAACCTACATATCCTGCAAAACATATCGATGTCGTATCGATATCTTGGTCAGGAAACAAAGGCAAATTACTATAGTGAGAAGCTAAAAAAGGCTAAGCAATAATTATTGGTTGTAAAAAAGGCTCGAACGAAGCTATGTTGACTAAGAACCCTATTTATTTTAGTCCGAAGATTATGTGATCAAACTTGATCCATTAGTTTAAACCTGATAGTACGACAACTGTAGAATTGATCGCCATATTATATCAATTCGACGAAGTTTAACGTTCTTGTAACGTCCTATCATCCACAGACAATGCCATCGTTGATAACAAAAGAATGTTATCGTTTTCTTATACAACGCACCCTATTAAAATGTTTTTCGCAGTTTGCAAATTGCTTACCGGCAGTAAATACTTGCCCCCATGCATTTCCATAGTTATATTCCGTACTATTCCTATAGAGAACCTCAGTGTTAGTAAATCCTCCGATACTATCTTTTTTAGTGTATAAAGCATTCAATTCGTCTTTCGAAGGTAAATACCAATCTGAATTAGCCATATGCATTTAAGTCTTTACATATTTCAGCGGCATAGGTACCTCCACCTTGAGCTGTTACAATAGTAGTCGTATTGGTTTGTCCATCAGTATTACTAATGGCAAAGATATGAACAAATGTTCCGTTCCACCATTCGGCTGAAGTAGAATTATCTTCGGGATAAACATATAATGGAGTACCGTTAAAATCTTTTTTTGAAATCAAAGTCAGGATTGGATTTTGAATATACACACTATCCAACCAACCACAATCGCTGCCAAGAGTTACCATATTATCTTTACTGTAAACCCATTTTATGGTATGGGTACCTGAAGGAATAATAAAATAGTTTAAGTAAAATCAAGAGAAATTGCATGCTGAATCAGTATAATTAGGAAACATATTATCGTTTCAATTAGTTTTTATCAACAATTATACTGCGAGTATCAACAGAATTAGCACTTACAATTTTTACAATATATAAACCATTAGGAAGATTACTAATTGGAATCGTTTCATTTCTATTACAATTAGTCTTTAAAACAATTGTACCCGACATAGAATAAATAATTATTAAAACTTCTTTATCAGTATTTATGGTGAAATATGATGTTGTTGGATTCGGGTATAAACTAAATATTTCAGAGGAAGAAGTATTGATTGAAATAGGTGTAATGTTTGAACATTTTTCTACTTCCAATAATGCTTGAATCGATTTACTATAACAACCATTGTCGAATTTTGTTACTGTAAAAACGATATTCGAAGGAACTTTAAAATTCGATTGTGTTGGTGTAAACGACAAACCTGATGAGATGGTTGCAGCCGTTGAATCCTGCCAAACAATTGATTCTGTAGACAATGCGTTTGTTACCGTAAAACAAGGAATAATAGTTGACGTGTCGCACATTGTCTGCAATACCTTATCAAGAGTAGGTGTTAATGGAATTGCTTTAACCGTTAATTTAGTAGTAACCAAACCACTTTCACAAAGAAGTGAATCGGGTGCCATTACCGTTTGTGAAACATAATAGGTATTTACAACCGAATCACCTCCATTTAGTGGGATAGTAAATTTTGAAGGTAAAAAAGTAGAACCGGTTTTAAAATTCGATGGACTACTATACCATTTAATATTTGAACCCGAAGCTTCAAATGGTTTTGGATTCTCGGATCCACAAATTGATTGATCGCTTGACACAGTAGGCAATGCAACAGCAAACGTAGTTATTTTTGTTTGTGCGGGGCTACTAATACAACCATTTATTTCTTGAACAACTGTTATGTAATCATCAGAGGCTGTAGGTTTATATTGCGATCCAAGAATGCTTATCCCATTTTCCGACCACATAATTTTTCCCGATATATTTTTAACATGCAAGGTAGGCAAAACAGTGTCAGTCTCACAACGATAAACAGTTGGATTATCGAAAATCGGAATTGTAGGTATTGGATAAACCGTATATTTTACCAATACAGTATCGCTTGAACATAAAGCCATCACACCTAATTGTATTGCTTTAAAATAAGTATCTCCAACAGGTAGATTTGAGGGTGTAAATGTTATTCCATTTCCAACAATATTTCCTGAATCATTGAACCATTCAATTACACCTAAATTATTTCCTGAAACGTTAATTGCATTATAAGAAGAACCAAAACATGAATAAGCTGAATCAAAAACAGGAAGCTTCGGTTTGGGAACAATAGTAAAGGTAACGGGAGTTTTGGTACTTTGACAACCATTTAAATATTGAGAAACATAATACCTGTAAGTGCCTGCAGGTAGAAGCCCCGTAATTATTAATGGATTACCGTGGTAAATACTTTTAAGCGAATCGGAGGTTGTTGTCGATGTACTATCATACCAAAACAGATTGGCTGCCGTATTGCCTATCGTTGCCGAAATTTCTCGTATTGCGATTGTTGATTCACAACTTTGATTATATATTTCTGCCTTTGGTGCCAATGGAATTGGTCTTCTAATAGATCCACAAATAGTTTGATTTGCGGTAGAACATAATCCGCATATTTGATTTTTCCATTCCGATACATATTGAATAATAGAATCTTGCATAAAACACGTTAAATACTCACCACCTTCAATTCCAAAACTAAATCCATGGAAAAGACCTAAGGAGCATCCGATTCCTTCATAAAAGCTTAGTCCATTATTGAGATAATACCGTTTTCTTATTCCGGTACCAAAAGCTATAGTACCTATAGAATCAATTTTGACGTTTCCATCTTTATAGTAATAATTTAGAGTATCACCTACTTTAATATTAAAATCGCAATATAAATGTTCGATTGAATCTCTATTTTCAATAATATACACTTTCAGTGAATCTTGTCTAAATGCAGCAACATAACTACTCATTGTATTTGTTGTAGTATCGTTTAACTGATTAGTTGTATGTTTAAACATAGTATCAACTTGATAAAGGAATAGCTTTTTATAGTTAAAACCTTTTATTATGGTGTCTCCATTATAAAAATATGTTTTTTTAACAAGTAGTGTAATATCTGTCAATATAAGTTGACTTCCGGAATAATAACCTGATGAAGATGAATAATTTCCTGAATTATACCATTGATTTGTGGAGTCTACAAATTGGCTTGGATTTTGTCCATAGCTGCTAAGGACAGTGAAAATAAAACCAATAATAGCAGGGATAATGCTTTTCCTTTTCATAGAGATTATTATTTTATATATTTAGTTGCCAAATATAATTGTAAAAGAAGAAGAGTACTTTTTGTATTTTTTTCTCTTTGGTATTCTAACTATTTATTTTCTTAAAATCATAGACTCTAAAAATCTACAAATAGTTGTATCAACGTTATTCTTTTATTTTTCAATATATTTCCCCTCATTATATAAATGTATCTTATCATATTCTTTACTTATAAAAGTATCTAAACAGCCTTTTGTAAAACCATATTCAATATGATGTACTTTTATATCAAACCATTCTTTATCATCATTAACAATAGTAAAAATATTTTGGTATCGCAGAGCTTCACATTCATTTGTAACTGAATCAAGTGAAAGAGATGCTGAATTGTCATATTCTTCATTTATTTCATCCAAGAAAGCAAGTTCGGATAACGTTAAAGAATAGATATCTTTTGTCTTTTCATAATGATGATTTCCTGTGCTTTGAAATGTAGTAATCAATGCCAGTTTGTTTTTCCCTATTTTTGCAATTTCATAAAATCCTTCGTCACCTAGTGGACTTTCATCTTCTGAAACTATTGAATTGAATATTGTGTAATTTTTATCATGTTTAATATAATAAAAATCTCTGTATCCCATTTCGTGTCCTTGAAAGGTAGAAACATTTGCTTCTGTTATTACAAAAATAAGATTTTGTCCTTGAATAGAAATTTCTTTTTTAAATACTATTCTATACGATACACTATCACGATATGAATACGTTTTTTCTTCATCTTTAAATGGTCTTGTATAAAAATCTTTATTATTATCAACCTTACCATAAATCAATGTAATAATTAATCTATCCGATGGCAGGTTCTGCGTGTATGATTTTTGAATACTTAAAATCAGTAAAAACAATAATAGTAATCTCATCTATTAAATTTTATTGAATATTCGATTGTTTTAAAATCCTCTCCTAAGTCCATACTCGATTGATCGTATTATATAATTTAAACTCAAAAGTATAAAAAAAAAGAGTAGAACCTATCCTCACTACAAAAGCTAGGGTAATGATTGAAGATTAAATGCTGTATACAAGAAAATTGAACAGCAAACTCATTTTAAAGGACAAAGTAGAAGCAGCGTTGATAATTACATTAAAGTCCCAAATTGTATATTTTTCAATTTTCACAGCTAGAATCAACTATTTAACAAATCTTGCCCCTGCTAATCCAATTGAAATACCAAGAATCGCAGAAAATATAAGTATCGGAATGATTGATTTTGGATCTTTTGCAAAGACTAAAATCATTATAGGTAAGGCTGCTAATTCTGCTATAATTAATCCTTTTAACCAAGGTTGCATATCCCAGTTTACATAGGGAATAATCAATCCAAGTACAATCCATTGGATAAAAGCAGAAATGCAGGCTGATTTATCAATCCGCTGTATAATCATTGGAACTACGTCAATAATCGCAGCGGAAAGTCCAATAATCAATGCAATAAAGATATTTTTCATAGTATATAGTATTTATCGCCGGAGCGTTTTTGCATGCCGCATAACGATTGGCGGTATGGTTAGTTGCCTATTTCGAAGCACTTTCTTATTCGGTTACAACTACTTTTGATACGGGCTGTACGGCTCGAATACGCACTGCAACGGCAATTAACTATACCGCTTGTTACAAACTGGACTTAGTTTATCATATTTAATTTCTATTTATTACAAATTTATCATTACCAAAGGGACTACAAATAATATAGATTCCCACAGGTAAAGTTATACTCTTATCACCAATTGCAGAAAGTCGTTGACCTAAAATAGTATAAATACTTGTTTCTTTATTTTCAAAATAAACCGTATTTCCAATTATATGATAGTATCTCTTTTCTAGATGTTCAATAACGAATCCTGTTTCCGTTTTTGCAGCTTGAGTTACCGTAATCGTTTGTGAAGCATCAGCTTTTAAAGCAACAATAGCATTTGATGATATTGTAACAGTTCCTGTACGTACTATTCCTGTTGTATTGGTTTGAGTTTTAATTATGATAGTATCATTGCCTGTTCCTGACTCAGGACTTACGATTAACCACGAAACATCTGATTGTGCAGTCCATAGACCATTTGAAGTTATAATAACAGAATCTGAACTTAGCGTATCAGTAAATGAAATCGTTGTTTTTTGTAACGTAATTATTGGATCTGCTCCTACTTGAGAAACACTAAATGTTTTAGTTGTTCCATCAGGTGAAGATATTGTAACCGTTGCGGTACGTGCTAATGTTGTAAGATTTGCACTTGGAGTAACTGAAATTAGTCCATCGCCATTTCCATTTGCAGGAGTTATTGTTAACCAATTGACATCTGTTCTTGCATCCCAAGTTGTGTTTGATGTAATAGAAACTGGTGTTGCTGTTGAAGAATTTGCTATAGAAACGGTTGTTGAAGGAACTGAAATTATTGGTTCGCCAGCTGCTTGAGAAACTGTAACTGTTTTTGTTGTTCCATCAGGAGAAGATATTGTAACTATTGCTGTACGAGCAGATGTTGTTGGATTCGAACTTGGAGTAACTGAAATTGTGCCATCGCCATTTCCATTTGAAGGAGTTATTGTAATCCAATTGACATCAGAAGTTGCATCCCAAGTTGTGTTTGATGTAATAGAAACTGGTGTTGCTGTTGAAGAATTTGCTATAGAAACGGTTGTTGAAGGAACTGAAATTATTGGTTCGCCAGCTGCTTGAGAAACTGTAAATGTTTTTGTTGTTCCATCAGACGAAGATATTGTAACTAATGCTGTACGAGCAGATGTTGTTGGATTCGAACGTGGAGTAACTGAAATTGTGCCATCGCCATTTCCATTTGAAGGAGTTATTGTAATCCAATTGACATCAGAAGTTGCATCCCAAGTTGTGTTTGATGTAATATCTACATTACTAGAACTAGATGAATGTGAAAAAGATAATGAAGGAGTTGAAATCAAAAGATTAGTTCCACCCATTTCAATAATGGAAACAAAAGCTTTCCATTGATTAGCACTTTGATATAAACTTTTAGAACCAGAAGGTACATAAAGAATACAATTTATTGTATCAATACCAGTAAAAACAGAGGTATACTTACTTAAATCAATAGGTAGAACATTATAACTGTAAATTGATTTTAAACTAGAACAATATGTAAATGCTGAATTTTCGATTGTATCAACTAAAGATGTTAATGTTAATGACGTTAGACTATAACATCCGGCAAAAGCTCCGTTTTTAATATCAGAAGATTGAATGTTAAGTGTATCAATATTAGAACAGCCACTAAAAGCACCATTGCCAATTGTTAAAACTGAAGAAGGTATTGATAGATATTTTAATTTACTACAACTAGAAAAAGCTCCATCACCAATACGTGAAACAGAATTCGTTATAGAAATAGAAGTTAAATTACTACAGAAATTAAATGCATTTATACCAATTGTTCTAATAGTTGAAGGTAAATCGACTTTTGATAAATTCGAACAACTTTCAAATGTTTGATTGCTGATAGAAGTAATTGATGATGGTATAGCTATTGTTGTTAAACCACTACAACCTTGAAATGCACCATTTCCAATATTTGTTATCGAATTGGGAAATGAAAAGCTAGTAATTCCTATACAATTATCAAATGCAAATTCACCGATATTAGTAACTGATGTAGGTATTGATATTGATAATAATTTTCTACATTCTATAAATGCAAAAGATTCAATATTAGTCACAGTAGATGGAATTGTATAATTGCCAGTACGATTGATTGGACAATGTATAAGTTCTGTTTGTTTCTTATTAAATAGAATTCCATCAAGACTAGAATAATATTGATTTAATGCATCAACAGTTACAATTCCACTATTTACATTAAAAGCAATATTACCAATATTTGTTACTGAAGAAGGGATGAAGATTGAATCTAGATTAGGACATACACCAAATGCATTACTTCCTATATTTATTACTGTTGAAGGTAATGAAATCGTTTTGAGTTTTTGACAAGAATAAAATGCAAAACTATCAACACTTACAGTATTAAGCGGTAATTTGATAGACATTATACTTATCGAGTCATACACATTAAAGAATGCATTTACAGGAATTGTATTTGCATTATAATAAACACTATCCGGATTATTGAAATTTGTTCCCTGAAATCCACCATATGCAAGAATAGTTGCATTTGTTAAATCTATATTCGAAAGATTTGGTATACTATCACGCATTATTCGAAAATCTCGAGCATCAATTGTACCACTTAATGTTAAATCTGTAATTATATTTTTCTCATAAAGAGATAACGTACGTTCTAATTCACCAGCAGAAATCTGGATTGATCTTTTAGTATTACTTGATTTATATTGAATAAGTTGAAAAGAACTAGATGATACACCATCAGCACTTATTTGAATTGTTGCAAATCGAATATCACCATTGTTTTGTGATGCATTAAAGGTAACCGTATACATATCATTTAAGAAATGACTTGTATCTATCGAAATCCAAGATTGATCTGAATGTATTGTCCATAGTGTATTTGAATAAACTTGAATTGAGTTTGTACTTCCTAAAGTATCTTCAACTGTTATTCCATTTATTGGAGTATAAGCATAAGGTTTTTCTTGAAAATAATTTACGCTATTATTTGATATTCCTGTCCCAGTAATTGTTACAGAAGCAACTCTATCAAAAGAAGTTGTATTTCGAGCAATCGTAACAAATATGGTATCATTCCCAAATCCTGATACTTTATTACATGATAGCCACGATTGTGCCGTAGAAATATTCCAAGTAGTGTTTGTCGTTACTAGTATAGTATCAACATATTCTTTTGCGTTGGGTGTTGTGAATGTGCTTTTTGAAACAGATAGAAATATATTCCCTGGAGCTTGAGTTACTGTTATGGTTTGAGCTTGAAGTCCTGAAACTGATATTAATATAGTTGCTGAACGTTGATTCCCTGAGTTAGAAGAAACAGTGAAATTTAAATTCCCGTTTCCTGTAAATGAAGTTGATGGATTTAAAGTTACCCATGATTGATCGACTGTTGCAATCCATGTACTATTCGAAGTAATAGGAATACTTGTATTACTACTATTTGATGAAATTGAATAACTATTGTTTATAATACTTACTATTGGATTAGCAGCGGCTTGAGTTATTGTAATTGTTTGTGCAGGAGCTCCAGATACATTTACCGTTACTGTGGCCGTTCGAGATATGGCAATTGTATTTGTACTTGCTGAACAAATAAAATCAACTGTATTTTTCGAAATAGTCAACCATGATTGATTGGACGATACCGACCAATTGGCGTTTGAAGTCACTTTTATTGTGTCTTTACTTGCGTTAAATGTTGTAAAGTTTATATTGTTTTTCGAAACAATTAATGTAGCATTACCTGCTACTTGTGTTACTGTAATTGTTTGTGATGTGATACCTGCTACAGCTATAGTAATAATTGCTGAACGGGAAACAATAGTTTGGTTTTCACTTGCTGTACAAATTAAGGTTCCTATTCCAGTTAATGAGTTTACATTAAGAGTTAACCATGTTTGATTTGTCGTTGCAGTCCATAAAGAATTAGAATTTACAACAACAGAGTCTACACTTAATAGTGGATTTAAATATGATATTTTGTTTTTAGATAATGATAACGTTGGATTTGCTGCTGATTGAGTAACAGTAATTGTTTGAGATGGCACACCTTCTGCTATTACAGTAACCTTTGCTATTCTTGAAATGGGATTTAGATTTGCATCTGCAGTAACGGTAAGTGTTGCATTTCCATTTGTTGGAACACTAGGATTAACAGAAAGCCAAGATTGATCAGATGAAGCAGTCCATTTCAAGTTTGATGTTATTGATGTTGAAGCTGTACTACTTATTTTATTTGCCACAGTTAGATTTATCGGTGATGCCAATAACGAAAATTCAACAATATTTTTAAAATCCATCCAAACCGATGCTGATTGATATGCACTTTTTGAACCTGGTGGTACAAACAATGTACATAAGGTTTTGTCAACATTTAAAAAAATTGAAACCAGATTTTTTAAATCTATTGGAAGTGGATTTAAAGAGTAAATTGAAGTTAAACTTGTACAATTATAAAATGCATTATAATCGATAGTTTGAACTGAAGAAGGAATCGTCAAAGTAGTAAGTTTATTGCAATTTGCAAAGGAATAACTTTTTATTGCTTGTATTGAAGAAGGAATCGTTATCGATTTTAATCCAGAACAATTATAAAACAATTGACTTTCTATTGTAGTTATAGAAGATGGGATATCCATTGATGTTAATCCTATTGAACTATCAAAAGCATCGTATCCAATTGATAATACAGAAGTTGGTATTTCTAAGGTTTTTAGACCACTACAAGAATAAAATGCAGCGTCGTTAATAGTCATTACTGACGATGGAATGGTTATTGATGTTAAATTACTACAACCTCTAAAAGCATTACTTCCAACAGAAACAACTGTCGAAGGAATAGTATAGTTATTTATTTTTGAAGCTGGTACATATAAAATTGCTAATTGATTACTATCAAATAATACCCCATCAACACTTGAAAAATTTGGATTATTTTGATCAACAATAACTGAACAATTACTTTGATAAAAGACGAGTGGTTCTAATGTATTAACTAAGCTAGGAATAGTTATTGAAGAAAATGAAATGCAATTTTGAAAACAATTTCTTCTCAAATATAATACTGAAGGAGGAATTATTATTGAATTTAAACTTGTACAATTTGCAAATGCAAATGCCGAAATTTCAATTAATGATGATGGTAATGTAATTTTTGTTAGTTGAGTATTATTTTTACTTGTTCCATAATACTGAAAAGCATAAGCAGGTATTGAATTTGCACCATATGTTTTACTGGTTATTCCAAAGGTTCCTAATGTTCCTATATATTCAATGATCGATGCTTCGTTTAAATCAATTTCTTTTAATACAGGCATACTATCTCTCATTGTTTTAAAGTCTCTAGCATCTATTGTTCCTGTTAATTTAAGATTTGTAATAGTCATTTTATCAGTACTTGACAAAACAGTTGTTAATGTTCCGGCAACATTCGAGATTGTTTTTTGGATTATTGAATTTCCAGCTTGAGAAATTAAAATTGTAGTATTTTCAATGCCATTAGCCGATAACGTTATCGTTGCATTACGTGCTATTCCATTATTTGCTTCAGCTGAATATGAAAGTAAAACATTTCCAGTTGTAGTTGTATTTGGAGTTACAGATAACCATGGTTGGTCTGATGAAGCAATCCATGTTGTATTCGAAAATACATCTATTGATGCAGTTGTCAATGTATATGGAATTGGAATAGATGTTGACGAAACTGCAATTTGAGTATCATCATCTGTTTGTGTAACTATTATAGTTTGTTTGTTTGAATTAGCACTAGAAACGGTAATAATTGCTGATCTTTTTAAACCGGTATTTGCAGTTGCAGATAACGTTACTATTCCATTTCCTGTACCTGAATTTGAGTTTAAAGTCAACCATGTTTGATCAGAATTTGCAGTCCAATTACTATTTGACATAATTGATACATTTGCTGAACTACCATTTTGATTTTTCAACATTACTCTATTCGATGATAATGAAAATCCATCCCATTCTATAATAGTATAGAAATTTTTCCATTGAACAGCATTTTGATATAAACTTTTTGAACCGATTGGTACATATAATATACAGTCTGTATTATGAATATTTCTAAAGACATCAGTCGAACTGCTTAAGTCTAATGGTGTCGTTGCGTATGAATATATTGATTTTATTGATTGACAATCCCATAGTACAACATTACCTATTGAAGAAATTAAAGCAGGAAAA
>Ga0265338_10003356_pt1 | contig 22609 bp, 11 predicted proteins | sample 42126metaG_FD_193579 | JGI IMG/M metagenome (GOLD analysis project Ga0265338, IMG submission 193579) | Rhizosphere microbial communities from Carex aquatilis grown in University of Washington, Seatle, WA, United States - 4-21-26 metaG | ecosystem: Host-associated > Plants > Roots > Rhizosphere... | reverse complement strand
TCGGATCAATCCGGGCGGCACGGCGAGCTGGAACGTAGCTGGCTAGCAGAGTGATAAGGGTCAGCAAAAGTGGAATCATGACAAATGTGAGCGGATCAGATGCGGTCACTCCGAATAGGAGACTTTGCATGAGACGAGAACCCGCTAAGGCTGCTCCCACGCCAATGGCCACTCCGCAGAGCGCCAGAACCAACCCTTTCATGACAATCAATCGAACAATGACTTGCTGTGTCGCACCCAACGCGATCCGGATTCCGATCTCGCGGGTGCCCTGATTCACCAGGTAGACCATCACGCCGTAAGTGCCGATTACCGCCAAGATGAGAGCCACAACCGCGAAAAGCGCTAGCAGCCACATCGCGAACCGGCGCTGCGCCAGCGATTCGTCGAGCCGCTGGTTCATGGTGCGCACGTTGTACAGTGGCAGATCGCTATCCAACGCGTGAATCTGCTGCTTGACGGCCGAGGTCAAGGCAGCGGGATCGGCCTCGCTCCGCAGTACAACACTCATTGCACGAGCGCGATATTGCGATTGAGGAAGATAAAGAGCGATGCGCGAGTCGGAATCGAGTGTGTACTGCTTCACGCGTCCGACCACGCCGACGACCGTCTCCCAAGGGTACTTGTCGGTGACACCGCCGAAGTGGATCCGACGACCAATGGGATTCTGATTCGGCCAGAGCTGCTTCGCCATGTACTCATCAATTACGACAACTTTAGGGCTGTCGAAGGTGTCCTGTTCATTGAAAATTCTGCCGGATCGCAAGGGAATTTCCATGGCTTCGAAGTAGTGGCCGCTGACGATGCGCTGATCCGCATTGATGAAATTCTCGCCTGGGGGAGGAACCCGCCCTTCGACCGTAATTGGCCCCCAATCGAACATTTGATTCAGGGGAAGCGAAGTGACTGCCCCGGAAGCGTTCACACCGGGTAACCCCTCGAATCGATTCCAAAGTTGGCGATAAGTGTTAACCACAACCTGCGGATCAGCGTACCTGGGTCCACTCATGGTGAGTTCGAGGGTGAGCAGGTTGTTCGGGTTGAATCCGGGAGAAACGCTTTGCAGAAACACGAAACTGCGAATGAGCAAGCTCGCACCAATAAGAAGCGTTACGCACAACGCCAGTTCGGAAATCACCAAAATTCTGCGCAAGTTGTGGCCGCGCCCCCAAACAGCGTTGGCGCCGGCTGCACCCCGGTTTGTGTCTTTCAGAGTGGCGTTCAAATCTATCCGCGACACACGCAGCGCGGGCACCATACCGAATGCGACTCCGGAGAGAAGCGATAGAACAAACGTAAGCAGGAGGGCCGCTCTATCGATAGCGATGTCGTTAATTCGAGGAATGCTTTTTGGTCCGAAAACATGAATCCAATGCAGACTCCAAAAGGCGAGCAGAACTCCTACGAATCCTCCTGACAAGGAAAGCAACATGCTTTCGGTCAGCAATTGACGCGCAATCCGGGATCGACTTGCACCCATGGCGGTGCGAATGGCGATTTCCTTCTGCCTGGCTACCGCTCGAGCCAACAAAAGATTGGCAACATTCACGCAAGCGATTACCAGCACGCAACCGACCGCTCCCAGCAACACAAAGAGCGTTGGGCGGACGTCACCTACCACTTGTTCAAGCAGAGGAACGATGCCGAACGTCAACCCTCCATTGGGAGGATAAGTCTGCGGATAGTCGTGGCGCAATCGAGCGGTGATGGTATCCATATCAGCCTGGGCCTGTGCGATGGAGACTCCAGGCTTGAGCTTGCCGATGATGTTGTAGTCTTCGTGGTCGCGGTTTTGCGCAGCGTTGGGCGGCATCGGCAAAGGAAGCAGGATATCGGCCTGTTCAGCCCCATCGAGCGTAGGCAAGACTTCTCTCGGCAATGAAAAGGAGCGGGGCATGATCCCGACAACTTCGTACGGATTGCCGTTCAGCGTCACCGACCTGCCGATCACCTGCGGGTTGGCGCCAAAAAAACGGAGCCACATGCCATAACTAATCACTGCGGTCGAGGGCCTGCCCGGAGAATCCTCGTCTGGCTCAAAGGTCCGGCCGATCGCCGCTGCCTGGCCTAGCATAGGCAGGAGATTTGAGGAGACCCGAATTGTGCCCACGCGCGCTGGCTCTCCCTGGCCGGTCAGATTGTCGTTTCCTCCAATGGCGATTGCAACCTGCTCAAAGTCACGATGTCCATTTTTAATGTCAAAATATTGCGCGGTGGAAAACCAATCCTGGGTGATATTCAGACCAGGCGACCGATTCCATAGAATCACTAGCCGGTCCGGATCTCGATACGGTAGAGGGCGAAACAACAGAGCGTCAATAATGCTGAAAATTGCTGTGTTCGCGCCAATGCCAATGGCGAGGGACAAAATCGCGGCCAAGGTAAAGCCCGGGCTTCTGGCCAGCGTTCGGACCGCGTGTGCTAAATCTCTTGCCAATATATCCATTCGCGTTGGCTCCGTAGCTTGCGTTGAAGACTGCCCCGCATTCATCGCTCTCTTTGTATTATTTGCCGTGGTGGCCGATCTTCGTATTTCAGGGGACGACTGTGCTTCCAGAGCTTTGCATTTGCCGCAGCAACGAGGCGGCAGTGAGTGGTGCGGCATGATTTTTCATCCCGAACTTAGCTTCACTTATGGCAGTCCTGTTCAGTGTGCAGGCCTTGATCGAGAGCCAGGAAAAGCCATCACTGCAGAACTGACCCATTTTCCGAAATGCGCAGGTACGTCTTCTCTGAGTATTTCTCGTACTTTCCATCATTCTTGAGCTCGATCAGCTCTCCGAGATGACTATCATCCAGCTTGGTGAGCGTGTACCTATAATCCCTGAAGCGCGTGGAGCCGTAAACCGTTCCTTCAAATACCCACTTACCTTCGGGGCTATCTGCAGCATGCGTTCGATCTATGCTGCCGTCGGTGTTATAGGCATGCAAAAAGAGCTTACCTGTATCGGGATCAACTCCGAAGACGACAAAATCACGATAGATGACTTTGCCCTCTGGAGACCGAAATAACTCCTCAGAGGCCACGAAGCGTCCATCCAGGATCGGCGCGAAGCTGTAGTCTTCGATATACTTTGCCGGCTTGTCAGATTGTTGTACGGGACGCCAAGTCCCGAGCACGAAGCTGAAATCCCGCATCACCTTAAGCGCTTTTGCGTCTTGTTCCTGCTTCGAGACAGAATTCTGGCCGAAAGCGACGCAACCCAGCATGAGAATCAGTCCGATTATGCGCAAGTTATTTCTCCTTTCTTTCTATTCATCGCCTACCGCTGCGCCGCTTCACTAAATGTGATCTTCACCAGGTATTGCGCCATATCGTCAAACTGTTCCTGGAGATCCTTATCGTCCCCGGCGAACCTTGCGCGGAACGGCGTCAAATCGACGGAGCCCTTTATCTCGTCCACCGTGTGGTTTCCCGGAAACCCGAGTTGCCGAATCCGCGCCCTTACTTGATCCACCGCACTTTGCATCAGATCGGCCACTAAGTAGAGATAGGTTTTGTCATGCAGAATTGGCCCGTGTCCTGGCACGATTGTGGTTGCGTCAAGATCGCCCATCTTACGCAGTGTCTGCACCCACTCGGAGGGATAGCCGTCGCTGGTATATGGAATGGGTTGAACAAGCAGGTCGCCCGCCACGACTATTTTTTCTTTGGGTAGGTACACCAGGGCGTCTCCGGGAGTATTGCCCCGGCCGAGGTGCAACACCTGTACTTCCCGGTTTCCAAGATCCACCACAATCTTATCTGTAAAGGTAAGAGTGGGAGTCTGATACACCAAAGTCTTGGACTCAGCTTCTGCCTGCTCCAATCCGGGCAGAAGTTCCTGGACTTGTTTCTTTTCATCCTCCGTCAGCAGCCGACCACTCTGGGATTTGCCCTGCTTAAGGGCAGCAATCAGAGCAGCAAGTTTCCCAGGCTGCCTCTCGACATTCCCCGGTTGAATTAGATCCATATCTCTCTTGGTCTCTTCTTGGGCGATGATGGCCAGGGAAGGGAAAGCATCCAAATATGTCTTGTTTCCGTTGTTATGGTCGTTGTGAAAATGAGTATTGAGTAAGTAACCAACGGGTTTGTTCGTCCATTGGTGAATCTGCTCGATATCTTCCAGCGCCGCGGATTGCCGGTAGCAGGAGTCAACGACAAATACCTCGCGGTCTCCAATAATCACGGTCGTATTTCCGCTGATGTTGCCATCAATCAAATTCTGGTGCTGAATGGCATACACGCCGTCGGCTAGTTGCGTGACCTTTCTCTCGCTGGATTGGCCGGATGACTGACATGCGGCAATCAACAAGGTTAGTAGCGCCGTAAAGTAAATACGGCATGGAATCGGAAAAAGCATGTAACTCATGCGGTTTTCTCCATTCGCAATTTCAAAGCCTCTTGTCCGTTTATTCCACCTCGAACAACCAGCGAATCGGCGCTGAACAGTATTGATAAAAGTGGCCGTCGCCGAATTCATCGTCATCTCATCAACCTCCACCCGAGGAACCTGATGGTCCGCGGTCCACGCAACCAAGTTCCTCTTCTGTTTCGCTACGCATTCGCTCTATTTGATCGTCAAATTTGAAAAATATGCTTCAGTGTCCGAGCCCGTCCAAAGCGCGACCGCACCATGCGAGTTACCCAGCTTCAGGTCGTTCACAATCAAACAGGGCTGATCGGAGCCATTGACGTAAAGTTCAGCTTTGATCCCGGAAACTACGATCTTGATCCGCGTCCATTCGCCCGCGTCTAGATCGACGTAAGATTCGTACACCCCAGGGTTTTCTTGCCGCAGCCGATTCCAGGGAAAGTCCGGTTGAGACACATACTGAGCCGAGTGGTTGCGCCGCAATTGGTCATTGGCGCGCCCGTTGGTCATTCGCAAGTAGAACGCTTCAAACCTCGAACCGTGATCCTGAACATGGAAGGCGATGCCGATGAATCCTCGCGTGCCGGGCTCGGCTCCTTGTCGCGGAAAGCCCGCTACCTGCGCCTCGATGGTGCCGTCGCTGAAGTCCGACGATTTGACGATCGCTAGAACCTGTTCCCCGGATTGCGTACCTTGGCCCTCAACGTTGACAACGCGCACGGCACGGCGTCCGCGATAGCTGGCAACTTCGCTCAGGATCTTCACGGGCTCCGCGTCTGGCTCGTTTATGCCCCGCAGTTCCAAACCATCCATAGAATTCAAGGGAAACGTCGAGCCCTTTATCTTGAGCTTGTCGTCATCTCCCAAGTGCTGGGCGCGAGATTCTTGCGGACCACATGCAATCAGAAAACATACCACTGCAGCGGTGACAGCCAGCCGCTGTTTTATTCCGTTCATGTTAGTCCTCGTAACAAGGTCATCGCTGACTCCGGGAGGCACTAGCTCTTGCGCTTAGAGAACAACCACTCTGGCACAGCTGGTTCAGTAAAGCCCAAACCGGCGACGCTATTGTGATCTGCGCCGGGGTACTCGGTGTAGAGCGGATGGCCGCCGGCCTTCCGCCTGGCTGCGATACGATCACGCGCCGAGGACACAGGGACGATTTCGTCGGACTCTCCGTGGAAGACCCACAGGGGTGTGGCAACCGAGCCTGTTCCGTCATCAGGAGATGCTCCGCCACACGTGATCACCGCGGCGGCGAAGAAGTTCGGGCGATTCGCGAGCACATTCCAAACGCCCGCGCCTCCCATAGAATTTCCGGCAACATAGATGCGTCGCTCGTCAATAGGGAACTCGCGGCACAGACCATCGACGATCTCCACCGCCAAGCGGGAACCATCTCCGAAGCCTGGGAGCTCTTTCGCCGGCTGTTGCGAAAAGTCGTATCGAATCCAGCCTCGATCGGTCTGCGGCGCTACTACGTAGCAGGGGAATCGCCGTTGGTTCTCAGGAAGCAACCAGACGCGCGTGCCGAACCTGTTACCCAAAGTCAACTGCTTGAGATTGTCGTCGCCTAAGCCGCCGGAGCCGTGGAGATACATTACCAACGGAGTCTTTCCATGGGCTCTTACCGGTCGGAATAACCTGTACGGCATAACCCAATCGCTTTTGTGGACCCGTGCCTCGTAATTATCTTGCAGCCCTTCAGATCGCATTAGAAAGTCTTCGACTAAAGACAACCTTTCGAGCGACAAAGGAGCACCGGGCGCCAACGGAGGTGTGGAGTCGCGAATTGTCGTTGCGGCTTTCGGTGGAACCGAAAGAGCGAGAGGTAACTGTGCCGCCGCAAGATATAGGCAGGTGGAGTTACTAAAGAGCCGTAATGCTTCTCGTCGATTGATGATCAACAGTTATCGACTCCTCGCATGTATTCCGCAATAACATTGAGCATGCTTCCTCGGCAATTACCATTGTGGCGTTAGGTATATGAATCGTCGTCCACACCAAAGTAGCGCATTCCGCAGGCACAAGAACACCAAACAACAGGGAGGGAAATGGTGTTCCCATGACATCCAGGAAGGCTACTTTGTTCGATGGTTCTCACTTACTCCAAATGAAAGCTGAGTATAGCGCCTGTAGCTTGAAGAGTTGCGACTTTGGGATGAAGTGAGGGCTTGGCGTGACGAAACTCTTTCAACCATCCTTCTAAGCACAAACAGACTTGTGGATGAGGGTTGGCCTTCAGTCGGCGGATAGGCACATATTTGAGTCTGGTAACCAGGGGAATGCCTCCACCTAAGGCAAACTTTGCTTGCGGTGGAGGCATTTCTCCGCGTGATAGAGAACGGGGAACAGCTTTAGAAATCCAGCCTCAAAGAGAACTGGCCGAATCGACGCTCATCGTGGTTGCCGCCTAACGAAGTGGTGTTGAGTCCTCCCTTTTGAGCGATTACAGCAAGTGGAGGACCGATGGTCCCCGGGGTATTTGCGACGCCCAGGACTGATTCATTGACGTACAAATTATGGTGGTTGAACATGTCGAATGCTTCCGCGCGAAACTCGAGGTCGGTGCCTTCAGTAAATTTGAACTTCTTTGCGAGGGAAGCGTCCGCATTCCAAGCGCCCGGACCACGGAATCCATTTCTCCTGCTCATGTTTGCAGGAAATGGCCCGAAATCAGAGATTCCGAGAGCAGAGCTAAATGGGGCAATGTCGTTGGCGCCGGGAATCGTCAAGATTTGATATTGGTTTGGTCCGACATTCACCGGAGAACCCGCCTTGGTATGTGTGACCGGAGCAGCAGGGACAATTCGCGGCACACCCGTATACCCGTTCTCGTTGTAAGTGAAATCGTAGACCGAGAACGGTGTTCCACTTCGCGCGGTAAAGATGCCCGAAGCAGTCCAACCTCCCGCAGTTTCCTCCAGGAATCCGTGCCCATGTTTGAACCACGGTGTCTGCCATATGGGAGAGAGCACAAGCCGGTTGGTGACATCGAAATCGGAACTGCCCCAGTCGAGCATCGGATTGGTTGGATCAAGGTAACCGAGATTTCCTATGTACCCAGAGCCTCCCTGTGAACTATCGGCGAATGTCGAACTCAAGTCGTCAAGAGCGTGAGACCACGTGTAGTTTGCGATGACGTCCAGGCCGCTATGATGCAAATCCTGGGCCTGAAACTTGATGTTCATCGACTGAAACGCGCTCTGCCCTCCGCTTCCGCGAACATTGATCGCGGAGTATTGGTTGTTAGGGCGAGTGAGGCAAACGGTTGTCGTGCCCGGGCAATCGACCGGTGCGCCAAGATATGCCTGAGCACCCCCCTCAGGGTTTCCGGCAGTGATGTCGTACAAGTGAACGCCGTGTGCGCCGCTATATGAAAGTTCCGCATAGGAATTCCCGGCCAATTGACGCTGCAGAGAGAGGCTCCAAAATTGAGTCTGGGCGACATTGATGTTCTGGTTGACGTTTCGAAGTTCTGTTGGAGGCAACGGCACCGGAGGGCCAGATGCGCCCAGGGGACCGAAGTCGCTGTTCGTCACCTGCGTGTTGAGAATATCAAGCACTCCAAAGGTCGGGACATTCTCAATCGTATTAAACGTCACGTTTCCAAAGTTCCGCTCATAGCTGATTCCAAAGCCGCCGCGCACACTCGATTTGCCGTCGCCAAACACATCGTAGGCAAATCCCACGCGAGGCGACACAGTGCCCCATCTCGGCGTCCACAGCTTTCCTATGGGGCTCTTCGGGGCTATGTCAACTTGACCTGTTGCTATTTGTTCGAAGAAATTGGAGCCCGCCCCGTAATAGAAATTTGAATCAAGACTTTGATGGTTATTATGTTGCACGCCATAATGCTCATAGCGCACACCATAGTTCAGCATCAACTGCGGCGTGACCTTAAAGCTGTCCTGCGCATAAGCTGCCCAGTCCTTATAACGATAGCTCCGCGCGAATGCTGGTTCGGTTGCAGGAGGTGTCACCTCGCAAGCCGGTATCGCATTCAGGCTTCCGTCGGGGTTCTCAGTGCACGGAAGTTTGCCTTGTGGATCAACTGCTGCCTGATAATACTGAAGATTACCTGACAGCATGCCCTCTAGCCCTGGTTGCATTCCGGTTTGCAAGTACTCGACAGCCTGTGCGTAGACCCCATAAGCAATATTCATCTGAATATATGTGGCCTGACCGCCAAACCGCATCGAATGCCTGCCTTTTGTCCAGGAGATATCCTGTTCCAACTGAACAGTATTTTGCGGCCCGCCGTAAGGTAGGCCGCCTGAATAACTAGGCGCCATGTAGTTGGCAAGCCCAGGGAATGTTATTTGAAGACCATTTGCGCTTGCGCTTCCAAACATGAGTTCGGGAACGCTTTGTTCGGCGTTATCGTACGATTGCGGAGACGCAAACCTGCTGAAGCTCAGCTTGCTACTGCTAAACAGAGCCGGGCTGAAACTATGGCTGATCGAGTACAAGTAGATGTTGTTGGAAGTTGATTCGCCTATGTCGTACTGCGGATACGGGCTGTAATACAATGCCCCTGAGAACTCGTCCAGTCTTTCCTGGCCGAATCGAAAGAACATTTGTGTGTTCGTGCTCAGGTTGTAATCGGCTCGCCCAATTAGACGATATGTGTTTTGCGGTAAGTCTCCGCCTGCATCGGCATTTGTAAAGAAATTGACCTGGCCAAAGATCGGAGTCGATGCCGGAACTGAGGGAAGACTCACGCCCAGGTCGGACTGCGTAAGTGTGTTAGTGGTCGAGTAAGGAGTAGTTCCAAACGACGTGAAGTACGATTGCACATTCGGTGCAGTATAAGCGAGGAATTGTTGCGTCGGGATCAGACCCGACTCGGACGCCTGACTCCGAACGCGCGTCCATTCGGAGCTGCCAAAGAAGAACAGCTTATCTTTCCTGATTGGACCGCCTATATCGAATCCGAATTGATTGCGAGTGTAGACTCCTTTAGGAGTGCCTGTAATGTCGTTTTCGAACGTATTCGCCGTGTAAGCTGAGAGACGGTTAAATTCCCAACCTGAGCCATGAATGCGGTTGGTCCCCTCTTTTGTTGTCAGGTTTACGATTCCACCCGAGGCGCGCCCGTATTCTGCGGCAAAATTATTGGTGACGATGCTGTACTCCTGTACCGAGTCGATGGGGACTTGCTCGCCAACAGAGAAATCAAAGACGCTGATGTTTTCTACTCCATCAAGCAGAATCTCGACGCCCGTTTGCCGCTGCCCGTTGATCGCATAGCCTACTCCGCGGCTCGTCAGGTTTTGGCTGCTGCTTGAATTGCTCGTGGTGTTGTCCCCATTGCTGACGTTTCCTGAGAGAGCGACAAAATCGTAGGGATTCCGAGTTAGGCTAGGCAACTGCGAGAGTTCGCGAGTGTCAACAACTTGTGACAACTCCTGAGTCTGGGTGTTCACTGTTGCCCCACCCGACGCAATAACCTCCACTTCAGCGGTGCTCGTATTGATGAACAATTTGGCATCGAGCGTGACGTGACTTCCCACCGTCACCTCAATGCTTCCAGTAAACGGCTTGAACCCCTCGGCAGATACAGTGAACCCATACGTTCCCGGATCCAATCCCACTGCGATAAAGGAGCCCGTCGGTGAAGATTGAACCGAGCGCAGAGTGTTGTTGGCCAAGTTTGTGAGAGTTACGACCGCGCCGGGGAGCACTGCGCCCGACTGGTCAGTCACCCTCCCTTCGATTTGTCCCTTATCAACCTGCGCAGAAACCAATGAGCTCAGAAGCAGCATAGACAACAGTGCCAGCACTGCATTTCCTCCCAACGCTTTGAAACGCGTCTTCGTTGAGAACATCTTTGCTATTGTGTTAACAACCACCTCGGTTGCCGCATCCAGCATTACCATTGATCTCCTCCAGGATTTCGTTTAACCAAACTGTCCACGATAGCTCTACGGTTAAGGAGAAAGAGATACAAAGCGATCGGGAAAAGAAATCTCTACCCGGACGTTGCAACCACTGAGCCACATTGGCTGACTACAGCGTAAAGGTGACCGGTTCCACTTATGAGGGACCAATGGTCAGTCTGTCGGGTGCAAATGCTGCATCAGCCGAAACCTAACTGTGGCGAGCGAAGGCTTCATCCAGTAAATGAAATTGGAAGAGGGAGTTAGTTACGTCATTTCATATTAGCTAAGGTGTAATTGAGCGAGGATCAGGAAGCACGCAAGGCGTTGGGCAGAGGTTATCGAAGAAGCTAAGAATATATCGCAAGTGTGTAGGTCGTCTCGGCTTCCAAAGTTACAATTGACTCCTTCCGACTAGTGAATGTGGCTATTCTCTCGGAGTCCGAGCGTTCAATCATCCCTGAAAATCGGTAGTTGGTCACATTTCCGTCCAGAATGGCTTCAATGCGCGATGCTAATTGAAGGAGCGCTCTGAATGGGGAGACGTGAATCCGACTGATAATGTTCGGCACGCATGATGCCGCTATCTTTCAATCAACACAAACAGGAATGCGCTCTCTTTGAGCGGCGGGAGGAAAACGTGAAAATTCGTCGGAGAATTGGGTGGGTGTGCTCAATCCTCTTCGCAGTTGTAGTGGTTTGCGGAAGTAAGGTATCTGGGCAGAACGTCCCCATCGTCTATTACAAGTTACCAAATGGCCTGAAGGTCGTCCTATCGCAGGACAACTCGGCTCCGATCGTTGCAGTTGGAGTTTACTATCAGATTGGCTTTCGAATTGAGCCACGAAATCGCACCGGTTTCGCCCATTTGTTTGAACACATGATGTTTCAGGGATCGCAAAACCTTGGCAAAATGGAATTCATTCAGCTGATCCAAAAGAATGGTGGAATCCTAAATGGCTCTACGCGGTTTGATTTCACCAACTACTACGAGGCCCTTCCATCAAACACGCTGCAGGCAGTCCTCTGGGCTGAGGCGGATCGAATGCGGGGTTTGCAGATTACCGATGCTAATCTCTCCAATCAGAAGAGCGTCGTCACCAATGAAGTGAAGGCGAACGTAATAAACAGCCCGTATGGGGGGTTCCCCTGGTTGGACATGCCGCAATATGCAAACACAAACTGGTACAATTCTCACAATTTCTACGGTGATTTAGGCGATATAGATGCCGCTACGCTGGACGATGTTCAACACTTCTTCAAGACATACTACGCTCCGAACAATGCTGCCTTGGCAGTAGTAGGTGACTTTAACATCGACCAGGCGAAGGCCTGGGTGCTGCAGTATTTCGGCAATATTCCAGCTGGCACTGTTCCACCAGCTCCTGATTTGACCGAGCCCAGGCAAACAGCTGAGAGGCACTCAGTCAAGATCGATAAGCTGGCGCGAAAACCGGCTCTTGCCTTTGGCTATCACATGCCAGAGAGGCAGACGCGCGACTGGTATGCAATGGGTCTGCTTGATCAGATTCTGCTGCAAGGGGACGACAGCATGCTTGTTCAGGAACTTGTGAAGAAGAGAGGCTTCGCGGACTCAGTTACGGGCGGCATTAACGAGCTTGGCAATCTTTATGACTACCGCGGACCGATGCTGTTTACCGCCAGCCTCATTCACGACGAAGATGTTTCTACTGAACAAATCATGAGCGCAGTCAACTCCGTTATGCAGGCCGTGATCGATAAGCCATTGGATCAGGCCACATTGCGGCGAGCTCGAACAAAGCTTGTATCCTCGCTCTACGATGACGAGGCTAATGCAGGGCTCGGCAAGGTTGACCTGCTTGCGAGCTTTGCACTTTTCGACGATGACCCGGGAGAGATCAACACATTGGTTGACAAATTTGACGAACTAACTCCGGCCGACCTCCAGGCGGCAGCCGGCAGATATCTAAGAGTGGAGAACCGCACTGTGCTTGAAGTCGCTACTGCATCCGGAAAAGACGCGAATGGTAACTTTCCCTCAGGGAGCCAACAATGAACCAACGCCGGTTTATTCTGCTTATTTCTAGTGTCTGTTTAGGTGGGATTGCGGTTGCTCAATCTCCAACCAGGCAATCACCTCCGGAGCCTGCGCCAGTCAGGCCTTTCCATCTGGCTGCGAGGACGCATTACGTCTTACCGAATGGTATGCAGGTCAACCTGCTGCAGTTTGGATCGGTACCAAAAGTCACGATTGAGATCGATGTGTCTGCGGGGCGCGTGAACGAAGATCCAAAGCAAATTGACGTCTCTGCAATCACAGCCGAGCTCATGGGGCAAGGAACGTTGACGCAAACCGGGGACGAGCTGGCACTTGCCGCCGGGGATATGGGCGCCAGCCTTTCGATTGCGTCAGGCACATATAAATCGAAGTTTTCTTTGGATGTTTTGAGCGAAAGCGCGACAGGCGCAATCAGACTACTTGCTGACGTGCTTCGGAACCCGAGTTTTCCAGCAAAGGAATTCGAGCGATTGCGCACTGACCACCTTCGCACTCGCGAAACCTCCATGGCGGACCCGGATTTTCTTGCGGGAAAGAAGTTTGCGGAGATTATGTACGGCGACCAAGCAAGTGGCCGGGTTCTTCCAACACCTGAGATGCTTAAAAGTTACAGTTTGGAAGACGTTCGTCAATATTACAAGCGAAACTATGGCGCACAACGAACCACAATTTATATCGTGGGTAACTTTGACGAGAAAAATGTTCGCCGAGCCGTCGATGACGAGTTCGGGAACTGGTTAACGGGTCCAGCCCCTGACATGCCAGTGCAGACAGTCGCCACTGGACAACACTTTGCATTTGTCGATCAAACGGGTGCAACCCAGAGCGATGTCATTTATGGGATTGCTGTACCTGACATTGGATCTCCTGATGCTACCTACCTTGATGTAATGAACTCACTGCTCGGAGGATCATTCGGGTCGAGAATTACCTCAAATATTCGAGAGCAGCATGGCTACAGCTATTCCCCTCGAAGCACGCTCTCGCAAGGATACGGCTCAAACATCTGGTCTGAATCCGCGGCAATCACTACTTCGGCCACGGGCCCCGCACTTCAAGAGATATCGAAGGAGATTCGCAGGCTCCAGGACACTCCACCTACTGTAACGGAAGTCAGGGACATTGAGCAGTACAAGAATGGTGTGTTCATTCTGGGCAATTCTTCGCGAGATGGTGTTCTGAGCAATCTGAGTTTTGTGGACTTCCACCACCTGGGCGACGACTACCTGACAGGTTATGTTGGCCGGGTGCAGGCGGTGACTCCTCAGCAAATCCAGGATGTCGCTCGAAAATACCTGCTTGCAGGAGCGATGACGCTGGTAGTGGTAGGGGATCGCGCGATCGCACTGCCGCAACTAAGCAGCTTCGTCTCAAGCACTCATTGAACAAGTCCTGCAGTTCGATGCGTCAAAGTAAACGCCATTTTCTCGTGGGTGAATGGCTTTGGTTCCTTCGGCAGTCCGTAACTACCGTTTCTTCACTTACGCACGGCTCGTGTTGAACGCTCACGATTCGTCCGGAATGGAGATAGGAAGAATAGAATCACTCTGACTGTTGCGCCCAAGTTCACTTATCATCATGTTCGGCGCCGAAGAACTCGCATAGGCAGCAGAGGATCAATCATATGGAAGAAAGTCAAGGACCTTCGATGACAGTTCAACCGAAAGCACGCCACCGGACGCAGCTCGTTCTAATGCACCCTGTGGTGTTTCTCGGAGCGTGGGTCTTACTGGGAACAGTATTAGCACTGCAGGACTGGATCAACCTTCACCGTTGGGGTTATCACATCAGCTTTGTAATTGAGCTTGAGGCCTGGGACATGGAGTTCTTGATCTTTGGCATCTTGAGCTTTCTAATGTGGAGATTCGCCGGAACATTTATTCAAAACGGCAGACTCGGCCGGGTCTTAGCGGCGGCGTTCCCTTTGAGCGTTGCAGTAAGCGTGTTGAAGGAAATGACTTTTGTGCTTTTCTTCCCGAATCTCCCGTTAAACCGTCCGCACATGTCCTACTGGGAACGGCTGCAGTTCCATTTGTACGCAAATGTCGTCAATGACATGGTGATCTTTTGGTGCTCGGTTTTCCTCTTTCGGGGGCTGGGCTACTACCAGAGATCACTGAAGAGCGAGAACATTGCGGCTCAGCTTGAGGTTCAGCTCTCGAATGCGCGTCTCTCCGCACTCCGGATGCAACTGAATCCACACTTCCTCTTCAACGCGATGAATAGCATTTCGAGCCTCATGAGGACGGACGTCGACGCTGCCGATGAAATGCTGGAACAGCTGAGTAGTTTGCTGCGTATCAGTCTTGAACGCGGATCGGCGCAGTTGATTCCCCTAAGTGACGAGATTGAATTCATCGAGGTGTACCTCTCAATGCAGGATAGGCGCTATTCCGACCGGATAAGACGAAGAGTAACGGTCGATCCAGAACTGTATGACGTACTTGTTCCTGCCATGATCCTGCAGCCGATCGTCGAAAACGCGTACGTTCATGGTCTTTCGAAGATTGAGAAAAATGGAGACTTACTTATCGAGGTCCATCGGCAGCAGAGTTATGTTGAATTCACGATAACCAACAGCGGAGTCGGTTTAATTGCGAGTTCGCAAAAACCTTCAGGCCACGGAGTTGGAATCAGTAATCTCTGTAATCGCCTTCGCCTTCATTATGGCGAGAAGGGTTCGTTTGAATTGACTCAGCTTGACAGTAACCTCGTCAGGGTAAGAATCCGGTTTCCAATTCAGACGAGTGACGGACACAGTGAGCATCCAACGAGATTTGGTGCAGAATGATCCAGGTTGTATTGGCAGACGACGAAGTATTGGCTCGACAGAAACTACGCCAACTCTTGCGTGAAGAGCGCGATATTGAGGTTGCGGGAGAATGCGCGACCGCTAGCGAGACGATCGAACTTGTCAGGCTCGTGAAACCTAATATCCTCTTTCTCGATATCAGAATGCCGGGAATGGATGGCTTTGATGTCATAGGGGCGCTATCCGAAGATCGGTTGCCCATGCCGGCTATCATCTTCACGACCGCGTACGATCAATATGCATTGCGAGCCTTTGAGGTTCATGCCGTCGATTACCTGCTCAAGCCGTTTACGGCGGAGAGACTGCATACTGCAATCTATCGCGTTCGAGAAGGTGCACTCGCGAATGAGTCTGCTATGGGCTCAAGTGAAGTCGACGCTGATGCCTTAGGTCCAGCGACGAGGATTGTCTTCAAGTCCAGAGGACGTATCCTGTTCCTTCCCGTCGCGGAAATAAGATGGGTTGTCGCCGAAGAGAATTATGTGCGCCTTTGCACGGCCCAGGATACCCATCTCTTGCGAGAAACCATGTCCCATCTTGAGACAAGACTAGATCCGCAAATGTTTCTGCGTGTGCACCGTTCATATATCGTCAATCTGAATCATGTAAAAGAAGTCCGCACCGAGCAGAATGGCGAATCAATAGTTGTGATGAATGATGGTCACAAGCTGGCTATGAGCCGTGGATACAGGTCACGTATCCTCGAGTCGATGCGTCGGTGACAGGACATTTGCTCTAGGGGTCTTCAGTATATAGTGTCCGGACTATCTAGCAGATACAAATTCGGTTGGATAGCAGCCCCCCCGGCAAGTATGCCGACAAGGTCGCGGCCACTATGGCCAATACATCTAGTTCGTGAAGTCTCATTTAGTCTCCGCCTCTCCGGCATCTCCCCATTCCTTCTGCCAATCAATGCGCCCGCTGACAAAGCGGCGATGGAGCGTCAGAGCAACTGCGCATTGCCCTTGGCCAGTTACTCATACGCCCTGTTTCATTCATCTCCCTTCTTCCAGCCCGTATACGTCAGATGCACAAGCGTTGATGAACCTTCGAAGTGAACTCGAACCTCGTCTTAGTGTGCTGCGAACAGGCTTTAAGGATGTGCTCCGGCGATATCGCGGCAAGTGTACGCTCATTGTGGGGCACAACGCTGAGAATTGTGCCTCCACCGGTATGCCTCAAGTCTGTCGATGCCTCTCCGGTTTCGGCGCTCGATAGCAAGCGGCCGCGGCTTCGAGAAATATGTCATCTGTGAACTACTGATTAAATGATGAAGTGTTGCATTACAGATTCCTGGATTTGTTTTTGATCATCATGCCTGTCATCGCGCCCGCGATCTTCCACCAGTCACAGAATTACTTGGATTAGCCCCAGCCTCTCACCACACGCCACTCTATTCCGAAGCCCAGATCACGAAACAGGTCTAATACTAATTCGCATAGGTATTGAAGCTGATTTGGTGTCGCGGTCCGCACTAATGTTGTTACGGTCACGTGAGATGAACGCGTGGGCAGCACTTTATCTCTTGAGTCTGCCTTTCGTCACAAATGCTTTCCTGGCCGCAAGATGTGGAACTGTAGCTGCAGCTCCTACATTCCAGGAGTGACTAACCATGGCTCATACTCAGATGGATTCTATTCACACCGCGGAAGTAACATCGTCTGTTTCGGAATTGACGCCAGACATCATGGCTTCTATACAAATTGAAGCCGAAGTCCGCAGAATCCTTTATGCGCTTGCGACGCCGGAATACATGGAAGCGTGGTTGCACCCTCCTGGCGTTGAAAGAGTTGATTGCCATCCCGAGCGGAGATCGTATGATAAGTTTCGGATTGACATGATTTGCGCAGGCAAGCGTAGTGGGAGCATCTATGGAGCATGTCTGTTGTCAAGGCCCAATCGAGTCACATATTTCTTGGAGAGCGATCGGGGCAGTGGTCTCGCTAAATCCCTGGTAGAGGTCTATCTCTACGGTAGTGTCAATCGCTGCATCCTCAAACTGAAGCACAGCGGGTTGTCTAGCCAGATGGATAGAGAGTGGTTTTCGGGAATGTGGGAGCGGTCGCTTAACAAATTGAGCAGGGTGATCGGAGGCAGTGGCGCCGCCGCAATGAACTGTGGTCCAAACACAATGCTTCAGGGCCAGGATCCGCACGGCAGATCAGTTTCCCATCACTGAGCGTGCCTCTTTGCCCAATTGAACAACATGACGAGTGCACACTTTTCATTTATCGCTCAGGAGTAACGGCGACAATATATACGTTCTGGCACCTGTTACAAGCTGTTAGCTTCGCCTCGCCATCCAGATTCGCATTTACATTCAGGGTTAGATTGTCCGGGGCACTTTCTGGCTTCCATGGTCGGTGAGCGTCACCAGATATAGCTCACCGACTTACAAATGCAAAACAGCGTACTATCTCTTGACGTCTGTAATAGAAGCCGTGGAGATGTTGGTACATGTGTTGATCAGTGGCACAGGCACTTTCGCCCGTCACATCACAGGATAGGAATGGCAAGAGGCATCTTTCCTCTCGACATTAACCCCAATGATCAAAACTCAAAACGGAGAGCGCCCTGCAGAACACGCGCAGCTGAAGTTGTGCTCGTTATGTGCCCAAAGTTGCTTGATATGAGTACAGGATCGGGGCTGTTGAAGCTGGGATGGTTTAGTGAGTTGAAACTATCGACCCGAAACACGAACCGCGCCCCTTCGCTTGCAATCGGAAACGTCTTGCCTACGCCAAGATCGAGATTTGCGTAGTGGGGGCTGCGTAATTCGTTGCGTTGCCCCACCGTGAGCCCGACCGGACCGGTAAATGCAGCGTCGGCCGCCGCCGGGTCGTTAAAGGCGAAGACATAGCCCGTTGACGAATCTTTATGGGGATGACTGCGGACCAAGGCGCTAGGCCCCACAAGGATAGCAGGCGCAAGATTCGCGTAACTGGATCCATAGGCGGTGGTGTTTGCGTAGTAGGGAAAGCCGGTCTGCCAGGTGGGCAGGCCGCTGATTTGCCAGCCGCCAATGATCTCATCGGCCCACGCGGGAATCGTGCTCGCGAATGGGCGGCCATGGCCAAACGGAAGCTCGTAAATAAAGTTACCGTTGAATACTTGAGTAAGATCGAAATCAGAATTGGAGCGGCATTCGCGAGGACGCGTCGCGTCACAGACAAACTCGCCCTGGTAGTTTGACTGGCCATTTGCCACCAGCGAAAAGTTATCAATCGAGTGAGACCAGGTGTAATTCAGATCGAACTGGAGACCATGCCCAGTATTCTTATGTAGAGTCACTAACATTCCGTGATAAGTCGAGAACCCTTTGTTGGTGTAGTAGTCATTGCTAGCAAACTGCGATGCCATCAGGACATTGGGGTTGATGAGACCATAGGCTGCCAACGCTTGGCCGAAATCACCGAAATCGCCGTTATAGATGAGATTCGAGAAGCTGGGCAGATATGCCGAGAATATAGGGCCAACTTGATTCTCAAACCAGGGCTCGATCGGGATCCTATTCGGGTCCCGTCCCGCCCGAATCTGCCGCTCGATGTTCTTGAACGCCATGGAGAAATACTCGCCAGATCCGGCATCAAGAAAATCAACGACCTGGCTCGCATCGACTTGTGCGAGAAGCCTGCGGCCGAACCGTCCCGCATATGAGAGGTTCAGCAGAAATCCGCCACCGAAGCTGTGTTGGATTCCAGCATTGATCATGATCGAATACGGAGTGCGCAGATTGGGATCGATTGCTGTGCTGAATTCGTTGTATGGCAGACCGTAAGGAATTGGGGGATTACTTGTTGTGTCCACGTAAGGGATTTCGGTGGACGAAAATGACGGGGCTGCAGGAGGTGTGGGTATGGAGGTAATGTCGGAAAAGCGCGGGTCGTTCATGAGCGAGCCAACAGGATCTGTAGACGCGCCATAAATATTCTCATTGGCAGACTGAAAGAGATACGAGCTGTGATCCTGATAATTCTGGACCGCGCTCACAATTGTGTGGTCGTAGACAAGGCCGGCACTTCCGTTGAGAACCGTTGCATGATCGAAAGAGGGAGACCAGGCAAAGGCAATGCGAGGAGCAAAGTCTTTGTAGCTGGGAGAGTAGTAACCTGGGCCATGGTTCGCCTTCCCGCCAAGAACGTACTCAAGAAAGGGAGTTACTGTGGGTCCAGAGATGCCGGCAGCATTCTGCGGCACGCGATTCTTGAAGAAGTAATCATCAAAGCTCAATGGCTTGCCGGTAGCGGCGTTTACCTGAACAGCTTCAATGCCGTTAACCTCGTAGGGCACACTGTAAAACTGGTAGCGCACACCATAAGTAATAGTCAGACTTGGCCGTAACTTCCAGGAGTCGCCAAGATATACCTCTGACTCATAGTAGCGGTACTTACGGCTAGTGCCTGTTCCCATGGTTTGAACTTTGCCGGCGGCATTGTAATTAAAAGTGCCGGCGATCTGGGTAAAGCTGCCTAGATCGAAGACGAGCGCGCTATCCCAGTTATAGGTCGGAAGGCTACTGGAGCTTTGGAGTATGTCGTCCGGACGAAGAGACGGTGTGAGCTCGTTCAGACCTACCCCGGTGAGGCCGATCCCTGGGTTGTAGTCATTCAAGACCAGATCGTTGTACGGGCTTGGGAACCTGAATGCGCCGCCGATTTGAAGCGTGTGTTCACCCTTCACCCAACTGAAATCGTCCCGCAACTGTGGGACGGGGACGACGCGTCCTTGCGCATTGTAGTTGCCGAGATATGGAGCAGAAAGGTAACCGGCGCCAAAGCTCCACTGAAGTGCGCCTGTTGGATTGTAAAGTGATGGAAAGTCAACTCGGGCAATCGTCTCGCCATAGCTGGCTTGATTGACCTTGGAATCGCTTATAGCCCAGGTGTGACCCACGACCCAAGCCCAGCTTGCGTTGTCGACGGCTCGGGTGACGGGGTCACCGGGGAATTGTATCGGCGTGGGGAAATTAAAGTCGTCCCCCTCCCGCTGACTTAGGGCGCTGCTGCGCACAAAGGCCTTTTGACTACTCGTAAGGTTGACATCAATTCTCGCAACGTAATCGTTCTCATGGAATGTGACAGGTGCATTAAACCGGAAACCCTCGGTGTTGATTCCATCGCCTGAAGTTGGGTCATTTCCGGTGGGATAGCGCTGGCTGAGGAAAGTCGCGAGGCCGGAGTCCTGACCGATTCCGCTGGGGTCGTACTTCTGTTTGACTGAAGTCGCGCTTGCTGTGCTGATGCACTGCGGCGCGGAGAGAGACGTACTGAGAGGTGTGCAACCGCTGCCATTGTTAATGTACGAGATGTTACCTGCCAGATAGGATTGGGTAGGCACCGTTTGATCAACGGCAAATCCCACGTTGTCGCGGCGGCCGTTGTATTCGAAAAAGAAGAAGGCTTGATTCTTGCGTATAGGGCCGCCCACATTTCCGCCGAATTGGTTTCTGATGAGTGGCGGCCTGGACACGCCAGCGTTGTTATTGAACCAATTGTTGGCCTCAAGATCGGTGTCGCGATGGTATTCGAACAGCGAACCATGGAATTGATTCGTGCCGCTTTTGGTGACTAGTTGGAATTGTCCGCCGCCGCCGGAGTCGAAGTTGGCGGTTTCGCCCGCTATTACGCCGCGGAACTCCTGGACGGAATCGACCGGTGCATTTCCTGTAACAACCCCAAATTGACCTGTCCCTCTATCGTCCACATCCAGGCCGTCCAGAGTCACGTGGCTTTGGTCGGTACGCGCTCCGGTCACCGAATACTCGCCGCTCGCGTCTTCAGTTACGCCGGGTTGCAAAATAAAAAGAGATGCCGGCGTATCGCGGAGTTGGACCGGCAATTGATCCACCATCTTTACTTCAAAGTTGTTGCCGATTGTCGCGTCGGTGGTGTTTAGAGTGACATTCTGATCGCCGGCGGAGACTGATACCGTCGTGACCACGTTGCCTATTGTGAGTACTGCATTCTGAGTTCGCACTGTACTGACATTTAAATAGAGTCCAGTTACAGCAACCGAGTTAAAGCCATCATGAGAGAAAGTGGCCGTATAGCCGGGCCCGGACTTGACCTCATTGATGGTGTAATAGCCCGTCGCGTTTGAAACGCCGTCGTATTTAACGCTGGTCGTCGGGTTTGTGAGTATCACGTGAACGCCTGGAATAGCAGCACCCGATGAGTCGGTGACAGTGCCAGTGATCGCGGCAGTATCTTGTGCGCGAAGCATCGTGACAAGCGAGAAAGCAAAAACTAGCGTGACAACTCTCAATGCGATGGTCTTGAACAAGGAAGCCTCCATGTCTCAGCACAAATAGATTTGCAAACGAAGAACCCTAATGCTGCGCAACATTGCAACTTGAATATGCACACAATGGGCCAAATTCAATTGGTCCTTAGCGTGATCTGCGCGCGGAAGTGAAGCAGACTGACAAAGCTGGGATGAACGATCTGGTCGAGGTGACGAACGATCAAATTGAGATGACAGGGTGAGGAACGGCAATATCTAACGCTATGAGTGGTTAGTTCGAATAGGAGAGGCTCCGGAGCCTATACCCTTATAAGTAGTCATAGACTGTGAACTGTTAGTTATGATAATTGGAATTGCGGTCTGAGAACGTTTAGCTGAGTGCGTCGGAATTCGTGAATCTGTCTAGCTCCTCTCCATCTGAAATACCTGGGCATGCCTCAGTCGAGGCCATCGTCAATCGAACTCTAGCGCAATATTGCCATTGGTCACAGGTTGTCCACGCTTAGTCACAACTAAGGCGAATCTCCTGACTTATGCGAGGTAGATGGAGTGGTCTGAATAGAGTCTCATCGAGATCGATAGTTATTGTCGGCGCCGGCGGTATTGTGTGCAGGCATCGCAGCAATGCCAGTTTGCCGAGGAATCAGAAACAGTTCGACCCAAGAGAAGGAGAGCCTCATTTCGCTCTGTGTGAAATCGTTCCACTATTCCAATGCGTAAAGGTTTCCATCGGTGCTTCCGACGAAGACGATGTTATCTGAGATTACGGGCGACGTAAGTATCATTCCGACAGAATGCATCTTTCCTACGCCGATGACAGTATCGTCGTAAAACGAGGATGCAAATGCCGATTGATAGTCCGGCTCACCTCCAGCGTTCGTGAGGCTGGCGAGGTTTTTGCGCGATGCTTCCGTCTGGAAGGTCCAGAGCGTGTTTTTGGAGGTAAGGTCGATCGCTCTCAGTAGTCCATCTTGGCCGGCAATATAAATAACGTTTCCGGCAATCGATGGTGAGCCAAAGAATGGCCATTGAAACTTGAGTGACGCCAGAGATTGGCCGTCGTGTGCATCGAGCACAAACAGAGTTGCAGTGTCTGATGTCGCAAAATAGACCTTGCCTTCTTGAACCACGGGCGACGTTATTACCCAGGACCCATGATTACTGAAAAGCCAGCGCTTGTGGCCCGTGTCGGCATCCAATGCATAGAGGTTTGAGTCACGGCAGCCAAAGTAAACGGTCCCGTCTGCGAAAGTCGCAGACGACTGAATGCCGACCT
>Ga0265338_10003355_pt1 | contig 22614 bp, 19 predicted proteins | sample 42126metaG_FD_193579 | JGI IMG/M metagenome (GOLD analysis project Ga0265338, IMG submission 193579) | Rhizosphere microbial communities from Carex aquatilis grown in University of Washington, Seatle, WA, United States - 4-21-26 metaG | ecosystem: Host-associated > Plants > Roots > Rhizosphere... | reverse complement strand
GCGTTCGATCACCAGTTGCATGTATTTTTTCCCCCGGGCGAAAATGGCCGGGTCCGACATCTCGAGATGTTCCTGCATGTACTTGTGCAAATCCGCCAGCAAATCCTGGAACAGGAAATGGACCGCCGGATGTTTGCGTTCAAGCCGGTCGGTGAAAAAACCGGCGAGCGGCACGGCGAGCCGTTGCCCCCACATGCTGACATAGGCAATCGTCGGCAACACATTGGGCGTGATGTCCTGCGCCGAAACGATGCGCCATCCCTGCCGGTCGAGTTCACCCGTAAAATCGGACCACGCATGGCCGGAGGGGCGCGGGGTGGGACCGATGCGAAAATAGTCACATAGAATCCAGCGACCGGCCGGACGCAAAATTTTATCAATGATGCCGGGCGTGGAGCGCAGATTCATGTATTGGAACGATTCCGACGTGATGACCGTCTGGAAATGCCCGTGGTAGGTGTCCAGCGGAATTTGTTCAAGCCGGCCTTCAATGAGCGGCACGGACGGGAACGCTGTCCGCATGTGGCGGATTTGCACGCGATTGGGCGTCAACGCGGTGGGCGCAAAGCCGCGCTGCAACAACAGTCGCACCAACCCACCCATGCCACACCCCGCATCCAGTACCGGACCGGTTGCGTTTCCCATCAAATCAATCAGGCGTTCACCGTAGCGGGTCTGCGCCCGCTGAATCGCGTCCAGACTCATTTGTTCCGGCGCCAGGGAAGTGTCTTCGTGGTAGCCGTAGTTGAGGAAACCACCGGGTAAAATCTGGCTGTAGAGTTTCAGTTGGGCATCGTCCGCCGCCTTGTGACCGTTGTTGCGATGGCGAAGGCGTTGGAGAAAGGGCCCCCAATTACGGGGCATCAACACACGCCGGGCAACGCTTTTGACTGCGGATCGAGCTGTGATTTTCTTCAAATGGGCCTTTCAAAAGTGCCGGACAACCCCTTTTCCGGCCGGTTTTAACCGCCCGTGTTTGAACCGCCGGGCCAACTTACCCCGCAAAGTGCGTTAGCATCCGCAAAAACCACCGTTGCGCAAGATATTTTATGCAGCTGCCATCGGAGACGGTTGGGTGGATCAGATCATCAACCGCCAATCGTAAATCCTCAGTAGCTCATCCGGTCCAGCTTCACCTTGCCGCGAAAGATCCAGTAGATGCAAACGGTATAGGCGATGACCAGCGGCACGCCGATGCACGCGATGACGAGCATGATACCGAGTGTCTTTGGTGACGACGACGCGTTGTAAATCGTCAGGCTGTTTCCCGGGTCGGGCACGCTGTAAACGAGGTAAGGAAACATGTTCAAACCGAACAGCATCATCAGTGTAATCATCGCCCCGCACGACGACAGGAACGCCAGCCAGTCTCGTCGGTGGTGAAATTCGCGCGGAATGTTCGCGATGGCCAGCATGTTTACCAGCGCGATGCTAAACAGCCACGGATTATCATGAACGCGCGCCGCCATGTGCGGCACATAAAGCAGGGTGGCCATCGTGAGCGTCACAGCGCAAATCACGAAGAAAATAATGCTCCGCATCGCCCAGACACGCAGTTTGTCGTGGAGCGCACCCTCGGTTTTCAACACGCCGTAAATCGCGCCGTGCATCATGAACAACGCCACGGTGGTGACACCAACCAGCAGTGGATACGGCGTCAACAAGCCAAGGAATGTCCCGGCAAATTCGCCGTCGGCGCCGACCGGGACGCCCCAGGCAATGTTGCCCAGCGCCACGCCGATGAGCAGGCTCGAAACCAGGCTCCCGGCGGAAAACCCAATGTCCCACATCTGCCGCCACCAGCGCATGGGTTGTTTGCTGCGAAATTCAATCGCAACGGCGCGAAAAATCAGCGACACGAGCAGCAGAACGAACGCGAGATAAAAACCCGAAAAGATGGTCGCGTAAACGTTCGGAAACGCCGCGAACAACGCACCACCACCGGTGACGAGCCAGACTTCGTTGCCGTCCCAGACCGGTCCGATGGCGTTGATCAATGTGCGGCGTTCGGTGTCGTCCCTGGTGTACAGGTGCAGCGCGCCGATGCCGAGGTCAAAACCATCGAGCATCGCGTAGCCGGTGAACAGCACGCCGACGAGAATGAACCAAATCGTGTTCAGATCGAGATTCATGTCTTTTCGTGGTGGGTTAATTCAGTGGGCAACGCGAGTTTGCCGGACGGAATCAAATCCTGCTCGTCCGGGCCGTGTTGAATTTTGTCGTTGAGCAGATAGATGAACACCGCGAACAACAGGAAATAAACCACCGTAAACAAAATCAGCGAGGTGAGAACGGTGTTCGCCTTCACCACCGCTGACAGCCCTTCCGGTGTTCGCATCAGGCCATAAACGATCCACGGCTGACGGCCCACTTCCGCCGCGAACCAGCCGAGTTGATTGGCGATTTGCGGACCGAGCACGGAAAAAACGAGAATCCAGAGCAACCAGCGCCGTTCCTGCAGCGAGCCATGGCGGAAATAAAGAAATCCCAGCGCGGCAATGGCAATCATCGCGAATCCAACGCCCACCATGCCGTGGAAAAACAGAAACGACGCCTGCACCGGCGGACGGTCCTGCGGAGGAAAATCATTCAAACCCATCACCATGGTTTTTGTGTCGAAACTAACCAGCCAACTCAACATGCCCGGCCATTGCAGGCCGATGACTTTTTGATCCTGTTCGTCTACATAACCGGCGAGTGTGAGCGGCGCGTGGGAGGTGGTGTTGTAAACCCCCTCAAACGCCGCGAGTTTGGCTGGTTGATTTTTCGCCACGACGCGCGCGCTGGAATCGCCGCTGACAAGCTGGAGCAAAGAGGCAATCAATCCGACGGTCAAGCCGATGCGCAACGACGCACGCGCAAAATCGGTGAACTTGTTTTTGAGCAAATACCACGCGCTGACGCTCACGACGAGGAACGCGCCCGCCTGCCAGGCGCCGCAGAGCACGTGAAACAGCCGGTCCATTGAGGACGGATTGAACACCAGTTGCCAGAAATCCGTGATTTCCGCGCGCTGCACTCCGTTTCGAATCACGAGGTGATAGCCCGCCGGCGTTTGCATCCACGAATTGGCGACGACAATCCACACCGCGCTGAAATGTGCGCCCAGACAGACCATGCACGTGGAAAAGAAATGCACTTTGCGGCTCACCTTGTCCCAGCCGAACAACAGCACGGCCAGAAAACCCGATTCGAGGAAAAACGCGAAGATGCCTTCCGCCGCCAGCGCGCTGCCGAACACGTCGCCGACAAAGCGCGAATAGGTTGCCCAATTCGTGCCGAACTCGAATTCCATCACGATGCCGGTCGCCACGCCGATGGCGAACGTGAGCGCGAACACCTTCGTCCAGAACCGCGCCATCTGGTGATAAACCGGGTTCCGGGTTTTCAGCCAAGCCGCCTCCATGACCACGAGCAAAATCCCCAGCCCAATGCTCAAGGGCGGATAAAGATAATGGAATGCGATGGTGGCCCCGAACTGGATGCGCGCCAGAGTTAGTACATCCATACGTTCTGAGATTGCGCCTGTCAGAATCGGCTGTCAATCAGGCAAGAAACGGTATTATCCAACCTTGTAAAATCTTTAAGCGGGCTTTTCAAACTGCGTTGTTCATCCGCCATTCCGTCTTCAGATTGCTTCGACACCGCGGGCCGCGTAATCTGCGGACGCATTTCATGAAAATTCTGGTCATCGGTTCGGGTGGACGCGAACACGCGCTGGTTTGGAAACTGGCGCAGTCGCCGCACGTCACGGAAATGTGGTGCGCGCCGGGCAACGCCGGCATCGGCATGGAGCGGCTCGCAAAGAATGGCGCGCCCGTCGAGTGTATCAACATCAGCGCCGAAGATTTGCCAAAATTGCTCGCGTTCGTGCAGGAGAGAAAAATCGAACTCACCATCGTCGGACCAGACAATCCGCTGGCGCTGGGGATCGTGGATTTGTTCCAGAAAAACGGTCTGCGCATTTGGGGACCAAACCAAAAAGCAGCACAATTCGAATCATCCAAGGTTTTCTCTCAAAGATTCATGGAGAAATACGGCATCCCGACTGCGCGCGCCGGAACATTTGCGGCGGCAAGGCCGGCCAAGGCCTTCGCTGAAACGCTCGGTGGCAAATGCGCCGTGAAGGCCGACGGTCTTGCGCTCGGCAAAGGCGTTTTAATCTGCACGAGTGTCGCCGAGGCAAACAAGGCGATTGATGAAATCCTCGTCGGCAAGGCCTTCGGGGCGGCGGGCGCGAACATCGTGATTCAGGAATTTCTCGAAGGCATGGAGATTTCGCTGCACGCGCTGTGCGACGGCAAAAACGCAAAACTGTTTCCGACTTCGCAAGACCACAAGCGCGCACTGGACGGCGACCAGGGCCTGAACACCGGCGGCATGGGAACTTACTGCCCGACGCCGTACCTGAGCGAAGCGGAATTGGCGGAAACCGGCCGCAAAATTCTGGAACCGTTCATGCGCGGCTGCGCGACCGAAGGGATTGATTTCCGCGGCATCCTCTATCCCGGCATCATGCTCACCAAGTCCGGACCAAAGGTGCTGGAATTTAACGCCCGCTTTGGCGACCCGGAAACGCAGGTTTATCTCACGCGATTGGAAAACGATCTCGTCGAACTGCTTGACGCCAGTGTGAATGGCACACTCGACAGAATGGAATTGAAATGGAGTCCACTCCCGAGCGTCTGCGTGGTAATGGTGAGCGGCGGGTATCCCGGCAGTTACGCGAAGGGCAAGCCAATCCTTGGCCTGGCCGAGGCGGCGAAACTGCCGGACACGAAAGTCTTCCACGCCGGCACGGCGAAGTCCGGTGACCAAATTGTCACGAATGGCGGGCGCGTTCTTGGCGTGACGGCTTGGGCAAAAGATTTGAAATCCGCGCAAACGGCGGTTTACGCGACAGTTGGAAAAATTTGCTTTGAAGGCGTGCAGTTCCGCCGCGATATTGCAGCCAAAGCTTTGTAGGGGTCGAGGTGACGAGACTCAAACCTGGCCGAACGCGAACGGCGCGAACGAGGTTCCATTCAGTCAGAGACTCCTCACGTCGTCTCCTGCATGGTTTTGGAGTATCGCGTGGAAAAGCGGCGGAGGGCCGCCGCAGTCCAAGACGCAAGCGTTCGCCGCAACTGGTCGGAATTGCGCCAGCTTTTGGACTGCGCCAGCCCTCTGGCGCTTTGTGTTTGGCATGACGGCGCTGGCAAGGATTTGAAATCTGCACAAACGGCGGCTTACGCGGCAGTTGGGAATATCTGTTTTGAAGGCGTGCAGTTCCGCCGCGACATCGCGGCGAAGGCGTTGTGAAATCGTTGCAGCAGACATGAGTCCACACTGAATGCAATAAGCCGCTTGATGCCGGTTGCGGCGTGTTCAATTCTGTGGCGGCTGGAACAGTCCGTTATCATTATATTCGTCGTAAAGTTTCCATTCGCCGTCAATTTTCTTCATTACTTCCATTGAGATGACATTGTGGGGTGTGCCATTTACCTGCGCTTGAACTTCTGCTTGAATTATTACTTCACCGTCGGTGAGTGGAATCTCGCTAAGAATCTGGAAACCAGTCCAATTTTTCGTCTGATTAATCAGGAATTGGGAGCGTTCTGCATCAGATTTACCTTGAACATAACTATTTGTTGCTCCGTTGGCTTCTGCGGGAGTCATGCCATCCAGCCAAACCTTTTGATTTCCGACACTTTTAGCCCAAAGAGCGGATTCAAGCGCTGCTTCAGGGGTAGCGCGACCGACAAATTGCAAGGACTCCATTGGAAAAAAATTCGTCGGAAATGCTGGCGAGTTCTGCCTTGAGGCATCCCGCCAAGCTTGAACCAGCTTTCCAAGTTCGTTGGCTTGCTGGCGTAACATTCCGACTTCGCTACGCAGTTTGAGAAGATTGGTTTCATTTTGATTTGATTTCAACCGCTCATTTTCCACCAGTAATCCCGCCAATTGGTTCGTCGCGTCGTCGCGCTGGCGTTGCAATTGACTGATATGTTCGACCAATGGGGCTTGCTGTTGCTGAAGTACCTGGACCTGGTGGCGCAGTCGGGAATCCTGGTGCGCCTGGTAAATTCCCGTTCCAATGACAGCGGCAAGTGTTGCTCCGATAATTGTTTTTTGCAGTGTGGTCATGGCGATGGCCTTGGTGGCGGTGACAGTTGCGGCGGCAGTGAGGTTTGTTCCAGCCAGAACGGAGGCGGCGGAAATGGTGACGGCCAGTCCAATCGGCGCGGCATGAACGGCGTTGGCGGAGATGACGATGACGAGTCCGCTCGCGCCAATCGTTACATTTCGCTTCGAGAAAAATTCACGCAGGCGCTCCACAGCTCGGCTGACACGCTTTTGCGCGGCATCTTCGGAGGTACTCAAAGCGTCGCCGACGTCGCGCAGACTCTTATTTTCAAAATACCGCAACAGAACGGCGGTGCGGTCGGTTTCGTCAAGCGCAGCCATTGCGTCGTCGAGCAGCGGCTCGATTTGCGTCCAATCGGCGGAAGTAGCGTTCATATTCGTCATCTCCACGGCGATTTGCTCGCGCAACTGCCGGCGTGATTCTTTTCGAATGACATCAATGGCTGTTCGTCGGGTCACTCGATACAGCCAGGCGGTCAAAACCAGCGAACTGCCGGTGGCGTTGCTCAATTTGCCGGCGTTTTGCGCGAGGTCGTTGAAAACGGATTGCGCGACTTCCTCGGCCAGTTGCGGCGAGCGGACCTGGCGCAACGCCGCCGAATACACCAAATTCAAATGTCGTTGAACCAGCGCGGCAAAGGCGTTCTGCGAATTTTCGCGCGCGAATTGCCCCAGCAAATCCAAATCGCTTGTCATGCTTTTGAAAGTATATCGCCGCCGACGGCCAAAATCCGACAAAAAACCAGGAAGCATTGATTCTTAAATCGTAAATTGAGCCGGAGCTTCATCATCCCGGCGGCTACGAGCAATTGAACCGGTTGCGGCTTTACTTCCCGCTGTTTGTGAACCATTTTGGGCGGTCATGATACAACGTCTTTCGAATCTCTTCGTTCTGACGCTCGCCGGTTTGCTGGCCGCGGGCGGTTCGTTGCGCGCGGCCGCGACCGACACCACCCCCGATTTCAAACAGGTTTATGAATTGCTGCGGGCAAATCTCGCGGGCGTAACGGATGCCCAGTTGAACTCCACCGCGGTTGAAGGGTTGCTGAAACAACTGCACGGCCGGGCGTCCCTCGTTAAAGACCCGGCGGAAACTACCCTTTCACAAAGCAGGGCAGAGTCGATCACATCGGCGGTCCTCGAAAGCAATGTGGCCTATCTGCGCGTGGAGCAGGTCGGGGACGGTCTGGCGAATCAACTGGATGCGGCCTATCACGCGTTGACGGCCACCAACAAAGTTGCCGGGATGGCGCTCGATTTGCGTTTTGCCGACGGCAACGATTATGCGGCGGCGGTCGCGACGGCGGAGTTGTTCATGACGAAAAAAATGCCGTTGCTGGAGTGGGGCAACGGCGCGAAAGACTCGCAACCCGCCCGGGAACCGATTCCCGGCCCGTTGGTGGTGCTGGTCAATGGCGGGACCAGCGGCGCGGCTGAGGCGCTGGCGGCGGCGTTACGCGAGGCGGACGCGGGATTGATTATTGGCAACCCGACAGCGGGTTTGGCGATGACCACCAAAGACTTTCCGTTGAAAAATGGCGAACGTCTGCGGATCGCGATGAATCCGGTAAAACTGGGCAATGGGGTGGTGATTTCACGCGTGTCACCGGACATCGCGGTGACCGTGAGCCTGGACGACGAGCGCACGTATCTGAAAAATCCTTATGCGACCTTGGCGCAGAACGACCACCCGTCCGCTGTCCCAACCAATAATTTTCTGCCCTTTGTGGATCACACCAGCGAGGCGGATTTGGTGCGTCAAAAATTGAAGGGCGGGGACGACAGCGGGATTACCAAAGCGAAGGACGGTGACAACAGCGGGGCGACCATGCCACCGCGCGGCAAGGGACCGCAAAAGCCGGTGATTCAGGACCCGGCCCTGGCCCGCACGCTGGATTTGATCAAGGGACTGGCCATCGTGCATGAATCCCGTCTTTGATTTCGGCGTTGACGATTCGCCGTTCACAACTCACTTTGGGCCGCTGCGCTGAATGAAAACCGTCCTTTTTGTCTGCACCGGAAACGTCTGCCGCAGCCCGATGGCCGAAGCGCTATTTCGCCGGGCCACGAGCGGGCGCGGAGAGTTTCGTGCGCTGTCGGCGGGGCTGGGCGCGATGAACGACCAGCCGCCCACCTCGCATTCCGTCCAGGCCATGCGAGAACTGGGCATGGATATTTCCACCCAGCGCAGCCGCGCGTTGACGGCGGAGCTGGTGCGGCAGGCGGATTACATTTTTGGCATGACGCACAGTCACGTGGATACGATTGTGCTGTTGTATCCGCAGGCCGCGGATAAAACCTTTTTGCTGTGTGAATTTGACGAAGCGCTCGAAGTATTTGAAAAAGACATTAGCGATCCCATCGGCGGTTCCTACGAAGTATATGAGAGTTGCCGCCATCAAATCGAGCAAGGCATCACCTCGCTGCTGAAATTTATGGAACAACATGAAATTTTGTCGGCCCCGCACGGCACGAAACCTGTGGCGACACCGAACTTCGCCCTGGGCGCGGACCACGGCGGTTTTGAACTAAAGGAAGCGCTCAAGCAGCATTTGCGGCAACGCGGCCTGAGCGTCGTGGATTTTGGCGCGAAATCGAAGGATCCAGGCGATGATTATCCCGACTTTGCCCAGCCGGTCGCGGAGGCCGTGGCGGCGGGCCAGGCGGAGTTCGGCCTGTTGATATGTACGAGCGGCGTCGGAATGAGCATCGCGGCGAACAAGGTTCCCGGCATCCGCGCCGCGCTGGTGGCCGACGAACAAACCGCCGCCCTGGTTCGCCAGCATAACAACGTGAACGTGCTTTGTCTCAGCGGCAAAAGCACCGCCCCGGAAACGGGCCGGAAAATCCTCGACGCGTTTCTAAAAGCGAAATTTGAGGGCGGCCGCCACGAGCGGCGCGTTCGCAAATTCGAATCGAATCCGGTTCCACCGCAACTGCGCTTGCGCGCCGTGGATTCCATCGTGGCCGAGGCCATCGAACACGAACGCCTGCGGCAGCAGGAAAACATCGAATTGATCGCCAGCGAAAATTTTGTCAGTCCGGCAGTTCTGGAGGCCCAGGGTTCGGTGCTCACCAACAAATACGCCGAAGGCTTGCCCAAAAAACGCTGGTATGGCGGTTGCGAAAATATTGACACGATTGAGCAGCTTGCGATTGACCGCGCGAAAAAACTGTTCGGCGCGGAACACGTGAACGTCCAACCGCATTCCGGCAGCCAGGCCAATATGGCGGTTTATTTCGCCGTGCTGAAACCCGGCGACAAGATGCTCACCATGGATTTGAGCCACGGCGGGCATTTGACCCACGGCAACAAGGCGAATTTCTCAGGCAAATTTTTTGAAATCGTCCATTACGGCGTCCGCCAGGACGACGAGCGGATTGATTATGACCAGCTCGCCGCCATGGCGCGCGAACACAAACCGCGCATGATCACCGTGGGCGCCAGCGCGTATCCGCGCGTCATTGATTTTGCGCGCATGGGTGAAATCGCCCGCGAAGTCGGCGCATATCTGCTCGCGGACATCGCACACATCGCCGGCATGGTGGCGGTGGGAATCCATCCCAGTCCGATTCCGCACGCGGATTTCGTGACCACCACGACGCATAAAACGTTGCGCGGGCCGCGCGGCGGTCTGGTTTTGTGCCGCGAAAAGTTTGCCAAGGAAATTGATTCCACCGTTTTCCCCGGCATCCAGGGCGGACCGCTGGAACACGTCATCGCCGGCAAGGCGGTTTGTTTTCAGGAAGCCTTGCAACCGACGTTCAAGGCGTACCAGGAACAAATCGTCAAAAATGCGAAGGCGCTGGCGGAAGGCATGAAACACAACGGTTACCGGCTGGTCAGCGGCGGCACGGACAACCATTTGATGCTCGTGGACGTGGGTGTGAAAAACCTGACCGGCAAGGACTGCCAGATCGTGCTCGACGAGGCCGGCATCACCGTCAATAAAAACACGATTCCATTCGAGACCCGCTCGCCCTTCCAGGCCAGCGGCATCCGGCTGGGCACGCCGGCGGTGACGACGCGCGGCATGAAAGAACCGGAAATGGCGGCCATCGCGGACATGATTTCGGAAGTTCTAATGGACATTAAAAATGTCGAGGCGGCGCACAAGGTCCGCGGGCGTGTGCGCGAACTGACGGCGAAATATCCGCTGCCTTATTGACGGAATTGCACTTTGCAATCCGAGCATGGGGCGTTAAATTCAAAGTATGAGCGCCAGTGAAATTATTGCGGAGTTGGCGAAATTGAGCCCTGCCGAGCGATTGGCCGTGCAAAAAAAACTGGCCGAAATCGCCGCGGAACATTCTGCCGTTGCGCTGCATGATCGCGGCATTGGCGAAGTTCAAGCCGCCGATTTGCGCTCCCGCCTGAAAACTTTCGCTGAGGACTGGGAACGCCCTGAAGCCGCCATCTACGATGAAGACCCGGCGCGGTGACGTGGTTCTGGTTTTGTTTCCGAATTCCGATTTACACACGGCCAAACGCCGCCCCGCGCTGGTTCTACAACGCGATGAATTGAACAACGGCCTCGCTCAAACCATCGTCGCCATGATTTCCAGCAACCTCGCGCGTCGCGGCCATCCCAGCCGAATTTTTGTGGGCCGCGACTCGGCGGAAGGCAAAACGGCTGGCTTGCGGCTTGATTCCGTAATCATGACCGACAACCTTGCAACGATTTTGGAATCGGAAATAGATTCCCTCCTCGGTCGTCTACCACAGATGAAAGCGGTGGATGCAGCCTTGAAACACACACTAGGCTTGGATTGAGCGCGCGCGAGTTGACGGCGAAGTTTCCACTGCCTTATTAATTTGTATGAGTCGAGATAACGAGACACGAATGGAAAATGACGTTTGCAAGCATCACTGTTTGATACGTGGTTTTAACCGAAGAAGACAGTCACCAATCGGAAGGTCAACGCTCTGATCTGCCAAATACTTTTGAGGATTTAAAGTGTGGAACGTGATGAAGTTTCCATGAGAACCCTTTATTCCAAGTTCTGCGCTCAAACTAACCATTTGGTTTGTTTCGCCTCCATCAATAAATGAGTTAACAAAACCGACTTCGCCATCGCTTGTGTCAAAATCAAAACGATTTGTGATATTGTCCGCAACTTCAACATTGCCAAAGTCAATGATTTTTGGAGTGGCCATTTGTGCAGTTTGTGCGTTGGCGACTGGATTTTGGAATCGCTGATTTTCCTCCAGAGATTTTTCAAGCGCGTTTGTCTGTCGTCGCAAATCGCCAACTTCACCGCGCAATCTCAACAATTCGGCGAATTGTTCATCTGACAAATTCCTGGCGCCGCCGATTTTGGCGAGCTGGTTTGAAAGATTTCCGTTGTCGGCTTGCAGTTGCGCGATTTGTCGGCGCAACGATTCGCTTTCGTCGTGCCGCTTAGTTTGTATCTGGTGTTGAACCACCAGCGCTGTCGCCGCGCCGGCGACGACCAACGCGCTAAGGCTGAGTTTCAGGTGAGTTGCTGTCATAATTTTCAAAAGTGTGAAGGTTGCGGTTCCAGCAGCCGCAATCGAAGTGGTGGTAAGTACTGCGGCCAAGTTTGCCGGCGCGATCTGAACTGCGTTGGCCGAAATCACCGAGGCCAGCGTGGTTGCCGTGGTGATGCCGCGTTTGGCAAAAACGGCGCGGAGCTTTTCCAGCGCGCGCTCCACGCGCATCCGCGCGGCGTTCTCGTTGAGGCCGAGTTTCGCGCCGACTTCCGCAAATGGCCGGTTCTCAAAATAGCGCAGCAGAATCGCTTCCCGGTCGCTTTCCTTGAGTTCGTGCATGACTTCATCCAGCGCGGGGCGGATTTGATCCCAATCCGGCGCGCACGGAGTGACGCGCCCTACCTCATTTTCGGGCATCGATCGGTGAAAACGGTTTGCGCCACGTCCTGCGCCGAATGTGCATCGCCGTTGACCTGCCGCAGGGCTGCCGAATAGACGAGATTGACGTGCCGCCGCACCAGTTCGGCAAAGGCGTCTTCGGAACGGGTTTGGGCTAGCGGCGGAGCAGTTCGTTGTCCGGCATCATGTTCAATTTATAGCACCCGCCGGAGTGGAAATCGCACAAGAAAAAAAGACACGGACTTCACGGATTTGCACGAATTGAAACCGCGCAAGGCCGGCACGTGATAATTCGTGTCAAAAAATCCTTTTGACAACGCGGCCGGAGTGCGGCATTCTACACGTGAGTTGACCGTAAAGTTTCCCTTGCCGTATTGAAGGCTGAATAGCCTCGAATGCCTGATTGAGAAATCCATTTTGAACTTTTCCGGTCGCAGGCCGTCCAATGCGTGACTGCTTTTCATGGCGTGCCAGGGACCGCCGGCAATCGAAACCTTGGTCAATTCACCAATTTAATTTTGTTTTATGCCAAGAGTCTCAACCAAAAAGACCAAACTGAAAACGGAGGAAACCTCCGCCGTCGAATCGCCGGAATTGAACGGCGATGCGGCCCCGGAAACCGCCGTCATTGAACCGCCCCCCGCTCCCGAATTGCAGCCGCCCTCCACCCCGGTCGAGCCCACCACCGAGGAAACGAAGGTGGACGAGCGCCGCGGGCCGCAACGCGACAAAATCGTCACGTCGCTGAACATCGCCAAATTGCAGGCGATGCAGATGAGCGAGTTGAACCAGATGGCGCGCGACCTTGGGGTCGAGAATTTCGGCACGATGCGCAAACACGAGGTTATCTTCCACATCCTCCAGAAAAACGCCGAGCGCGCGGGCGTGCTGTTTTCCGAGGGGGTACTGGAAATCCTGCCGGAAGGTTTCGGCTTTCTCCGCTCGCAGAGCTTCAATTACCTGCCCTGTCCGGAGGACATCTATGTTTCCCCGTCGCAAATTCGCCGGTTTGATTTGCAGACCGGCAACCTCGTCGCCGGCCAGATCCGGCCGCCCAAGGAAAAGGAAAAATTTTTCGCGCTGCTCAAAGTCGAGGGCGTGGACGGTGAAGACCCGGACAAGGCCAAGGAAAAGACGCATTTTGACAACCTCACGCCGCTGTTCCCGAACGAACGGTTCATCCTCGAAACCGCCGCCGAAGAGGTGAACACGCGGGTGCTGGACCTGGTTTGTCCGATTGGCAAAGGCACGCGCGGATTGATTGTCGCGCCGCCGCGCACGGGCAAAACCGTGCTCATGCAGAAAATCGCCAACGCGATTCTAAAAAACAATCACGAGGCGTACCTGTTCATCCTGCTCATTGATGAACGGCCCGAGGAAGTCACCGACATGGAACGCACCTGCAAAGGCGCGGAAGTCATCAGTTCCACGTTCGATGAACCACCGGAACGCCACGTGCAGGTCGCCGAAATGGTCATCGAAAAGGCGCGCCGCATGGTCGAGCACAAGCGCGACGTGGTGATTCTGCTCGATTCCATCACGCGCCTCGCGCGCGCCTATAATACGATTCAGCCGCATTCCGGCAAGATTTTGTCCGGCGGTGTGGATGCCAACGCGCTGCACAAGCCGAAGCGCTTCTTCGGCGCGGCGCGCAACATCGAGGAAGGCGGTTCGCTCACCATCATGGCCACCGCGCTGGTGGACACCGGTAGTCGCATGGACGAAGTGATTTTTGAGGAGTTCAAAGGCACCGGCAACATGGAGGTGCATCTGGACCGCGCCCTGGTGGATCGCCGCATTTTCCCTTCCATCAATATCGAACGTTCCGGCACGCGCAAAGAGGAATTGCTTTACCATCCGGATGAACTGAGCCGGATTGTCCTGTTGCGGCGGGCGCTTACCGGGGTGCCGCCGGTGGAGGCGATGGAATTGCTTTTGGGCAAACTCAACAAAACCAAGAGCAACATCGAATTCCTGTTGAGCATGGCCGTGAGTTGACGGCCGGCTATGGCGCCGGCGGTTTTATCAGGCTGAAGCGCAGGCTGAACCAGCGGCCACGTCCCGCCACCAGCCAGGCGGACAGCCCCAAAAAGACAAGGTTCTCCAATAATTTGTGGCAAATGAACTCTGCGCCGGTGCCACAACCGCAATCAAATTTCACCGCACAAAATGGAATGTTCTGCGCCGCTTGAAGGAGCAGGGCGCGATGGAGCACCAACAGGGTGAATGGCACCAGCATGACCGCCAGCGTCAAAGCCGTCCCGCGCACCGCGATGCCGGCCAGCAGCAGCAATCCGCAAAAAACTTCAAACCAGGGTAACGCCGCGGCAATTGAGTTCAAAAGCAGGGCGCTGTGCGTCAGGTCGTACTGCCGCAACAGTTTCAAAAACCCGACCGGATCCAACGCCTTGCTCATTCCACTGTAAAGGAAGGCCGCGCCCAACAACCAACGGGCCAGCACGGTGAAAAGGTTCACGACGGCGGAACTTCGGATGGGTGGACGGTTGGTCATTGAATTGAGTTTCTCAAGTTACCGCTGTTTCGCGCGCCGGTTTCAACCGGCTGGCGGTTGTTGGTCCATTCCATAATTCCGCCGCTGTAGATGAAAAGTTTTTGACCTGGAATTCCCACGTCGTTCAACAAACGGGCCGCCGTCTCACTGTCGTCGCAATCGCCGCCATTGCAGTAAACCACGATTTGTTCCGCCGCCCGGCAGACCGGCAGCACGGCGGAGAAATATTTCTCCGGATGATAGGGATCGAATTCACAGGCGCCGGGGATGTGCCCTTCCTGGTAGTGTGACTCGTCGCGGGCATCAATGAATACAATGACGCCCGCTTTGGAATGCGAGTCGTGAAAGAGCTGCATCGCCCGGGGACCATCAATGAATTGCAGTCCCTTCTCCTTCATATGCGCAGAAGCGGGTGCCGCGGGATTTGCGTTGGCAACCGCTCGCACCGCCTGGTTGGTTCCAGTTGGAAAATAGTTCCTGGCGAGTGCCAAACCCCTGGGTGAGCTATGATTGGCAGCAAACGCGAAAACGCCGCCCATGACCGCTACGAACACGGCTTCCCACAAAACCCTTCCGACCGCACTCCGGCGGTCTGTCACCACAGATTGAACAGGATGGTCTTTCACACGAATCTGACAATCAGCATGAACTATGTCATACGGCAGGAAATCATTTTTTACCCGCGAGCGCAAAGAATTGCGCCGCCAAATGTAATCATCCGCCCGGCTTAATAATTAATTATGGTGATTCATTAAAAGTAAAGAATAACTATTTGTTGTGCTGCTTCATTCAATTTCCGTGTAGTAAAGAGCAATCGAAGGATGGCGGATTTTGTGTTCATCTTTAGATTGTGAGCGTGATGAAACTGTATGCAGCAGTGGCGACCGGCCGTCAAATCAAGAGTCACCCAACGGAAAGATTGTGAGGGTCATTGCCAACGGATTGGTTGACAAAGCACCCTGAAGCATTTTTAGTAAAGGCATTATGAAAATGAAAATAAGACCTCTCTTAAAGATAACTGCCGTTGCGTTCCTGTTCGGGGGCGCGCTGTGCTGGTCCGCCACGGCCGGCGATGTCGCCGCGACCTGGAACCTGAATTGCGCCGCCTGTCACGGCAAGGACGGCAAGGGCCAGACGATGATGGGGCGCAAGCTTCAGATCAAGGATTTGACCGATGCCAAAGTTCAGGCGTCCTTCACCGATGATCAAGCCGCCAAGGCCATCAAGGAAGGCGTTACTGACAACGGCCAAACCAAAATGAAGGCGTTCGCTGACAAACTCAGCGACGACGACGTCAAGGCCCTGGTGGCGCACGTCCGGTCGTTCAAACCGGCGCAATAGAGCGCCTTTTCAGTTCCGGTCAATCGACACGAAAGGCCGACCGAGACGCCAAGGCAAAGCAGGCATGTACCGGTCTGAAATTGAAGTGTCGTCGTGTCTCCAATAGGTACTTATGGAAGAAAAAGAAAATTCAACACCGGGCCGACAAAAGGGCTTGTTTAAAAACTGGCTCAGTCTGGCTGGCGTTGTGATCATGGCGGGCAGCGTTTTTTCCTGCCTCTTCCTGTTTGCTACCGAATTGTTCCTTCCGCGCAGCAATCCCTACATGGGGATTCTGATCTATATCCTGGCGCCCGTCTTTTTCTTCCTCGGCCTCGCGCTGGTCATTGCGGGCTGGTGGATGCAACGCCGGCAGAAACCGGGCGCGCTGGCGTGGAAACTGGATCTGACCCGTCCGCGCGACCGGAAACTGCTGGGGGTGTTCATCGCCGGCGCGCTGGTGTTCCTCCTGTGCTCCGCCATCGGGAGTTATCAGACCTACGAGTACACCGATTCAGTCGTTTTCTGCGGCACGGCCTGTCACGTGCCCATGAAGCCGGAATACACCACCTATCTCCAGTCACCGCACGCGCGCGTAGCCTGCGTCGAATGCCACGTCGGTCCCGGCGCCAACTGGTATGTACGATCCAAACTCAACGGTGTTCACCAGCTTTTTGACGTGGTGTTGAACCGGATTCCCCGCCCGATCGAGACACCCTTGGGCAACATGCGCCCGGCGCGGGAGACTTGCGAACAATGCCACTGGCCCCAACGATTCATCGGGGACATCGACCGGACCGATTATCACTATCTGTCAGACAAGACGAACACGCCGTTCGCGGTGCGTTTGGAGTTGAAAGTCGGCGGTGGAAAACCGGACGGTTCCATGAGCGGTATCCACTGGCACGTCAGCCGGAATTTCAAGGTCGAGTACGTGGCTACCGACGCGCAGCGGCAGATCATTCCGTGGGTGCGCGTGATCGACGTGGCCAAAGGAACCACCACGGTGTTTCGGGACAAAAGTTTTCACGGCGACCCGGCCCAATATCCCATTCGTACCATGGATTGCCTGGACTGCCACACCCGTCCTTCGCATCGTTTTCTTTCCCCCGACGAAGCGGTGGACACGGCCATCAATGCCGGTTTGCTGAATTCCTCGGTTCCGTGGGTGAAATCCAACGTGGTGGCGGTGCTCATTCGTCCTTACAAAACCACGGACGAAGCCGTAAAAGAAATCGCATCGAGCCTGCACGCCAGCTATCCCAACCCGGTTGGCGCCGGGGTAGTCGTTGCCGAAGCCCAGCAGATTTACCGGGCAAACTTCTTCCCTGAAATGAACACCGACTGGCGCGTTCATCCGGACAACATTGGCCACAAAATCTCGGCCGGCTGTTTCCGCTGCCACGACGGCAATCACACGACGGACGACGGAAAGCAGGTGATTTCCGCCAGTTGCAACCTGTGTCACATCATTCTGGCCCAAGGCAGCGGCCAGCAATTGCAACAGCTCAACGCCGCCGGCGATGACTTCTTCCACATTGACTCGGTTTACACGGATCCGTCCTGCGCCATGTGCCACACGGGCGGCAGCAGCTCTTCGCAATAAATCTGTTTGCCCCGGTGGTCAAACATCGGCTTGCTGTTTATTCTTACAATTAGTAAAATTTTAGGATGAGTTCTATGCCTTTGCCGACCAGGCGTCCGGCTTTCCTGAATTGGATGTGGCTGGCGCTCTTGACCGTCATGCTCGCCGGTTGCGGCCGCGATAACGTCAAGGTCTATCGCCTCGCCAATGACGATTCCATTTCCTCGTCCCCGGCGCCTGATGCAACGACCACCGCGCCCGATCAAAATGGAAACAACGCGGCGCAACCGCAGTTGCAATGGACGCTGCCGGCGGGCTGGACGGAAGTTGCGCCCGGTGCCATGAGCATTGCTTCCTTCAAAGTGTCCGGACAAAACGACGCGCAGGCTGACGTGACTGTGGTGCCGTTGCCCGGCACAGCCGGCGGCGACAACGCCAATGTCAATCGCTGGCGCGGGCAGATGGGCTTGCCGGCGGCGACCGCGGATGAATTGCAAAAAATGGCCGAAGCGGTCCCGGTCGGTGACCAGTCGGCGGCGCTGTACGACATCGCTGGACAAAGCTCCGGCGGCGGCAACGCCAAACGAATTTTGGGCGCGCTGCAACAACGCAACGGCATGACGTGGTTTTTCAAAATGACCGGTGACGCCGGACTCGTTGAGCAACAGAAACCGGAGTTCGTGGCTTTTCTCAAATCGCTGACCTTCACGGCGGCGGCCCAGCCGGAGGGCTTGCCGCCCGGACATCCATCCATTGGCAGCGGGGACGCAAATGCGCCGATGATGCCGGCGGGATCAACCGGAGCCGGTAAACCGGCCTGGACCGTGCCGGCGGGCTGGCAGGAAGTGCCGGCAGCACAATTTCTTCTGGCCGAGTTTTCCATCGCCGGCGCGAACGGAACCAAGGCGGAGGTAAACGTGGCTCAGTTGAACGGCAACGGTGGCGGCTTGTTGCCCAATGTGAATCGCTGGCGCGGCCAAATTGGTCTGGATCCGGTGGACGAAAATGGCCTGGCCAAGGTGACGACGACGATGGACGTGACCGGCGGCAAGGCGACTTTTGTGGACCTGGCGGGCAACGACATGTCCGGCCAGCACATACGGCTCGTCGCCGCCATCGTGCCGATGGGCGATCAAACGTGGTTTTATAAATTGATGGGTGACGAAAAAATCGTGGCGAACGAGAAGGATGCCTTTACAAAATTTGTCCAGACCGCGAGGTATTCCAATGCTCCTTGAGCAGCTCATCAAATTTTTCACGTCCCTGCGGCTGACCGTCGTCCTCCTGATATTGTCCCTGGTGCTGGTGTTTGCCGGCACGCTCGGCGAGGTGCACCTGGGTCTGTTCAAGGCGCAAACCGAGTTTTTCCGCAGCTTTTTCATCTACTGGCATCCCGGAAATGCGACGTGGAAAATCCCGGTCTTCCCCGGCGGCTATCTTCTCGGCATAACGCTGCTCCTGAATCTCATTTCGGCGCATGTCAGCCGGTTCAAGTTCAGTCGCGAAAAAATCGGCCTCTGGATCATTCATGCCGGATTGATTTTGCTGATTATCGGCCAGCTCGCCACGGACATGTTCGCGGTGGAAAGCCAGATGCACCTGCGCCAGGGCCAGATGAAAAATTATTCCCAGTCCGACCGTATGGATGAACTGGCGGTCGCCGACGTCACGGACAAAAAGCTCGAAACCGTCGTGGCGATTCCCGAACGGTTGCTGACGCGCAAGGGTGACATTCACAACGACCAGTTGCCGTTCGTCGTGCGGGTGAAAGACTTTTACGCCAACTCGTTGTTGTCCACCAATGCCGGGCCCGGTTTAACGCGGGTGAACGCGGATACGGGCCTCGGCTCCGATTTATGGTGGAGACCGGTCCCGCGCGAAACGGCCATGGACCGCCGCGACACGCCGTCGGCGCTCGTGGACATCGTGACCCCGCAGGATTCGGTCGGCACGTGGCTGGTGTCGGATTGGCTGGAGCAGCCGCAAACGTTCACCGCCAACGGCCGCACGTATCAGCTTCAACTGCGACCGGAGCGTTTTTATCTGCCGTTCAGCCTGCGCCTGCTGCGATTTCAGCACGATATTTACGAAGGCACGGACATTCCAAAAAATTTCTCCAGCCGCCTGGTGCTCAATCGTCCGGACACCGGCGAGCACCGCGAAGTGCTGATTTACATGAACAATCCGCTGCGCTACGACGGCCGGACGTTTTATCAGGCGAGCTTTGACACAGACAACCAGGGTACCATTCTCCAGGTTGTGAAAAATCCCGGCTGGTTGACGCCGTATCTGGCTTGCGTGCTGATTGCAACGGGGATGGTCGTGCAGTTCCTGTCGCACCTGATTCCGTTTTTGCGAAGGAGGAGGACGTCATGAGAAAGTTTATTCCCTGGATTTTGGTCGCGGCGTTTGCGGCATGGGTTTTGTCCACGCTGCATCACCCGGCGGAAACCGGTTTTCACACGCGCGATTTTGGCCGGTTGCCGGTGTTGCTGGGCGGGCGCATCCAGCCGTTGGATTCCGTGGCGCGCAACACGCTGTTGCAAATCCGCGAGCGGCAAAGCGTCGGCGAACTGAGTGCCACCGCGTGGCTGATGGAAACGATGATGGACCCCGACGCTGCAGATCGGCAGGACGTTTTCCGCATTGATAATCTGGAGTTGCTCAACCTGCTCCAGTTGCCGGAGAAACAGAAGTATTATTCCTTCAGCCAAATCCAACCGCACCTGGACGATATTTCCCGGCAGGCGCAACGCATCAACAGCGTCGCAGACGCCAGCCGCACCGCGTTCGAGCGCCAGTTGCTCAAGCTCGACAACGCCCTGGAAATTTATCAGCGGCTGAAGCTGAGCCTTTGTCCGTCGGGCACGACGGATTTCGCGGGGCAACTGGCGGCGTATGAACAAGCCATCCCGGCCGGTGTCGTCGCGGCCCAGGCGCGTGAAGCGGGCAAAAGTTACGACCAAACGGCGCTCAACCGGCTGCTCGACTTTCTTTCCAGCTATAACGATATGTCGAAATTCGCGTATCCGCTCGTCGTGCCGCCGGCGCCGGACGCCAAATCGCGCGCCGACTGGCAAAACATCGGCCAGAGCCTGATGAACGTCGTTCACGGCGGTGATATTGTTCCGGCAGTAAGGGCTTACGCCGCGATGGCTATGGCCTATAACCAAAACCAGCCCGCCGCCTTCAATCAGGCGCTCGACGATTACCGCCACTGGCTGGGCGAATGGTTTGTGCCGGAAACCCGGCAGGGCGTGCAGGAATTTTTCTTCAACGAATTCCAGCCCTTTTACAAGGCCATATTTATTTACGTGACGGCGTTTCTGCTGGCGATCTTCGCCCTCCTGACCTTCGTGCTGGCCCCCAAACTGTCCGAGACACTGCGGCGCTCGGCGTTCTGGCTGGTGGTGCTCGGGGGTGTCATCCACACGTTCGGCCTGGTGTTTCGCATGTGGCTGGAAGGCCGGCCGCCGGTGACAAATCTGTATTCGTCGGCCATTTTCATCGGCTGGGGTTGCGTTATTTTGGGAATTATTTTGGAACGCGTTTTCGCCGTCGGCCTGGGCAGCGCGGTGGCGTCGTTCGCCGGGTTTGTCACGCTGATCATCGCCCACAACCTTTCGATGGACGGTGACACGATGGAAATGTTGCGCGCGGTGCTGGACACGAACTTCTGGCTGGCGACCCACGTCGTGGTCGTCACACTCGGCTACGCCTCGACATTCATGGCGGGTCTGCTCGGTGTCACGTATGTGTTGCTCGGCCTGTTCACCCCGTTGTTAAAATACAAATCAGGCAACCTGGAACTGGGCAAGGTGCTGACAAAAATGGCTTACGGCATCGTCTGTTTCGCCGCGCTGTTCAGTTTCACCGGCACGGTGCTCGGCGGCATCTGGGCCGACCAGTCGTGGGGCCGGTTTTGGGGCTGGGACCCGAAGGAAAACGGCGCGCTGCTCATTGTGCTGTGGAACGCGGCCATTTTGCACGCGCGCTGGGGCGGCATGATCCGCGAACGCGGACTGATGAACATGGTGATCTTCGGCAATATTGTCACGAGCTGGTCGTGGTTTGGCGTGAACATGCTGGGCATCGGCCTGCACAGCTACGGTTTTATGGACGCCGCATTCTGGTGGCTGCTCGCCTTCGTTCTAAGCCAGGTTGCGTTGATCGTCCTGGGTATGTTGCCGCCGGGGATGTGGAAGAGCTTCCGCGCCCCGTCGGGACCGGCCGGCGCTTGATTCCACGGCCACAGAGATAATCGCCGGACGCGTTGCGCCGACTGGTCAAAAATCGGGCGTGACAACGAGGCAGATTTCGACATCGTGCGGACAACCACTATGAATCTCAAAATCATTCCCGATTCCGCGTCCGGTTTTGAGCGCCTTCAGAACCTGAAAAGAGACCTCTGCAAAAGTCATTTCGCCAGCGCTCGGAGCGCCGAGCACCGCCTCGGCCCACTGGGGAATTCCATCACGCCGCGCCGAGACGGTGCTCGGCGTTCCATTGTTGCAGGGGTCTCGAAAGCTGATTTCTTGAGACTCAGGTCTCTGACATTGTGCCTGATCGTCTTGCTTAGCGGCGGCATCACTTCATGCGTCAAACAGCCAAATGTTAAATCAAGTGTTCCTGCCATGGGTCAGACCACGCCACCGGCACCCGCGTATGCTGTCCAGGATCTGGTTCCGTACGTCAGGCCCTTGTGCGGCACGGCTGCGGATGGCGACCTTTACCCTGGTGCCACGGCGCCTTTCGGAATGATTCAATGGAGTCCGGACACGGGGTCGGGCCAACATTGCGGCGGCTATGCGTACGAAGATTCAACCATCAGCGGATTCAGTCTCGACCATCTCAGCGGCGCGGGATGCACTTACGGCGGAAATTTTGGCTTTATGCCGCTTCCGGGCACGGTGACCGCTTCGCCCGGTGCCAGCCGCACGGCTTTTCTCACTGCATTTTCACATGACACCGAGAAGGCTGTACCCGGTTATTACTCCGTCACCCTCACCAACGGTATCAACGTGGAATTGACGGCAACGGAGCGGAGCGGTTTTGGGCGGTTTACCTATCCCGCCGGCAGCACGGCCACGATGGTGATTAACGCCGCCACCGCGGTGAACGGCGTCAAACAATCGGCGATTCAAATCCAGCCCGCCGAACGGGAAATCACCGGCCGGGCGACGGGCGGCCATTTCTGCGGTGGACCGGACCAGAGCA
>Ga0265338_10003354_pt1 | contig 22622 bp, 15 predicted proteins | sample 42126metaG_FD_193579 | JGI IMG/M metagenome (GOLD analysis project Ga0265338, IMG submission 193579) | Rhizosphere microbial communities from Carex aquatilis grown in University of Washington, Seatle, WA, United States - 4-21-26 metaG | ecosystem: Host-associated > Plants > Roots > Rhizosphere... | reverse complement strand
AACTTGGTGATGATGATCGTCCAGCTGAACAGCGACAGGACGAGCAGCACGATGACGGTGATTTTGCCCTCGGTCGTCGCATTTTGGATGGCATATACCGCCGCGTTGGCGGCAAATATGGGTTGAACAAATGTGGTCATGGATGATTAGGTTCTGGGTTCCGGGGACTGGGATTGAGGTGGCTGTTGCCGGGCAGGTAAAATCACGGTCACACGTCCGGTCTTCTGCGTCAGCACAGCTTTTTTGCTTTTTTGCTTTTCGTCGTTGGTCTGGTCGTCAGCTGCGGCCACGGTTTTTGATGCATCCTGGGCAGTCATGCCCTGGCTGGCCGCATCCGCCGCTGTGCCGGGCGCCAGGCCGCTCTGGCCGCTCGTGTCACCACTGACGGAGCCGTTGGATTCCAGATTGGCATCGATGGAACCGCCGCTGGCGCTGACGCCATTGATGCCGATGATGGTTCCGGAGATGTTGCCGCCGGCGGAATTGACATTCACATTGCCGAGCCCGAGGACGCTGACGTTGATGTTGTTGATGGCGTTTACGTTGACATTGTTGAGGGCAAAAATATTCCCCGTGATGTTGCCGGAAGCGTTCAAGGTCACCGAACCGGCGCCAATGACGCCCGACCCGGTCGCATCAATGTCCCGAGCGTCGGATACCTTCACCAAGGTGCCATCCAACAGATTTTCGGCCGTGATCATCGGGTTGCCGTATGCGTCCAGGCTGGGATTGCCGGAGCCGTCCAGTTGTTGCAGCTCATAGCCGGCATAAACACCCACTTGACTGTTGCCTGGATTGCCATTCAGTGTCTGTTGCAGCGTCAGCGCGGCCTTCATGTTGCCGGTGAGCGCCAGGTCAAACATTTTGGCCAAGCCGGCCTGGTCCAGCGGCTGGTCAAACAGGGTGGTTGATTCCGGCAACGGAGGCCCGTTCAAGAGCAACTGGAGGATGCCGCCCGCCCCGGCATTGATGGTGCCGTTAGGCGCCTCAACCAGAATGTTGCCGTTGTCGGTGTACGAAACCTCCATGATGCCGCTGCCCGGAATGGTCGAAGAGATGACTTGGACCGCCTGGCCGGACACCAGAAATGAATCGAACGTCACAAAACCGGAACTGCCGTTGCCCGCATTGATGCTGCCATCCCGGGACACAACGGTGACAGAACCGCCGGGAGTCTGGACGGCACTGTTCGGACGCGTGTCATAGGCCGCTATTCGGGAGCCGTTGACATCAATGTTTCCGCCGGCGTAAACGTCAACATTGCCCTGTATCGTCGAATAAATGCCACGGGGAGCGGAGCTGTTGGCGGAAAAGACCGATGAGCCGACGTCGATGTTTCCGCCCGCGTTGACGTAGATGTTTCCGTCATTCAACGTGGCAATGCTCGTGGAAAACATTTCCAGGTTACCGGAAACATTCACCACGATGTTTGCGCCCTGCGTGAAGTATTTTGCCAATGGATAGGAGATGGTGGTTCCGCCGTTGGGATTGAGGGTTTTTACGGTATCGGATGAAACTCCGTACGACAGGATGCCGAGCGTGGTGCCAAGGTCCATGTTATGCGCGGTGATGTTGAATTCACCACCGCCGCCCAACAGGTAACCAGAGTTACTCGTGGTCGGGATGGGGCCAAGTGTCGCGTATTCGGTGCTGAGAGCGGTGGCGGTGGCAGCATCAATGATCGAAACGGTCTGGGTCACGGCAGAACCGTCGCTGTTGAATTGAGGCTTGCCGTTTTTATAAACCTGAACGGTCAGGTTTTGCAGCAGGCTCAACACGTCGTCCGTCAACGCCCCCTGAAGCGTCAATTGTCCGGTGTTCGGGTCGTAGAATAGTTCCCTGGCCAGATTCAGCGCCAGGGTAACATCGGACGGGGACACCGCGTGGGCCAGCTGGGCGATAGCCGGCACCTGGGCGCCGCTTGGCAGGGTGATGATGGTGAATTCGCCGCGGTTGATGATGTCGCCGGTGACATGAATGCTGGTGACACCCGGATGCACCGTGGCCGTGCCCAGGCTGCCATCCAGTTCCCGGACCTCAACCTGAACATTTTGATTCGGGTCCGATGAAAGGTTCATCCCTTGAAAACGGCTGTTGTTCATGTCGCCATGCACCGTGATTTGCGCCGCTTCCGGGGCGACGAGCTGGACAAAATTCATGTCCCCGGAGATGTCCAGGACGATGGGCGTGGGATTGTTATAGTGAACCGGTGTGTCCTTGTGGTCGTCCAGCCCGAATATGTTCCGGCTGAATCCGAAGAATTTAATCTGGTCGCTGGCAGGCAGGTATTGCGACAACCCGCTATCGGAGACAATCAGGTTGAAGATGGAGAGGGAACCGTCGGAACTGGCGGGCAGGTTCCCGGACAGCGAACCGCCACCAGTGGTCGTGATGGTCAAACTGCCCTGCGCCGAAGGAAACAAAATCAACTGGTCGTACGGATCCGTACCTCCGTTCAGGGTGACGCCACCGGCCCCGGCGGAAATGTTCAAAATCGGCGCATAGATGAAGGGGATGACGTCAGACGCCCGCGGCAGCGAGGTGCTGCTGTCCCCCAGTTGCACGGCATTGCCGGCGGACAAATTGACGTAGGCATCCGGTGCGTAATCGAAATGATGATAGGTGGGGAGCAGCGTGCGGCCGGACTTGCCGTCGTTGAAAACACCGTTGGGGTTGCGGACCTCCTGCAGAAAGATGTCCTGCGCGGCATTCACCGTCCAACCACCGGCCACCAGGCTCAATGCCAGCTTGCTGCCCGATGTCCCGGCGCTCCCCGTGGCGGAATCCAAAACATAACTTTTGCCATCCGTGACAGGATTGCCGTCCGCATCCACGGGAATGCCGTTGACCATTTTCACACCCGCATAAATGTTGCCGGTGCCGCTGGTATCGGCATTGCCCTCGACATAGTGGCCAGTCACATCACCGCCGGCCACGATCTTCACGCTGCCCAGTTGCGGGCCAAATACCCCCGTCCCGGCGTCAGTGGCATCGTCGCTGCCCGGCAGAAAACTGGTCACATCGCCGCCGGCCGTGAGGGTCACATTACCGCCCGCCTCGGTGCTCATGCCGCCCACGCCATACGTGGCATCCACTTCGTAATAAGGAAAATTGAGCGTGCTGGCGGCAAGATATTCATAGCCATGATCGTATGTTCCGGTGTTGATGTCGCCTTTCAGGGCCGAGGCGCTGACACTGCCGCCACCGGTGGTGCGAACAAAACCAGAACCGACCAGAATGTCCTGGCCTGCCTGCAAATCGATGTTGCCGGTGGCGGTCTGGATCGAACCGCTGCCGGTCATTCCCAAACCTCCGTTCAAATAAATGCTGCCCGTGCCGTAAGTGATCGAATTGTTGTTGAAATTGTACCCGGCCTGCAGGGTCACATTCCAGCCGTTGGCATCGGTGATCAGGGAACCATCGACGAAAGTAATGTTGCCCTCGGCCTGCAAGGTAAGCTGCCCATTCGGATAACGAAAACCGGTACTGCTGCTCAGGTCCCAAGTGACGCCGCTGGCGGCGCTGAAGCTGCCGTCATCCGGGCTCACCGTGCCATCGCCCACGTAGATGTTGCCTGAGGCCTTCAACAAAATCTGGCCGGCGGTGATGTTTTGAAACTCGTTGTTCACATCCACGTAGAACACCCCGGAACCGCTGGTGCCATCAATGGTCCCGTTGTCGTCCGGCGGACCGGAACTGACCGTGCCCAGCACGATGTCCAGCGGGTCGAGCGAAAAAACCCCGCCCTGCCATCCGGCCGGGGCGCCGGCGTTGATGACGGACTTCAGGGACAATATATTGGGCGCGCTGATTTCGACATTGCCGCCATTGCCGCCCTGCAAACCGCCGCTCACGTCAATCTGGCTGCCAACGCTGTCACTGAAGCTGTTGCCGGATTGCAGGGTCACATTGCCTCCGGAACTGGCGGAAGCTGTGCCATCCCCGTGCGCGACGACCTGGGAATCGGCCCCCAGATTCAGCTGGTCGGCCGCGACGAGTTCGATGGTGCCGTTGACATTCCTCACCGAGTTGGCCTGGATGAAGCCGTCCTGGTTTACCACCCGGGCATTCATCGCAATCGTTCCGCCATCGGCAATGAGCCGGCCGTCATTGTCCACCGACCCGGCGGGCAGCGTGACCCGCATGCTCATGCCGCGGCCGTCCGGCCGTTCGCTTAACAACACAGTTTGCCCCGCCGCCAGGCCGACCGTGCCGCCCGGCGCGCTGATGGTTCCGTGGTTCACGACGCTGTCGGCAATGAGGAAGGCCGAGCCGCCGCCGCCGATGTTGATCCGGCCGTAATTGACGATGCTCGCCAGCGGGGGCGGACCGTTGAATTCCCAGCCGCTGCCGGAATTCTGGGGCGGCAGATAATTCGCCGTGGACACCACCAGGCCGGCGGCGCTCACAAACGAGTTGGGCCCGAAATAGAATCCGGAGGAGTTGAGCAGCACCACGATCCCGTTGGCCTGCAAACTGCCGTAAATCTGCGATGGATTCTGGTCGTTGATCCGGTTCCACACAATGGACGAGGACGAAGGTTGTTGAAAAATCGTGGTTTCACCGGCGTCGATGTTGAAACTTTGCCAGTTCAAGACCGCGTTCTGTGACGCCACGACGGTAAGCTGCGAACCATCGGTGGTGGCGGTGGCGGTGCCTCTCCGTACGGTCAGGCCCAATGGGTTGGCCATGGTCCTTCCGGCGACGCCGAGCATCAACACCACGGCGATCAACCGGCGAATCCCGGGATGGCAACACCACCTGCACATAACGATCCAGTTTTTAAAGTTTAGGGCAGCCGCCAACGCCCCTGCGTTACAAATAGGTGAAATTTGGGAGTTCATGATTTTTAGAACTGGCCTCCGATGCCGAAATAGACGTGGACGCCGTCCGATTCCCCCACGTGATCAATCAAGGGCCAGGCGACCGTCACCCGCCCGTCCAGGTGGCTGCCAATGTTGGCGGTCACGGCCCAACCCGCGCCGCAAAATGATTCCTGGTCACTGCCGCCGGGTGTTGGCTGGGCCAGCAGATAAATCCGGCCATAATCCAGGAATACCGAACCGCGGACCCAGCAGGGTTCCGTTTGTCCCTCGTTGCCGAACGTGCCAATGTTGAACAACGGGGTCTGCGGCTCGATGGAGAAACGCCAGCCGGCGTCGCCGTACGCCTGACCATCCTGATAGCCCCGCACGCTGGCGGAGCCGCCCATGGCGTATTGTTCGTTGCTGAGGAGCGGCCCGTCCGCCCACTGGCCGTCGGCATGAAGTTTGACCGACCAGTCCTTGTAAATGACCTGCACCCGGTCCATCCCGAGTTGCAACGTCACGTAATGGGAATGGGCATTGGTCGTATAAGCCGTGCTGGCAAAGGAGTGGTCATGAATGGTTTTCACGCTCGTGCTGGTGACGACATTCGTTCCGCTGATGTTGGTGGTGGTGACCACGCGATCCTCTTCGGAGTAAATCGGAAGAAAATTGAAATTGGCCTGGGAGTTGAAAAACGTTGTGCCCGACGCATCCGGAATCGAACCGCTCCAGCCAATGTTCAGGGGAAAATAATCCACCGCCGACTTGCGGATGGGCTGCTGGATCGTTTGCAGCACGTGGCCAAACTTCAATGCCGAACCGTTGTTGGTGGTGCTGATTAGCTGATAAAAAATATCGGCGTTGGCGCTCTCAGTGTTGTAAAACTTGGCGTCTGCGCCGAAGGTGAGCCGGGAGACCATCTTGCCCAAGCTGGGCAGTGGCAGGGAAAACTTGAAACCCAACCCTTGGTTCAGAGTGGTGTTTTCCCCGGCGGTCTGGTGTCCCAGCGCCAGCAAATTGGTGGAATTTCCGCTGGGATCGGCCCCGGTCACCACACCGGGCGTCCCCAGTTGCAGGCCCGTGTCCGAATCCGAACGGCTGGCGTAGAGCGTCAGGTCGGGCCGCCCGGTCGGCGGAGGCATTTGAAACTGGTGGGTGACCTCGTTGTAACCGAAGCTGCCCGGACTGGCATCCATCTGCTCCTGCACCGAGTTGTAGCCGCCCAGCGGCAGGCGGTAATAGGCGCTGCAATTGGCAATCAACGGATCATCGAAGGGAGTGACTTTATACGGGTCGCTGTTTTTGAATTCTTCAGGCGTAAAGCTATACTGGATGCCGACCTGATGTTCGAGGTCCCAAAGATTGTCGTATTGGGCGTTGAAACTCGTGCGCAGCTCGGGTGTGCCGGGCGTGGATTGGTTGTTCAGTTCCAGCCGCGCGTGCAGTGGCAGCTGATCCTTGACCTTGAGCGTCAGCTCGCTGGTGCCCGGATCGGGCCCGGGGCCGATGACGGGATAAATCTGCCGGTCGCGGCTGGCATTTGCCGCATCAAGCTCGCCTTGCAGAACGTGGGAATTCAACAGCAGGTTGGTGTGCAGGCTGGGCAGCGCGCGCATCACATTGTTGGAACTGAAGTAATGGTTGCCGGTGACGTTGATTGCCGCCAGCCGGCCCTCGGTCACCTCCACTTTCACTGTTCCGTTGGTGAGTTTCTGCCGGGGCAGCCCCACTGAGACCGTCACAAAACCGCGTTCCCGATACAACGCCTGGAGTTCCGTCATCGCCGTCCGAATTCCCTCGAAGCCGGTGTTTGTGCCGAAATCGCCGTCAACGTTGGTCAGGGCCTGGGAGATGGCTTCCGGCGTCAGGACCGAGTTGCCCGTGATCAGATATTTGCTTACTTCAAGCCTGGGGCCGGAATTCGTGGACGCCACGTGAATCCGGGTGTCCTTTTCCCTGGCGTCCAACTCGGCCATCGCTTCGTACATGGCCGCCCGCGCCCGGGCTATCGCTTCCGGACTGACGGGCACCGTCGGGCTGACCGTTTTGGAGACAACATTGGTGGCGGCTGATGAGGCTGGCGGCAACGCAGTTTCCACATACGGCGAATTTGTGTTCACCTGTCGGAAACTGGTGGAGCTGGCGTAACGTTGGCCCGATACGAGGATCTGCGGAACCGCCACTTGAAAAACGCTCATCGTAACCACGCCGTTGGTGATTTGCTGCTCGGCGATGGCGATGCTCATCGTCGGATAGCCCTGGTTGCGATATTCCGATTGCAGTTCCGAGGCCGCTTCAACGATGTCGTCCAAACCGACGTCCATGCCGGTGTATTTGGAAAGGATGCGGGTCAGCACGTTCGTGGGAAGCATCGTGTTGGCCTGGACGACATAGGCCCGGATGTTAAAGCAAGGCATAGCGTTGCTCTCAGTCATGGCAGGTGAACCGGCCATGGCTGGCACAATAGCTGGATTCGTCTGGGCCCGGCCGGGCAAAAAAAAATTGAGAAGGCACAGCGCCAGAAGGACGGTGGCCCGCGTGGTTGATCTCAAAAGCCGGTTGCGGGGACGGACGGAAATGGCCCTGCGATTGTTTTCCTGGCGCCATTCGCTGGGCGTTTCACCAAAACGCTTTTTGAACATGGCGTTGAAAAGCCCCAGATGCCGGTATCCGCAGTCATACGCGATGTTGATGATCTTGGCGTCCGAGCTGGCCAGCAGCTGGCGCGCGCGCTGGAGTCGCAGCTCAATCTGGCGCGCCCGCAGCGGCACACCGAATTCCTCGCGGAACAGGCGGCTGAAATGGCGCTCGCTGCAATGCAGCTGCCCGGCCAGATCGCTCAACGTATGCCCGGAAAGTTCCGCCTCCGGCATCCGGCCGACCAGTTGCCGAAACCGGTCGCTGAGCTTGCTGTTGGAGACGGGTTCGCTCCTGGGCACGGCCGGCAGCAATCCGGCAATGGCACCGGCCCAAAGCTGAAGCAGCGCGCAACGCATGGGCAGTCCGTCGCTGTGCGACTGTTCGGCCAGGCGCGTGAATTTCTGGCCCACCGGTTCCGCGGCGGCGAAAATGGAAACCCGGGGTGAGGATTGGCTGGGCGCGACCTCCAGTTGGTGCCATTCGGCGACCGTGAGCAGGCCGTTGAGGTATTGCGGCTGGATGGTGAAAAATTGCAATTTGACCGGCCCCAGCTGGCTGGCCCGTAACACCCCGGTGCCGTTGTGAACCGCCGTCAGACCATCGCCCCCGGTGAGTTGTCGGGCGGGAGTGTTGTGCTCCAGCCAGTAACTCATGCCGTCGGCCACGCGCACCATCAGCCAGCCCTGGCTGTGTGGCGACCATTCCGCGGAAGGCGCCAGTGTCAGCTCTTGTAAAATCAGATGGCACTCAAAGGTCACTGCGGACTAGACTGGAGCGGGGTTGTGACTACCGCGCGTCAACGAGGCGACAAATGTGAAACAAGTTGCGGTATTAAACGGACACGCCTGATTAATAGTGACATTTTGCGGACAGAAACGGCGAGTTTTCCAATAAAACAAGTGTTAACGGCCGGAATTTATTTCAAACCCATTGCCAAACAATGGATGGCTCACTCCGACCGGCTTGATGGTCAGGCCACGACGCAATTCGCCCGGCAGATCCCGGAATAAATCTCCGCCAGCGGTTTCATCGTGCGCGGCAGTTTTACATCCGTGAAATCCACCGCCAGCAGCCCGAATTTTTTCGAGTAGCCAAACTGCCATTCAAAATTGTCCAGCAGCGACCAGTAAAAAAAACCGCGCACGTCCGCCCCCCCGGCCATCGCGCCGTGCAAGGCCGCAAGATATTCGCGCAAATCGCGCTCGCGGAATTTTTCGTCCTGCGACGCCGCGCCGTGTTCCGTGATGTAAACCGGCAGCCGGAATTTCCGGTGGAGGTACGACAGGATTTTCACCATGCCTGCCGGATACCGTTCCACCATGTCATCGCATACGAAGCCGAAATCATTCAGCCGCTTCACCGGCGCGCCGCTGGCCGGGATCATCGCCCGGAAATGATGAAAGCGCACCCGGCCATAATAATTCAACCCGATGAACGTCGAGGCCCGCCGCCGCCCGCCGCCGAGAAACGCGTCCAGCACGAATTTGTTGAACGTGTAATGGCACGCAAACGCCGTCGTCCGGTCCCACGGCGAAAAACTTTTGTACGCATGGAAGAACGTCCAGTTCTTGGCGATGCCGACTTCCGGTTTCCGGCCCGCATCGCCTTCCTGCTGGATGATCTGGCTCGCCTGCACGTGCGCCCGGGCCATGTGGTCAATCACCTTGCGGAACTGTCCCAGTTTCCATTTGCGCTGCGGCGGGAATCCGCCGAGCAGATACGCCACGCACGCATAGGTGTCCGGCTCGTTGAAGGTGTTCCAAAGATAAACGCGGTCTTTCAGCGCGGCGACGAGCCGGCGGACATAATCCACGAACGCCGGAACCGCCGCGGGGCTGGTCCAGCCCCCCAGCGAGTTGATCCATGGCGGATTGGAAAAATGATGCAACACGACCATCGGCGTAATGCCCGCCAGTTTGAGCCGGTCAAGAATGTCCACATACCGCGCCAGTTCGTTCCGGTCCAGCGGCGCGAACGGAGCGGATTGCAACCTCGACCATTCGATGCCGAAACGATAAGCGTTGGCCCCGAGCCGGGACATCCATTCGATGTCCTCGGGATAACGATGGTAATGGTCGCAAGCAATGCGGCAGGTGCCCCCGTCCGGCGCCGTGAAATCCGTCCATTCATTTTCAATGTGGCCCTCCACCTGAGTCGGCGACGTGGCGGTGCCCCAGAGAAAACCCGGAGGAAATTTCAGGATGTTCCCGGGCGGCGTCATGAAGGTTTTACAGCGCGTTCGATGGCGGCAAAAAGTTTTTCCGGCGCACAATTCACCCAGTTGCGAAATTTTTCCACCGGCAGGCGGTCGGGCAGTTCGGCCAGGCGGTCGAGGTTGAAACTCTTCTCGGCGATGCCGATGCCGAACTGTTGCGCGTCGAGGGCGTTGACCTGCTGCTCGACGTGGTTTTCCACCGGCACCAGAAACAGCGGCTTGCCGAGCCACGCGGCCTCGCACAAGGATTCAAATCCGGCGGTGCAGACGACGTGGCGGCAGCCGGCCATCATCTTCAGAAATTTTCCGCCGTCAAGCCGGTGAAACGTGAGGGATGGCGAATATTGAAGTTCCGCCGGCGCGCCTGGCTTGTCGTAAAAACAGTGCAGCGTCGTCCGCGGATTTTTCGCGCTCCACTCGATGATCTGCCCGGCATAGCCGTGGTTCAGCAAATACACGAGGACAAAGCCGCCGTCCGGGTTTGACTCCAGCTCAAAAAGCTGTTTCCGCAAAATCGGCGGACCCACGGTGATTCTCTTTTCCGGCAAATCCGGCGCCTCATAAAGCGAGAGCGCCAGCTTGGTCGCCCGGGCGCCGAGCAGACGCGTGTAAATTTTCATGCTCAACAATTGCTTCCAAAGCTGCGGCGCGTGGACGTAACCGGGATGCTGAAACATGAATTGGTGCCCGATTGCGACTACGGGCGGACGCTGGCGCCGGGTGATGGCGTAAAACGCGGCCATCGGTTCGAAGAAATTGATGATCACGTCCGGCTGCGTTTCGCGGACGACGGCGTCGAGCTGGCGGAGAATGCGAAAGTATTTCGGCAGGTTGCCAAAGACGCCGAACAGCGTGGCCGCATTGCTGACGGAGCGGTTGTTTTTATATTTGAATTCCAGCGTTGGCAATTGCCGGACGGGCATCTTCATCGCCGACTCGAAGTAGTCCGGCATCGGCCGTTGCAAGCTCGCGCCGAGCGTGACGGCGACGACCTGATGTCCCGCGGTTTCGACCATTTCCTTCACGGCCATCGCCTGGGTCATGTGGCCCCGGCCCTCGCCCAGCACGCAGAACATCATTTTCATGGAATTGGATGAGTTTGATCCTGCCGTCAAAATCTTCAATCAACGCCGTGCAGCTTTCCAGCCAGTCGCCACAGTTCAAGTATTGCACATCACCGATCATTTTCACCTCGGGCCGGTGGATGTGGCCGCAGATGACGCCGTCAGCCTGATGGTGGCGGGCCATGGAAGCAAGCGTGTCCTCGTATTCGGTGACGAACTTCACGGCGGACTTGGCCTTGGATTTCAGGTACGCGGCCAGTGACCAGTAACCGAAACCCAGCGCGCGCCGCAACCGGTTCAAATACAGGTTGAGGTCGAGAATCCAGTTGTAAAGGTGCGAGCCGAGTTTTTCCAGCAGATGATTGAAGTGCGTCAGCCCGTCCGCCTGATGGCCGTGGATGACGAGATATTTTTTCCCGTCGGCGGCGGTGTGGATGGCCTGCCGCGCCATCGTCACATTCCCAAAGCGCATGCCGGCAAACTGCTCGATGAACTCGTCGTGGTTGCCGCTGATGTAGATCACCTCGGTCTGCCGGCGGCTTTTGCGAAGCAGTTTTTGGATGAGCAGGTTGTAATCTTCGCGCCAGAACCAGCGGAACTTCATTTCCCAACCGTCAATGAAATCGCCGACGATGTACAGATACCGGCAATCCACCACCCGGAGAAACTCCAGCAACTCGGCGACACGGGCGTGCTTCGTGCCGAGATGGATGTCCGAGATCCAGACCGACCGGCAGACCAGTGGTTCGTTCCAGTTTAAATCCAGATGTGGTTGGTCAACTTTCATGGCCACTAACAGTGTGCAACATTGTGAAATGTTGCGGCAACAGTTAACCGTGGCCGTAACTCAATCTTCACCCGGCTGTAACCTGGATTGGAAAATTACGGCCGCAACCAGCCTTTTCAGCCCCGATTCAAGCGCCAATCCGCCGGTGAATAAAAATGTGAATAGAAGTTCACCTGTTCGTAACCTGATGGTAACACGCGTAAAATAAGCTGGGAGCGTGAAAAAAATCTGGGTATGAAAAAAATCCTCATTTTGACGGCCGGATTCGGTGACGGGCACAATGTCGCCGCGCGCAATCTGCGTGATGCGATTGAATTGCTCGACGAGGACGCGCGCGCGGAGGTCCTCGACCTGTTTGCCGACAGTTACGGCGTGTTCAACACGTTCGCCCGAAAAACCTATCTGGGCGTCGTGCAATATGCCCCGAAACTTTGGGGCGGCCTCCATTCGCTTCTGGGAAATCCGTTTGTCGAAAAACAACTTGGTGGTTTCAGCCGCCTGCAGAACACGCTCGAAAAGGTCCTGGCTGAAACCCAGCCGGATTGCGTGGTCTCGACCTACCCCGTCTATGCGCACGTGATCCAAAAAATCTACCAGGACCACCACGAACGCCCGTTCCGGCTCATCACCGTCGTCACCGATGCCGGCCATGTCAATGCCGCGTGGTTTCGGGCGCCGAGCGATTTCTATTGTGTGGCCAACGCCGCCGCCGCCGAAGCGCTGCGCAAGGGTGGCATTGTGGAAAAACAAATCAAGACACTCGGCTTTCCGGTTGATCCGGCTTTCGCCAATCCGCCGGCCGAACTCCCGCTCCCCGCGGGCCGCGAACCCCGCCGGGTGCTTTACCTCATCAATACCGGCCGGAAGAAGGCCGCCAAATCCATTGACCGCTTGCTCGAACTGGACAATGTGCATCTCACCATCGCGGTCGGACGTGACCCGGATTTGCGCACGAAACTGGTCGAGCGCACGCGCCATCAGGCCGGCCGCGTCCGCATTCTCGGCTGGACCAACCAGATGCCGGAACTGATGACGTCGCACCATCTGGTCATCAGCAAGGCCGGCGATGCCACCGTGCAGGAGGCCATCGCCGCCCGCTGCCCCATGATCATCAACCACGTCGTCCCCGGCCAGGAGGAAGGCAACGCCGAACTCATCTGGCGCTGCGGCCTCGGCGCGATTGCCGAAAAAAACCGCGAGGTGGCCGAACTCGTCGAACACGCCTTCGCCCGGCACGCCGCGAAATGGACCGAATGGCGCGAAAACCTCAAACGTCTCAGCCGGCCCGATGCCGCGCTGCGCATAGGCGAACTGATCCTCGGTGAATCCCGGCATGACCGGGCCGGCCGCAAAGCCATCAAACTGTTTGACCCCGCCCCGGACCGAATCATGCGGCCCGCCCCGGCCATCAATGCCGCCGGCGGCCAGCCGCAGATGCTATTGTGCGATTTCCACATTCATTCGAATTACTCGGACGGCAAGCTCAGCGTGCCGGAGATCATTGATTTTTATGGTGAACACGGTTTCGATTGCATCTGCATCACCGACCACCTCGCCGACCCGAAGCGTCTGATCGGGAAACTGTCGGAGCTGGCCAATTGCACGCTCGGCCAGGAGCAGGTGGGCGAATATTTTGCCGTGATCGAGCGCGAACGGCAGCGCGCCTGGCGGCGCTACAAAATGCTCGTGATGGCCGGCATCGAATTCAACAAGGATGGGTACACGCGCAAAACCTCCGCGCACCTGCTCGGCATTGATTTGAAATCGCCGATTGCCGCCTCGCTCGAAATCCCGGAAACCATCGCGCAGATTCATGCGCAGGGCGGGCTCGCCGTCGCGTCGCATCCGCACATCATGAAAAGCGAGTGGGGCAAGAACACGCTCTACCTGTGGGAGAACCAGGACAAGTTCGCGCCGCTGCTCGACGCCTGGGAGATTGCCAACCGCAACAACATTTTCAACGACGTCGGCCTCAAGCGCCTGCCGTTCATCGCCAACAGCGATTTCCACAAACCCAAGCACATTTATTCCTGGAAAACGCTCATCTACGCGGCGAAGGATTCCGAAGCCATCAAGGACTGCATCCGCCGCAACGAACACGTGGCCATCACCCTATATCGCGACTTTGCCGGCGTCGCCCCCGGCCCGGCGCGCCACGGTTTCGACATTCCCGCCCCCGCCGTCCACTATTTCCAGGACCGGCTGCCCTTGCGCGCGATCAATTCATAAAAGGAAAGACGCTGGTGATGAGGGGTCACCAGCGCCGGTACGACCTGACTTGAACCATCGATACGAATGCTGACTTACGGGCTCAGTCAACCACGAATCGTCCCTTTCGTCAAAGACGGGACCGAAACATGCCGGTGACATTATTGTGCACATCAAAAAATTGTGAATGACCAAAGAGACTGAACGGAAATTGGTGTACCGCGCACAAACTTACGCATACGTCCCCCATAAGGCGTAAGAATTGCAGGGGCGAGCCGGTGGCCTGATTCGATTCGGCCAGCGGCCGAACACTGCAACGTAAAGCGCCAATACGCGGAGCAGCCAACGGAATCAATGGCGCAGCTTGAAGGTCAGGTTTTTTTGTTCTGCGCGAGCAACTGATCCATGTGGCGGATGCGGTCGGCGAGGACTTTCATCACATGCGTGGCGAAGAATGGGTTTTGCTGGATAAGCCGCTGGAAACGGCGCGCGTCCACTTTGGCGAGCCGTGAGGGTTCGCGGGCCACCACGGTGGCGCCGCGCGGCGATTGGTCAATGAGCGCCATCTCGCCAATCACCGCGCCGCGCACCGCGTTCTCGACCACCCGATCATCCACGAGCACATCGAGCGCGCCTTCGAGAAGAACAAACATGCCATCGGGGGCGTCGCCGATTTTGAAAAGGATTTCATCAGGCGCGAGCCGCACCGGGTTGTCGTCATGGGCGAACAGGTCCGCAGGATTCATCAGTGGGAGGAGGTTAAATTACGATGCCATGGCAGCAAGTTACAATTGCGTGACAGCCACCGATGATTTTGGCCAAAGAAAGGCGCTGGTGCGTAACGGACACCAGCGCCTGTGGCGAACCAGCGGAAGGACAACTTCTCGTTGACCGGCCCATCAAACCAAATTCCCCAGATTCCGTCAAAGACGGGACGGAAACATGACGGTGACGTTTTGGAGAACGATGAAATCAGCAGTTGGAAACCGAAGCCGGCCTAGTTTGTCCCGCTTAACAGTTCAAAACACTGGCCGATTTTTTCGTAAGGACAATACACGGCGTAGCCGTTGTAGGCTCGTTCGGTCTGCGCCTCCTTGGAAATGAAAATCTGTTCGCATTCGGCATAGCGTTCGGGCACCAGCCAGATGCCCTGCACGGTTTCGGCGGGCTCGTAATCCAGCCGGAGCACTTCGCCCTCCGGCAGGATGCCCGCAAATTGTTTGCTCATGGGGCCGCCGTAGGTAATGACCCCCTGGACCGGCACCGCTTTTCGGGACTGGAGCCGCGCGTCTTTGTGAATTTTTGCCATAAGCCGGAAATTTTTTCCAGATGTCCAGCATACAAAATTCCGCCGGATTAAACAAATGAAATTAGGTTACAAAATGGATGCACATTGAATCGTTGGGTATTTTCAGGCATTTCACCCTGATTTATTCCCCAGGCCCGTGTCGTTGATGGCAATCACCGGAATGTCACCCGCTTGTTTCCGTCCTTCCTTTGACCAAACTGGAAAAATCTGGTGTAGTGCCATTGCATTCAGGAACAGCACGAAACAAACACCCAAATCAATATGTCTGACATCACCTCGTTCGGCGGATACACAATATCCACTTTGCGTGAAAAGCGGCGGGACGGAGTTCGCGGCATCGCCTATTGTCCGATTTGCGACAAGGCCGAGGAATCCCATGACCACGGCAACGATGGGCAGCAGGCGATCACCGTTTCCATCGGCAAAATCCGCATCCACATGCATCTGGCTCATCGCGTCAAAAACGATCCGGCCGTTTTACGCCCATGATTTGAAAATGAACGGCGCTGGTGCTCGGAACCGCCAGCGCCCGCACTGAACAAATTTAAAACGCAACTCATTGGAACACAAACTTGCAACCGGTTCCTCATATTTCATCTTGAACGGGACAAGTCACCGCCGGTCAAACTCTCACGTTTTATGTTACCAGATTTTGGAAAATATTTGTTCCCGCGCCTGGAACGGGAGCAACGGCAACGGGAAATCCGCAATTTGTTCGCCGCTCTGTTGGTGGGGTTGGTCCTCGCCGGCATCATCGCCGGCGTGATGATCTTCACGGGAAAGACGGGTCGCCACTGATGCGGACCGCGGTCGCGGGGGAATTTTTTAGGATAAATATTTCAAGCAACTGCGACGGCGGTTTCCCACAAAAAAGATCCGTCCAAGCCGGGTTGCTTGCGGGCCAGAAGCGCGGCCACGCTGCCCGACAACCAATCATTGCTGTTCATCACTCCTGCCTCCATCCAGTGCCAGATGAAATCCCGGTCCATCTGCCGGGCGCGGCGCAGAAATTGTTTCACCGTCCAGTCCAGCTCCCCCGCCTGGCTGTTTTCATCGCCCAGCAGTCCGATGAACAATCCAGATTCCAGGCGATTCGCCTTCCCGGCGGCCAGGGAATCCATCCACTGAACCAGTTCCACTTCGCGCCGATCCAGGGAACTGATGGCGATGATGAGCACATCGGCGTCCGCCGCGTCCTGGGTAATCATCTTTCGGATCGGATTGTTGACAACCAGGGAATCGAGGTTCCACATTTCCGAGGTGGATTTCCAGCCATCGCCGGCCAGCCGGGAGATCTGGCTGGTCGCCCAGCGGGCGCGCGTGGCCGCGGCAAAATCCACGTACAACGAGAACACCCGGAGTTTCCCGTCCATCGCCGTTTCCGGCCCGATCAACATTTCATGGTTCATGGTTTTAGATTTTTTATTTCAGCAAACCTGAACGGGAATGGTTACGATCACATGAAGCCCCGGTACCGATTCGGAAACGTTTGGTTTGTTTGAGCGAAGCCAACCAGACAACCCGGATTTAAATCGCAGGAAAAGATTCCACCCCTTTAATTGCCGGAAATCATGATTCCCGGTCCGTGTTCCATGAAGACACTGTCCGCCCCGACGAGTTGCGGGAGCGTGCCGGACGGCGTCAACGGGGTCAACGGATATGCCGGCCAGTCCCCGGCCAGAACCCGTTGCGCGGTTTCCTTCCGTGCCACCTCGATTTTTTGAGCATCACTGATCCACCATTGATAAAGGTGTTCATGAGTTTGACCGGCACCGGGATCGGTGGAACTGTCAGCACCGGCAGTGTCGGTTGAAGTCGTATTGGAGGAGTTGTTGTTTCCCGGGTCGCTCGTTGAGGAATCACCCGGGCTGCCGGAGTTGCCCGGATGGTTCGCCGCACCATTCTGGGAACCGTTCTGCGCCCCGCCCCACCCCGCCGCATTGACCGGATGAGCAAATCGCGGAGGATCTGCCGGCGGAGTTTCGGCAGCGAATGTTTGGTCATTGGCCAGAAAGCCCGGTTCGAGCCCATTGCCGTTTCCAAGTTGAACCGGAACGGCTGCGGTTGGAGCCGCGCCGAGAAGTGTGGGAGTCGGGCAAATGGGAATAATCCGGGTAAAACCCTGGTCGCTGATGGTGACGGTATTCGACTGGAGATTCACTGCGAGCAACTGGATGCCGTACCTGGCCTGACCTTCGGGCAACATGAATTCGGTTTCAGGCGCACCCGCGGTGAACGACACTTTGAAGATGGCCCGCTTATCCCCTAAAATGGTCGTGATCCCGTTCAACACAATTCCCGACGGCAGCGGTTGTATCAGTTGCGCCACAGCATCAACCACCGGTACAAGACATGCCACCGACAGCAAACCGGTGAGCAGCAGGTGGCGCGGGTTCATGATGGGTGAGAATGGTTTTCCGGCAAAAAGCCGGTGCGGAAAAACTCCGCACCGGCTTTGGCCAGACGCAGTGGTCAATTAAGGAGAGATGAGACCGCCAACAGCGGAGCGGGAAACCAGAATGTCACCCAAACGGATCGCGACCGCTGTGCCGGCGGCTTCGGATAGGAAGATCTGGTTGTCGATGCTGCCAGTGGGGCCCGCGCCCGAACCGGTGGCGGACAGGATGCTCATGGCGTTGTTCAACCGGCTGAAGCCGATGTTTTGATCGGAATAGGTTGCATACTGGCTGCTCTGGGGCCAGTCGAGACATTCAAACGCCCAGAAGCTGTATTTGCCGGTGCAGATGGGAGTGTAGTCATTGGTGGTGGGAGCAACGCCCGGAACATAATTGGCAATCGGATATTCGCCGTTGTAGCGCAGCATCTGTGACCAGTTGACCCCGGAAATTCCCTTGGCATCGGACATCGAGAGATAACCGATGGCTTGATTGCCAATGGTGCCAACCTGCATCACACCCTTCACATCACCGCCACCCACGTAACCGGGACCGAACTGGGTCGGACCGCGATTGGTGGTGGCCGGGATATAGCTGTCCGAGGTCGGATCATAGTAATTGATGTGAATGGTGCCGATTTTGTGCGCTTCCTGCACGGTAGTCACCCGGGTGCCCGAATCCGTGGTGCGATGGACCATATAAATATTGGTCGTGAAGTCGCTCGCCTTGCCCGAGAGATAGGAAAGCGGCACGGAACCGCCGGAAGAACCGAGGATTGTGTTCAACTGCTGCCAGGTGATGTTGGTAACGCTCTGAACTCCGCCGGAAGCGAGACTCTTGACAAAGACAAACGGCTGAACGGCCACCGGTTGTTCAAAGAATGAAGCACTGGGCAGCGGATCCAGCGTCGGAGCGGAGAAAACGTCCGAGAAACAGGCGCTGGCCGTGTTGGTGTGCAGGGTGGTGGCTCCCGGAGTGGCGCTGGCCAGGAAAGCCAGTTGATCCTTGTTCTTCAAGGAGCTCAGACCCTGCACCGAACCAGTCCACAAAGCGTGAATGGTCAGCGTATCGCCGACAGAGGTGATGCCCAAGTTGACAGCAGTGCCGGTCATGGTCCATTGGGCGTCGCTGGACGCTGGAGCGCCGACGCCATTATTGGCGGAACTGGGCGCGCCGCCGTCATAAAGGCCCTGGCACGCCGCAAAGGCTTGGGCCCGGAAGGCCGTTGAACCGGTGATGTATAGGTCAAAGTTGGCAGCCATGACCGAGGTGGCACCGATGATACCACCGACCAAACTGAACAGGAGGGATTTTTTCATGTGAGTGATAGGTTTATTGGTTGATTGTTAAAAGTCGGATTATTCTGTTTGGGTTAGCTGGTGCGGCGGCGGACGGCGATCAATGTCAACATGCCTGCACCGAGCATCGCCCACGTGGAGGGTTCCGGAACCGGGTTGAAGGTCAGGGTTCCGTTGTTGTTCAATTCGAAATTGCCGAGATAGCTGCCGGTGTTGGCCGTGCCGGGGTTCTGCTGGAAGAAGTCCGACACCTCGGGAGTCGAACTGGCAGCGAACCCGGACGGAGTGGTGTTTCTCACGTCCCAGATCCAGGTGCCGCCAAAGTTGCCGCTATTTCCGCTGAAATCGTTGACGCCCACCGTGAAGGAAACCGGGTCGCCCCCCACATTCAATGAACTGGAAAGTTCCACCACCTGATTTTGCAAAACGGTCGCAAAGCCGGAAGTGGCACCATCCGCAATCGCCCCAATGTAACTGGTAACCTGGCCCTGCCCGCCGGAGGTGAGCGAGTGGCGGACGAGGTTTTGAATCGTGATGTCCGCGCGCGGATCCGAAACGAAAAGCGTGTTGAGCGGACCGAGCGGGCTGCCCGTGGTGCCAACATAACCGAAGATGGTCCAGTAAATGCCGTCCGTGTTGCCGAACACCGATGTCAACAAGGTCGAATCAATGCCCGATATATTGAACGAGGCCGAGCCTGCGGCATTCTGGTAGCTGGATGCCGAACCCAAATCCACAATCAGGTCGCTGCCACTGCCGGTTTTGCCAAAGGCGACCAGCAGGTCACCCGGGTTGTAGATAAAGGTCTGTGCCAAGGCAGCCGTTTCGCAAAGCGCCGCGGCGGCCATGGCAGCCGTAAGAATTTTGGTGGTTTTCATTTTCATTGTTTTTCTTGGTTTTTTTGAGGAGAGAAAAATTCAATCACTGGGCGGTGATGATATAAAACTTGTTGCTGCTGGTGGTGACGTCCTGCAAAGCATGGTTGTTGCCGTCGCCCCCCACTGAATTGAGGACCGGCCAGTTGGTCGATGCCGTCCCGGAAGTCAGGCTGTTGGTGCCGCGGAGCGAATAGGTACCGCTGGTGCCGGTGGTAAAGGTGACCGTGCTGGTCGTGCCGATCCGCGTGAAGGAGACAATGACCGGCGTAGCCGCCACGGCGGAAGGATAGGCCGTGTAGGTCATCACCCCGTTGGTGGAAAGCTGGAAGTAACCCACAAAGGTGCCCGGCCGGTTGCCGGTGGGAACAAAGCCGAGAAAATTGGTGGGGGCAAGCCAGTAAAAATCCGCACGCACGGGGATTCCGGCGGTGGTGAAATTGGCCGGGGTGGTCTGATCAGGTGCCGCTTGAAAGGTCGTCTGAAAATCCAGCGTGGAGCCCAGACCGTTGAAATAACTGACATCTGTATTGTTCAGGTTGTAACTGGAATCCTCCAGGACGGCCAAGGGGGTGTTAAGAGTCGAATAATTGGCCTCGTCACTCCCGCCGTTGACAATCGAACCAAGCACGCTGATCACCTGGCCTTGGGCGGATGGTTTGTCGCGATAATACGGCGTCGTCTGAGAGTTCAAAGACGAACGGGGCTTGCTCATAAAGAGCGTGTTCTGCTGGTTGGGGGCGGCTGTATTGTCAAAATAGGTCCAAGCCGACCACGCAATGCTGTTCGTGCCGACTTGCCCAAGCTGGGTACCGGTGAAAGAGCCGATCGTGATCGTCGTGTTGGGCGCCAGGTTGGTGAAGTTGGAAACGGGCCCGGCATTGACGATCAGGTTGGTCGCCCCGGTGGTGGCCTTGCGGAAGCAAATCAGGACGGTGCCATTGGTATAGGTGAAAGTGTTGGCACAAGCCGGACCAGCCACCATCAGAACCGTCGCCGCCAATATCGCACCTCTGAGCCAGGACAATTTTTGATTCATTCTGCCGGTCAGCATAGAAGAACGCCGCTCCGCTCCACTTCCAGTAACCAGCCAGTCACACTCAGTTTCGTGACGAAAGCAGGACCGGCACCGCTTCAGTGCCAAATTTGGGGTTTCTTACAGGAACGCCCGGCTCAACCCGGCCGGAATGCCGCCAGTAACCAAAACGTAACGCTGATCCAACTGTTGCTGCGCCTTCCAAAAGGAGTTCGTGGATGACATCTGCGTGGCTTCAGGCGAAGGCGGATGACAAACCTTCCAAGATGTTGATGCCTCAACCTCCCGGTCTGGCATTTTGGTTTGAGGAAAATGGGGTGCTTGCGAAAGCTTTAATCTGACATCAGTGAGCTTTGTTTCGACTGAGAAACGTTCACCACCGGGACGCCGGTCCGGCGTTTAATCTTCCTTGGCATCACCAGCGCTTTGGCGCCGGGCTAAATTTAAACTAAAAAATTATTGCCCATACAGGTGATACGGATGGGCGGTGTCATCACCGACATGGGTTTTCGGCGCGGCCTTGAGCGAGAAGGTGAAAGCGACGGTGTAATCCGTCGGGCCGGTGGTGCTTTGTGCCACCCGGAAGGTCAGCGCGCCGGTCCAGCTCCGCATGTCGCGGTAGAGCGTGTACTGCTGTTCCTGCAAGCGGCCGGTCCCGGCGTTGAAATCCTGCTGCATGCGCATGCCCCAGTTGTCGTTCAGCCGGTAAAACAGTGTGCTGGTGAGGAAATTATTGCCCTGCGTGAAGCCGTCGAAGCCGTTGCGCAAATACCAATGGCCGATGCCCCAGCTCCAGCGTTCATTCGGTGTCAAAGTGAGTTGGTGAAATGCCAGGTTGATGTTGTCGGCGTCCATGTCGTAGCGCAATTGCGATTGAATGACAATCCACGAGCGCGGCTTGAAGGCGAGGTCCGAGAACAGATCACTGAACGACTGTTGCGCACTGAAGGGTTCGTCCAGGTTCCTGGGGGTCTGCCGGGGATTGATCCGCCAATCGGTCATCAGGTTCCAGTCGATCAGGTTGTCCAACTGGCCGTCGCGCTTGGTCTGGAGCGTGTTGCGCAGGCCGATGCGGACCACGTTTTCACTGTCGATGGAATCGATGTTGTTGTAATCGGGAAACAGGACCGGCAGCAGCTCCAGGCTGGGCAGCGCGGAATCGAATTGCGGCACCTGCGACGGCAGCGCACTGGGCGCGGGCACAAAGGCATAGGTCGCCGACGGCTCGATGATGTGGCGCAGGCCGTCAATGGCCAGCAGCGAATTGGTCGCCCCGGCCCACAATTGCGAGGCCTTGAACGAGGTCTCGACGCTGGTGTCGAAAACCTTGCGGTAAGCCACCCCGTTCGTACCGCCCGGCCCGATCTCCGGGCCGTAATAAGTGAAGCGTCCGCCGACACCGGGCGTGACGTTCAGCCAGCCGAAAAACGTGTGTGGCAGAAGCAACTGCTGGAGGGTGTCGGCCCGGGCGGCGGAATAATTCAGCGGTGCCGGCCCGTTCGTGTTCGCAAAAAACATCCGGTAATAGCCCGCAGAACTTTCGCTCTCGTAATACAGCGGCGTGTCGAAAACTTGCTGGCGGTGGCCGGTGAGTTTCACGTCCGGCAGGCGTTCGACCTGGTTGAAGAAATTGTTCACCTGCGGCGTGGTCTCGGCGTCGAGGCTCCAGTTGTTCCAATAGCGGTTGATCTCGGTGAACGAGTTGGGCTGGGGATTGTTGCGGTAGTCGCCCTCGAAGAAATCATGCAGCACGAGCGGGTCGGTCTGGTAGTTGATGAGCGCCTTCAGGTTCAAATTGGTGGCCGGGGTCGCCTGGTAACCGAAGTAAACGCGCTGCCGGTTTTCGGGAATGCCGGTCACCCACGGCGTGCCATTCGTGCCCTCAGTCGGGTTGCGGTCGTAGGTGTAATAATATTTGAGCGTCGCCTCGCCCCAGAGACCAAGGTGCAGGTTCACTTCCGGTCCCACGCCCGGTCCGCGCAACCC
>Ga0265338_10003353_pt1 | contig 22625 bp, 29 predicted proteins | sample 42126metaG_FD_193579 | JGI IMG/M metagenome (GOLD analysis project Ga0265338, IMG submission 193579) | Rhizosphere microbial communities from Carex aquatilis grown in University of Washington, Seatle, WA, United States - 4-21-26 metaG | ecosystem: Host-associated > Plants > Roots > Rhizosphere... | reverse complement strand
GCTGGCGGTGCTCGAAGGCGGTCTGCCGAAATTAGTGCTTATGGCTGAATTCACGTCTGATTCGGATGAAGAGGCTTTGAATGCCGCGCTTGAAGCCCAGAAGTCTCTGAAGGCATTTCACGAGAAGACGCGCGTGACCAAGACGGCCAATGACGAGCACAAATACTGGGTGATCCGCCGCGAGAGCTTCAACATGCTCCGCAAGCATGTGCACGGCGTGCGCACGGCGCCGTTCATCGACGACTTCGTGGTGCCGCCGCAGCGCTTGCCGGAATTCCTGCCGAAGCTGAATACGATCCTCGAACCGTACAAGAAGGACCTGACCTATACGATCGCGGGTCACGTCGGCGACGGCAACTTCCATATCATTCCGCTCATGAACCTCAATGACCAGGAAGGCGCGCACAAGATCATTGAGGAACTGTCAGTGAAAGTCTATGAGCTGGTGCACGAGTTTCACGGTTCGATCACGGGCGAGCATAACGACGGCATCATCCGCACGCCGTTCGTGAAGATGCAGTATGGCGAAAAGGTCTACAAGCTCTTCGAAGACGTGAAGAAGATCTGGGATCCGAAGGGAATATTCAATCCAGGGAAGAAGGTGGGTGGGACGCTGGAGTATGCATTCGAGCATATCGTGAAGAGTTCGTAAAATTCAGCGATGCCAAGGAAATATCCGCCAAAGATCTACTACTATGAGCCGCATGATGAAGTTAAGAACGGCGATCCCCAACTAGATCCGTATCGATTTTTGCTTTGGGGTTATCGTATTAAAGCTACGCTGCCTCGCATAAAGCTGCTCAAATTTTTCTCAGAAGAAAAAGAACGGGCACGGATAGGGCGAAAGAACGGCGAACGAAGCGAGCTGCATGGATATTCGGTTGAAGAATTGGCTGAAAAGGTGGGGCTGAGTTTGGCGAGCGCGTATCGTGCCGTGGGAGTGCTTGTTGATATTGGATTGGTACACAAGGATATAGTTAAGGAAAAGGATGCTGCCGCCGGAAAGAAAGAGGCGGCGCGATACCGGCATGGTGGCGGTATGCGCAAAGAGGCTTTTTCCTAAATGAGAATTAGGTGTAAAATTTTGACCAAAAGATGGCCTATTTTGGTTAGGATTGGAAATTTGATTCTCAATTGGGAAAAAGAGGTTCTTAGAGGGTGGGGGGGGTCGGGTGATGCCGCGCTCGAAAAAATCCCGTATCATCGGCTAGTCTTTTTTTGAAGAGATTTATTATGGGAATGAGTTCGCACCAACAACGTCTTCCTGATAGTATATATACATACAACACCATGTCTCCCAGCGATTCAGCCATATCGGTAAAGAACCTGACCAAGAAATTCGGCGACCTCACGGCCGTCGATTCTATTTCTTTCGAGGTTCCCAAAGGAATCACCTTCGCATTCTTGGGCCCGAACGGCGCAGGAAAGACGACGACGATCAAGATGCTCACGACCCTCGAGCGTCCGACGTCCGGCAGTATCAGCGTGAACGGCTTCGATCCGGTCAAGCGTCCGGCCGATGTCAGGCGCTCATTCGGCATCGTCTTCCAGGACGCGTCGCTCGATGACGAGCTCACTGCGTATGAGAACATGTTCCTGCATGCCGGTCTCTACGGCGTCCCGCGCGCCGAGACGCCAGGACGCATCAAAGAAATGCTCGAGTTCGTCGAGCTCTGGGATCGCAAGGACAGCCTGGTCAAGACGTTCTCAGGCGGCATGCGCCGCAGGCTGGAGATCGCCCGCGGACTTCTGCATACGCCGGCGGTGCTCTTCCTCGACGAGCCGACGGTCGGTCTGGATCCGCAGACGCGCAATCATATCTGGAGCTACATCAAGAAGCTCAACAAGGAGCGCGGCCTGACGGTCTTCTTCACGACGCATTACATGGACGAAGTCGAGCGCACTGCTGACCGAGTGGCCATCGTCGACCACGGCAAGCTCATAGCCAATGATACGGTCGAGGGCATCGTGAAGCAGGCCGGGTCGGCGTCGCTCGAAGATGCGTTCATCAAACTCACAGGCCACCATATCCGTGAAGAAGAAGCGAATAGCAAGGATCAGTTCAGGAATATGGCCAAAGCCTGGGGGCGCCGCCGATAAATTTATGAAGACAAATACGTTATACGCGATATACATCCTGTGGCTGCGCCAGATCAAGCGCTATTTCCGCTCGAAGTCGCGCATCATAGGCAGCCTGGGCCAGCCGATCCTCTTTTTGGTGGCTCTCGGCTACGGTCTGAACTCGGTCTTTTCTGCTTCAGGCAACGGCAACTATATCCAATTCCTGGCGCCGGGCATCATCGCTATGAGCATCCTCTTCTCCGCGATCTTTTCCGGCATCGAGATCATCTGGGACCGCCAGTTCGGCTTCCTCAAGGAGACGCTGGTGGCGCCGGTCTCGCGCTTCACCATCATGTTCGGGCGCACTCTCGGGGGCGCGACCACGGCTTCATTGCAGGGCATTCTCGTCCTGGTGATCTCGCTCTTCATCGGCTTCCGTCCGGACATCGCCGACATCATCCCAGGGGTCATCTTCATGGTGCTCATCGCTTTCGTCTTCACGGCCCTCGGTACGGCCATCGCTTCTCGCCTGGAAGATATGCAGGGCTTCCAGCTCATCATGAACTTTCTGGTCATGCCGATCTTCTTCCTCTCGGGAGCGCTCTTTCCGCTCAATACGGCGCCGGCGGCCATCAAATGGATCGCATTCTTCAATCCGCTGACGTATGGAGTCGATGGTCTGCGAGCGGTCTTCACGACTGCAGCCATCCACAGCGCATGGACTGATGGGATAGTCCTGACTGTGATCGCGCTCGTATTCGTCTCGGTAGGCGCCTGGATGTTCTTAAAGATAAAGGCGTAGGGGAGGTGCATAACGAGACATTTACATTTTAAAAGCATCGTAGTACGATGTTTTTCGGTTAGTTACAGTGTTCTTGAATCCCAAACATTAAAAAAGAGAAAGAGAAAGTAGACTTATGGCGCAATCGACTACAGTGATAACCGGCCGCAAATCCCGCCGACAGATGGGCCGCGGATCGCATCGGAACTATGGCTCCAATACACTTGGGAATACGGCCCAAAAGTTTATCAACGGGCTTCCGCCGGGAACACAAACCAAACTGGCGGGTATGCGAGCCCAACAATAAGCTATATCTCCTTTCAGTTTCGGCCCTTGCATTAGCGAGGGCTGATTTTTATATGTGATATCATTTGCCTATGAATAAAGCCCTCTACATCTTCCTGAATGCGGTCCCGGTCCTCGTCATGATCGCGCTCATCCCGCTCGTGACGGACGACTATCTGCTCATGAGCCTGTACATCGTGATCATCGTCGCGGCGTTCTTCATCAAGCGCGAGCGGAACGATGTCGCGGTCTTTATATTCGGTTTCATCATCATGATCGTCTGCGAGTATATCTTTACGAGCACGCGCGTCGAGGTTTTCGTCAGGAATTCGTTATTCGGCCTGATGCCGGTCTGGCTGCCATTCCTGTGGGGATATGGGTTCATCGCGATCAAAAGGTCGGCGGAGATCCTCGATTTGCGGAAAAAATAAAGTGGTATAATAGCATCATTATGGACGGAGAATAATCCTATGACCGAAAAATACGAACTCATCCTCATATTTGTGGCGGTCATCGTGGGCGTCGTCTCTGCCGCATATTTCTATGTGACCGCCGGCATCTTCATGGATCTCCTGAAGCGCCCGCTCAAGCTCATCTCTTCGGGCATGTTCGTGATCGCCATCGGGGTCCTCCTGGCGGCGTTCATCTCGTATGAGTCGAGCATCGGCTTTTCGGCGTATCTGTACGGCATCCCTTTGCAGGCAGCCTTCTATGTCCTCTACATCATAGGATCTGTCATGATCGCGCTCGGGGCGCGGAGATTCACGGCGCATCCGAGGACGAAGGTTGCAGACGTTTCGATGAGGCAGAGCTAACGGAAGATTGATTTTTATGCCCCACTCTTTTTCTCCGATCCAAAACGGCATATTCTCGCGACTGAAGAATGCGAAAGTTCTTCGCTACAGCGAGATGCAGCCTAAGGGCGTGCCGAACGACCTCTTCAATTATCATCTGCAGTTTCTGGTGAAAAAGGGGTTTGTGAATAAGCTTGAGGAGGGATATGCGCTATCTGAATCAGGCGTTCGTCATATAGCAGATTCGAATCCAATCACCAATGATGAAGGGGGTACAGCCAATCTATTCAAAGTCAATGTACTGACGGTCGTCTCGCGGATCAACAAGGGAAAGATTGAGATTTTGAATCAGGTACGCGCTTCCAATCCTTCCTACGGGAAAGTGGGTGTCATGGGCGGAGTGGTGAGAAAAGGCGAATCCATTGAAGATGCTGCTACTCGCAAGCTTAAGGTTGAAACTGGTCTTACCGCACAATTCAGAACCGTCGGGGTTCAGCGCAGGATCATGTACGTGAAGGGCGAGATGTTTTCGGATGTCTTGTTTCCAATTGCCTATGCCGATGAATATGAAGGCGAGCTTCTGGATACGCAATACGGCCATAACATATGGGTGGGTATAGATGAAGCAATTAAGAATGATTCAGCAGAGTTTGATTCGATAAATAAGCTGAAGGATGTTCTGCTGGCCGTTAAGAAGGGCATGGTTCTCAAGATGCCATTCTTTTACGAAGAAGATACCCAAAGCGGGGAATTGATCTAAATTCCACACGCTCCATCATTTACCGAGGGCGCCCTCGGTTTTTTTATCCAAGGTACTTTGTTACATTTTTTATAGATGCAAATCTTGGATACTATCCTTGAAAGGAAAATATTATGATAAATGACTATCCGATTAAACCGAACTATCTAGATACGACAAAAGAACCGAAAGGGTTTGATGATTTGCTTGATTATAGTCAACGCATTGTCTTGTGGGCATTCATACAATTCTGGCAATCCCGTGAAAATTGGAAACGGTTCACACACGAAGAATTCATAGCCTTTATCAGCAACCCACAATCCGAAGTCAATCAGGCGGTGAGATGCGGAATAGTATGGTTTGTGGAAGCGAGACTCCAGTCATTGCTTGATTGTAAGGAAGATGAAAATAAAGTTCTAACATACGAGCCGACTCACTTTGTAATATCAGAGTATTTTCATTGGAACCCCGCGCGATGGACATATAAAGCAACTCCTGACGCTCCTAATCAAGTAAGTTGTAAACCTTAGTAGGTCGCATCGTAATTGAACGGTCGCCTTGTATGGCGGCCTTTTTATTTACCGAGGAATCCCTCGCTTTCCAGGTTCTCCGTAAAAGCCTATACTTCATGCATATAACTTTTAACCATCAGCAATCTTCATGAAGTGTGCTTTTTGTGATATACCTGAGATCAAAGCGAGGGAAATAGCCGGAGACGAATTAGTATGGGCATTTCCGACCAATATCCCGATCGTGTCGGGACACACGCTCATCTCTCCGCGCCGCTGCGTGGCAACCTATGGCGAGCTCACTGATGAGGAGAGGCGGGCTCTGGAGGATATGCGTTTATCTGTTACAGCTGCGCTACGCAAGGCATTCGGCGCTCAAGGGTTCAATTTTGCGTGGAATGATGGATCGAGTGCAGGGCAGACCGTGCCTCACTTTCATCTTCACGTTCTCCCTCGGAAACCGGGTGATACGGGCGTTTTGAAATATGAGCCGCGGAAGTTTGTCTACCGATCGCGTGAGAGGGGTATCACGCCGGAAGAAGAGCTGATCGAGGTCGCGAAGATGATCCGCGAAGGCTTAAAATCTAATTAATATAACAACCATGATTCTCCAAGTCGGCGTCAAAGCATTTTTGAAGAATAAAGAGGGGAAGTATCTTTTGCTTAAAAGATCATCTGATAAATATAAGGGAACCAAAGGTTCTTGGGATATTGTGGGTGGCCGCATTGATCCGGGCACGAAGCTTAAGGAAAATCTGATCCGCGAAATCGGAGAAGAGACACAACTGCCGCTCCTATCAGAACCGCGCCTCATTCATGCACAGGACATCATTCTTGATGGAGAAAGGCACGTGGTACGCCTGACGTATGCCGCCAATACCGATGGGGAGCCGATTCTGGATATCTCGGAAAATGTCGAATATAAGTGGCTGACTGCTCAGGAGATGAAAGAGCAGGAAGATCTGGATGTGTATGTCGAAGAGATTCTGAGCAAGGGAATGCTTGAATGACGTTTTTATCTACCACGGATATTTATTCCCCTTGAACCAGAATTGCCCGGTCTCGGGACGCGATGTGGCCAGTTTGAACAGGTCCTCGGCGGCTTCTTCGGGCGAGACGGGCGCTTCGTCGCCGCCAATGGCGGTCCTGACCCAGCCGGGATGTACGGAAGAGACGATGATGCCGGTGCCTTCGCGCATGAGCCTGCCGCTTAAGGTGCGAGTATACATGTTCAGAGCCGTCTTGGAGATCTTGTAAGCAGGGTAATGGTGCGGAAAATGAGTCGCTGAATCATCGTCTTCCCGGGTAAGCGATCCTGCTTGCGAGGATGTATTCACGATGTGCCCGTCTTTATTTATGATCGGGATGATGCGCTCACAGAAGTCGATGGTGCCGATGAGGTTGACTTCGAGCGTGAGACGGAGCTTATCGACGATGAGGCGGGTCTCTTCATCATCGAGGAGCACGCCGGCATTGTTATGCAGGACATCTATCTTTAGACCTGATGAGGCGATGGCTTTGGCACAAGCTTTGATCGATTCGGGAGAAGAAAGGTCGAGCTTGAATACCTTCAGGTTCTTATCGGCGAAATCGACAGCGCCTGTAGTGGAAGTTCCTAAGACATTCCAGCCTTCTTGGAGATATCTTTGAGCTAAGGCTTTGCCGATGCCTTTGGAGATGCCGGTTATGAGGGCTGTTTTCATACTGCCATTCTAGCAAATCTGAAGCCGAAAGTTATTCATACCTCAGCGCCTCGATCGGATTCAGCTTGCTCGCCCTCCTCGCCGGATAATATCCGAAGACGATGCCGATGCCAGCTGACACCCCGAATGCCAGGAGGACTGAATATGTGGATATGGAGGTTTGCAGGATGCCGAGCGATGTGACCACATAAGCGACTAGCCAGCCTAAGAAGACCCCGACGGCACCGCCGATGACGGTGAGCGCCACAGCTTCGGCGAGGAACTGCACATTGATGTCGCGCGCCTTGGCGCCGATGGCTTTGCGCAGGCCGATCTCCCGGGTGCGCTCGGTCACGGTGGTGAGCATCATGTTCATGATGCCGATGCCGCCGACCACGAGCGAGATGCCGGCGACTGCTGCAAGAAGGACAGTAAAGGTGCTGGTGACGCTCGAAGCCGCCGAGACGATCGATTCCTGGTTGAGCACGCTGAAGTCGGCGTTGGCTGCGTTGGCGATCTTATGCCGGTCGAGAAGCAGGTTGGTGATGTCGTTCTGGACCTGGGTCATGACGTCCGAGCTTGCGGCAGAGACGCTGAGGGAAGTCACGTACGTGCTGTTCCCCAGAAGAAAAAGCTGGGAGGTCGAAAGAGGTATATAGATGGCGTCGTCCTGATTGCCGAAGCCGCTGCCGCCCTTCGAAGCAGTCTCTCCGACGATGGTGAACTGGAGGCCGTTGATGGCGATCACCTGGCCGACAGGATCGGTTCCGGAAGCAAAGAGGTCGCTTGCAGTCGTAGGGCCGATCACTGCGACCTTGGAGCGGCTGTTCGACTGCTGGTCAGTTATGAATTCGCCCTCTGCTACCTGTATGTTATGTACGGTGGTATACGCCGCCAAGACGCCGGTCACAGAGGTGTTGGTGTTGGTCCCTTTGGCGGTGACTTGGTAGCGGCCGGAGACTTCCGGGGAGACGGCGTTTATATTCGATATCTGCTGCTCTATGGCGGTGACGTCATCAGTTGTAAGCGTCTTGGACCCGCCGCGGCCGGTCGAAGCCCCATAGCCGAAGCTCCTGGTGGCTCCGGGGGATATTGTGATGAGGTTCGATCCGATCGACTGGATGGACGACTGGATGGATGCCTGCGCGCCCTGACCGATCGAGACCATGACGATGACCGAGCTTATGCCGATGACGATGCCGAGCATGGTCAAGGCAGTGCGGGCTTTGTTCGCAGTCAGCGCCGACAATGTTTCGTGGAGTATGTCTTTGGTAGTCATGTTTTTTTAAGACTTCTTTTTGGCCTGATCGATGATCCTCTTGGTATGCGAGCTGCCGTCTTCAACGATAAGGCCATCGCGTATATATATGATGCGGTTGGCATGCTCGGCGACCTCGCGCTCATGGGTGATGAGGATGATGGTGCGCTTCAATTCTTTGTTGAGGCGCTGGAATGTCCCGATGACGAGGTCTCCGGTCTGCGAATCGAGGTTGCCGGTCGGTTCGTCGGCAAGGATCAGGGAAGGGTTGTTCACCAGAGCTCGCGCGATGGCCACTCGCTGGATCTGTCCACCCGAAAGCTGGTTGGACATATGGTGGAAGCGGTCTTCAGGGAGGCCTGCGCTCGCCAGGGCCGCATATGCGCGCTTGTTGCGCTCGGCTTCAGGGACCTCGGCATAGATGAGGGGGAGCGTGACGTTGCGGAGGACGGTGGCGCGCGAGAGCAGGTTGAATGACTGGAAGACGAAGCCGATGCGGTTATGGCGGATGTCAGCGAGCTCGTCGTCGGTCATCTTGGAGACGTCGTGGCGATCGAGCTTGTAGGTGCCCGAACTGGGCGTGTCGAGACAGCCGAGGATGTGCATGAGCGTCGACTTGCCTGATCCCGAAGGGCCCATGATGGCTACGAATTCTCCGTCCTCGATCGTGAAGGAGACGCCACGCAATGCATGCGTCTCGTTATCGCCCACCTGATATGTCTTTGTGATGTTTTTGACTTCGATCATATATTATCCGCCTATCCTAACTCCTCCTACCGCTGCACCGCCACCTCCGGCAGGCCGTGCCGCTCCTGTGCCTCCGGTTCGATTGCCGCCGCCGATGCTTTGGAGCAGGCTCGGGGCCGCTGCAGACGTCGCGGATGCGCCAGTCGCCGTGCGTGTGACCACGAGCTGGCCAGGCGTGAGCCCTGAAAGTATTACGGTGTTGGTATCGTCGGAATCTCCTGTGGTGACTACGGTATTCTGCGGCGGGACGGATGAAGAGATGGTCAAGCTGGCTGCGCCGGCTCGTGCGCCCGCTGTGCCGCTGAAGCTTCGCGTCGTGCTGCCTGTCCCGAGCGGAGTCGAGGAGCCGGTGCCGGATGACCCTGTGCTCGAGGCGAAACTGCCTGTGCTTCCAGCGAATCGCGATGTGCCGGAGGCCGTCTGATTGCCGCCATTCGGAAGCATCGAGGTCAGGACCGATCGATCGAACGTCTGGACATATGAGCGCCCGGTCTGGGTCTTGACTGCAGCAGAAGGCACGAGGAGGACATTATCGTCTTCCTTGGTGATTATGGACGTATTCACGCTCATGCCCGGCTTGATGCGGGCGTCATCAGTGTTTATGATGATCTTGACTCCGTAGGAGACGACGCCGGATGTGACCGTGCCGATCTGGTCGACTTCGGATACGGTGCCCGTGGCGTTCAGGCTGTCTATGGCATCGAATGTGATGTTCACCTTCTGACCTACGACGACCTTGGCGGCATCCACTTCATTCAGGGAGATGCTGGCGATCTTCTGCTGTCCCACGATGGTGGCGATGGCGGTGCTTCCGCCGGCCTGGCCGAATACGCTCACAGGGATGCGTCCGATGATGCCGTCATACGGCGCTCGGATGAAATATTCGGCATACGTGCGCTCTGCCTGAGCGAGGGTGTCCTGCGCAGACTGGAGGTCATAGGTGTCAGGCGCCGCAGTGAGATTGGTCAGCGAGTTCTGCGCGCTCGTGATCGCGCTCTGCGCTCCGAGCATGCTCGATGCGTCGCTGTTCGCCTGATTAGACCATGTGTTCAGGTTGCTCGCTACCGTGGAAGCGTCTTTGGACATGTAGCTCGGCTGGTTGGAAGTGATGTATGCGACCGCGCTCTGCGCCTTGCTCGTGGCGTCCGCGACGAGCTTTATGGTCGTGTAGGTGTCCCTATAGAGAGTATCGAGATCCGTCTTTGGGCTGGACCTGCTCAAGCCCTTGAATTCCTGGAATGTCATCGCATACTGAGCTGCGGCCTTATCGTAGGCCATGCCGGCGGCGTCCGTGTCTGCTCTGGCCGTCGAATTCAAGAATGCTTCCTGCGTGCTCGAGAGGAACGTGCCCTGGCCATAGAGGAGATCTTTCATGCCAGCCATGATGGTCGGCAAGTCGAGATATACCGATGACGCCGAGTTGAACGCGTCGTCATAGGATTTGTTCACTGAATCTTTGGCGCTCGAAAGATCGGTCGTCTTTGCCGGCTCGGTGAGCTTGGCCAATGCGATCTTGGCATTTTGAAGCGTCGTCAGGGCATTGGTCGGGTCTATGGTCGCGATCAGCTGGCCTTTTTTGACGGCCTGGCCTACGGACACGTTGATCGATTCGATCGTGCCTGAGACCTGGCTCAGGATGTCGGTCTGGTTCGAAGCCGACACCTGTCCTGTGCCGGAGACAGTCTGCATCAGAGTGCCGATGTGCGCTGCCGTGAGAGTGTATTGCGGCACGTTCGATGCCTCGCTGGCCTTGGCCTTGTAGATCTCATAGCCGCCGACGATGACCGTCACGGCGATGACGGCTATAAGGATCTTATGGGCGAGAATGCCGGCCTGGGCCCGGGCGAAGAATGATGCAGATTTGTGTTTCATGATGGTATCGGCTGATTAGCGTGTTAATGGGAACGGGTACGGCTCGGTACTGGTGGGGAGCGGAGGCATGATCCTCACGAAGGAGGCCTGGATATCTCCCTGATCATTGGGCGAACCGATGACGATCACCTGCTGTCCGGCCTTCAGATCCGTGCTCGTTCCGTCTCCATGGAACAGGCGGAATGCCGTTCCCGGGCCGGTGACGACGATCTGCTCAGGGGAATCAGGTCCTTTGACCATGAATTCGGGCAGATTCACCGATACCACCTGACCGATGGCGCCGTGCGGATTCGGATCATCCGCGTCGCGCGAGAATACCGCAAAGAAAGAGCGCGGGTCATGGCTGTCCCGGAAATAATTCTCGTTCCACTGGTATGCGAATGCCGCTCGATGATAGCCGACGGCGACGCCGGCTTCGAAGATGATGACTGCCCCGAGGAATAGGGCGATGGTGCAGAGGAGCGCCTTGAATTTGGATGACTTGAAGAATTCGTTCGTGTTCATGGTAGTTTGATATGGATTAGATCATTCTGGCAACCTCGCGGCGGTGCATCGAGAGCGACGAGATGGATCTGAACATGCGGCCCAGGGAATTAGTGAAGATGAGGGCGATCGCAAGGAAAGCTATCGTACCGGTGACCGGCAGGGTGTCAGCCAAAGTGAGCGCGAAGTCCTTGAAGTGAGAGAGGGCAAAGCCGCTGTCCGAGAAGGCGACCGAGAGATACGTTCCGAAACCGGACTGGGCTACGGCTGCGACGATGTAGTTGGCCACCGGCACGCAGAGGATGAGTGCGGCGAGGACTAACGCTCCGTGGACAGCCGTGCGGATGCGCAGGCGGCGCACTTCGTATGTCTCGATGCGCAGCATGACTGCGCCAGAAAGCCTAGCCGGGGCCTGGGGCCTTGATATCTTGCTGAATAGCTGTTTATAGCTAGTGGTCATAAGGTGATGATTATACGTTGATAATGGCTATTTCGGTGCATCGCCGGATAGGCGGTTGGTGATATGCGGCCGGATCCGCGCCAGGGCCCTGCGATGCCAGCTTTTGACCGTATTCATGGGCTTTTCCATGGCAGTTGCGATCTCTTCGAAGGTCATTTCCTGATGATAATGAAGGATCAGGACCGCGCGATGGTCGGGATGGAGCATTTCCATGGATTCCTCGAGAAGCTGGGCAGTCTCTGTGTTTTCGAAAACCGCAGGGGGCAGCGGCTCGGGATCCTTCAATGTATCGGCGAAGGAAATATCATTTTCGGAGTCATCCAGATCGGAAAACACAGCCGCCTTCTTTTTCTTCAGATGATCGAGCGCGGTGTTGCGAGCGATGGCATAGAGCCAGGGCTTGAATGCACGGCCTTTTGTGAAGCGTCGCAGGTGCTTCCAGGTCTTGAAGAATGAATCCTGGGCGATGTCCTTGGCGTCCTCTTCATTGCGCGCATATTGCAGCGCGAAGCCGTAGATGGCGTCCATATAGCGGTCCATGAGCTGTTTAAAGGCGCTTTCGTCGCCTTCTTTTGCTTGCTCGGCCAATTGTTCGTCGGTCATGGGCATGTATGCACTATACTATACCGCTTTCGGAACATATTGCAGAATTTTCTCAAAGTTGAGCGCAAACACGACAGTTAAGAAAGGTGCTTTGCAGAATTTTTTACTGAGCCAAGCGGCCCAATAGGTCAATGTGCTCATTGAGGAGCCGCGCATATCATAAACGTAAAAACGGAGATATTTTTCATTGACAGGTATGGTCGAATCAGCAGATTCGCCACTGGGTTAATAAGTTGTCTAATGATGAAAAAATATGGCTCTGCAGAGTCGTTGATTACATCATGCAAATCAAAATGTGTGAATGAAAAATATCTCACTTTTCGACATTACTGTTGTGTCACCCTCCCCTACCTCGGACTCAGCTTGGTTCCATTTCTTTAAAGATGTTCTGCTCATCAAAAAAACCGGCACTAGCATCACAGCTCCTTTTATGAGCATGTTCTTTAGGTTCATGTACCGGGTAAAAGCTTTTTGATCCCTCCGGCTTTCAGCGTATATGCTCGTACGAATGAATCATCGACATGCGCGTATAGAATTCCTTCGCCCGGCTTTGTTTCAATGAATTGGCTGGCGAACGTGATCGTCTTGGCTTCCGTGTCCTGAATGAGCGGTTCGGGAGAGACCCAGTCGATCTTTCCATTCTCGTAATCGTAGATGAATAGGCCGACTGAGAACATGCCGTATTTTGTCTCGTCGCCAACTTTTTTGTTGGCTTCGCGGCCGTTCATGATACCGACGAGCTTATTCTCCCCGATATCTATGAATGTCTTGGGCAGAAGCGGTCCCGGCGAAGCGTGGCCGCCGATCCAAGGGATGCCATGCTCTTTGGGATGAAAGACGATCGGTCCGAATTCCCAGGGGCCGCTCATATCTTTGGCGACGGCGACGCGTACGACCGAGTAATCAAAATCCTTTTCTTTCTTTGAGGATTCGAATAAGTTCAGCCGCACATTCTTTGAATTAATAGGAGCCACCGAGAGTTCTTTTGCAGATGCAGTCCCTGAAGCATGTCTCAATACAGGCATCGTCATTTTCAGCGAATCGAGGCCCCTTCCTTCAGCATGTCCCAAATGGATAAGGGAATGATGCTCCGTCTTATCTATATAAGGGAGTGTGAAATAGATGTGAGTCATGCTTCCGTCAACAAAGATGTCCGGATCTTCAAGGCCTATGAATTCGGTCTTTTCGTTACCAAGAAATGGCAGGATCTTTTCGGATTCCGTGATTTTGAGTTCATTACCGATTTCGAAACGCTCGGGAAAAATTCCTTGAATGAGACGGATCTGGCTGCGGTCCACATAGCCTTTCTTGGTGACATCTCCTTCGCGGCTGACGATACAGCGGGCGAGACCCTTTGAATAGCCAGAAGATGGATCAAGCGCTATGGCCATGATGTGCTTAAAATTGCCCGTGGCCTCGAGCACTTTTTCCGGGTGCTGGATGTAGGCTTCAGATTTTGACATTTGTGATATTGTATCATGCATGGCTAGAGCCCGAATAAAGGCGATCATCTTCGACATCGGAGGAGTTCTGCATCCGATACATAAGCTGTCGACTGAGGCGGACGTGAAAAAAGCGCTTGCAGGCTCGCAGGCTTCAAAAGAAGAGATCGATTCGACATATCTCGACTGCATCAGAAAGCTCGGCAGAGGAGAGATAACTGAAGAAGGCTTTTGGAACGATCTCTGCAGTACGCTGGGTGTCGAAGCTCCCAAGGATCACGGGGAAATATTGCGTAAGCGATTGAGAGAAGACATCATCCCGTTCACGAAGACTTTTGATCTGATCAACCGTTTGAAAGGAAAAGGCTATAAAGTCTACGCGCTTTCAAACACGATTCTGCCGCACTCGGAAGTCATTGAAAAGAGAGGCTGGTACGGACTATTCGAAAAGGCCTTCCTCTCGCATGAGACCGGCTTGCGAAAACCGGATCTTGCCGTTTACAAGCATGTCTTGAGCGAGCTCGGCATCAAGCCGGAAGAGTCTATCTTCATCGATGATCTTGAAGAGAACCTCGTTCCGGCTCGCAGCCTTGGAATGCGTGCGGTATTAGCAGAGTCTCCAGAGCAGATCGCGCAAGATATCGACGCGCTTATTTCTGAGTAATTGAATCCAGGTAGCTTTTCAATCTATCCTTGAGCTTTGGCACAACATCCGAGCGTTTGAAAAAGTCGTCTACGGGGATAAGATCCCAGCGCTGACCCTCGTCGCCGAGTTTTATCTTGCCGATCTCTTCTTTTGATATATTTGCTACAAAGAAATGTGCCTGAAGCTTCGGGTCATGCATCGATTCCACCTCTTTTTTCCAAACAATAGACTTTGGATCGAGTTTGATCGAGAGCTCTTCGCTCAGTTCGCGCGAGGCGCACTCAAACGGGGTCTCAGAGCTTTCTCTGGCCCCGCCAGGAAAATCCCACATACCTGGGAAACGCAGACCAGGCTTATCATCCCTTTGTATCATTACGAGCTTGTCTTCGTAGATAAGGCCTATCTTCACTCCGTTAAAGTCATTCATAGGCCAATTATGGCATATTTTAGCTCGATGCTTTTTGATCATTCATATCTCAATGCCTCTATCGGACTCTTCTTGGAAGCTTGCCGCGCCGGATAGCCGCCGAAGACCAGCCCGATCAGCGCTGAGACAGAAAGCCCGAGAATGGCGCCGCCCCAGGGGAAGACGTACTGCCAATTGACGCCCAGGCCTTTCGAGAGCCCGATCGAGATCCCGAAGGCCAGCCCGGCGCCGAGTAAGATGCCGACGATGCCGCCGATAGCTGTGAGCAGGATGGCTTCGAGCAGGAATTGGGCGAGGATATCGCGGTCCGTCGCGCCCAAAGCCTTGCGCAAGCCGATCTCTTTGGTGCGCTCCGTCACTGCCACCAGCATGATGTTCATGATGCCCACGCCGCCCACGAAGAGCGCGATCGAGGCCACGGCCACCAGGAAATACGTCAGGGCGCTCGTGATGGTCCCCAGCGTGTTCGCCAGCGTCTGTTGGGTCTCCACCGTGAAATCGTCTTTGGCCGGATCGGTTATATTATGCGATTCTTCCAGAGTGAGCTTGATGTCGGCCGCCGCTACCGGGACGATCTTGTCGGACGTCGCCTGGATGATGAGGCGGTTGTAGTATTTTTGCCCGGTGACATAGGTCATGGCAGTGGTATACGGCATGATGACCATCGAATCGAAGTTGAAGAGCGAGCCTCCTCCAGATTTCGGCAATACTCCCGCGACCCGGAAGTTGCGCCCCTTGATCTTTACGTTCTGGCCGATCGGGTCCTGATTGTCAAAAAGATAGTTCGCGACGTCGGCACCGATGACCACAGCGCTCGAATAGGAGATCACGTCGCTCTGGTCGAAGAACTGCCCTTCGGCCGGCACCAGATTGAAGATGTCCGCGATGAGATCCGTGCCGCCGAAGACCGTGACCTGGTACGTATTCGGACCGTACGATGCCGCATCGGCGCCGATGACCACCGGCATGAGCGACTTGAGGTCGGGCACGTTGGATTTATTGAGGAGCGCTGTCACGTCCGCAGGCTTCAGGGAATCGCTGTACAGAGCCGCGGCGCTCGAAGACGGGCTCGTCGAGACTTGTCCTGGGATGATCGCGATGGTGTTGGTGCCGAGGCCCTGGACCTCGCCCAGGATAAGCGCCTGCGCGCCGCTGCCGAGCGAGATCACCAGCATGATGGCCGTGATGCCGATGACGATGCCGAGTATCGTCAGGAACGACCGCGAGCGATTCGTGGTCAGTCCGGTCAGGGCGGTTTTGAAGGTGTGTCGGATGGTCATATTATTTCACGAACTCGTCCTCGGGCTTCAGCCGGTTCCTCACCCTGGCGTCGCTCTCGATCTCGCCGTCGATCAGGCGGATGATGCGCTCGGCATGGTCAGCCGTGGCTGTCTCGTGCGTGATGAGCACGATCGTCTTGCCGTGCTCTTCATTCAGGCGCTGGATGATGGCCATGACATTCTTGCCCGACTTCGAATCCAGGTTACCCGTTGGCTCGTCCGCGAAGATGACCCCGGGGTCAGTGACTAGGGCGCGGGCGATGGCCACGCGCTGCTTCTCGCCGCCCGAGAGCTCGGCCTGCTGATGCTCCATGCGGTGCTCGAGGCCGACCGATTCGACCGCGCTGCGGGCCCTATCCTCCCATTCGCGCTCCGGGATGTCCGAATAATAGAGGGGAAGCTTGACGTTCTCCAGCACCGAGGTGCGCGGCAGCAAGTTGAACATCTGGAAGACGAAGCCGATCTCGCGGTTGCGCAGGAGGGCCAGCTCGTCGCTCGAGTACGAGGTCACATTCTTGTCGTTGAAGCGGTAGCTGCCGCTAGTCGGCGAATCCAGGAGGCCGAGAAGATGCAGGAGGGTAGACTTGCCCGATCCCGAAGGCCCCATGATGGCCAGGAATTCTCCCTGGCGCACGTCGAATGAGACGCTTTTGAGCGCGATCGTGTCCGTGCCGTCATGATATGACTTGCGGAGATTCTTTACCGAGATGATGTTCATTTGACCCAGTAGGTGAAATTGCTATTTCACATACGTTACGACCTTATCTCCCGCTTTCACTCCCGAGACGATCTCGATCCTGCCGTCCGATCCTTTGAGGCCTGTCGCGACCGGGACGGCCGCATACGTTTTGCCATCTGCGCTCACGATGCGCACCGACTTGGAGCCGTTATCGTCCGTGACGGCGCGGTTCGGTATGGCGACGACGCTGCCGCGCTCATGGGTGAGGATATCCAAGTTCGCAGTCATGCCTGAGCGCACGCGGCTGTCCTTGTCCATGAAGAGCAGGGTGACTTTGTAGGTGGGCACGCCTTCAAGGACGGTCTCGGCCGGATCTATCAGCATGACTACGGCGGGGAAGTCCGTATCCGATCCATATGCATCAAGCGTCGTCGAGGACAGGTCGCCGATGGCGATCTTGGCGATGTCCGCTTCCGGGACGAAGGCCTCTATCTTGTAATCTTCGTCCTGCACCGAGAAGCCCGATTGGCCAGCCGCCGCGAATTCTCCGACATTCGGGTCCGCCTGGGTGATGATGCCGCTCATCGGCGAGACCAGCTTGTCTTTGGCCAGCTCCGCCTCGGCCTGCGCGACTTTGGCTGATTGCGCCGCGATCGACTGGTATGAATTGCCCGAGAGCTTGAGATCATAGGCCGACTGCGCCGAGGTCAGAGCTGCGCTCGCGCCCGTCACCGAGTCGACGGCGGCGTTCATGGTCGAAAGAGCCGCATTCATCGTGGCCACATATGCGTCTATCTGCGCCTGCGAGAGCCCTGATCCGGTCTTGTTCTGCCTGCTCACGATGGCCGAGAGGTCGTTCAGGAAGCTTTTGACGCTGTTGAGATGTCCGCGCGCGTCCGATACGAGCGTCACCGGATCGATCGTCGAAGCCTGCGCCAGTTCGCGCGTCCAGGCCGAAAACATATCGCCGATGCCGATCCTCTCATTGTCTATGGATAATTGCTCTGCCGATGATTGGGTGGCGATGTTTATCGAAGGATTGGCGCTCTGCGGACTGTTGAAGAGCGAATCCGCATGGTTGAATATCGCATCCTGCGCCTTGACCAGGCTGTCATGCGCCGCGTTCACGGCGTCGCTTCTGGCCGCCGCCAAGGCCGATTGCTGGACCGACAATTCCTGCGGTGTGAGCGAGCGCGAAACGTCCGCCAAGGTGGCTTGGGCTGAAGCCAGGGCCGCCCGGTCGCCGGCGCTGTCGAGCGTGGCGACGATGTCGCCCTTCTTCACGCGATCGCCGACTTTCACGTTGACCGTCGTGATGACGCCGCTCTTCTCGAAAGCCAGGCCCGCCTTGCCGACCGGCGAGACTTTGCCAGTGACGCTCACGCGCTCGACGACGTTGCCGACAGCGGCCGTCGCATATTCAAAATTCGGTGCGGCTGGGCCGCGGCGCAGGACGAAGAAGACGATGACGGCTGCGATGATGACGATGGCCCACAGCCATTTGCTACGGAGGTAGCGTTTGAGGTGTTTTTTCATGCTTATGATATTGTATCATACGCGTATGGCCGATAATTCACTCAAAGAGATCAGGACTGCCCGCGCCGTGACCCAGGAGGATCTGGCGTCGGCTGTCGGCGTGTCCCGTCAGACCATCATTTCCATCGAGAAAGGGAAGTATACGCCATCGGTTTCGCTCGCCATCAAGATCGCCAAATATTTCAAAGCGTCCGTTGAGGAATTATTTTCAGCTTAATTTTCCAATTTATTATATAGCTATGAACTCTTTCATCCCTGAACTCATCATCGCCTCCTTGCTCGTCGTCTTCGCGGCCCTGCTCTGGAATCCGTTCTGGATGCCCATGGGCGTCGTCTTCGTCGTCCTCATCCTGTTTGTGATCCTGTGCGGCGGCTTCGTGGGATTCATCTGGCATGAGAGAGGAGGCGATGAGCGCGATCTCCTCATCCGCCATATCGCGGCGCGCTTCGCGTATCTTTCAGGCGCGGTCATCATGGGTGTGGGGATCATCTATGAGACGCTGGTCAATCACACAGTTGATAAATGGCTGTTGGCGGCATTCATGGTCACGGTGTTAGCAAAGGCAGCGGGGTATGCGTGGGGGAAGATGAAATACTAAAAATTTTGCCCCGCCTGTTTTTACACAAGCGGGGCTTCAATTTTATGTATGGACAGTGCTTTGGGTTTTTCCTATCTTTTCACCACGGATCCATCTGTCGACGAATCCCAGGAGCTCGGTCCAATGCGGTATTTTTTTTCCGAATTCAGGATCGAAGCGCCCTATTACATTGAGAGCGTCCAAATATTCAGCGGAAACCCGGTTATAGGAATCCCGATAGATGTGGGGATACTCTCGCATGTCTTCTGACACTTTTTGTAATTCGACGGCAAAGAAAGATAATTTTAGAAGCACCTCCTTTTTGCATCTTTCCTGGGCCATCAGTTCCGGCTCGAAGCCGAAGAAGGAAATGAACTTCTGCCGGTCAGAATAGTGTGTGGGTTCTGAGCGGTGTGGTCTCTGGGTTTCCTCCTTCGGGGGCTGCGGCGGTGCTTCGAAGCGATGTTGTCTGTGCTTGAAAAACCTTCTAAATAGTCGTGGCATTACCTCTCCTTTTTGTTGATTTTTATGGTTGAACTACTCCTTATATTATATCACGAATAATTAACATTTGCAATAAATTGCTGCTGGTGGATATATATGCCATATCCCCACCCTCAATGTAAAGTATCCTTTACATCATTTTTCTCCTTGATATACTTATCCGCATGATCCTCTTCATTGTCTCATTCATCGCTGGCATTCTCACCGTGCTTGCGCCGTGCGTCCTTCCGCTTTTGCCGGTCATTCTTGCTGGCTCGGTCGCAGATACTCGGAATCGTAAGCGTCCGATCATAATCATCTTGTCGCTCGCGCTCTCTGTCTTCATCTTCACGCTCATTCTGAAGGGAAGCACCGCGCTCATCGGGGCTTCGCCTACATTCTGGAACTATGTTTCGGCCATCATCCTGGCCGCCTTCGGCCTGACGCTCATCTTCCCGATAGCCTGGGCCAAGATCGTCATGAAGATCCCTGGTCACAACAAGCCTGACCGCTGGATCACCAAAGGCTATGATGGCACCGGCAACTTCTGGACAGATGTCATCGTCGGAGCCGCGCTCGGTCCGGTCTTCACGACCTGCTCGCCGACGTTCTTCGTCATTCTGGCGACAGTATTGCCGCAATCATTCGCGCTCGGCGCGCTCGATCTGCTCGCATATATCATTGGCCTGTCCCTCTCGCTCCTTCTTGTCGCATATATCGGCTCGAAGCTCGTCGACCATCTCGGCTGGGCGCTCGATCCCAATGGCTGGTTCCGCAAGCTTCTCGGGATCATCTTTCTCGTGCTCGCGATCTGCATCGCTTTCGGATATGACAAAGTCATTGAAGCCAAGATTCTTAATTCAGGATTTTTTGATGTCACGAATGTGGAGCAATCGATCCATCAGGCGCTTGAGGGCAGCGGCACAGGAAGAGAGTCTGAAGCAGTCTTCGGACTGAGCGAAGGCGAAGGAGAAACAGGAGCGGCGCCAGCAGGCGCCGACTCCGGTGCTGAAGAAACTCTTCCTGTGCCGCTGCAGGAAAAGAACGAAGGCCGCTTCATCGAGATCGCCAAGCCGGCCGGTTTCGTGAATAGCCAACCGTTCAAGCTCGCAGACCTCATCGGCAAGAAAGTCATCCTCATTGATTTCATAGATTACACCTGCATCAATTGTCAGAGGACATTCCCGTACTTGAATGACTGGTGGTCAAAGTACAAAGATCAGGGCCTCGAGATCGTCGCCATCCATACCCCCGAATTCTCATTTGAGAAAGACATCAATAACGTCAAGATGGGCGCCGCCCAATTCGGCCTCAAGTTCCCGATCGTCCTCGACAACGACTACGCCACGTGGAACGCGTACCAGAATGAATATTGGCCCCACAAGTATCTCATCGATATCCACGGCAATGTCGTCTTCGACCATATCGGCGAAGGCGGCTATGCCGAGACCGAATCGGAGATCGTGAAACTGCTCGATGATCGCATGAAATTCTTGGGCGAAAATGGAAGCGTGACAGTCGGCACTTCTTCTGTTCCTGATGTAGCGATTCAGGCTGAGAGCCCAGAGACATATTTCGGAGCAGCCAGGAATCAGACCTTCGGCAATGGAGCTCCGTTCACTGCCGGCGAGGCAAAGTTCATGGTGCCGGCAGCGCTTACGCCGAATTATTTTTATCTCGGCGGCGATTGGGATATTGAGCAGGAATATGCCGAAGCCAAGACAGCATCAGACCAGCTTTCATTCACATTCACATCGTCGAAGATGTATCTCGTAGCGCAGACAGCTGATGGCTCGCCGGTCACTGCTCAAGTCCTCATCGACGGCAAACCGATACCGGACCAGTGGGCAGGCGCTGACGTAAAGAAGGGCATTCTGACCATCCAACAATCGCGTCTCTACAGCCTGTACTCGAATCCGGCGGTCGGGCGTCACCGCATAGACATCATCTTCCAAAAGGCCGGTGCGAGGGCGTACACGTTCACATTCGGGTAGAATAATGCTATAGTTTTCCAACTTAACCAATAACTGCAATCCCATGGCAAAGAGAGCATCAGTCCAGATCCACAGCTCGCGTTCGAGGAAGACCGTCAAGCGCCTCACCGCGAAGCGCGCATACATCGCCGTCAAGAAGGCGCATCACGCGAAGTACCGCAAATAATCCCGACCACAATCATGGCAGCCTCCACCGACAACACAGAGATCGCAGTTTTCGGGGGAGGCTGTTTTTGGTGCACAGAGGCTGTATTCAATTCCTTGAAAGGAATCTCTTCGGTCTTGCCGGGATACACGGGCGGAACTATAAAGAATCCGAGCTATGAACAGGTGAGCGAAGGGAACACTGGTCATGCCGAAGCGACGAGGATCGAGTTCGATCCGTCGGTGATTTTATACGATGACCTTCTGGCAGTGTTCTTCAATACCCATGATCCAACGACTTTGAATAGGCAGGGGAATGATGTGGGTACTCAATACCGTTCAGCGATCTTTTACACGACCGATGAACAAAAACAGAAGGCTGAGGCTTTGATCAAAGAGCTCGATGAAAAGAAAGCGTTCGACAAGCCGGTCGTCACAGAAGTCGTGCCGTTCACTGAATTCTTCAAGGCCGAGGATTATCACATGAAGTACTATGAGTCCCACAAGGATCAGGCATATTGCCAGATCATCATCGCGCCGAAGTTGGAGAAATTGGAAAAGAAATTCGCAGAATTATTGAAGACTGCATAAAGCGCTCAAAGCTCAGCGATGAAGCGGTTGAGATGTTTCCATTCGCGTTCCATCTCGGTGATATGGCGCCGGCCAACATCATTTAGATGATACGTCTTTTGAATGGTCCCGTTGTCGAATTCCTCGAGGCCTGATCGTACCAGTCCTTTGGCGCGGATTCTCTTGAGGATCGGATAGATCGTGCCGAGAGGAACTTTAATGTCCTCCTGATTGAGCTTGTCGACCATCTCTTGCGCGCTGTGTGACCTGACCTTGATCATTTTGAGGACCATGAATTCCATGAGGCCTGTTGTTGTGAATTTTATGAGGCGTTGATTTTTAGACATAATTTTAAGAAGTCGATAAAACGGATATGAGCGGCAGCGGTTGAGGTGGGGATGTTAGGGCGTGTAGCCCCGCCCGTAAACACTAAATACAAGAGGTGCTTCCGACTAGTCTTACAGTCGCAAGAACCAATTGATACTTTCGACGAAAGTTGGCCTTGGAATAGAAAATAAGTCCGTCGATTCTTACAATCGTAAGACCGGTAAAATGCACATCTTATATCTTGA
>Ga0265338_10003352_pt1 | contig 22627 bp, 19 predicted proteins | sample 42126metaG_FD_193579 | JGI IMG/M metagenome (GOLD analysis project Ga0265338, IMG submission 193579) | Rhizosphere microbial communities from Carex aquatilis grown in University of Washington, Seatle, WA, United States - 4-21-26 metaG | ecosystem: Host-associated > Plants > Roots > Rhizosphere... | reverse complement strand
CTTGATGAATTGCTCCAGCTGTTGTAACTCCATCAAAAAGCGTTGCGACTTCTTATCCGAGAGTGTTGTAAACCTTCAACACCGACCGGCCGTCGCTCGGAACGGTGAACTGGATGTTCGTCGATGGGTTAAACGGATTCGGATAATTCTGGCCCAATGCAAAAACATTCGGCGCGGCACCGATCTTGACCTCTACCGCCTGTGAATACGTGAACGCCCCGTCATGGTCGACCTGTTTCAATCGGTACGAATATGTTCCGGCAGATCCAACGTTGTCTGTGAATGAATATTGCTGCGGGGCATTCGTTGTGCCATGCCCAGCAACAAATCCGATCTTCGCCCAACTGTTGATTGTTGATTGATGATTGTTCACCGACTTCCGTTCTACGTCAAATCCTGCATTGTTCACCTCTGTCGCCGTTTTCCATGCAAGTATTGTCGTGAAATTAGAAACGGACGAAGTGAAGGATGTAAGTTCCACAGGAAGTTCGATCGAGCCGCTCGATAATGGTTGATTATTGCCCGGCGTCGGGAAGAACCCAACCGTACCCGAAATATCAGAACTTGCAGCAATCGTTGCCGAAACCGATCCTGACGAAGATCCAAGATCGAGCGTTACGTAATAGTATGTGCCGGAACCCGTTGATACTGAAGAGGTGAGCCCGCCGAAGGTCACGGTGGAGCCATACGATTGTGTCGTCCCAATCTGCGTTGCAGTTCCATCGTAGGTAGAAGAAGTCGAGCTCCACAGTTTCACCCAGGTAATGTTTGCTTCAGTTCCTGCAAACGTAATCGTTACAGATGACAAGTCTGCTGTTTCAAACGACAGGGTGAGATTAAACCGGCCGATAGGGTTGTTATCTGAATTAAGAGTGACAGGGGGAGGTGTGTAGCCTGCGCCGTTAGTCAATGTTATATGAGGAACACTCGCAATTGCGAAGGAGCTCAAACTCCAAAAGGCAAAACAAAGCAGAAGAAATTTTTTCATCGTAAATCTCCTTTGTAAATGGATTGTTTTGTGAGTTCTTTCCCCTGAACCCTTTTGATCGACGTTCCAATCTCTCCACACTAGAAGTTCATTTAAGAAAAACCCTGAGGACGAATCCAGATTTGGCTCGTATGGCGGAATAATCAGTTCTACTTGAGCAATATCATCTTCTTCATCTCCGCTTTTCCGCCGTATTCCAGGCGTGAGAAATATGTCCCGCTGGCAAGATTTGAGGCATTGAATTCAACTTGATGAATTGCTCCAGCTGTTGTAACTCCATCAAAAAGCGTTGCGACTTCTTGTCCGAGAGTGTTGTAAACCTTCAACACCGACCGGCCGTCGCTCGGAACGGTGAACTGGATGTTCGTCGATGGGTTAAACGGATTCGGATAATTCTGGCCCAATGCAAGAACATTCGGCACGCTGCCGACTGCGACGTTAACTTCCTGTGAATACACAAATGCGCCGTTATGGTCGATCTGCTTTAAGCGGTACGAATATGTTCCGGCAGATTCGACGTTTTCTGTGAAAGAATATTGCTGCGGCGTATTTGTTGTGCCATGCCCAACAACAAATCCGATCTTCGCCCAACTGTTGATTGTTGATTGATGATTGTTCACCGACTTCCGTTCTACGTCAAATCCTGCATTGTTCACTTCGGTTGCGGTCTACCATTGCAGTTCTGTGCTCATCTGATTCGACGCTGCGGTAAATGAAACAAGCTCAACAGGCAGGGCAATTACTCCTTGTAATGTCGGATATCCATGGTTAACACCGGCGTCAATTGTCCAGATCGTCGTAAAATCCCAGCCGGCATCGGTATAGGTAGATCCGGTTTTCATCACTGCAGTGGCATAACCGGTTCCGCCGCCCGCGCTGCTTGACTGCCCGGAAGTTTGATTATCCCAGAATGAATTGCTGATAGTAACAGAGTTGCCGCCTGCGTCTCCGACAAGTCCGCCAAGCTCGAAGCCGCTCACCGGACCTGTTGAATAACAATTGGTGATGGTTAAACTCAAGAGCAGTTTTCCTATGAGTCCCCCCGCACCCCCTCCTTGGACGGAACCAATGGAATAGCAGTTATCTATATTAGTGTAACTGGCCCCGGCAAGCCCGCCGACCCAAGCGCTGCCGCTGACTGAAGCGGCGGAATAAGACTTGCTGATATCCCCATCGTTAAGGCCAACGAGTCCGCCATCCCAAGCGGCAGTACCGCTCACGCTCCCTGTGCTGAAGCAATTGCTTATGTTGCTTTGATTGAAACCAACAAGGCCGCCTGCGTAGGAGTTGGCTGTTATGTTAACATCTACCAATCCGATATTTTTAATCGTTCCCCCCTGTGCAAAGCCGAACATGCCCTTCCCATACCATGAACTATGTATATAGAGACCGCTAATCGTGTGATTTTGACCGTCGTAGGATCCGGAGAACTCAGTCACTTCATTACCAATTGGAGAAAATCCCGTATCGCCGATCCACGTGCTGCTGCTTGAGGCATCGATGTCCGCCGTCTGGATAAAATCTTTCGACCACAAGGTGCTGTTTTGAGTAACCCAATAGAGATTGTTCAAATTTGCAATTTGATATGGCTCGCCCGAACTGCCATCGCCCGAGGATGGCGGCGTTGCTGTCTGACCTAATGCATTGCTGCTGCAAAACGAAAATAGTAGCGCACAACATAGAAAAATATTCTTCATTCCTAACCTTTCGTGAGAGTTATTGGATTGTGAAATAAATTATGATCAGTTCGCTGATTGTGCGATCAACGAACGCCACCATCGAGGCGCGCGTATCCAAAACAAAAAAAAGGCACTCCACCCCCGCACGATTGATGAAGATGAATCAACCGTTCTGCTTTAGTGAACGCAAAGATCCCTATGTTGCGAGATGCTTGTTATGAAAATCGCTTTTTTCGGCAATACTACATTGTGAGGGGCAACAGTGATAAGATAGTAGCGGCGGCGAAAATAGTCAAGAAGAAAGGAAGGTAGTGAAGAAGAATCTTTAGCTGCAGGATCATGGTGTGGAGAATCTCGAAACTCCGCCTTGCGAAGAAATAAAAAAAGCCCGATTTGACATCGGGCTCTAAGTATTCTATCCGACAAAACCATTCGATCACTGAGTTCTGCCGCGGAACTCCTTCCTATTTCTTCGGCCGCAGCATGCTCTGGATAAAATCCGCAATCGTCGACTTAAAAACCGGCAGCGATTCCGAATGGACGTACATCATGTGCCCCGCGTTGAAATATTTCATCTGTATCCGGTTTTTGAGCCCCGGCAAAATGTTCCCCAAGTGGTCAACCGTATACTCGGTTGCAAAGAACGGCGTCGCCAAATCGAAGTATCCGTTCAGAACAAGAACGTTCAGGTACGGATCTTTCGACATCACGTCGGCGAGATCATCCGATACGTCCGGGTATCCCATATCCCAATCGGATCGCCCGCCGCGTTTCCAATCCCACTTAAATTCTTTATTGCCGTAAGCATTGACATTGTATGTTTGATCGATCGGATAGTTCAGGTCCGTGTGGTAATAATCCATAAAATCCGTAATGAAGACGGGACTGATGGAGGAACTCTGCGGATCGTACGTCGAGTATTCGCTCAGTAAGTCTGCGGTCGGACCTTGGTAGCGCGAATCCAATCTCCCGACGGTCACTCCGCGGTCACGAAGCAGCTCTTCCGTAAATTGCGGCTCGTTCAACCGGAGGTCGGCCTTCTTCCAATACTGTTTCGATATTCCGGTATATTGATAAAGTTTGTCGATCACCCTGTTCAGCTCGGCGCTGTCAACTGCAAAGCCTTTGAAGAGTGCGTCGGCGTACTCTCCCATCGCGAATTTTCGTACCTCTATTAAAAGTGAATCGAGGTTGGTCGCTTGCGATGGCAGTGCGTGGTGATACCATGATACCGCCGCATAGGTTGGAAGGAAGAAGATGTAGGGCAGGTCATTTCCCTTTGCGAATTCGAGGGTCTCAAAGTTCAGCACCGTCGAGACAAGGATGACGCCGTTCACTGCAACGCCCATATTTTCAAAAAGATAATCGGCAACGCCCGCAGACCTCGTCGTTCCATAACTTTCGCCGAGCAAGAACTTCGGCGAATTCCACCGCACGTTCGCGCGAATGTATTGAAAAATAAATTGACTGACGGATTTGATGTCTTGGTCCACACCCCAAAAATCTGCCCCTTTGGCTTTCCCGACCGGTTTGCTGAAGCCCGTGCCGACCGGGTCGATCATGACGAGGTCGGTCACGTCGAGAAGCGAGTACGGGTTGTCTTCCATTTTATACGGCGCAGGGGGGGTCGCATCGGGGTCGTCGATGACCACTTTTTTCGGACCCAGGGCCCCCATGTGCAGCCAGATCGACGAGGAGCCGGGACCGCCGTTGTAGGCGAAGGTGATAGGACGATTGTCCGGGGAAACCGTTCCGTCCTTTGTATATGCCGTGAAACCGATCAACGCGATCGGCTTGTCCTCACCGCTCTTCAAAAGAAATGTTCCCGCTGTTGCGGTGAAATGGATCTGATGTCCGTTGATGGTGATCTCATGGTGCGTCACAAACTGGACGGGCTTCGGTATTTCCCCCTCGGCAGTATCGTGTTTCGGTTCTTCCGGTTTGGACTGTGCGATTCCTGCCGTCGCGCACAGGATGATCAATGCTGTCGAGAAAAAAAGTTTAACCATGTCAACGCTCTCCGTGATTGGATTTTTTTGTGGATCACTTGGTAAGGCTTTTCATAGATGTCTGGAGGGACGAAGCAAGAGACGTGACACCTTCCTACAAAAGTGTCTAAGAAAGATCGATTGTATCTCGAATCAATGTAGCTCGGCAATCCGCAAAAAGCAACAATGGATGAGGAGTGTCTCGCAGCGGCACACTTCATCAAGTTCCCGCAACCGATTGTCGGCTCAGGTTGTATTTCCCTTACGCAAACCTTGCGGCCGCTCCGTGACACACATGTTTTTCTTCAAGGATATGACGCACTGCGTCAGAATTTTCTGCGGTAAATCCAATCCGGACTTTTTTGCCGACGAGCGACATCAGGAATATCTCATCTCTTTTCGGGCGACGAATGTCAAGAGGGTACCAGGTCGTAAAATCGTGTGTACCCCAGAATCTCCATTTGCCGGTGGAGACCGAAGAATGTTCCACGGCAACCGAGTTGATTTTTTCAAAGGGTACTCGCTTCGAAGTTCCTGGAAAATAGTAGTTTTTGAAGAAAATTGAATCCGACGTGATCACAATCAGCTTGTCCTTGTAAATGACTTTTTCGTCCATGGCAGGTGTCTCCTATTGATCGTAGTGCACAACAGCAGTTTAACCAAGCAGATCTGTAGAGCAGTACTGAAGAATCAGATTGATGGTAGACATACGCGCGACGGGTCGGTTTTCAAATGTCATTCGAATTTGATTTCCTCGGCAGCAACCATCCCTTCCTCGGGATGAGTTACGTTCTCTTCTGAATACGCAAGCGTTCCGTTTGAAAGCCTTGCTCTCACCATCTTGAATACAAATGGGTGATACGCTTGCGGCAATTTACCGACGGGAAGCCATGTGCCCCACGTCTCATTGGGTTTGAACTTCTTCGGCAGCGGTTTATCCTCTCGGACTACCTGGACCTTGGGGCTTGAATTGAACCAGATGTTCGTGACCTCGATCTCTCGATCCAGCGTTAAATTGGTGATAGTAATGAAAAATGCTTCCTTCTTTTTATCTTCGAGCAGTCCCCGGTGTACGAGCACTTGAATTCGTCGTTTATTGACAAGAGCATTGAGGAATTCCCCTCCATAATTTTCGATCAATCTCTCTAACGTTTGTAGCATTACAGCCTCCTTTTACGCCAGCCTGAATCTGAAATTTTTTTTCGATTTTGATCCGGTATGTTCTCCCGATGTTGGGGCGATGGGCGGTAGATATCTGAAGGCGTCCTCCCAGTCGTATCTTGTGCAAAACTACGGCTATTCAAACAAAAATGCAAACTGAGAGGTAGTGCCTGAATTTCAGGTGTAATAGCTTAATAGAAATGTCAGGGTTTGTGCTTATTAAGAATGTCAGGTTATTGGCATCTTTGATCCTCACACAAACGCGAGGAGAAGATGACGGAGACCCTGACCATGAGCACAAAAGAACGACAACGGCTGCAAGTGATCAGCCGGATACAGCACCGAGATACCACAGTTGTTGCAGCTGCGGAAAGCCTGCAGATCACTGAACGTCAGATGTATCGCCTCTTGCAGCGTCACAAGAAGGATGGCGATCAAGGAATCATTCACCGACTGCGAGGGAAGACATCGAACCGCGGCTACGTACCAGTGGTTCGCAGTCACGTGCTGAAGCTCTACCTGGAACGCTACAACGATTATGGACCGACATTATTCTCGGAGATCTTGTCCGAGAGCCATCACATCACCATCGACTCGGATACGCTCCGACGATGGCTCAAAGAGGCGAAGCTCTGGAACGGAGCCCGGGCCGCTCGACGACACCGTCAAAAACGTGCCCGGCGTGAAGCCCGTGGGGCACTCTTGCAGTTCGACGGTAGTTTTCACGACTGGTTTGAAGGCCGAGGAGCGGAGTGTTGTCTCCTGGTTGCGATCGATGATGCTTCTGGAGAAGTCTTCCTCCGTTTTTCAAGGTCCGAAAACACTGCAGATGCTCTTCGGATACTCCAGAGTTACGTCGAGCGTTATGGGATCCCTCAGCAGTTCTACACCGACCATGGCTCGGTGTACTACAACAACCATCACGGTCAAACCGACGTGGCCCGTGCTCTCACATCACTCGGCGTTGAGCTTATCTACGCTCATTCACCACAGGCCAAGGGTAGGGTCGAACGTTCCAATCGCACTCATCAGGATCGTCTCATCAAAGCCCTCCGCCGCCAGAACATCTCAACAATCGACGATGCGAACCGATACCTCGAAGAATCATACATCAACGAACATAATCAGCGTTTTGCACACTCCAAGGGTCTTGATGACGTTCACCGCTCTGCGCTTGGTCTCGATCTCAAAAACATCTTCTGCTTTGAGACAACGCGACAAGTCCATAACGACTCGACCATTACCCTCAACAATACCTTTGTCCAACTCTTGAGGTCCAATGATCCGCTACCGCCACCACGCACACAAGTCATTGTCCGCCGTTGGCTCGACGACTCTCTCCACATCTTCTGGAACGATCATGAACTACGCTACGAGACCTTTTCCAATAAACCTCCACACACGCGGAAACTTTATATTCCTCCCCCGGATCACCCCTGGCGACGGAAACAACTCGGTTCGCTTCGTGCTCAGAAACGCGTTGACAAACTATTTGCTCCACACTACTCAAAATCGTATCATAGCACTCAAACCAAAACACAGCTACCATCAAAACAAAGAAAATCTACTACCCAATCTCAAACCCATGCTGCACCCTGACATTTCTACTAAGCACAAATACATGACATTTCTATTAAGCAACAACAGGATATCCAAACATCAAACCTCTTGACTTCAGCAGAAAAGTTTTTCTTGTTTTCCCTCGCCTACTTTTGTACCTTATGAAACGATTTGGAGAGCTGGCAGAACGGCTATTGCACCAGTCTTGAAAACTGGCGCCCGTAAGGGCTTGTAGGTTCGAATCCTACGCTCTCCGCAAGGGGGACACTTCTTCGTTTATATCCTTTATTCTCAAAAATATTCTCGTTCATACGCCGGCCAAACGAACAATTTAGCTGCTCGGCTGAATCGGCATAATATGGGCTGGGTCACGTCGACATGCCCATATCGTCCGTGGGTGATGATCCATCATGAGGCGTACGAAACTCGGGGTGAAGCAATGAAACGCGAGCGTTGGTACAAAACTGGAAGAGGGAATATTCGGATAAAAGATTTGATCGCTATTTACTTGAAACAGAATACGGCTATTGCATCCTCCGAAGGAGGACGCCCGTAAGGGCTTGTAGGTTCGAATCTCGAAGATCCGCCACGCTTTTTGGCGAACTACGATCTCCGCTTCCCGGGATTCTCTCTTTTCTTCAGGCCTCTCCGGTCATTCGCGCAAAACAATCTCGTGCCACATGAAACCGCCAGAGAACGCACTACTTTTCGAAGGAGAGATCGCAACCTATTGGATGGATGCCGACGGCATTTTGTATTCGTTGTCAAAAAGTCCGCGGCGGACAGTGAAAAATCTTACCGACAATATCGCATTGGTCAAAAGGATAACGGGAGGGAAAAGAGTTCCGTTATTGATCTATCTGAGCAACTCGCCCGTGCCCGACAAGCAAACACGGAAGTTTGCGGCGGAACAGATGGCGGCCAACTATACCGCAATGGCGATGGTCTCAACACCGGGGCTGGCTCAATTAATCATGAACGTGCTTTTTAAGTTCAAGCCGCCATCGATACCGATGAAGTCTTTTTCGGACGGCAACGAGGCAAGAGACTGGCTAAAACAATTTTGCAACCGATAAATTCAATTCACACTCTGAGCGAATCGAAATCTACCAGGCACAAAGAATGGCAAATATCCTCTTAACACCAGCGGCACAGGAATAACTGAGGTTGAGTTTGGGACGCGGTATGCATATATTCGTTCCCATAAAATCATCATTCCTGAGCCCCCATGAATAACAAAATCCCAAAGACTCTCGTTATCGGCATCGTTGCGACCGTCTTTGTTCTCGCCGTCATTTATATCTTTACTTCTCTTCCTAAAGGAGGACAAGGAACAGAAGGGACGATTCCCGTAGTCCAACCCTCGGTCTATGAGGGCGCCGACAAATGCGCCTCCTGCCACAAGCGGGTTTCGCCGGATATCGTCAACCAGTATGCTTCCAGCTCGATGGCACACGCGGGCGTCAAATGTATTGACTGTCACGTCGTCGACAAAACCAACCCCGACGGCAAGGAACACGAAGGATTCTTCATCACGAGCTCCCCCACTCCGCTAAAGTGCCAGCGTTGCCATCCTTCGGAGACCGATCAGTTTGAACTCAGCCGCCACAGCGGTCCGTCCTGGATGGCGCTTTCGGGACTTGATGACTTTACTCCGGACCAGCAGAGACGGGTTGTGCGCATTCCCGAAGTCAACCGTGATGCTGCCGGCATTGTTACCGCTATGAGAAATTCACTCTTCGATATCGAGTCGCCGTCGGTTACAAAAATGGCATGTCAGAGCTGTCACGCGATCGGCAAACCGAATGCCGACGGGAGTATCGGCAATTGCAACAAGTGCCATCTTCGTCATGAGTTTTCGCTCGAACAGGTTCGCAAGCCGGAGATTTGCGGTCAATGTCATTTGGGTCCCGATCATCCGCAGGAAGAAATTTACACAGAATCCGCTCACGGGGTCATGTACCACACGCAGGGCGACAAGTGGAACTGGTCGCAAAAGCGGGGCCGCCTCACAACAACCGACATGCCCGCTCCGACCTGCGCAACATGCCACATGAGCGGTTTTGGAACCCAGGGCACAACGCACGATGTCGGCCAGCGTCTTTCAAAATTCTTGTTTGCGGCAATGACGACCGACCGGCCGAATGCACTCGAAGGCCGCGAGGCGATGATCTCGATTTGTATGAATTGCCATACCCGGCCGTTTGTCGAAAATGAATACACCAAGGCAGACAGCGTGACAAGTTTTGTCACTGCCAAAGTGAAGGAGGCTTCGGCGATCATGAATGGGCTTGTCAAGGACGGCATCATCCCTGCCACTCCCTTTGCCACGCAGATCAGTTTCGACGCTTTTGATCTCTGGCATTTCTACGGACGCACGGCGAAGTTCGGAGCGTACATGCAGGGACCCGATTACACGCAATGGCATGGAATCTACCCGTTGCTTGGCGAGCTCACAAAGGTTAAAGAGGAAGCCGCGCAGCTTCGCGCACAGCATAGAGCACACGGCAAGCCATGAACGACGTTTCCATTTTTCATCTCGCCAATGTAAAGCTGCCGATGGAGAAAAACAGGCTGCTTCTTATGTTCGCCGGCGTCAATCTGATCTTCACCGGACTCGACGTCGCGCTTGCGCATTCGATCAACAGCTTTGTGCCGCCGTACGAGTGGATCCCCGTTTATTTTGCCCCGATAGGAGCAGTGACCTGTTTCATGCTGGCGTTTCAGTCGAAGCCGTCGAAAGGGGTCGCGCTCGTCCATATTCTTATGATGTGCGCGGGAGTTCTCGTCGGTGTTATTGGAACTGGATTTCATCTGAATCAGGTTCTGAGTCCTACAGGCCGGCTGAGCTGGGCGTGGATCGTCTTCGGCTCGCCGATTCTTGCCCCGCTTTCGTTCGCGGGCGTTTCGTTGATAGGCCTCTACGGAGTTACGACCGAAGTCAAGGAGCAGCCGGGAATGCTCGAGGTTCCGGGACTAGGAATATTTAAAGCGCCCATTTCACGCGACAGACATTTCATGTGGCTGGTAGGACTCGGCTTTGCCGGTTCAGCGATTACATCGATCATCGATCATGCCCAGTACGGCTATACTACTTTCAAACTTCTCGCAGTTATGTACGGCGTGTTCGCCACGGCTGTCGTGCTTTATCTTTCGATCGCACGGGATTGGTCGCACGGCGATCAACTCACCTACTTTTGGACGATGGTGGCGGCGATCATCGTCGGCGTCCTCGGATTCGCCTTCCATTTAGCCAAAGACCTTACCGATACCGGTCAGATCAGTCTTGAGCGTATCCTCGTTTTCGCGCCCGTGTTTGCACCATTACTCTTTTGTGATCTTGGCATCCTTGGTTTGCTCGTCGTCTCGAAGTCGGCAAAGCCGGGAGAGCTTAAAGATTCATAAACTCATCTGCGTAAAAAAAATGTCCAACACTTTCAAAGTGTCGGACATTTTACTTTGCGGAGAGGGGGAGATTTGAACTCCCGGTACAGGTTTACCCCGTACGGCGGTTTAGCAAACCGCTGGTTTAAGCCGCTCACCCACCTCTCCGGGAGATGCTTAAATTTCCTGCACAAATGTAGCGAAATGAGAAAAGATTTGCAACTTCTTTTTGGCTACAACGGAATGTTGCCGTGTTTCTTTTTCGGGTTGCGGTCAACTTTCGTTTCCAGCATCTGAAACGCGCGAATAACGCGCGCGCGAGTCTCCCTCGGTTCAATAACGTCGTCCAGATATCCACGTTCGGCAGCGATGTACGGGTTGGCAAATTTATCCCTGAACTCCTCCTCTTTTTGTTTCATTGCTTCGTCTTTGTTCCCAGCTTTCTCGATCTCCTTTTTGAAGATGATCTCGACTGCACCTTTCGGTCCCATAACGGCAATTTCCGCTGTCGGCCATCCGAAATTCATATCCCCCCGGATATGTTTGGAATTCATCACGTCGTACGCACCGCCGTACGCTTTGCGCGTGATCACCGTTATTTTGGGAACAGTCGCTTCGCAGAAAGCAAATAAGAGCTTCGCCCCGTTCTTAATAATCCCCCCCCACTCTTGTGCCGTCCCCGGCAAAAATCCCGGCACATCTTCAAACACCAGGAGCGGAATATTGAACGCATCGCAGAAACGGACGAATCGCGCTCCCTTGACCGAGGCATCGTTGTCCAGCACGCCGGCAAGGACCGACGGCTGGTTGGCGATCACGCCAACCGGTTTCCCGTCCATCCTCGCAAAGCCGACGATAATATTTTCAGCATAGTGTTCGTGTACCTCGAAAAATTCTCCGCCGTCCACAACAGAATGAATGATCCGCTTCATGTCGTACGGCTTATTGGGATTTTCAGGGACGATAGAATTGAGTTCCTCATCCATCCGTTGAATTGGGTCCTCAGATTCGATCGCCGGAGGGTCGTCCATATTGTTCGATGGAAGGAATGCGAGGAGCGTTTTTATCCGCTCGAGGCACTCGCTTTCACTTTCGCATGCAAAATGTGCGACCCCACTTTTTGTAGCGTGGGTAAGTGCACCTCCCAATTCTTCAGAGGATACTTCTTCGTGGGTTACAGTCTTCACAACGCCCGGCCCCGTGACGAACATATAACTCGTATTCTTTACCATGAATATGAAATCTGTGATTGCCGGCGAATAGACGGCTCCTCCGGCGCACGGTCCCATAACGGCCGAGATCTGCGGGACGACGCCCGACGCCATAGTATTGCGAAGAAAAATATCCGCATAACCTCCCAGACTGACGACCCCCTCCTGTATTCGCGCGCCCCCCGAATCGTTCAACCCGATCAACGGAATGCCGACCTTCAGCGCCATATCCATGATCTTGCATATTTTTTCAGCGTGTGCTTCTGAAAGCGATCCACCAAAGACGGTAAAATCCTGGCTGTAGACGAAGACTTCGCGTCCGTTTATTCTGCCGTGTCCCGTAATGACTCCGTCGCCCAAGTACTTTTGCGATTCCATACCAAAATCGTACGAACGATGTTGTACGAGCATCCCGATTTCTTCAAACGTTCCCTCATCGATCAACAGCTCGATTCGTTCACGGGCCGTGAGTTTCCCCTTCTTGTGCTGATCGTCGATTCTCTGTTTGCCGCCCCCCAGCTGCGCTGCAGATTTTCGTTCACGGAGATCTTTGAGTTTGTCCTTCGGCATGAGAACCTCATGATTAGAGTAATGATATCAAAATGAATACCGCCACCACAACTGCGGCGATCAGAATACAGCCGTACGTCCCCGTCAAAAGCAAAAACTTAATCAACGTCTTGCCGCTTGACTGCCGGTAAACACGCATCATTCCAAGATACAGGTTCAGAGGAATTGCAAGGAACAGCACATCGGCGCAACTGGAAACAAGCGGCCATCCCGTGGAGTTCAATAGGACAATCAAAAGAAGAATGAGATAAACGTATGAATGGAAATAAAATGAAAAGACGATATGTTCAATGTAGTAGTTCTTTGAACGAAGATATATCAGTTTCAATAAGAGAGCAAAAACCGGGAGCAAGAGAAATACGACTTGCGGCGTGTGGTCGTGTATTCCATCAAAGAATAACTGCGGGTTGCTTTTTAATTTGTTCAACCCGGCTGCAAAACGATGGCCGTATTTTCTCTCAACCACACCCGAGTCATCCTTCCAGATGGTAAGTTGTGTCCCGCCTTTCCTGGCGATGGTGATGATCGAATCTGCACGAACCGGCGTCAGCGACGAATCGACGCCGAGGTTGTTTTGCGTTTGCAACTTTTCATCCGGTTTTTCAACAAGAGCTGTCATAAAAAAAAAGAGGAAGCTCATGAAAAAAAACATTTTAAAAGGGGAAATGTAATGCGCCCTTTTTCCCGAAATGTACTCTACGGTTAAAACACCCGGCTTTGCGAGGAATGGAATAATGCTATGAAACAGTCGCGAATCGAACGAGAGCAACTCTTCAATCAATTCTCTGAGTAAATCTTTGAGCGGCAGTTTCATCTCTGCATAGCGCTGTCCGCATTTCGAACAGTACTCGCCATTGAGTTCACTGCCGCAATTTTCGCAGACCTTTTTTTCGTCGCCCATGACAAAAAGATACGCTTTCCTTTTTGCTATATCAATGGGTAATCAGTCACGCAAATCCAAAAGTGATGGCTTCGCCAGACGTAAACCTGGAAATTTTACTCCAAATAGAAGATCCGCGCCTTTGCGACTTAGCGAGAAGCATTTTTTTACTTGCCTCTGCAAATTGAATCTCATCCCAAATTTTGTTATTTTAGTTTGTCCAACCTATGCATTTTCACGCCATCGTCCTCCATTCATGCAGACATTAGCGAAACAGCTCAATCCGAAAAATTTCAACTTCAAAAGATACATCAGCGAATTTAATTTTTCGGAAAACTTCCACTTCACTCTCAGCCATATACGGGGCGATCTTTTAGGAGGATTGACCTCCGCGATTGTCGCGCTTCCGCTCGCACTTGGATTCGGGTTGCTGGCCTACAACGGAAACCCCGAGGGCGCCGTCGCCGGATTGTACGGAGCGATCTTCACAGGCATTCTTGCATCAATATTCGGGGGAACGCCCCAATAGATCACTGGGCCTACCGGCGGCATGACCGTCATTTTGACAACTGTGTACATCCAGTACGGCGGAGCCGAGGCATTGCTTGCAGCCTGCATCATCGCCGGGGTGCTGCAGATCGGGTACGGAATCCTGAAGCTGGGTAAGTACGTTCATCTTGTCCCGTACCCTGTGACCGTCGGCTTTACCAACGGCATCGCGATACTGATTTTTCTCCAGCAAATAAAAACATTCCAGACCGCACCTGTGATAGCCCTGATTACGATGGGGACTATCCTCGTGATCCCAAAGCTCAAGAAGAATTTGCCGAAATCGCTCATTGGATTGATAGTTGGAACGCTTGCAGCCCTGCTCATCCCGTCATGGAATGTTTTGGGATTGACGTATCATGCCGACCTCGGGTTCGCCTACAACTCGTCGGTGAAGGTCATCGGAGAGATTCCCTCTTCACTGAGAGCGCCGCATCTTCCTGCGATTCCATGGGAGACCTGGAAAACAGTCTTCCCCGCCGGATTCACGATATCGCTCCTTGGAGCAATTGAGACGCTGCTCGCGTCCGTCGTGGCGGACAATGCGGCCAATACAACCCACAACAGCAATAAGGAATTGATCGGCCAAGGCATCGCCAATTTCACGGCGCCGTTCTTCGGCGGCGTTGCCGGAACTGGTGCGATCGTCCGCACAATGGTAAACGTGCGGGCCGGCGGGTCAACGCGGCTCTCCGGAATCATCCATGGATTTATTCTTGTCCTCGTCGTTTTGTTCCTCGGCTCCCTTGCATCGCAAATCCCGCTCGCCGCACTCGCTGGCGTCTTGATGATGACTGCGATCGGCATGCTGGAGATCGAACCGATCAAGCTGATTCCGAAAACGCCGGCCGCCGATGCGGCGGTGATGGTCGCGACGATCCTCATCACGGTTTTCACGGACTTAATCACGGCCGTCGAGGTCGGGATGGTGATGGCGGCCTTCCTGTTCGTTCACCGGATGAGCGATATGGGAATGGATCAAACATTGTTGAGCGAAGTCAAAAGCCTGGCGTTGGACGAAGACGTGATCAATGAATTACAGAAGAACAAGATCGCCGTCATTGACGTTGAGGGGCCGCTGTTCTTCGGCGCAGCAAAAAGTTTTGTCAATTCTCTTGAAAAGAATTTCGACGTCAATATCGTCATCCTGGAAATGCGCAACGTTCCCATCATCGACACGACGGGAGCCGTTGCACTCGAGAATATCGTGGAACGGCTCCACAGGGACAAGAAGCGTCTCATCATCGTCGGCCTCCGTCCGACCGTTCGAAAAGTGCTCTACGACTTAGGCGTGACGCGCAAGATCGGAATCGGGAATTTTCTCCCATCGATCGACGAAGCCATCGACTATGCTTTCACGATCGCAAAGAACCAGACCGAAAAAACACATCTTGCCAGCTTTGTCCCCGAATCGCTCATCCTCCTTGATCTCGAGGCCGCGAACAGGAGTGATTTATTCGAGAAAATGATAGCCCCCGCAGTGAAAGCAGGAATCGTGAAGAATAGGCGGGAGTTCTTGGCAAGCCTCATTGAGCGGGAAGAATCGATGCCGACAACAATTGGCCATGGAGTTGCTGTTCCCCACGCACGCTCGGGGGGAGCGGACAATCATGTCGTTGTGGTGTTCGCCCGGCTTAAAGAGGAACTTCAATACGATCTCAGCCAGAACGAGAAAGTGAAACTGGTTTTCATGGTATCAACGGGGTCCAACGAAAAGCAGTATTTGAACGTTTTGCGGATGATCGCCTCGAACATCGGGGACAGGAAAATATACGAGCGGATTTTGAAGGCCGAAGACAGATCAGAAATCCATCACATCTTTTCTGAGATTCGGATGAATCAGCCGCTGTCGAGTTAGCAGATTGCTGAAAAATAATTGGATGAGCCACTAAGTCGCGAAGGCACAAAATAATTTTAAGAAAAATCGCTACCTCAATCGTTGATGATATTGTGATAATAGTTTTTCACTTTAATTTCTTAGTGACGTAGTGTCTTCTGCCAACGGCATCCCTTTGGGAGTGGCAAGCTGTATGGACTCTTTCATCATCCTGCTAGTGTTCCGGCCTTCGCACTTCTATCTCCGCTTGTTTCTCCAACACCTTGACAACCGCAGAGTAGTCTTCATGCGAAAACCCGGCTGCGACGGCTGCAGAAAATAATTTCTGCGCTGCCTCAGCTCCCGGGAGCGGAACTTCCAGATCTTTTCCTGCGTCGAGGATCAGGTTAACATCCTTCAACAAGTGCTCTACATAAAACCGGGGAGAGAAGTTCCGGTCCAGCATCGAATTCCCCTTTGTTTGATACATCGGTGCGTTCAGCGAAGAATGGCTGAGGATGTCGAGCAAGGTCTCCGGATTGACATCTGCTTTTTGCGCAAGCACGAGCGCCTGGGCGAGAGTAGTTCCCATCGCCGCGATGAATAAATTGCAGAGGAGTTTCGTGTACGTTGCCTGTTCCGGCCTTTCAAAGCGCCAGATCGTTCCCCCCAAAATTTTCAACACGTCGCCGACTTTCATGAAAGCTTCGTCGCTTCCGCCAACGAAGAGCAATAACGATCCATCGGTTGCCTGTGGCACGCTCCCCAATACCGGAGAATGCACGAAGAAACATCCCTGCGCTTTGTAATCGGCACTCAGCTTTTTGGTTGTCAACGGTGACACGGTACTTGTGTCGACATGAACGCATCCTTTGTGGAGACCGTTAAGTACGCCCCCGGATCCTCCAGCCGTCTCTTCCAGCGCCTTTGAGTTTGCCAGCATCGAGAAAACAATATCCGAGCGTTCGGCCGTCTCTTTCGGGGACGAGCACCATACCGCTCCCTTGCTGATCAGCCCTTCCGCTTTTTCTTTTGTCCGATTAAAAACTGAAAGCGGATAGCCGGCATTCAGCAGACGCGCCGCCATGGGAGTCCCCATTAATCCAAGTCCGATAAAGCCAATTGACGTTTTCAAATGTATCCTCCTTGAGAGATATAAAAAAAGGCGAAATGAATTTCGCCCTTCAGCAAGAACCAGAACTTCTGCGTGCTGCTTTCATTCTACGGTATCGATGATTGCGCCGCCGACAACGTCATCCCCCTCATAGAATACAACCGACTGCCCCGAAGTGATTGCCCGCTTTGGCGAATCAAACTGAACGCGCACAACTCCTTCACCGTCTCCTTCTCCTTCAATTTGAGTGACGACCGCAGCCTCATCAGTATCCTTGTATCGGATCTTGACCGTCAGCCGTTTTCCGTTTCGCAAGTGGTCGTACTTGATGAGGTTCAGCTTCTTCGCCGTCAGCGTTGTCTTGAGCAAATCGTTCTCATGTCCGACGGTGATAACATTGTCTTTATAGTTTATGCCGGTCACGTACACCGGCTCCGGAAACGCGACGCCGATTCCCTTCCGCTGGCCGACGGTATAAAACGGAAATCCGCGATGCTTGCCGACAATTTTTCCGTCCATCAGAATATCACCGCCGGCCACTTCGTCTTCAAGGTGCGGGAGTTTATGTTTCAGAAAACGCTCATAGTTATTGTCGGTGACAAAGCAAATTTCATAACTCTCGCCTTTGGCAGCAGTTTGCAGTCCGAACCGTTCGGCAGCCGCGCGCGACTCGGGCTTCGTCATTTCAGCAAGAGGAAATATTGTGCGGCTCAAAGAATCTTGTGTTAGCCCCCACAGCGCGTATGACTGGTCCTTCTGGGTGTCTTTGCCGCGGGAAACGACATACCGGTGAGTATGATCATCCTTTCGAACGCGCGCGTAATGACCCGTTGCAATGAAATCGGCGCCAAGCTTCAGGCTTTTCCGTATCATCTCTTCCCATTTGATCTTTCGGTTGCAGATCACGCAGGGATTGGGCGTCCTCCCGTGCATATACTCTTCAACAAAATTATCGATGACTTGCGCGCCAAACTCTTCCGAAAAATCGACCACGTAGTGGGGAAAACCGAGCTTAGCAGCGACTCTGCGGGCGTCATTGATCCCGTCGAGCGAGCAGCAGCTCTTATCGTTATCGTCGCTCCCGCCAACGTCGTCATAGTTGAACGTCTTGATGGTGATGCCAATGACGTCGTACCCTTGCTCGACAAGAAGCGCCGCGGCCGACGATGAATCCACACCGCCGCTCATTCCGACCACAACCGTTGATTTTTTATTCTCCGCCATAGTGTTGAAACATCTCAATAATTGATTCGAGCCAAGCCGACGGCAAAAACCGTCCATTCGGGATTTGCGCGAGCCGTGATTCTATTTTCTTTCGAGAAATTTGTGCCTTAAATGTAGCAAAATTCCTAAAGATTCTCAATCAGCGAAAAAGACAGGCAGTGGGGTCTTTTAACTTCCAAGGACAATGCTCACCCTGAGCGGAGCCGCAACGCCATCCTTCGACGCGCTCTGCTTGCTCAGGATGAGCCGTCGCGGCGGAGTCGAAGGGCTGAAGTTGAATTCCCTTCAAAAAAGCTCACTACCCGAAAAAGACAAGCAGTGGGCTAATTCGAGTGCATGTGTCACAATCTCTAGGTCATGTCATGCCGAGGATCCCGACGCTTTTTGCCGGGAAACGAATGCCGAAGGCATCCCTTCGGGAGAATCCAGGTCGATGCGGCTCCGTGAATCTTCAAAGGTTCAGTGACGTGGACCTCAGGATGACGATACAAAGCATTTATGAGATAGCTCGGACCCAAATTAAGACGCTCACACTATACAAGTCCAAGATCCTTTTCCAATCATAACCCAATATCCGCCTGAATTGTTACCCTGTTGTCGAGTGGTCCGATTGTCTCCGAATCTCCAATGCCTGCTCTCACGCCGCCTGCCTGGAAGGTCTCACTGTATTTACAGGACAATACTACGTTCCTGCCGACTTTCCATCCTCCAACAATGTACCACCGGCTGCCGCGGCCGTACAGCGGAGGGAAAGAATATCCCCCTGGAACATCACTTTCGTACTCGTAAACACGGGAATCGTACGACCGAGTGTCGAAAACAATCATCCTCGCCGTTCCGTAAAAACGTGATCGTGCCGGAGAGAGATTCAACTCCGTGAACATCAGCATCCCCCTGCTGGAGTTTTGCGAGATGGAGTATGCAACACCCGTCAGTTCCACTCGCTGAGTGAGTTCGATCCACTTGTTCAACGCAAAGGAACACGAAGCCCGAAGGTTCTGTTGATTTCTGTCTTCGAAGATTTTTTGCTGGAAATGATTGACATCAGTCAACGTATTCTCTTCAGTTCTCATCGTATTTTTAAACTGAAAAGAAACGTTTACAGATTTCTTGATCATGCATTCACACCGGGCAAGATATTCACTCCCGGACTTAGGAAACCCTCCGGACGATCGAATTGTAAATTCATCATAGGAAGTCGAGATCTTGATGTTGGCGGAAGCCTGATATTCCATCCCCAGGTACCGTCCAACCTCACCATTCACGGCACCGTTTTGTTCGCCAAAACCGTACGCGTGAGGATCGGCATAGTTGCTGGAGTACGACCGAAGTTGGACGGACAACGACAGACGTTTGGAGACCCGGCAAATGCAGCCGGCAACACCGCTTGCGGCATCGGCAGAGTTGCCCGCGATTTCTCCGAACATGGTGAAGGCGTCAAAAACAAAATTTGAGTGAGCCCCGATCACCAAAATACCATCTCTGTTTGAAGCGTACGGCGATTGAAGGCCAACCTCTCTATCATATCCTATTTTCAAAGCGCTCAGACCAATCACGGATGCTCTCCCAGTTCGAACGTCGATAATTCCGCCGATCGCGTTTTCATACGCTGCATTCCGCTTTTCTATTTCCGTTTGAGATCGAAACAGCCCGGACGAGTAGAAGCTCGTAATAGACCCGGCGGAATCGAGCGTCGCCGCAACCGCCTTTCGAGAGAGAAAGATGGTTACCGCGGCAGGATACAACTCCATCGTCGCGGCCGCTCCTTGATAATAATGATATTCATCCGTAGCAAGGTGCGGAACGATCGTTCTTCCCGTTGCTTTGATTTGGTATAACGCATTCCCTCCTTTAGATGATGACCGCGGGCTCGAGAGCATTAACCCTTCGCCGCTATTAATCGTATAATCCCCCGCAATAAATTTCTTGACGATCCCGTCATTGTCAAAGCCGACGTATCCGCTCACGAACCCATCGTTCATCGTTTCGCCCGCATCTTTGTCGAACAAGATTCCGCCGCTCCACCGCGGCGTTCTGATTTCCAGCCGATCGTATTGCGCGAGAGGACTCCCAGAGTACTCTCCGTCGAGGAATTGCTTTTGCGGATGTATGTCTACGCTGCCCCTTGATCGAAATGAGATCGCCGCCAGGCTGTCGTCGCGCCCGGATGAATTTCTCCTCTTCTTTCCAGATGAAAATGAGATGTACGGCAAAACGAGCGACAACGTTCGGCCGTCAATTTCGGGAATCAGGCGCATGTTATCCGGCGAAAGGATTCCAAGTGAATCACGGAGTGAGAGAATTCTCAATGCCACCAGTTCTGACAAGAAAGGAACTGAAGTCAGATCCTGAAACGAAGCAGTATTGACATCCAGCGGGTTCATTCGAAACGTTTCTAATCCGTCGAGCGCTGCCGTTTTTCCCGTGCCGTCGTCGGTTGAATTTTCCATCATCGATTCAAAATCCGGCGAAGCCTCCCACACGTTGCTCGAATCTTGGGCATGTGCTGTACCGTTGAAAAAAAGTAGCACCGAACAAAGAACGATCCACCGCATAATTCCCCCTTTCTACTGGCTGAACGATATTCCGATGGTGTGAGTCAACCCGAGCTCAGCGTGCGTGGCGACGCTGTAGTCCACCGAAATGGACGAATACCTGATGCTTACGCCGGCATAGTACCGAGATGGATCACTTGAAAGACCGGCACGAAGCACGATGCATTCGAGCGGCTCAAACCGAGCCCCCGTCCGGACGGAGACAGGATATCGCACATCTTTTATGATTGTGAGTGAAACACTCGCGGTTGAAAGCACGTCGCAATTTACTCCCGTCAGAAAAAGTTGAGGCACTTGATCTTTCTCCCCGCCGATGGCCGGACGGTTGATGTTCAAAAACGAAAAGCCCCATCGGATATCGTCGCTCAGCAAGACCGTTGCAGCGGCGTCTATGCCAACAGTGTAGGCCGATCCGTACCGCGCAATAGCGAGATGATCGCAGTTGATACTGCAGCCGGCTGATACTAATCCGCCAAAGCTGCTTGCAGCAGCGACAGAGATGGTCGTTTCGCGATAGAGCGAAAAGCCCAATCGTGTCAACGCAACGGCTGCGGTAAAGGAGTCCAGCGGAAACCCCGCAATCATTCCCCCATTCGACAGCTGCGGCAAGTCAAACGGAGAGGGAGAATAGAAGAATGAGGCATAAAGTGACCTTAGAGAGGCGGCGGCAGATGGATTCAAGAACACTTGGCATATATCGCCGCTGAACACTGATGACATTCCATCTCCGAAAACTGCCGGCGGCTGCGGGGTTCGTTCGAACCCAGCACGAGAGGTTGAGAAGCAAAAGAGAATGAGAACCAATAGTCCGCCCCAACGGATTGCTGCGTAAATGATCTCGAACGGGTTGAATGAAAAAGCGAAAGTGGTTATATTGCGGTAGTGTGACTTCCCCAATAATGCTAAAAGGATTGCCATGCGTCCCCCCCTGATAGTTATGACGTTGATAAGTGCAGTGTTATGTGTTGCGGCAACTTCACTCGCGCAAATTGAAGCTCAGGTTACTGCCAACCTGACTCAGATTACCGGCTCAGCGCGCGACCCCCTGGTAAATTTTGCTGCTGACATCCAGCGTTATATCAATACCAACAAATGGACCACCGAAGATATTGGGAATGAAAAAATTCAGGTCTCGATCACGATCTCCGTTACGGCAACATCGAACCCTACGACCTACGATGCCCAGGTCTTTTTGGGGAGTTCGCGGCCAGTGTACAAATCACAAAAAAATTCAGCGATGCTCCGCCTCTTCGACGACTCATGGGAGTTCACTTACGTGAAGAACCAACCCTTGGTGCATGATGAAAGCCGTTTCGATCCTCTGACGAGCTTTATCAATTTCTACATGTACCTCGTTCTCGGCTATGATTTCGATTCCTACAGCCCGCCGCTCAGCGGCACCCCGTATTTTCAAAAAGCGATTCTCGTTTGCGGACAGGCGCAGGGCTCGCCCAAAGGCTGGGATCGTTCTAGTCCTCCCACGTACAGCAAATACTCTTTCGTCGAGGAACTTATGAATTCCAGGTATGAGCCGATCAGGGAGGGGATGTTCATGTACAACTACAGAGGAATCGACTATCTGGAAGTCAAGCCGGACGCCGCCTATAAAAACATCATCGCATTCATTCGAACCGTTGCGGACTTCAAGAGCTCGGAGAATTCAAGCTCCCTTATCATCAAAGCATTTTTTGATGCGAAGTACCAAGAACTTGCAGAAATTTTCAGAACTTATCAAGACAAAAGTATAGTGCAGATCCTCTCTTCTGTCGACCCAAGCCATGAAAGTACGTATATGGGGTTAAAGTAGCGGGAGAACGGAAAAATGAGATCTTCACTTTCTCCGAGCTGCATTCTTTTTTTGGAAGCTATCTCAAAAATGATTTTGTGCTGACCCTTCGACGCTCCCGACTTCGTCGGGATTGCTCAGGGTGAACAAATCCGTTCATCC
>Ga0265338_10003351_pt1 | contig 22630 bp, 19 predicted proteins | sample 42126metaG_FD_193579 | JGI IMG/M metagenome (GOLD analysis project Ga0265338, IMG submission 193579) | Rhizosphere microbial communities from Carex aquatilis grown in University of Washington, Seatle, WA, United States - 4-21-26 metaG | ecosystem: Host-associated > Plants > Roots > Rhizosphere... | reverse complement strand
GGTGGAGACCCAGATGCCGCTGGAGAGCTGTTCCTCCTCCTTGGCTCCCACCTTGATCCGGTAGCGGGACGTCCCAGCCGGGCATTTGGCGGCGATCAACACGTCGTTGAGGATCGGCCACTTGAGGGCCTTGCCGTTGAGGGTGAGGGTCAGGCGGTGGAGTTTGACCGGCTTGATGTTGCCGAGGGCATAGTTGTCCAGGAGGGCCGGGAACTGGTGGATGTCGCAGGCGCTGAACCGAGCCACACTGCGTTTGGGGTCCGAGTTGACGCTGAGGACCGGAACCTGGCGTGTCCAATGGGAGGCGTCCAACAGGGTGCCGTCGCCTCCCACGGCCACCACCAGGCCGAAACGGCCGTCGGCGAAACCCGCGCGGGCCAGGTCCTGCCGCAGGGCGTCCACGACCTCGAGGCCGCGCGCCTTGAGGATCTCCTTAACCCGGGCCAGGGTCTGGTAATGGCTCCAGTGGCTGGTCTTGAGGACCTGCACGTAGGGCTTGAAGATGCGCTGGCGAAGCCAACCGAGCGGCCCACCGCCGAGGCGGTAGCGCAGGTAGGCGCTTCGTTTGTAGACCAGGAGGACCCGGGGGCTCGGCATGGGGGGAAGTATAACTGAAAAAACGACGCCGTTGGCCGTCAGCCGTTGGCTCAACACCGGCAAAACAAATCGGGTTTTATCTAAACCAGCTCGTGAAATCCGACCCGAGGCTATGGTCAAGTTCCGGATGGTCGTAGTACCAGGAATACAAACCGTTGTCGGTATAGGACCAAGATCGGGTATAGGCCCGGACCCATCCACGACAGCCGGGGTGCGGAATAAATACCATCCGCAACGGGGTCTTAAAGAAATTGCCTTTGAGATCCTTGTAGACGATCCCAGGATTCAACCGGGTAGTCTGGTGGACTTCCCCATGGTCGGTCCCCATGATGAGTTTCAAATCCGCCTCCCCCTCCAGCTTACCCCTCAATTTGACCGAATAAACCGCATCGCCATTCTCGGGATTGTCCAGGCCCAGGGTCACCGGTCCCGAAGCGGCCTCCAAGGGGTGGCACTCATTCCTCGCGGGGATCGCAATGGTTTCATTGAAGATCCAGCCCAGCACGGCCAGCAAGAGGAAACAAGCAACGTAGGGGGCCCTTAATTTCGACCCGGCCCTTAAGGCGAGGACTTGCGCAAACCTGAAGTTACGGGCGAACACCAGCGCCGTGAACCAGGGCGCGACCCCCAGGACGCCGATGAAATACAACATGAATGTGCCCAAACCAGCCGCAGCGTAGGGCAACAGGAAGACCGCGATCCCCAGGTTCAAGACCATCCCCGCCAGCAGGAGTGCCGAGAACCACCCCATCCATCGGCCCGGATCCCGTTTCCGGACCAGCCAAACGACCAATCCCAGCCACTCCAGGGCGACCAGGAACCGCACCCCGTCGTTGAGGGACATTTTCAAGTCGTCCGGATAGGCCCATTCCATCGCGGTGCAGGCCAAAGGCAGGAAAACCCCGAGGAACCAATCCGAACGATTTTGGATGGAGGAATAGGGATTATCAGGCGTCAGGCGGAGGGCTTGGAGCAATGCTTTCCATTTCGATTTCATGGATCCAACCCGGCGGGGGATTTAAGCGTGCGGCAAAAGCGAGAAGACCCCGACGCGGATCATCATGACCGCGTAGGCCATCAACAGGAGCGCGGCGAGCTTGGACAGGACCCTTACCCCGTTGGGGCCGAGTCGGTCAAGTAGGAACCCCGCCTTCGACAGGAACAGCCAACCCGCCACCAAATTCACCGCCAAACTGAAGGCCGTCAACAAATACCCGAAATGGCCCAGGAGCAGGAGCAAGGTCGCCAAAACCGCCGGTCCGACGAGGAGCGGCACCCCGAAGGGCACGACCCCCAGGGACTTGGGGTTCTCCTTGGGGATGAACTTCCCCCCGCCCGCGATGTCCCTCAAGGCGATCACGATCAGGAGCAACCCTCCCGCCACCTGGAGATCCCCCGTTTGGAGTCCCAGGGCCTTCAGGACAAGCGGGCCCAACGGAATGAAAAGCAGGCCGACGATGGAAGCCACCAGGAAGGAACCCTTCAGGAACTGGACCTTCTGGGCGGGTTTGAGTTTGGCCGTGAGTTGGATATAGGGGGGCAACAAGCCTACGGGGTCGAGGGCCACGAAGAGCGGGAGGAGTAGGGCCGTCCAATCGGCGAAGGTCAAATCGACGAAGTTCATGGCCCTAGTTTAGCAGGAGCGGGGCCTTTGGGGACGGGCCCTTACCACAGTGTACTGCAGGTGTTGCCGGTATCCGCCGCGGTCCGGTCGTAGGCGTAGTAGGGCAGGGTGCTGTTCACCCGGAAGCGGAACTTGGGGTAGGCGTACAACGTGGCGTTTCCCGGGTCGATCACCTGGACCCAGGCGTAACCCGGCATGGACGTCAACTTGACGCAGAAGACGTCGTTGACCTGGACCTGGGCCCCCTTGGCCAAGGTCGAAGTCGGGAAGAATTGGCCCGCGGGCGGCACCCCCGGGAAGTCCACCATTGGGCCGTTGCCCATATAAGCCAGCAGGTTGTCGGTCGGCGTGTAGTTGTTGCCCTCTTGGAGGGAGTATTGGGACCCCGTCCAAGTGACTCCCATGTCGTTCCCGGTCACGCTCACGGGATAGGCCGAGAAGGTATCGGCCGCAAAGTTGTAATCCCCGCCGTAGTACTGGGTTGTGTTAAGGACGGTGCAGTTGCGGCTCACCGAACCCAGGTCCACGCTCAGGCCGTCCGAGGGCAGTGGCTGGGCAAGGTTGATGGAGACGGCCCCCACGGCCACGGGGGCCTGGGTGGCGGCGTCGTTGAGCTGGAACGAGAGGAGCCGGGGCCCGCCGCCGGGTACGTCGAGGTTCGCCAGGTAGTCCAGGTCCCCGTTCGCGGAAGGGATGGGGGCTCCCGGGTTCAGGGTCCCGACCAGTGGCGAAGCCAGGTCCGGCCCGTTGATCCGGTATAGGATCTGGGGCACGGCCGCCAACGATTGGGACGCCACGTCGGGCCCTCCCAGGGCCAGCGAAAGGTGGATGGGTCCCAAAAGTTGGGACGTGGGGGCCAAGGGTTTCCCCTTCGCGCACCCCACGTAGAGAAGGACGACGGCCGAAAGGAGGCCGGCCATTTTCAAGCGCGTGAGTCTCACCAGGCCACCTCCCAGGAAGAGCCGAACGTAAACCGGTTGTAAGCCCCGGCGACCAACGCCCCGGAGGCGTCCACCCCGCCGTGTGGGAGGAGGATATGGTCGTAAGAGGTCGAGAGGACCCAGGCGCTCTTTCGTCCCATGGGGATCCTCAGGGACGGCGAGATACCGAAGAGCCATCCGCCCCCGTCGTAACCGGACTCACCCTCGGGATACCCGTTGGCGGTCACCCATTTGACCGAACCGTCAATCTTCATTTTCCGGTAACGGTAGGAAGGCTGGACATAAAACCGTTGGCCCAGCGAAGCGTGACCCTCGGTCACCAGGGCGCCTCCCTCGTTCCGGCGGGCCTTGGTATAGATGTTGGACCCCGCCTCATAAGAAAACCCCTTGGTCCCGCCGCGCGAATAGGAAAGGTTGAGGTTGGGCCCAAGTTGGAAGACGTCGTTCCCATCCTGGCGGGTCGGCCGGTAGACGAGGAAACTCGCGCGGAAGGTTTCGTTCTTCCCGTGCCCAAGGGGATGCACCCGGTTCCCCGCCACAAAGAAGGCGTCCCCCGCCTTCAGGTCGCCCGATAAACCAGGGTCCGGTTGGTAGGCGCCTTCCACCTGGTAACCGGCCGCCAGGCCCAACCGGGACTTGCCCCAGGGTAGGGCCATGGCGTACATCCCGCTCATCCCGAAAGCCCGACCCTCGTACCGGGTGTCCACGAAATCCGTCGGGAGGTTCCCCGCCACCTGGAGTGTCTCCCACTGTTTGTCCCCGGTTGGAAGGTTGCACTCCAGGCTGACGAGGGAATCCGCGCCGAACGCCCGGAAGTTCAGGTCCCCCCCCAGCTTCGTGTCCGAGAAATGCGTCAGGATCTCGGTTTCGGGAAGGGCCCCTAACTGCGAGGTGTATTGGCCGGTGCCGTACTGGGACCGGGAGTAAAGGTCGAAGGCCGGGGAGAACCTCAGGCCCAGGGAGAGGGGCGTCCAGCATTCCCACCCGCTGAACCGCCGGTCGAAGTCGCTGGACCAGGTCTGGTAGTTTTCTCCGAAGCCGAAGGAACCCCCGGCCAGGCTGAGGGTGGGTGGGACGATCCAAAGGGCCGCCATCAGGAGCAGGGTCCGCCTCATGGCAGGGTCTCCGGTTGGCCCATCCGGAGGTTCAATTTCAGGCGCACCCCGCCCTGGACCGCCGGGTCCGTGAGGCTGTTGTCGGCGTCGGTCCCCAATCCCCGGCCGAGGGCCTGCTTCAGGTCCTCCAGGGTCTTCCGGGAGAGCCCATCAATCCGGTCCTTGGGTTTGACAGGCGGGGTCGGGTTCCAAGGCTTTGAATCGCCGTCATGGAACTCGACGTTCTCACCCTTGCCGTGGGTCTTGAGTTGTCCCTTCAGGTCGCTCCAAACCGTGCCGTCCAAAACCTTAAGGACCGCGAGGTCATGGGGCGGGTCATAGGAGAGTGAGAACTTCGTGCCCCGGACCCCGCACACCACTCCCCCGGCCTTCAACTCGAACCGGGACTGGGTCCCCACGAGTTTCCGCACCCGGCATAGGACCTCACCCAGGACCAGCCGGGCCCGGAGAAGGATGCTTCCTCCTTCTGGTTTTTGGTGGGCCACCAATGTGACCTGGCTGTGGGCCGAGAGGGTGAGGGTGGACCCGTCCAGGGTGGTCACCACCACCGAGGCTTTTTCCCCGGTGGCGACGGTGTCGCCCGTTTCCAGGGTCCGGCCCTCATGGGCTGGCCGCCAATCGGCTTGGGCCGGCTTCACTGAAACGGGACCCGAGAGGGACCCCAATTTGGCGCCGGTATCGTCCGCGCGTACCGGTAGGGAAACCCCCGCCAATAAAAGCAATGCGGAAAGGAGAAAGGTCTTTTTCATGGATGAACGGATGATAACACCGGCCCCGGAAAATCCTGAGGTGTCCCGGCCGGTTTTTGGGGAAAACGGTTCCCCAAGGGATCGGGGAGCGTCTCCCAATAAAAAAAGCCCCGGCTCCCAAGGGGAACCGGGGCTTCTAAGGACATGCTAGGGTCCAAAAGTATCGAGTGAGTAGTTGTATTGGTCGGCCACGGTGATCTTACCCGTTCCGTCGATCGCGATCCCCCCGAGGCCGTTGAAGTAGTCGGTGGTGTTGCCATCGGTCCAGGAGGACCAATAGGTGAGGTAACTCCCCGTCGAGGAGAACTTGTCCACCTCGTTGTAACTGGAGGAATAAATGTTGCCCGAGGAGTCCACCGCCACGTCCATGGGGCTGTAAATGAGGCCCCCCCCGATGTTTTTCAGGTAGTTGCCGTTATTGTCGAACTTCTCGATGACGCCGTAGTTGTTGTCGACCGCGTACAGGTTTCCCGCCGTGTCGGTCCCGACCCCCCGGAGGTAGCTGAAGGTGCCGGAACCTCCGCAACATCCGCCGAACTGGGTCACCGGGGATCCCCCGGTGTACTTGGTGATGTAGTAGGACGTGTCCGCGACGAAAACGTTGCCCGCGCCGTCCACGTCGAGGTCCACCGGGGTGTTCGCCATCGGGAAGGCGCTGAGCGAGTTGCCCTGGGCGTCCATGACCCAGACCGTATTGCCCGATCCGGTATCCGCCACGTAGAGCGTGGTGGCGGCTCCCCTCGAGGCGGCCACCGCCACGGGGTTCGTGATCCAAGAACCGATGGTAGCGGATGCGCTCCCCCCCGTCAGGACTTGGACCCCATGGATCGTCACGGGTAGGGGGGAATAGACTCTCCCCGCCTGGTCGGCCGCGATGTACAAGGGCATATATCCCAGGGAAGCCAGGGGCCCCGGGACCGGCGTGGGACCGTAGGTGAAGTTGTCGTTGCAGTTCACCGCGCCCACGGTCGTCATGTCGAACCGGTAGTAGTTGTAGCCGTCGTTGTTGTACCGGAAGGTGAAATCGACCTCGTAGGGCACGCTCCCATTGCTGTAGAGGCTGGTGACTTGGAGCCAAACCAGGGCGTTTTGTCCCGGGAGCTTGATGCCGTAGACGTCCCCGACACTGACCGGCCCGCCCTTGGCGGCCCCGCTATTGGCGAAGAAGGGTCCGGCGATCCGCGGGAAGTCGACGAACTCCCCGTTGCCCAGGTAGGAGATGAGGGTCTGCCCCTGTCCGGTGCCGTCCACCAGGAAACCGGTGTTGTAGTCGATTCCCAGGTCCCCCGAGTTGGTGTTGGTGCCGCCCTGGTCGAAGTTGTAATAATCGTTACCGTCGCCGTCGTAGACATACCCGTTGTAGCAAGAGGAGGTCAGGTTGCCCAACTGGAGGGTGAAGGGTGTCAAGCCGTTGATGTCGACCTCCTGCGCCCCAAGGAGGAGGGGGGTCTCATTCGATGTCCGTTGGGACTTGACCCAGGGTTTCACCATCCTCATGTGGGGCCCCGACAGCGCCGTCACGGTTACGGATTGCTGGATGTCGAATACCTCCAAGGCGACCAAATACTTACCGGTCCCGGGCAGGTTGACCGTCATCGTCGGCGACTGGTTATTGGTGTTGTTGGTGAGGTCGAAGTTCTGGGACCCCGTCACGGGAGCCCCCCCCGTCGAGGGAAGGATGTTGTATTGCACCCGGACCGTGGTTTGGACCGAAAGGTCCAGCGCCTTCATCCGCGACCTCAGCTGGGCGGCGTTCAGGGTCAAGGAACCGGAACGACCCGCACGGGGCGCCACGGGGCTGGAAGACTTTAAGCATCCCGCCAAGACCCCGAGGGACAAGCAAAGGACTCCACTAAGAAGCGCGTTTTTTTTCACCATTGGTATCCCACCCCGGTCCCGAAGGTCACTTCGTTGTAGGTCACATCGGTTAGGCTCCCCGTGGAGTCCAACGCGGCCTGGTTGTTGGTGATGTGGTTGTAACCGAGCGAATAACTCGTGTAGGTGTTGTTCCCCATCTTCCATTTCAGGCCTTGGCTGGCCCCGACAACGGTCCCACCGCCGTTATAAAGTGGGTAGGTCTCGTCATAACCGTTCGCCGCGATGGATTTCAAGAGGAGGCCCGTGGTCAAACGGACCTTGGGGCCCGCGCCGTATTCCAGGGCCGGGGCCAGGTAGAACCTGTCCCCAAATGAACCGTTGAGCTCCGTCCCGTAGACGCCCGTATTGACCAGCTTTCCCTTCCCGTAGATCGAATATCCCGCGTCCAGGAGGAAGCGGGTGGTCTTCCCGCTTTCCCAGCGGAGGTCCAGGACGGTCCGGGTGGGGACCCGGAAGGCCGGCGCCCCGTCGATTTTGCTGTCCTGCGCGATTGAATCCAGGGCCTTGACCCTGAACAGGCTGGAGGCCGTGCGGCGTCCCAAAACCAGCCCGACGACGGTGTAGTTCCCGTAATCCACCACGTCCTGGGAACCCGCCACCGAATCCACGGAACTGGAATAGAGGTAACCCGCCACGGCGGAAAGGTTCCAATCCCCGAACTGTTTCCCGATCCCGTACATCCCGTCGAAGCCGAAACCCCGGCCGCGGTAACGGCTCGACTCGAAGATGATCGGGATGTTGCCCGGGAGCTGTTGTTGCTCCCAGCGCTTGTCGCCCGTCGGGAGGTTCACCTTCAAGGCCAGCGTCGAGGAAAAGGACCCCAAGGGGATGGAGTAAGCCAACCCCAGGAGGGTGTCCGTCAAACGGTTCCCGTCGAACGCGCTTCCGCCGAACCCCAGGTCCTTTTGCAGGTAATGTCCCTGGACGAAGGCGGTCGAAGCCGTGACCTGGAGGCGTCCATTCGGCGCCTTGAACTCGAAGTGGAACGGCATCAGGACTTCGGAACCCGAGGCCTGGAAGTTGCTGGTCCAGGAATCGTAAACCGCACCGTATTCAACCTCAGCTTTGGCCGAAACGGATGGGGCCAGCCAACTCATCCCAAGGGTGAACCCGAGAGCGGCCAACCAGACTTTCTTCTTCGTCGGGGTCCTCAATTGCTTCCTCCAGTGCCTTCAGGGGTATTCAATTGGACTTGTAGGACCGAATTGGCCTGTTCGTTCCCCAATCCCGTCTGGTTGTCGTCACCGGCGTTCCCGGTGGTCTCGTTGAGGGTGCCCGCGACGACGTCCATCACCTCGTCATTCCCCCCGGTTCCGGCCGTACCGTTGTCGGCGCCGCCGTCCCCATCCTGGTAGAACTGCGAATCCCCAGGGTCGTTGCCCTGTTGTTGGCCGGGTTTTCCGTCCTCGAAGGTGATGTGGGTTCCAGGTGGGAGGGATTGGGGGTTGCCGCTGCCGTCATCGATGAAGACGTTGCCCTCAAAGTTATAGAAGGTGGTGGTGCCCTGGCCGTCGGTTTCCCCACCGATGGTCGTGCCTCGGACGCCGCAAATCACGCCGCCCGCCTTGACCTCGAACCGGGAGGTCTTACTGGTGAGCTTGGCCACATGGGACCAGAATCGTCCAAAGGCCAGTTCCAACCGGGTTTTACGGGTCAGGCCCGAGGGGGTGTGGCTGAATTCCGCGAAGGCCAGCTGGGTCTTGCCCGCCAAGCGGAGGTCCGTCCCGTCGGATACCTTCAGGAAGAGTTTGGATTTCTTGGTGTCCAACCGGATCGTCTCCTTTTCCACCACTTGGTCCCCGACCTTCAGGGTGCGTTCCTTGCCGGCGGCGTCGATGGCCACGGCGTTCCCCTTCAGGTATGAAACGGTTGCGGTCATGGAGGTGTTTTGGGAGGAGGCGAGGGCGGGAAGGAGGGAAAGGAACAACGCGAGACACCAACGGCTAAATTTAGCTTTCATAGTCGCAGTCCACCTGGGTTGGATTTGATGAGGGTGGAATTGTACCGGCGCAACTCGACAAAAACAATCGGAGCCCCCTTTTTTTACCCGACGTTTCCATAGCCTGGAAGAAACGCTCTTGGTAGGCCACGGGGGGAAACGAATGGGTGTACCCGGGTGACATTACAATAAGGAAGGATCCTCCGGATTGTGCGGCCCGGGAGCCGAGGGCCGGCTAAATACCCGGTTATTTCGTCTTCATGACGAAGACCCCGTCCCAATCGCTGGGAGGGGGGGCGTCCTTCAGGGCCTCACAGCGGTCCAGGAACACTCGGGCCGGCCCATCGGCGGCGTCCAGATCCACGCAAGTCCGGAATTTCCTGGCCGCTTCCTCGAATCGGCGGGCGCGGTACTCGGCCAAACCGTCCTGGAAGGTCTTGACCTTCAACATGAGGTTCTCCGGCGCCTTGGCCCTATAGGCCAACAGCTCATAGATCCGGATGGGCTTGTGCTTCCCCTTGACCTGGATCAGGTCCAACTCCCGGCAAAGCATGTCCTCCTTGACCCGCTCGTAGGTGTCCTCGCCGATGATGATCTCGACCTTGTATTGCTTGGTGGTCCCTTCGAGCCGGCTTCCCAGGTTCACCGCGTCGCCGATGAGGGTGTAGTTCTTGATGGCCTCGGACCCCACGAACCCCACGACCATCTTTCCGGTGTTGAGCCCAATGCCGATATGGAGCTTCTCGCGGCCCTCCAACTCCCATTTCTTGTGGAGGATGTTCTTCAGCAGGTCCACCATCTGCAGGGCCGTGGCGCAGGCCCGGAAGGCGTTGTCCGGTTGGTGCTTCGGGGCGCCCCAGAAGGCCATGATGGCGTCGCCGATGTACTTGTCGAGGGTGCCCTCGGTCTGGAAGATCAGGTAGGTCATCTGGGTGAGGTACTCGTTGAGGATTCCGACGACCTCGTGGGGCGTGTGGCTTTCCGAGTAGGTGGTGAACCCCCGGATGTCGGAGAACATCACCGTGAGTTCCTTTTCCTCGCCGCCCAGCTCGATGCCGGAGGGAAGTTTCAGGATCTCATCCACGACCGAGGGGGCCACCATGGTCTGGAACATCTGCTTCATGTAGCGGCTGTGTTTGACCTCGGTCCTGAACTTGTAGGCGGTGAGGACGAGGTAGGTCAGGGACAGGGCCGACATCGGAAAGACCATGTTGATCTCGAGGTTGTCGAAGGCGAAGAAGGCGCAGGCCGTGATCACGTAGGCCACCAGGATCCCCGCGAACCAGACGATGGCCGCCCAAGGGGAAACCCGCGGCACCAGGAACCACATGCCAAGGGCCAGGATCAGGATGAGCAGGTACTTGAGCGGAGAGAAGGCCTGGTGGACGAAATTGTCGCCGACGATGTTCTCCAGGATGTTGGCGTTGATCTCCACGCCGGGGCTGGCCTTGGTGAAGGGGGTGGCCCGGATGTCCGACAAGCCGTCGGCGGTGGCCCCCACCATGGCGATACAACCCTTGAGCATCTTGGGGTCCGCCTTGCCGCTCAAGACGTCGGCCACGGAGATCCAGGGGAACGTCCCCTTATCGCCGCAGAAGTTGATGGAGGAATATCCCCCGAACTCCATGGGGATCTTCCGGTTCCCGAGTTCCGCGTATTCGTTTCCGACGATCCGCAGTGGCTTCTTCTGGACCCCCATGACGTAACGCGCCATCTGAACGGAGATGTGGGGGATCAGGACATCCTTGTATTGGATCACCACCGGGTAGGACCGGTAGATGCCGTCCGCGTTGGGCCTGTACCGGATATGGCCGGAATCCAACATGGCCTTCCGGATGTTCGGGAGGTTCACCAGCAGGGAGGACGCCTTCTCGAACTCGAAACTATCGTTCGGGACCAGGGTGGCGAGGGAACAGTTCAGTTCCGCCGGGTCCGGGGTCGTTCCATCCTCCGATTCGGCCTCGTGGCCCTCGACCGAGATGAAGGGCACCACCGGCAGGAAGACGTTGCCCGCGTCCTTAACGGAGGCCGCCAACTTGTCGTCACCGGTTTCCGCGCCCTGGAGCCTGTGGATCTCCCGAAGGATCCTTTCGTTGGCTTCCCTCGCGTGGGCGTTCTGGGATGAGCCGTTCCCCACGGACTTGCCCAATTGGTCCAGGATCGCCTTGCTCGGGTCCTTTTCCTTCTCGGAGAAAATAATGTCGAAAAAGACGTACTGGGCGCCGTCTTCCTTCAACTTGCGGGCCAAGTCGGCCTGCACGGCCCGGGGCCAGGGATACCGGCCGACTTCCTGCAGGCTCTTTTCGTCGATGGCGATGATTCGGATGGGGACGGCGGGCACCCGTTCCCCCCGGATGTTGAAACGGAAATCGACCAGTTGGTTCTCAAGGGAATCGAAAAGGGAGACATTCAGGAGGGAACAAACGGCCAGGAAGCCCATGATGCCCAAGGTCATCCAGAGGGATTTCTTGGCGCTGTAGCGGACCTTCATCTCTTTGGGTTCGGGCATGGGGGACATTCTAGGGGGAGGAAGGTCGATAGGGCAACGGGTGTGAACCGAGAGTCTTGGAACCCTCCCGCCTGAATCGCGGTTGGCGGTTAGCCAAGCCCTAAGAATGGAAGCTCCAAGCAAGAGCACAAATTACTTAAGTCGGGCTTGGGTTTAACCCATCCGCAATACGCTATCCGCCATCCGCCGTCTTTAGCTGGAAGCCGACCTGTACCGCGACAGGCCCAGCTTCCAGACCCAGACCGAACCGGCCAGGAAACCCAGTCCCAGCGCGCAGCCCCCCAGGGCTTCGGACAGGGGCAGCCAACCGAACAGGACTTTCGCGGGGAAATTCGAGACCACCAGCATCGGGATGACCGTCAGGAGCGTCACCCGGAGCAGCCACCGGTAGATCTCACCCGGATATCGGCTGAACTGGCCGAGCTGGTAGTAAAGCTCGAACAGGTTGCTGGAGCGGCCCATCCAAAACGTGAAGGCCGAGAGGCAAAACATCATGGTGTAGAGGATCGCGATGCCGTTCACCACGAGCGCGGAGTAGGCCAACATCCCGGCGAATGAAAGGGCGATCCCCAGCTTGCCCAGGGCAAACCCCACCATCGCCAGGCCGAAAAAGGCGTTCAAGATGGAGGAATAATCCGTGTACCGCAGGGACACCAGGAACTGGGAATTGACCGGTTTGAGCAGGACGAAGTCCAGGTCCCCCATCCGGATCTGGTCCACCAACCTCGCGCAATTGTCGAAGAACAACCCCTCGAAAAGCTGGTTGATGATGTGGATGGTCCCCAGGAGGGCGATCATGTGCCATTGGTTCCACCCCGCGAGTTCCCGCGTATGGGCATAGATGACCCCGAGGTAGATCAACTGCATGCCCAGCCAAAGAAGTTCGGTGACGATGCGGATCAGGAAGTTGGCGCGGAACTGCATCTCCCGGATCAGGCAGTTCTTCATCATGATAAGCATCAGCTTCGAGTAGCGTTTGAAAGTCTTCAACGGGATCCAGCTTTCCTTGTGATTCAACTCTAGCCGAGCCGTTTGCCGCTGGCTTCGGCTTACAACTAACGGCTAATCGCCAACGGCATCATTAGGCCCTTCGCAGCTTACTGTTGTCTTTGGCTTAAAGCTAACGGCCAACGGCTAACCGCCAACGGCGTCTCTTATCCGTTGGATTCACCCCCCCACGGCTGAGTAGCGCTTCAAGCCGGCCTTCCAGGCCCAGAGGCTGAGAAGGTAGAAAAGTGCCAGCCATCCGAGGCCAACCCCCAGGAGGGTTCCCATGCGGTCCGCCGGGATCTTCCCCAGCAGGATCATGCAGGGCCAATAGCCCTCATACCCGAAGGGCATATAGGTCAGGAAGGGTTGGAGGTTAGCCGGAAGGAGGTTCAGGGGGATCATCTGGCCCGACAGGAAGAACTCGATGGTCATGATGACGAAGAGGAATGTCGAGATTTCCAGGAACCAGAACGCCAGCAGCCCGACCAGGAACGAGAACAACATGCCGATCCAGAAGGCGATGACCAGGGAAACCAGAAACGCCCCCCATTCCAGGAGGGTCGGTGGGTGGGTGAAGTAACCCCGGAGGTACCAGAAGATCGGCGGGAAGGTGACGGCCGCCACCAGCCAGAACACCACCTTGTGCGCCAACCGGTAGGTGACCTGGTACCAGAAATAGCTCAGGGGCTTGACCAGGTACTTGTTGAGGAGCCCGTCCTTGATCTCGGCGCTGACGTCCCGCGTCATGCCCGGCATGCTGGAAAAACCCCGCGAGATGAACATCAGGGCGTTATAGGCCACCATGTCGCCGTAGCTCATCCCCCCGATCAGGCTGGTGGGCGAGGAGGCGTAGACCGCCCTCCAGAGGAAAATCAGGGTGACCAACGGCAGGAACCTGAACAACGCGCCGAAGAAGTAGTTGGTCCGGTAGGCCATGTCCTCCTGGGTGCGGGTGGACAGGACAATCCAGTACTTCCTCCAAGCCGGTGGAGGGGTTATCGATGGGGATTCGGTCATTTCCATGGGGCTTCGTTTTCCAATCGTTTCCGTCAAGCGGTCGGCGGTCGGCTGTCAGCGGCTTGCCCGGCGGAGCCAAGGGCGAAGACGGGTCAGCTTTTTGTTTTCAGCTAACGGCCAGCGGCTAGCCGTTCAGGGACCTCAAGCCGAGGCGCTCGCTTGGCAAGTACCGCGCCAAATGCGCGGTGCCAACCGCTAATTCTTGTCCGTGCTCGCGAACGCCTTCTCGATGATCTCCTCGATGGGGACTTCCTCGATGGTGATGTCATCCACCGGGTATTGGTTCATCAGGCTGTTGGACACCCTGGCCACCGCTTCCCGGGGCACCTTCAGGACGATCTTGGTGGGGCCGTAGGCCACCACCTCCCCGAGCGTTTCCAGGGCCTCCCGGGGGGCGCCGCCCTTCCCCAAAACGGCCGAGATCAGCTTGGTGGCGGCGAACTTTTCCACGATGGCGTCCAAGGCCCCGTCGAACCGCTTGAAACCGTGGTTGATGATGATCACCCGGTCGCAGAGCGCCTCGATGTCGTTCATGTAGTGGCTGGTGAGGAGGATGGTGGTCTTGGTTCGACGGTTGTAGTCCTTGATGAACTCGCGGATGTTCTTCTGGGCCAGGACGTCGAGGCCGATCGTGGGTTCATCGAGGAACAGCACCTTGGGCCGGTGGAGGAGGGCCGCGATCAGCTCGAATTTCATGCGTTCGCCCAGGGACAGCTCTCGGACCATGACGCCCAAGAGCTTCTTCACCCCGAGGAGTTCGGTCATCTCGTCCAGGACCTTCCCGTATTCCCCGTCGGGCACCCCGTAGATCTCCTTGTTGAGGAACAGGGATTCCTGGGCCGGGAGATCCCACCAAAGCTGGTTTTTCTGCCCCATCACCAGCGAAAAGGACCGGCGGTACTCGTTCTTCCGATCCCAGGGGGTGTAGCCCAGGACCCGGGCGGACCCCGAGGTGGGCACCAGGATGCCGGCGAGCATCTTGAGGGTGGTGGTCTTCCCCGCCCCGTTGGGGCCGAGGAAACCGACCAATTCGCCCTCCTCGATCCCGAAGGACACCCCATCCACCGCGCGGACCTCGTTGGTCTCCCGGTGGAAAAGGCCCCGGATCGCCCCGGTCAAACCGGGGATCTTCTTGCTGGTCCGGTAGATTTTGGTGAGTCGTTCGACTTCGATGAGGGGCATAGGGCTGGTAATATAAGGACGGTACGGGGGCCGATGCAAGCTCCCTCCCGGTTTGTCGGATGACGTTCCCTGGAGTCCCCGTTGGCGAGCAAACCTTGCCTCAAGCCTTGGCATTACGCCGTGGGGGCCACATCCCTCATTCCGTTGGCGGGTCTCCCCTCATCCCTTTTCTCGCTGGGTTGGGGGGCCCGCAGGATCCGCCGGGGCGGCTTGGCGATCTTCCTGTTCGGGCTCGCGGGGTTGGCCGGTAGCGCATGGACCGCCCAGGCCCTTTACCATCCCTTCGGACCGGCCCAGGCGGCTCCGGTCGCCCAAAACCGCCCTTCCGAAAACAGCAATCCACTTTTGGACGCCAAGGGAGTCGGGCGTTCGGTTTCAATCACCTGGCGCGACCCGGAGCCGGGGCTGGCCGAGGCGAAGAAGACCGGCAAACCCGTGCTCTTGGATTTCACGGCGGAATGGTGCGGTTGGTGCCACAAGCTGGAGCGGGATGTGTTCGACCAACCCGAGGTGACGATCTTCATCAACCAGCATTACGTCCCGGTGCGGGTCATGGACCAGCGTAGGGAAACGGGCAGCAACACCCGGATCGTGGCGGACCTCCAATCGAAGTACGGGCTCAGCGGGTTCCCCATGTTGGTGGTGGCCGACGGCGACCTCAAGCGCTCCAGCGTCCAAAACGGTTATGTCCCCTACGACGGCACCTTTGCCTTCCTCAAGGCTTTCGTGAAGCCCTGAGAACCTTATTGCGCGCTTGAAAGGGGCTCGACTCGTCCCTAAGCTCCATCCATGAACCCAAACCGCCGCAATCCCCGAACCCTCCTAAAGACCTTGATCCCCCTCTTGGTGCTTTGCCTCAGCGTAGGGGGATCCCTTTGGGCCGGCGCGGCCTCACCCTCGGGCGTGAAATGGGTCAGCCTCACCCATGCCGTGAAGACGGCCCGCCTGACCGGCAAACCCCTGATGTATGACTTTTCCGCGGAGTGGTGCGGTCCATGCCAGATGCTGGCCCGCGCCGTCTTCGAGGACGAGAAAGCCGCCAAATTCATCAACGACCATTACGTGCCGGTTCGGGTGATCGACCGGTACCGTGAGGATGGGCAGAACAGCCCGGCGGTCCAGGCCCTCCAACGCCGTTTCCAACTAACCGGCTTCCCGACCTTGGCTATCGAGACCGCCGACCGAAAACGCCAGGATATGATCGTGGGTTTCTTGGGCTATGACGGAACGATGGATTTTCTTCGGCAGTTCGTGAAGCAGGCCCGTTGAACCATTCTTCCCCACGGTTCAGGTAAATCCCTGTCGAATCAGGGCGTCCGGATGACTTGGACGCCTTCGCCCGCGCCCGCACCCCAGGGGACGTACTTCCCCTTGATCAAGCCGTGGGCCAACACCCAACCCATCAACCGATGCCCCTCGGGGCTGAAGTGTGAAAAGGTGGCTTGTTCGGCCACCGGATACCCCATTACCCGGACGGCGTTCCAGGCCTCGGTCAGGTCCAGGAACGGCAACCCCTGGTCCCGGCTGACTTCGCCCCAGAAGGACCGGCACCCCTCCACCGGAAAATGGTTCCCGAGGTTCCCTAAGGGGAAATAACAGACGACCAGGGGCGGGGCCTTGCGACCCTGCGGCGGGTTCGCGGCCAAATCCCCCTTGTACTTCTGAATCGGCAAACCCACCAGGCGTTTCAGGATGTCCTTCGCCGTGGGATCCTCGACCAGGCGGTCGAAATTCCCGTTGATCCACTCGTCATTGTTCAGGACGAGGAGCCCCCGCTTTTTGGCGCTCTGGAAGAGGACCTTGAGGTCGGGGTTCGCCGTCATGCGCTTCTCCAGCGGGCGCAGGCGGAATTCCGGGTCCGGGTTGAGGATGTCCGGGAAGCCGGTTTTCAGGATCCGGTTTTGGAGGTACGGCAACAGGCCCATATCGCTGTCCACCATCATCAACACCAGGTCCACGTCGTATTTCCCGGGTTGCTGAACGGCCCAGAAATCGGGCCACAGGAAGGGTGGGCCATCCGCGCGCAGGCGGCTCAGGGTGAGGACTTGGAAGGACTCCGGCGCGTCCTCGAGCGCCCCCATCAGGTTCAGGTCCTCCTCGAGTTTCTTCGGGAAGGAATCCTGGAGGTTGAATCCCCAGGGCCACCGCTTCCCGTAATCGGCCTCCATCCCCCAACAACTCCTCGAATCACCCAAGAGAAGAATTCGGAAGGTATGGGGCGGCTTCCGCTCGGGATACCGGTCATCGTCGAGGTCGGGGTTGGGATGATCCCCCTTGGCCTCCCGGACCTTCCGGTTTTCGACGTAAGCGTAGTCCCTGAGCCGAAGGATGGACGAGGTCTCGGGGACCGAGACGAATACGCATCGGTCCTGGCCCGGGGCGGCCACCGAAGCCGGCGCGGGGGGGCCCGCCGACATGTAGAGGAGGAATAAGAGGTTCGGGCCCGATTGATTGTCGATCTCGGCGCCACCCATGGACTGGAGCTTGACCTCTTCCAACCCCGGCCGGAGCCTCAGCCAGGGTGGACCCTGGGCCTGGAAGGCGTAGGAACGGTCCCCCGCCGCGACCAGGCTCAATATTTGGGCCCCCTTCCCCAGGGGATGGAAGGACCCCACCAAGGTGTTGCCGTCCCAGTCGGCCTCGCAAACGGCGCCGCTGTATTTGTCCCCGAGGATCAGGCGCGATGCGGCCGGGGTCCCGCCGGTTCCCGGGACTTTCTCGACGGCCAGGGCCAGGGGGTTCGGGAGTTCCGGGCGGTTCTCGGCGATCGTGACGGCCTTCCCGGTGGTAGGGTCCAGCAATAGGACTTGGTGAAGGTCGGGGCTTGTCACCAAAACTTCCTTTCCGGTGGGATCCGTAACCAGGGCCCCGAGCGACGGCCAGCCTTCGGGCGGGCCCAAGGTCTCCACCCGATCCTTCCCCAGGTCCAGGAGCCGTAGTTTGGAGGATTTCCCGTCGTAAACCAGGAGTCGGTTTCCGTCGAGGGCCGCCGCGAGTACAGGATGGTCGAAGGACGCCTGGAGGAGCGAGCCGTCGGTGCTTTGGGAACGGCCGTCCCCCGCCAGGGTTTTCACCTGGTCTTGATGGTCCAGGAGGACCACCCGGATCCGGTTGTTGCCCCAATCGCAAACGTACAACTGGGTCCCGTCGGGCGAAACCGCCAAGCCGCTCGGATGGTCGAAAAGAGCCTGGGAGAAGCCGCCGTCCCGGTAACCGTGGTCCTCGCCGCCCGCCACCAGGTCGTAGCGGTAGGAAATCGGGCTCAAGGCCCAAAGCGAGCCGGGAATCGTGAGCCAGAAGGCGATCAGGGCGGTCCATCGGCGGCGGTGGGTCATCGGGGCCTCTTGAGGGTCCTTACGAAGGATGGGGCATTATAAAGTGAACCCCGGGCCGCCGGTGGATCGGCTTCCCGGGACGGCCCTGTTATAATCCGACCCCATGAATAACCGGAATTTCCCGAAGATCCTGGCCGAACTCAAGCGGCTCTACCCCGACGTCCGCTGTTTCCTCCATTACACGACCCCCTTCCAGCTCCTCTGCGCGGTCATCCTCTCGGCCCAATGCACCGACGAGCGGGTGAACCTGGTGGCGCCGGGTTTGTGGAAGGCCTTCCCCACTCCCGAAAAGATGGCCCAGGCCAAATTGTCGGAGATCGAGAAGCTCATCAAATCCACGGGCTTCTACCACAACAAGGCCAAGAACCTGAAGGGCTGCGCCCAAACCCTGCTGGCGGACTTCGGCGGCAAGATTCCCCAGACCATCGAGGAGTTCGTAACAGTGCCGGGGGTCGGGCGAAAGACGGCCAACGTGGTGCTGGGGGAGGTTTACGGCATCTCGGAAGGCGTCACGGTGGACACCCACGTGACCCGGCTGTCCAACCGCCTGGGGCTCACGAAACACCAGGACGCCGTGAAGATCGAGCGGGATTTGATCCGGTTGGTTCCGAAGGCCGAATGGCTGACGATCTCGCACAGGCTGATCCAACATGGCCGCAAGGTTTGCGACGCCCGCAAACCCCTTTGCGGGACCTGCACCTTGGCGAAATGGTGCCCCACCGGAAAACAATGAGGAATGAGGAGTTAGGAGTTGAAGCCAAACCACGTCATCGCGTTAGAGAGTTGCCACCCGATCCCCACCCCTCCGAAATTTAAAACGAACATCGGCGAAGCACAGGTTCAATTAATGGTCACCGTTTCGTTTTTTTCGTCATTAGTCAATTTCGGATATCCCTTTAAAAGCTCATTAATTAATATCCCCGATGCCCGCCGAGCATTATCTGGATTATTCAGTTCACATTCGGCCTCGCCGCGCCACACCATATCTCGGTCTATGTCTCGTATTTTCGGTTTCCAGAAGTTGATGATCACCTTCAAAAACGTCTTCTTTTTATTGTAGGCTTGGATCACCACCGGCACATTACTGTTTGATGAAGAGTTAATAATCGACGATCCAATCTGATGCCCTCCAATATAATTCAATTGCATGAATGATGTCCCGTTTTGGCGGACAGGCTCGTAGGTGATTTGCGGGGGCACGAACTCTTCCTTGGAGCCTATATACCGGTAGATTGACACCGAGAACCCCGGCCGTTTTTCAGAATATTGAAGGACTGCGTTGAATGATAAACTTTCCATGACATCACCCAACAATTCCTTCTCAAGAAGCGGGTTTTCTTTATCCGCATAAATGCAGTTGTACGTTTTGATTTCGGCGAAGTCCAACGAGTAGTCCGTAAATGTGGTTATATGAACCGTTAAAATTCGAGGCAAACTATTGGAAATGCCATTTGAGTCATCCGAGGCCGACGCAACCCTCTGTTCTTTAGGCGAACAAGCAAAGAGCGAAAAGAGAATTCCGACAATAATTATTCTTATCATTTTATGAAACATCTCGCCCACCGCCTAATTTTATAGTTCCATTCGGCCAACAACATCTTTGATCATCATAAACGTTCAATATGGCATCATATACAATCATTTGAAGCCAACCAATAAAATCAGCTTAAAACCGCCTAAGTAATTCAAGGTAAGACAGATCCGTGAAGCAATCATCAACATTCTCATAAACCACATCTGATCTCTTGCTGTCCAGGGGCCCGAAGTCGCCCGAGAGGTTCCAGAGCGCCCAGCCCCAGCCTGCCTTCTTCCAGTTGCCCAGGACTGATTCCGCAAAACGGAGCATCACGTCGTGCGGGGTTTGGTTATAAACACCCCACTCCCCCACCATGACCCCCACGCCCCGGGCCTCCAGCGCCTTCCAGGGTTCCACGCATTCCCTCCAATGCCTCGCCTGGTCGTACCCGTCGGGCATAGGCCAGGTGGGCACCGGAAAGCCCATGGAACCGATGTCCTTCACCCAGGGTGCCTTGTAATGGGTTAGTTCGAAGGGTTGATAACCCCTCGTGGATTGGGCGACTTGGAGGGGAATGAGTTCAGGCACTGGTATAGTCCCCGCCTCGTTGCCATCGCAGATGATCAGGCGGTCGGGATCCTCCCGGTGGATGGCCTCGCAGAGGATCTTCGCGACCCGGTAATAGGTGGCGTTGTCCAATCCCTTGGGTTCATTGAACAGGTCGAAGGAAAGCTCGCGGTTGTGGATGCCGCGGTAGCGTTTGGCGACGAAAGCCCAATGCCTCGCGCAAATCGCCTGGGCTTCCTCGGATGTCCACAGGCTTTGGGGCTCCACTGGGGGATTGATGCAATATCCGGGAGCCCGATGGAAGTTCACGCAGATATGGATTCCGCATTGCCGTCCGAATTCCAGCGCACGGTCAATGTCCCGCCAGAAGGTCTCGTCGATCCGGTTCCAGTCCCCTTCGACGGTCCATGTCCGGTAGTCCAGCGGAAGTCGGGCGTAGTTGAAGCCCCAGTCATGGATCAGTCGGAATTCCCGTTCCTCAAAGGGACGGTTGCTCCAGGTAGAGGAATAGTGATTGAGGAGGTTGAACCCCCGCCATCGGGGCAGTTTTCGCCAGGATGCGTCGGGTAATGGAGTGGGCTTTGGGTTCATCCAAGCATTCTAACCGACCAGACGCTTATCGAAACTTTAGTCGAACCAGTGGGAACTCCCCCTCCACGCCCTTGAGGACCCGCTGAAAGGCTTCGTCCTTGTAATGGAAGGCCGCCAGGACCCTGGCGATGGGGGGCTCCCTCGCCCAATCCGCCGGGATGACCACGTCCTCCCCGACGCTCTCGTTCTGGATGCGGGCCGCGATATTAACCGTCCGGCCGAAGTAGTCCATGCGGCCGTTGGCCTCCATGGCGATGGCGGGACCGCAGTAGAGGCCGATCTTGAGCACCAGGGGAGGGTCGATTTTCTGTTCGCGGTTGAAGTCCGGCAGGTCCCGTTGGATCTCCAGGGCCGCCCGGCAAGCTTTGCCGGGGTCCAGGAAAGCCGCCATGACCGCGTCGCCGATGGTCTTCACGACCGTGCCGCCGTTCGCGGTTATGCGCTTCTCCATAAAATCGAAATGCTTGGTGACCCTCCCGAAAGCGGAAGCCTCCCCCACCTGCTCATAGAGCGCCGTGGAGCCCTTTAAGTCGGTGAACAACAGGGCCAGGGATCGCACCCCGATCTCACGCCCTGGCGAGAGCACCTCGGAGCTGAACAGATTCCGGAACTCAGGGAACAAGGCAATCTCTGCGGCAGTGACCGCCTCGGGATCCCGTTCAACCTTCTCCAACACCGCCACCATGGGCTCGGAGCCCTCGTTCTTGAGGTGGACCTTCCCCTTACCGGCCGGTACGGCCAGGACCTGCCGGTCCCAGTTCCCGTCTTTAAACGACAGGGAGCCGTCCCCACCCGTTCCCGTTTCCATGGAAACCACCCGGTTGGACCCGATGGTCCGTATCCGGAGTTCTTCCTTCCCGAAATCCCATTCCCAATCCGCTTCGAATCCCGGCGGGAAATTCCGTTGGATCAGGATATGGGGCGCCCGGGAAGGGCCCCCGAGGCAATAGACGGCCGAATCGGCGGGACGAACCGTCGGGTGAACCGAGAACCGCAGTTCCACCGACTGGTCCAGCTCGGCCTCATATCCCACGCCGCAAACGTCGCAATGGAAGTTCTTGTCCACATCTTTGAGGGAACCATAGGATTTGGTGGATACCCGGCAATTTGGGCAGATGAGGTCCCATCTCAGGGTGAGCAGACCCTCTTGGGTCGCTTGCAGGAAGAGACGGACAAGGGTTTCCCTTGTGGTTTTCCAACGCCGGGCCAAGACACCCGGCCTCATCCCCAGGACCTCCTCGTCGGTGCCTTGGATCAGGTGCCGACGGAGCTTCGGGTGGGACCCGGCCTTGGCCTCCAAACGGACGTAGAGGCGGTCGAGGGTTTTGCGGGACGTTCGGGTCTTGGGCTTACGCGGCAATGGATCGTCACCGCCCTTGGCCTCTTCCTTGAGGTAAGAGTCCAAGTAGTTGAGCGTATCCCGGCAACCCTTATTCCCGATGACCGGGGCGAGCATTTTCCCCAGGATGTTCCTGGGGGTGATTTCGGCGTAAATCATGACCCGGGTGGCTGCGCCCTCGGGGAAAAGCTCGATCCCGCCGTAAAACCTTTCCAACGGGGACCCCTCAAACAACCGGAGGACTCCGTAGAACCTGTCGCGGATCCAGTCGAAGGGGTGTTCTTCCCACTTCATGGCCATGCCTCCCATGCGGGCGCTGGCGGGACGGTAGAGGCCGCCGGGTCCTTGGGTGGGCTTCCCGAACTCAACGGAAGGGAGGCCGATGAACCGGTTCAGGTGCTCGGTGTTGCCGAGCAGGTCCCAGATCTTGGCGGGGGTCAGCGGATAGGTCTTTTCGGCGCTGTAGGTTTTGGAGGGCATGGAAGGATTCTAAATCGGCCCAGTTCGGAATTTCAAAGGGGTAACGACAAACAGTGGCCTCGCAAAGCGGTTTTAAACGGGTTGATTGCCGTTTGCGGGGGGTACACAGGGGGGAAAGCCCTGTGAGAGTGCGCCCAATCGGGTCCGCAAAACGTTAGCAGGATGATGAAAAAGTCGAACCGAAGAGACTTTTTCGTGTCTTGCTCGCGAATCACCCCCCCAAAAGCCGGGGGATTCACGACGATTCGCTCGACCACATGG
>Ga0265338_10003350_pt1 | contig 22634 bp, 24 predicted proteins | sample 42126metaG_FD_193579 | JGI IMG/M metagenome (GOLD analysis project Ga0265338, IMG submission 193579) | Rhizosphere microbial communities from Carex aquatilis grown in University of Washington, Seatle, WA, United States - 4-21-26 metaG | ecosystem: Host-associated > Plants > Roots > Rhizosphere... | reverse complement strand
CGGCCACTTGGTCCTAGCGGCGCGTATATTTATTGTATTGAGCCTTGCCTTGGCCGGACTGCACGTCCACGCCGACACGCTTTCGCTCAGTTGCAACCCGCGCCTGGAAACCAGACATGGCACCTTGATCGTCGACGATCCCGACGCTCTCGTCCTCCTGCAGGATCAGCAAGTTATTGCGGCGGCCATGAAACTCAAGGGCGCCGAACGCAAGGAAATGCTCAAGCAGTATTTCACCCAGCGCCCTGTCACCGGCACGCAGATCGGCGCCACGTTCCTGAACTACGCGGTTGCGATCTATATGGCGTGGCAGATTAAGGCCGGAATGTCGGCGGACCCGGATAGCGTCATGCGCGCGGCCATCGAGCTTCCACCGACCCTTCTCGCTTCTGATTTTGTCAGCGGACTCCTTCATCAATTCCTCGACAAATTCGCCTCCGAAAGCAACCCGATCTGGGGGAATGCCGCCCGGGCCTTCCGCATTCATCACGAGTATCCGAGCAATTTGAACGACCTCAGTTACATCGACAACATCGCCCCGTTCGGCCGCTTAATGGTGCCATTTTATCTCCTCGGCGCCGCCGTCGCCCCGCACGTCAGTCCCGACGTGGCCTTTTCGATGTTGACGGGCCTTATTCTGTTTAGCAACGGCAGTGAAATCCATCGCCAGGCCCATTTGCCGAAGGCCAACCTGCTGTTCCGCGCCTTACAGAAAATCAAAACGGTTCTCAATCACCACGATCATATGGAACATCACCATGACGATCACAATCACGACTTTGGAATCATTAACGGCTGGTCCAATGGAAAGCCCACCAACATGTTAATGAAGTGGATCGACCACGCCTACTACAAGGCCACTCGCCGCATGCCACGGAATTGGATCCAACATCCGGAGACGATACCCGATTATGTGATCGACGACCTGGCCGACGATCTCGAAGCCATTCCGCAGTCACTCTTTGTTTCCGCGCTCCAACCCGGCAACGGCGATGAGCGGGTCGATGAACTTTTGCGCCTATGGATGGAAGCTCATCCGGCAAATGTAGACACTTCAGGAGGCGACAATGCGCCAAATCCTTAGCTTTGTCTTGGTGTTCGCTCTAGTTATCCCGTCGTTTGCCGTAGCCAGACTTTCTGAAGTCTGCGATCTCAATCTCAATCGGATAGAACTTGATGCGTCCGCGCTTGAGTCGCTCGCTGTGGAAATCATGCGCCAGACCGATGAACATGAAAGAAATGGGACCGACACCGTTCTCGGTTGGCTGAAGTCAATTCGCGATTCCGAGGCCGAGCACCCGTTGACGGTCATGGAGCACGTCGCGCTTGTCTTCATTTTGAAAAAGGGCATCTTTGCGAACCATGAAGATCCGCAAGTTCTCGAAACACTCACTCAAAGCATTCGCTTGAGCTACAAAAATTTGGCTAAAGTGGAGCTCGAGCCCGGGCATGAAACGGACGCACTTCCCGCGAGTGTCATGCGCGAGAGTTCGCTGGCGTCCCTCATTTTTCACGACACCATTGTGAAACCCACGATTCAAACTCAGGCGCGCCAGCAAGTGGGTCCGATGAATTTCTTCAATACCGTCAGTGTCTTGATTTCAGCCGTAGCCATAGCCTTCGAACCCGGACGCGCGATTCTGGCCGGCGGTTTGGTCGGATTGACCGAAGCTTCGATCAACGAATACATGATCCATATCGGCATAGGACACGCATCCAAAGACACGGCAAAATCCTGGCGCCGCTTCGGCAAGATCGGCGAATTCGCCGAGCAGATTGCGATTGCCCATAAGCTGCATCATACAGTCGTCGCCGCTTACTACGGCGCCGCGAACTTGCCGCCTGAGCAACAGGCTATGGCCGAACGGACCATGCGCAAGCTCACCGAAAATCTTGTCTTAGACCGCATGAAGGACAAGTACCCCGACCTGTCGGTCGCGGATATCAAAGCGCTGCCGGAATATCAGAGGAAAGTCGATCACCTTTTGGAGGCAACTCGCAAGGGCAACTACGGCATCAATGGAACTTTCGCGGGCGCGACCGCTATGCTCGCCACGGCGGCCCCGTTCTGGATTTTGAACTACGGTTTGTATGTACTGACCGGTAGCCACGCTTTCCTCGACTCAGTTGATATGTCGCTGGCGTTTTGGATTCTCCAGTCGCTCTATTCGCACTGGTATCTCCACTTGGCGCCGCAAGATGAAAATATGCCCGATGTAAATCCCTTCCAACTCTACTACGTGAAGCACACTTGGATGGGCCAGCTCGCGCGCCGCTTGCACTTCACGCATCATGATTTGCCTTATGACGGGGATCGTACGGCCAACGGCGTGATCATGGCGGGTTCGGTGTACGATCGTATGCTGAGTGTAGGAAGCAAGGCCTTGAAAGCCATTGGCCTGTCCCGTGGGAATTCAATCGATCCGCTAACCATGCCGCGGATCGACGATTTGGTGAAAATGTTTGAAGAAGGTTACCTAACCGACCCGCCCTAGTAACGGTAGTGGTCGGGCTTGAACGGACCCTTAGGGCTCAAGCCCAGGTACTTGCTCTGTTTGTCGGAGAGCTTAGTGAGCTTCACGCCAATTTTCTCGAGATGCAGGGAAGCCACCTTTTCGTCGAGTTCCTTCGGCAAGCGGTAGACGCCGACGTCTTGATACTTGCCCTTATTCATCCACAGCTCCATTTGCGCGAGCACTTGGTTGGTGAACGAATTCGACATCACGAACGACGGATGTCCCGTCGCGCAGCCGAGGTTCACCAAGCGGCCTTTGGCCAAAACGATAATCTCACGGCCGTCTTTGAACGAGTGAATATCGACTTGCGGTTTCACTTCGCGCTCTTCGGTGTTTTTGTTCAACCAAGCCATGTCGATCTCAATGTCGAAGTGACCGATGTTGCACACGATCGCGCCAGACTTCATTTTTTTGAAGTGCTTTTCGGTGATGATGTCGCAGCAGCCCGTTGCGGTGACGAAAATATCACCTTTGTCAGCAGCATCTTCCATCGTTATGACTTCATAACCTTCCATCGCCGCCTGTAGAGCGCAGATAGGATCGATCTCGGTCACCAACACACGAGCGCCATACGACTTCATCGAGTTTGCGCAGCCTTTGCCCACATCACCATAACCGGCGACGACGACCACTTTGCCCGCGAGCATGACATCAGTCGCGCGCTTAATGCCGTCAGCGAGAGATTCGCGGCAGCCGTACAAGTTGTCGAATTTCGATTTAGTCACAGAATCATTGACGTTGATTGCCGGAACCTTGAGTTTGCCCTCGTGGTGCAAGCGCTCGAGATTGTGCACGCCCGTAGTCGTCTCTTCGGAGATGCCGACAATCTTCTTCATAAACTTCGCATAGCGCGACTCGTGCATCATGTTGGTCAAGTCGCCGCCGTCGTCGAGGATCAAATCGTAGCCTTCAGCACCCCAGCCCTCGATGGTCTGCTCGATGCACCAGTTGGCCTCATCGATCGTCTCACCTTTCCACGCGAATACGGGAATGCCTTCCGCGGCAATCGCCACAGCAGCATGATCTTGCGTCGAGAAGATGTTGCACGAGCTCCAGCGGATTTTCGCGCCGAGCTCGATCAGTGTTTCAATCAGTACGGCCGTTTGAATCGTCATGTGCAAGCAGCCGGCGATCTTCGCGCCTTTGAGCGGTTTCGATTTGCCGAACTCTTTGCGCAAAGCCATCAGGCCCGGCATTTCGGTTTCGGCGATTTTGATTTCTTCGCGGCCCCAGCGCGCCATATCGGCGAACACTTTGGGGTCTTCCATCGCGGCTTTACAAACTTTGTAGTCCACCTTTGCCGACTTTGGTGCTGATTTCATCGGAGCTTTGGGTGTCGCTTTTGTTTTCATATTGGTGGCCTCGCGCATGGGAACCTCGTCTTAAAGTTAAGGGAGAGTCATAATTTCATAACCGGAATCCGTAATCAAGACTGTGTGTTCAAACTGGGCCGACAGCGTCCGGTCGCCAGTCAGGTAGTACTTGATTTCAGATCCGGGGATATCGAATTCCTCAAGATCGGCGTCGGTTTCATTGATCATCGGCTCGACCGTGATGCAGCACCACGGCATAAGCTTCGGCCCCCGCCCCTTCTTGCCGTAAGACGGAACAAAGGGGTCGTCGTGGAACTTCTTGCCAATGCCATGGCCGCCGATATCGCGCACGACCCAAAAGCCGTTCTTAGTGACGTATTTATTAATCTCAAAGCCAATATCGCCCGTAGAAGCGAAAGCCCGCACCTCTTCGATGCCCTTCATCATGGCTTTCTCGGCAACATCAGTAATCTTTTTGGCCTTCTCACTCACTTCGCCAACAAAGTAAGTCCGCGAAGTATCGCCAAAAAAACCGTCCTTGATACAGGTGACGTCGACGTTGATGATATCTCCGTCCTTCAGAACCGTCTGATCGGGAACCCCATGACAGATCACCGCATTAACCGAAGTACAAACCGATTTCGGAAACCCATGGTAACCAAGCGGCGCAGGAGTCGCGCCATTAGAAAGGGTAAAATCATGGACGATTTTATTGATCTCGTCCGTAGTAATCCCGGCCTTAATGTACTTGGCGATCATATCGAGCGTCTGCGCAGCCAACCGGCCAGCAGCCCGCATCTTAGGAATTTCATCTTTGGTTAAGGGATTCATAGGCAAAAGAAATAGCAAATCCAAACCGAAACAGCAACGGAACACGGGTACCGACACGGTTTACAGCAAACCGGCACAGAAAACCGGATTTTTACCCCCGAGGCCCTGAAGTTTTAAAGATCATGACATAAACCTTCTTCTTCTTGATCTTACGTGTGGTGTGCCTATTAGGAGCCGTATGATGATGGTGTGCAAGAGTCGACATGATCTGAGTCGCATCAGCCTCTTGTTTTGCAATCGATCCGTCGAGGTCAAGGGCCCAGGCCGAACTCGAGAGCACTAATGACAGCAACCCAACTGTCATCCAACCCAACACTCGCCTGTCCGTTCTTTTCATCGGAAATTCTCCGTGGGCCTGAACCCTTAACTCGCCGTTTTGTCTCTCCAACAACCTAACGGAGAGCTCTAATAGCAAAGACAGTGCCCTAGACTTAAACGGTTAATTTCCTTGAAAAGTCAGACAGCGCAGGGATTTGGAGATCAAATCCCGCGCGTTTTTTGTTAGACGGTATTGTAAGTGTTACAGGCTGACTTCTAGAAGATAAAGCGGCAGCCGACGCCCATCTTGAAGATGGCTTCCGCATCTTTCGAAGCGCCAGAGGACGTGAAGTTGCCGCCACCAAAACCAATGACCGGCAAGAGCGTGAGCTTCGGCGTGAAATGCGCAGGAAAGTAGAACTCAGCGGTGCTCTCATTCACGGCATCCTTTTGCTGATCACCATTTACATGGCTCTCTTGGGTGCGTGCGTAGTTCAGGGAGACCCCATAAGTCATGATATTGAAGTTCACCTCGTAGAACGCGGAAGCTCTCATCACGTCGCCGCCGTTGATCTTCACGGTATTGTCAAAAACGGCTGTGTCGTCCGTTCCCTGGCGTTGCGACAACCAAGTCTGATAGCTCACCTTGCCGCCGATATAGCCCTTCCACAGGGGACGGTCGTAACCCACATAGGGCGTGAGCGCGATGCCACCGGTGGCGGCATTGGTACTACCAGAAGACTTGATTTTGAGCTTTTCAACGGCGACTTCCAAAGCGCCGCCATAGTGGAGCGCTCCGCCACCAATGGCCGATGTGCCCTTGAGATAAAGCTCGGGGTCCATCAAGCCATTCGCCGAAGTGTTATCCGGACAGGTCGTGTCGTCGCACTTGTAACCTATGTGACTGTCTTGATAGTTCAGGTTTATTCCAACCGCGAGACCGTTCGTGATTCCATATTCAAACTCAGCGCCGATCGGAGTCGTGGCCACGCCTGCGGTGAGATTTTTATGGCCCGAGACCGTGTCATTGTATTTTATGGCATCCAAAGTCGTAGTCACAGCGGGCGTGATTTCAAAGTGGCCGCCTTCGGCTTGATAGAAGTACTCGGAAACGCGGCCTTCGGAAGCGGCTGCCGCCTCTTTAGCGCCTTCGCCGTCAGCGAATGCTGCGGAACCACACAAAACTAGAGCCAGAACTAATAACTTTTTTCCTGAGAGACTATGGGACATTGATGAAACCTCCAAAATGATAGCCGTATGAAAACACGTTGGAAGTACCCACGCAACTCGCGACGCTAACAATAAAAAAACCCACGGCTTGTGACCGTGGGTTTTTAATTTCGTCGTGTTAAGACGATTGAAACTAGCGCAAGTGTTTGCTGACGAGCTTCGTCATTTCAAACATGCTCACAGTGCCTTTGCCGAAAACTGATTTCAGTTTGGCATCTGCATTGATGTTGCGGCGGTTTTTGCTGTCTTGAAGGCCGTGCTTTTTGATGTAAGCCCAGAGCTTCTTAACAACTTGCGTACGGGGAAGCGGGCTCGATCCGACGACTTCAGCGAGTTGAGCGCTGGGAGTCAACGGCTTCATGAACGCAGCGTTCGGCTTGCGTTTAGCGCCTGCTTTTTTCGTAGCTTTTTTAGCGACTTTTTTCGTAGCTTTTTTAGCTGCTTTTTTAGTCGCTTTTTTCTTCTTAGTTGCCATGGTGTATGCCCCTCTCCAAATGATCTTTGGTTGGTTAGTTAATGGCTGTCACAAACGATGATACTTAAAGGAAATGGCTTGTCCAAAGAAAAATGCAGAAAATTCACTTTTTCTCGAGGGGAATTGTGATTTTCCCCTCGAAAAACCCGTTTTTTCTCTCGAAAAAGGTCATTTTCCCCTCTGAAAAGCCCAGTTTAGGTCTTAAGACCTCAAGCGAAAACCAGTCTCATGCCGAAACGGCTATATATGGACAATTCCTCGTTTCGCGACATCTTGGCACGGTTTCTCGAGGAGAATTCGCCGAATTCCCCTCTAGAAAGTAATGAAACTAAGACGTTCCGGCCTGAACCGACTCCACTTTTGCAGTGGGAAAATCCAAATCTTAAACAGATCCCGCGTGATTTCCGCTCGACGGGATACCCCACGCCGCCTCCTCGGAAAATTCTGCCGCAGATCGAGGCAAAATCGGTCCGCCAGGCAGACAAACCGAAACCCATTGAGAAATTGTTCGAGTTGAATCAGCTCAAGCCTCTGGACCAGGACGCCGTCCACACTCTGCGGAGCTTAGGCGCGATCGAGCTAAACGGCCCGCTCTCATTGGCACGGCTCAAGAAAGCACATCGCCGCTTGGCCAAGGCCCTTCACCCCGACCGCATTCCCGCGCATTTGTCTAATTTAGAGAATAGCCGGCGCCGGGAGCAGTTTTTAATGCTGCAGGCAGCCTACGAGACCTTGAGCCGTGCGCTCAAGGCACTTGATGACGCTAGTGTGACAACTTCCGGTAGTGAATCCGCTTCGGCACCAGAGTCTCGACGCCAAGACGCCGCTTAAGGTCCGCTTCGTATTCCATGTAATTGCCGGTGAAGAACTCGACCTTACTATCCCCTTCGAAAGCCAAGATATGAGTACAAATCCGGTCAAGGAACCAGCGATCATGGCTGATGACCACTGAGCAGCCGCCGAACTCGAGCATCGCCTCTTCGAGGGCCCGCATCGTGTTTACATCGAGATCGTTCGTCGGTTCGTCGAGCAGGAGGACGTTGCCGCCCTCGCGGAGCATCTTCGCCATATAGAGACGGTTGCGCTCACCGCCCGAAAGGTCTTTGACCCGTTTTTGCTGGGAGTCACCAGTGAACGCGAACCAACTCGCGTACGCCCGTGCCGAAACTTCGCGATTACCGAGCTTGACGACATCTTGGCCGCTGGAAATTTCCTGCCAGACGATTTGCTCGGGATTCACGTCGGTACGCGACTGATCGAGGTAGGCGAGTTTTACGGTGTCACCGACTTTGAATGAGCCGGAATCGGGCTTTTCTTGCCCGGTGATCAGGCGGAAGAGCGTCGTTTTACCGGCACCATTCGGGCCCACAATACCGACGATCGCTCCTCGCGGAATCGAGAAACTCAAATTGTCATAGAGCAGCTTGTCGCCGTAGGCCTTCGAGATGTTTTGAGCATCAATGACGACTTCGCCGAGGCGCGGGCCCGGCGGGATATAAATCTGCATTTCCGCCAGCTTTTCGGGCGTCGGCTCTTTGAGCAGGTTTTCATAGGCGCTGATACGCGATTTGGCTTTTGCCTGGCGCGCGCGCGGCGACATCCGCACCCATTCGAGCTCGCGATCCAGGTTCGATTTGCGCTTCTGCTCTTGTTTTTGCTCTTGCTCGATGCGTTTTTCTTTTTGTTCGAGCCAGCTACTGTAGTTGCCCTTCCACGGAATACCCTCGCCGCGGTCGAGTTCGAGAATCCATCCGGCCACGTTGTCGAGGAAGTAGCGATCGTGGGTGACGGCGATGACGGTGCCCGGGAATTTGTGCAAGTAGTTCTCCAGCCAGCCTACGGATTCAGCATCCAAATGGTTGGTCGGCTCGTCGAGAAGCAAGATGTCGGGATTCGAGAGGAGGAGGCGGCAGAGCGCGATCCGGCGTTTTTCACCGCCAGAAAGGTTGGTCACGGGCAATTCACCTTCCGGGCAGCGGAGAGCGTCCATTGCGGTTTCGACCTTTTGGTCGATATTCCAGCCGTCCATGTTCTCGATTTTTTCCTGAACGACAGCTTGGCGCTCAATTAACTTTTCCATGGCCTCGGGCGAGAGATCGGGGTCGGAGAACTTATCATTGATCTTTTGGAATTCGATGAGGAGGTCGTTGATCTCCCCTAAGCCCGACATCACGTTTTGTTTCACCGTCTTGGTCTCATCAAGGCGAGGATTTTGCTCGAGGTATCCGACCTTGAATTCACGTGCCGGGAATGATTCCCCGAGGAAATCTTGGTCAACGCCTGCCATAATTCTCAGCAAACTTGATTTACCGGCGCCGTTCAGACCGAGAACGCCGATTTTTGCTCCATAGAAGTACGAAAGGTAGATGTTTTTAAGGACGTATTTGTTGGGCGGATAGACTTTGGACACGCCCTTCATTGTGTAGATAATGTCTTGGCTCATTGGGGAATATCTAGTTCACGCTTTCCCTCTTGTCAAAGCGCTGCGCTTCTCCTTATCCTATAGGGGTAGATGAAACAAAAATCAGATACTAGCCTTTTGGGCGTTCAAGAACTCTGCCGCAAACTCAAGATCCAATTGGACGAATTGGCAGTCGAAGTCGACACAACTCTGACAGACGAAGACAAAGCGCGCCGGAAGAAGCTCATGGAGCATTTGAAAGAACAACTCAGCGAGCTCTCGCGATAGGTTAATGCTTGGCAAATGCCAGGACATTTCGGCACAATCAGCGCCTATGAAATCATTTATTCAGTTCTTTTGGGCCGCTTTGAAGAATCCCTTACAGGTTTCCACGTTGTTTGCGACGGGATCGACGGCTGTTGAAGCGATGATCGCTCCGGTGCCGACCCGCCCGAACGACATGGTTGTCGAGTTGGGAGTGGGCACCGGCGCGATTACCCAGATCTTATTTAACAAAATCGGTAATTCGCAAAAATATGTCGGATTGGAATTAAATGACGATATGATCGAGTTCGCGCAGGAGCGCTTCCCGTCTCTGCGGTTCGTGAATGATTCGGCCGAAAACTTCGCTAAATATCTCGACGGCCATAAATGTACGGCCGTGGTTTCGTCATTGCCGTGGACCCTGATGCCGGCTCCTGCCGTGTTGGCGACCCTGGATTCGATCAAAGAAAATTTGGCTCCGGGTGGCGTGTTTGCGACCTACCTGACCTTGCACGTCTTGAAAACTCCCGCCGGCAAGCGGTTCCAAGACGCGATCAAAGAGCGCTTCGGCGGCTTTGAGTCGAAAGTCGTAATTGAGAATTTGCCGCCGGTGAAGGTTTTGATCGTTAGAAAATAGCTCTGGCAGGCCGAATTTCGTGGCATCCCATTCGCAGTTCCGCGAAGTATGAGGCGAATCCTAGCAATATATTTAGCCGCGGCGCTCTGCGGGGGCAATTTCGGTCATACCGAGACCGCGGACTGTGACGAGCGGATGGCCGTCGCGTCAGCTTCCCTCTTTGATCACTCGCCGGAAGAGCAGGAGATCATCGCCCACGCACGCCTAGTCTATTCGCGCATAAAAGAAGGGACGACCATCCGTCAGCGGCTCGAAACACAGGTCCCGGAATATCGGACCGACATGCTGAAAGTCGAATCGGCTCTGGCCGAGCTGCAACCTGAAATACAATTAATGACCGACGTTCTTCGCCAGGCCTATGTGGACGGCCGCGAAGACACTTACTCTCTAACCAAAGAGCGCGGAGGCAGATGGTCAAACGCATCCGACAATCACGCCTTTGACCGCCGCCTGGCAAATTTTAATTTAGCACTGACGGTTGGACACTTGCGCGATCACCTCCGGGAGTGGATCACGCAAGGACCGACGCAGGGGCAAATGTTGGCCGCAAGTCATCTGACTTCTTTCTTGATGAGCGGTACGCTGGGACTAATGCGGCTGCGGAAAGAGCTTCGGCCCGATCATGACGATGAAAAGCCCCTTACCGCTCCGATCGTCAGCGCTTATCTTTCGAAAACGCCTGGAGATACGCCCAATCTCATCCTGTGGTATCTCTTCTTTCAATTCCGCCAGTTGGCCCATCCTCTCAGGCTCCGCTCATTGAATTATGCCCAGCTCAATGAGTTAGCCCGTACCGGCATCGATCTCCCTCCGCAAAAAATTCTCAACGGGATCGACGTCGATATTAAGACGCGCGTTGCTCCGATTATGTTCGTACGCGAAGGCCTTTTACCGATTGGCGCTTTCCTCGAACTGTCATGGCAAAATCTGCAGTTGGTCCAGGCCGTTCCGCGCACCGTCCACACGGACATCGATGGATTTTCGTACGACCCGTACGATGCGCTGGACCACGATTTCTTTCACCACAGCCGCGTGAAATTCGATCAAGAGAAAATTGCGTTCAAGGTGCTGAGCAAGTACGTCGCGGCCATTAAACGAGATCACCCCGCATGGATGCCGCTTCTCAAAGCTTTGATCTTTCAATACCGCCATGAAGATGGCGAGCGCTTAAGTATTTTGCCACAGCTCTTGAACGGATATTTGACGACCGCCCTACCGCGGTCAGATGAGGTCGAGCGTTTTTTTGAGACCGACACGTTCCACGAAGTTTTGCGGGAAGTTGGGGGCTCTCAGCAGATGTTTGACACTCAGTGGAATGCGTTTATTGGGTACCTGAATGGGGTTCGGTAATGTCAGTCCATCCCGCCCGAATTGGCGCTGAGTCCAAAAATCGCCCTGAATTCCTGTGAGTCCACGCACAATTTGGGCAATGCGCCCGGAGAGCTCACGAATGAATGCTGCCCAAGCCTCGCGTCCGGGAATTTTGATCAGAAGATGCAGATGATTCCCCACATTTGCGTATTGATAGAGGCGCACGCCGTGCTTCTTGCAGATGTCGGCGACCTGTTCATCCACTATCTTAATCGTTTTGAAAAGGCGCATAGCACTTTTGTGGGAGCGAAGGACTAGATGAACCGGTAGCTCAGAGTCCAGGGGGCGACTGACCTTAGCATTGCTGTTCTTAAGTAGCGAGCCGCCGGGGCCGGCGGGGCCCCCTTGAAGGGGCGCCGGCGATCGCCTTCCGGGCGATCGGTCTAAGGGAGGGAAGGCGATCTAGTCTTCTGGGGGCAAATTCTTACGACCGGATGGCCGAGGAAAGCCCATGCGCCTGCACGATCAGCCCTCGGAGACGCTGGTCCGGGCAGAGCTTATCTAGCCGAATTCTCGTTGGAGACAGACAACCTATAAGTTGTCACTTTTTGGAGGGAGGCAAAGGATGCATCCCATGCTTCTTACCCCCGCCAAGACATTCCGGAGACTCAAAGGTCTCCCCGCCCCGGGCGGTCCACTCTTCTGGCGTGTAAGCTTGCAAAGAAAATGCGTGCACATGGGTCTTTAATTCAACAGCAACCAATTCATTAACCAACCGATGGCGGTCCACTCGCGACTGACCCGCAAACAAGCTGGAAACCGCCACAACGCGAAAGTGCTTCTCCGCACTCTCCGGCAATCCATGCATAGGACTTTCGTTGGTCAACGACAAAAACGACGGAGCCAATCCCGCAACCAATTTCTCGCGCAACACCTGCTCCATTGGCCCTCCGCCGTCCGCACCCGCCATCGTTACACCCGCTCGATATCGGCGCACACGCCGAAGTGATCCGAAGGCGCTAAGCCCTCGGCATTGGGCATTCCGACCAGCTGTGCCCCCGTGATCTTTAACTGAACCGACTCGGCTCGCACCCATAAATAATCAATCCGGCGCGGACGGCGCTCTTGCTTCTTCGCCAATGCCATAAGTGCGTCTTTGACCTTCGACGAGAATGACAGGTCTTCCACCATCAACGTCGTCGGGAAATTCGCCTGCAGCAAATGATTGGCCACATTGCGAGTGCGGTCGAAGGTGAGGCCTGGATCCGAAGGATTTGCCTCGCCCCAGACATCACGGAATCCCGCCAAGTGCAAAGCGCCGCCGAATTCGCTTTCAGGGCTAGCGTTAAAATCGCCGCCAATAACGACGACTTCGTACCGGCGCTCATACTTTTGCAGCGTCTCGAGCAACACCTTGAGCTCCGCCGAGCGGCGCTCGCTGCCCTTATCCAGGCGCGCCTTAACCTCAGAAACAACCGATGGCGACAACTCCATCTCTTCCGCCAGCTTGTCCAATTCTTCTAAAAACGCCGGCGTGGCTTCGAGCCCGTGGTGCAAGTGCGTGTTCACGATCAAAACGCGGCCCCAGTTCGGGAGCATCGTCTCGCTGAAAAGCGCAAAGCGCTCTTCCTTCAGCTGCCAACTGCCCCACCCGTGCACGAGGTGAGAACCGGGACGTGACAAAGAAACGCCCTCCACCTTACGCAAACCGTAGGAGTGGCCCGCCAACGTCAAAAGGCCGGAGTTCAAATTCAACGGCAACCCGACGCCAAAGAGCTTCAGCCCTACTAAGTCGGGCTGATAGGCATAGTCCATGTGTAAAGCATCGCTCATCACGGGCGCGCGCGAGCCCACTGGATTCACTTCTTGAAAGCAACAGATGTCAGGCTTTAATTCGCGCAACAGCGCAATTTGCAGATCCTGGCGTAAAGAACGGCGGCCCGAAGGCTCGAGCGCCTCGAAGGCCACGGGACTCGAAGGCGTGAGTCCGTGCCAGAGATTGAAGGTCAGAAAGCGCATTAGACGCGGTTGTGGACGAGCGATCTCTCTTCGTCTTCAAATACGACTTGGATCGCGGCGCCACTGCTCAAGATCACGAAGCCCAAACCGAACTTGGGATGCTCCAAGACCGTGCCGACCTCGAAGCTGGTTTTCATGTTGTAAGGCTTCGGCTTTTCGCTGTTTTTGTCACGGAGCTCGGTGAACCGGGCGACATGAGTCGAAGCGCGGCTTTTGCTCGACGGCTTCTTGGGAACGGCCGTGCGCGTGCGCTTCGGCTCTTCCAGTTTAAACATCGTTTTGCTCTTACAGACTTCACATTCTAGACGTGCCGAAGTGGGGCCCGTGTGCGAAATGACAACCTGATAGCGCTCGCAACCGCACTTCTTGCAGTTGAAATAGATTTTCTTCGCTACTGCGGGGAGCTCTTTCAAATCCATTCGACATTCCTCATTGTGTTTTACGTTTATAAACCTTCAAAACCGCATCTAACTTTTCAGTACGCAATTGCGTGGCATTCAGGAAAAACCGCCCGCCCTTGCTCTCGAGTCTGCGCTGAAACGAAATCAAACTCGCATCGTCTTTGGGATCGACATCGAATCCCGCATACTCGTACTTCTGATCAAAATCCGGAGCCTGCTCGCGGCTAAAGAAACGTTTCCATTCCTTGCTGTCAGTCACCATCCGGTAGGTCAGTGTTCGAGCGTAGGAGTGAACCGGGGTGTAAGCCGTCAATACCTCAAAGTCTCCGTAATGCGTGTGGAGACGTACGGCCGGGCTGGCCCATTGCGTGATTCCACATAGCATTTCTACATTGGCATACCATAGCCCGAATGCCTTCGTCAAAAACCCCAAGCCGTAAACTTGGCTCGTGGGACTAATGAGTGAGTTCATCGAACACAGATTATGAGCAATCCATTCCTTCTGAGCCATAGCGGGAATGATTATAAACAGCGAAATCGGCAGCCATTCGGTGTTATCGCGGGGCTGGAGGAGACTGACGATTTCCTCAGAGGCCATCGAGCGGTGCATGGCAAATCCAGCCACGAACCCCGGCATAATGGCGCAGTCATAAAACACCCAGCGCGGCATGGGCATATTCGTTGCCGCAAAGGCGCGCGACTCAAGGCGCATGATCATGTCGGCGAAATCGACTTCGTCCATGCACAGCGGGTTTTTAAACAGGGGCTCGTTACTGAACCAATCGATAGAAAAGCGCTTGCCCGGGTCGGTGATGCGGTTTTCGGGCCGCACGTATACGTAGGGTCTGAGTTTTTTGTCCGCCAGCCATTGGAGCCGAGGATTATTGAGGAGCTCAGAGGGCATGCTTTAAATTTTCCCTTAACGCCTCTGGTTTGTCCAACACCTGCACCAACTCATCTAGACGGTGGTAGATCATGCGGTTCTCAACCATGAGGTCCAGGGCTTGAAGTGTCGCGTCCCAATAGTTGAGGAAATTATAAAAAATCACCGGTTTCTCGAGTAGTCCCAGGCTTTTCAACGCCATCACTTCAAGGGCTTCATCAAGGGTGCCGAGTCCGCCGGGATAGACGACGAACGCGTCCGCCAATTTAAGCATAACCTCTTTACGCGAAGAGAGCGTTGGCACTTCATGACGCTCAGAGAGATTTTCCTGCACCACGTCCAGCATGAAATCCATAACGGGAACGATGCCTATCAGCCTTCCGTTCTTGCGCAAGACCCCACGCGCGAGGGCGCCCATGCAGCCTGTATTCGTGCCGCCATAGATGATTTGGTGCCCGTCTTCCGCCAGCAGTTCGCCAAGGTTCTCTGCTTCCGACAAAAACATCGGACTGACCCTGTCGCTCGCGCTGCAAAACACGGCTACTTTCATCAGCTGACGCTCTCTGGGCCGATCATTTTCTCGGGCCTGACGGCCGCATCGAACCTCGCCGCGTCGAGCAGACCGAGTTTGATGCACTCTTCTTTGAGCGTCGTGCCGTTATGCCAAGCCGCTTTCGCGATTTTGGCGGCATTGTCGTAGCCGATGATAGGGTTGAGCGCGGTCACGAGCATCAAGCTGTTTTCGAGATGTTTCTTGATCTGCGGAAGGTTGGCTTTCGTGCCTTCAACCATATGCTCGCGGAACGACTCGCACGCGTCGCTGATCAGTCGAATTGAGTTCAGCACATTGAACACGATCAGCGGCTTGAATACGTTGAGCTCGAAGTGACCGGTAGCGCCGCCGACAGCGACGGCCATATCGTTGCCGATGACTTGCGCGCAGACCATCGTCATCGCTTCTGATTGCGTCGGATTTACTTTGCCGGGCATGATCGAGCTTCCCGGCTCGTTGGCCGGTAAAATTAGCTCGCCGATTCCGCAGCGGGGACCGCTGCCGAGAAGGCGAAAGTCATTGGCGATTTTCATGAGGGAGCAAGCCAGCGTTTTCATCGTTCCGCTGAATTGCACAAGCGCATCGTGCGCGGCGAGCGCTTCAAATTTGTTGTCCGCAGTCACGAAGGCGAGTTTGGTTTCATCGGCGATCATCTGCGCCCCGGTGACGGCGAACTGTGGATGGGTGTTAAGGCCTGTGCCGACGGCGGTGCCGCCGAGCGCCAGCTGATACAAGTACGGGAGGCCAGCCTGCACGCGCTTCACTCCATGTTCAACTTGCGTGGCATATCCAGACATCTCTTGGCCGAGTGTAAGCGGGGTTGCGTCCATCAAGTGGGTGCGGCCGATCTTCACTATGCTGCTGAATTCTTTTTCCTTAGCTCTCAAGGCTTCGGCGAGGTGTTTGAGTTCCGGCAGGAGGCGATGATGAATTTGCTCGACCACCGCGATGTGCATGGCCGTCGGAAACGTGTCGTTGGAGCTCTGCGCCTTGTTCACGTCGTCGTTCGGATGAATGCCCTTTTCGCCGAGTTTGCCGCCCTTGAGCTGGATGGCACGATTAGCGATGACTTCGTTGGCATTCATGTTGGTCTGGGTACCGCTGCCCGTCTGCCACACCACGAGCGGGAATTCGGCGTCCCATTTGCCGTCGATCACTTCTTGCGCGGCTTGAATGATGAATTTGGCTTTGTCTTCCGGCAAGAGGCCGAGCTTTTGGTTGGCGCGGGCGGCGGATTTCTTGAGGATGCCGAGGGCGCGGATCATTTCACGTGGAAAGCGGTCTCCCCCGATTTTAAAGTTTTCGATCGAGCGTTGCGTTTGGGCACCCCATAATCTCTCGGCGGGGACGTGGATTTCTCCCATGCTGTCTTTTTCGATGCGCGTGCTCACTGGATCTCCCTTTTAAGTCCCAATAAAATAGCGGGTTTAGGCGGAGAAGGCATGCAAAAGTTGTCTGGCGCACTGCTTTCAGATACAAATGCGGGTCTATGAAACATTGGCTCATGAAGTCCGAACCCGACGTATTCTCGATCGACGAACTGGCGAAGCGCGGAACTTCGCTCTGGGATGGCGTACGCAACTACCAGGCTAGAAATTTCATGATGAAGGATATGCAAATCGGCGACGTGATTCTGTTCTATCACTCGAGCTGTGAGCCGCCCGGCTTGGCCGGCCTTGCCAAAGTTGTGGGTTTAGCCGAACCCGATCCCACTCAGTTTGAAAGGAAATCTGAATATTACGACCCGAAGGCGAGCAAAGAGAAACCCATCTGGTTTTGCATCAAGGCGGGCTTTGTCGAAAAGTTTCCACGCTTGATTCCGTTAGATGAAATTCGCAAAGAGAAGTCTCTAGCAAAAATGCTGCTGTTGAAACGCGGTCAGCGCTTGAGCATTCAGCCCGTGACCGAGAAGGAGTTTGCTCACCTATGCAAAATGGCGGGCAAATAGATTCTAGCGCGGGTCCTTTGATCCAATTAGCGCCAATGGAAGGCGTGCTGGATTGGACCCTCCGCGAACTGCTCGCTGAAATCGGCGGCCTTGATCGCATGGTTACGGAGTTTGTCCGCGTGACGGACAAGCTTCTTCCGGATCACGTCTTTTACAAATATTCACCGGAGCTGTCGAATGGCGGACGTACGCGCACCGGATGTCCGGTCTTCGTTCAACTGCTCGGCGGACAGCCGGAGCCTCTCGCCGAAAACGCTGCCCGAGTGGCGGAACTCGGCGCCGCGGGCGTCGATCTGAATTTCGGATGTCCGGCCAAAACCGTAAACCGGCATGATGGCGGTGCGACCCTTTTGAAGGAGCCCGAACGCCTGTTCCGGATTCTGACCGCCGTCCGCGCCGCGGTCCCCGCCCAGATCCCGGTCACCGCTAAGGTCCGCCTGGGCTTTGACCATAAGGAGTTCCACCGGGAGATCAGTGAGGCCTGTGAGCGCGGTGGCGCCGCTCAAATCATCGTCCACGCGCGGACGAAGAGCGAAATGTATACGCCGCCGGCGCATTGGCACTACATCAAGTCCATGCGCGAAGGCCGGACAATTCCATTCTTAGCCAATGGCGAGATTTGGTCGGTTGACGATTATTGGGCCTGCGTGGAGGCGTCCGGCGTATCGGACGTGGCGCTCGGACGTGGGCTTGTCCGCCGACCGACCTTGGCTCTGGAGATCCGGCAATCGGTTTTAGAGCGCCAGTCGGTATTGCAGCCGATCGTGCAACGCCAGTCGGGCGCCCGACTGGAGCCTATCTCATTTGAGCCGCTCCCCTTCCTCAAGCGCTTCTTCGAGGAAACCTTCAAGGCGCGCGGCGGACAATATACCGTCGCCCGGTCCAAGCAAATGTTGCGCTACTGGAGCCAAGGTGACAGCCGTGCTAAAATATGGTTTGATGCCGTGAAGACAATGGGCACGGCCGATGAGATCCGTGCCTACATTGAACAGGAGCACTTATGTCCGCATCCGTGCAAATTTACACCTGGTCCAACTGCCCTTACTGCGTCCTCGCCAAGAATCTGTTGAGCCAAAAGGGCGTTACCTTTCAAGAGATCAATCTCGACGGCAAAGACAAAGAACTCAATAACCTGCGCGAGCGAACAGGCATGCGCACGGTTCCGCAAATTTTTATCGATGACAAACTCGTCGGTGGATATCAGGATCTCGCGGCACTCGATGTGAAGGGCGAACTTGAGAAGATGATCGGGGTTTAGCGGCCTGCATCGCACACCTTGGCCCACCCGCTGCACGAGTGAGCGCCGAGGAGTACCTGATGCGAAAGACTCTACTCTTGTCAGTCATAACGGCCATTCTTGTCCCAGCCACGGCGCTCGCCATGCCCAATTGGGACGGCATTTACGTCTGCACCACGAATGGCAAAGACAAGAAATATATCGCTCTCAAGAACGCGGATGAGAAGTTGCACATTATCGGTTTTTCCACCGATCTCGAAAAACTCAACGACGGCCTCGACTGCGCTAACGATACGTATGCGCCGAACACAAACACCGTTATTTCCGGCATGGCAATCGAGAGCCACTGTGACGACAAATCGTTGAGCGAGTCCATCTCGTTTAGCTTAGGCAAAGTGACGATTTTACTGAAAGTCGCCATCACTCAGACGAGTCCGAATACCGTCGAACTGTCCATCAAACACTATCGCCAGACCGAAAGTTTAAAAGACAGCAAGGAATTTGTCTTCCACTGTGAGAAGTGAGGGCTTATTCCCTAAGATTAGTCCGCGCATACATCTTCTGTGGTCCCTCGAAGAACGTCAGCACCGTAGTCCGCAAATCCCCATAGCCCTTCGCGCGCGAGCACGCGGCCATGAGAGCGTGTCCGAATTCCAACCAACCGTTCGTCATCCGGAGATGGAACAGGAAGCGCTTGTAGCCGCCCTCAAAAGGAAAATACCGCTCGAGAATCTCAAGCATATGTAAGCTCGCACGTCCGAACTCCGCCCCCTCTTCATAGGGCGTCCGCGGCGCGGATCGTCCGCCGTTTGCCTCAGGGCGCCCGACTAAATCCGGCGGCGCCGGAAAGCCGAGCGTCTCTCCGATTTGCCACATCAGCCAAGGACGGGCGCTCAGCGCGCGTCCGACCATCACGGCATCACATCCGGTTTCCGACAGCATCGCGAAAACGTCGTCCGCACATTGGACATCGCCATTTCCGATCACCGGAATCCGGAGCGCCTCACGGACGGTCCGAATCTGGGACCAATCGGCCGCTCCCCGGCGCTTTTGTTCGCCGACTCTCGGATGCAGAGTGATCCAGGACGCGCCTGCGTCTTCTAACCCGCGTGTAAATTTCAGCAGAAACTCAGTGTCCTTTTGAATCCCGGCGCGGAGCTTGACCGAAACCGGGACATCCGAGTTTCGGACCGTCATGGCGACAACCTCGCGGGCGTAATCCGGATCGCCCATCAGCGCGACGCCGTAGTTGTGGCGCAAGGCCTTCCTCACCGGACAACCCATATTGATATCAATGCCGACCGCGCCCCAATCGACCAATTTGCGGACGGATTCGGCAATCGGACGTTCTTCATTGCCTAAAATTTGGGGCACGAGGAACGACTCGTCATCCGAACGATAGGTCTCGGGAGTGGTCGCAAAGTTCTCTTTGGGCAAACGCCAACTCGAAAGCATTTCGGTTGGCCATGGCGTGCAGGCGCCCTCCGGCAAATACCGGCGGACCATGAGGCGCGAAGCCACATGCGACAAGCCCACCATAGGCGCTAAACAGACTGGAAAATTGACCTTTCCATTCAGCAGCGGACGGTGAAGATAGTTGGCACTTGACGTCATTCCTTAAGGACTTAGCCTAAACTTGAGAAAAGTGCCACGACTGGCTATTCTAAGCCCGTGAATAATCCGCGCATTGGAATTTTGGGAGGCGGCCAATTGGCCCGTATGCTCGCTCTGAGCGCCCATCCCCTCGGCTATGACGTCAAGGTGCTCACCGCGCATGTGAGGGACTCCGCGGCCCAAGTCTGCGGCCAGGTGGAGCTGGGATCCTTGACCGACGAGGGTGCGCTCCGCCGGTTTGCCAGCGCGGTCGACGTTTTGACCTTTGAAAGTGAATTTGTCGACACGGATTTACTCAAGCGTTGCCTGCCCGATTCCGTGCACGTATTTCCGTCACTCGATGTGATTGCGGCCATTCAAGACCGGCTGACGCAAAAGCAACTGCTCGACAAACATAAGATCCCAACCAGTCCCTGGCTACCTGTTGAATCAGCCGAAGATTTGAAAAAAGCCGCGGCGAAATTCCCCAAGGGCTTTGTACTGAAGCAGCGCCGCTTCGGTTATGACGGTTACGGAACTTTCGTGTATCGCGATACCGAGTCGCTCGATTTCGCCCCGCTCGAAAAAACGAAGTTTGGTTTTATCGCCGAGAGTTTTATCGACTTTAAGCGCGAGCTCGCGATGTCATTCGTGCGGTCGAGCAAAGAATTTTTGGCGCTCCCGCTCGTCGAGAGCGTTCAGCAGGATTCGCGCTGCTTTTCGGTCGTGGGTCCGATCAAGAGTTCTCACGCCAAAAAAATGACTGCGGCCTTCAAGAAATTGATGAATCAAATCGGGTACGAGGGCATTCTCGCGGCCGAATTTTTCGACACGGGCAAGGGCCTCATCGTCAACGAACTCGCTCCGCGCGTGCACAATTCCGCGCACTACTCTCAGAACGGCCTTACCTGCTCGCAATTCGAATATCACTGGCGCGCCGGACTCGGTCTCGGATTGCCGAAAGTGGAACTCGTGCGGCCCGGATTCGCGATGGTCAACCTTCTCGGCGAAGGCCACACCGGAATTAAACTTTCGCGCTCAAATCAAGGTCATCTGCATTGGTACGGAAAACCTGAAAATCGCAAGGGCCGCAAACTCGGGCACATCAATGTGCTCGACAAAAACGGTCCCGCGGCGCTCCGCCGCGCCCTCAAATGGAGAAAGGAATTCAACTTGTGAGCAGCAAAGTCGCCATCATCATGGGCAGCCAATCCGACGCCAAAATCATGAGAGACGCCGCCAAGGTTCTCAAAGAATTCAATATCAAATATGAAACCAAAGTCGTCTCCGCGCACCGCACGCCTGAGATGATGCAAGAATACACCAAAGCCGCCGAACGACGCGGGATCAAAGTGATTATCGCCGGCGCCGGCGGCGCGGCCCATCTTCCCGGAATGGTCGCCTCGCTGACGGTGCTTCCCGTGATCGGCGTCCCCATCGCGCTCTCGAGCCTCAAAGGCCTCGATAGTTTGCTGAGCATTGCGCAGATGCCGAAGGGTGTTCCCGTCGCCAGCATGGCCATCGACAATGCCCACAATGCCGGACTTTTGGCTGTGCGGATCCTAGCCGTCGAGAGTCCCAAACTGAATCACGCGCTTCATCGCCACCGCAAAAAAATGAAGGCCAAGGTGTCGAAATCGCAGGGCACAGTGAAACGGCTTTTGCGCTGATTAAGACTCGTTAAAATCGCCTAACTTTCCGATGAGACAGGATCACAGGAGTGGTCCATGTCGGATGTTGAAATGCCCAGCGAAGTGAAAGACACGATCGTCATCGCGGAAGACTCTCCACCGAACCGGAAGATTCTCGCCCACCTCCTGCAAAAGCTCGGCTTCAATGTCGTCGCTTGCGAACACGGCGGCGATGCCTGGACGGCGCTTAACGACCCGAAACACGGGCACGTGATTTGTGTGATATCCGATATCATGATGCCGACAATGGATGGCCTCGAACTCCTCCGCAAAATCCGCGGCCAGGAGAACCTCGCGGCAACGCCGGTCATTCTGGTTACGGCAATGTCGGAAAAAGACTACATCGCCCAAGCCAAAGAACTTAAAGTGAGCGGCTACATCCTGAAGCCGGTCACCTTTCAGCGCGTAACTAGCAAATTGCAAGAGATCTTTCCCAAGCGCGTGTTTCCAAAGATCGCAGCTTAAGGACGTTTGAATGGCGGCGGCACCGCAACTGACACAAGAAACAATCATCGCGCGGCTTGACGAATTGCCGACGCTGCCCACGATTGTCTATGAGCTGAGCCAAATTATTAACGACCCCATGTCCTCTACTTCGGATGTCGAAGAGATCATGGCGAATGATTTAAGTTTGACGACAAAGGTTTTGAAGCTCGTCAACTCCGCCTACTATGCGATTCCCGGCGGCGTGAGTTCGCTCTCGCGCGCGATTGCTTACATCGGCTTTGATACCATCAATCAACTTGTGCTCTCGGCGTCGATTCTCAAAGCGCTCGAGACCAAGGGGCCGCAGCGATTTGACATGAACGGCTTTTGGACGCACTCGATTGGCGTGGGCATCGCCTGCGAAACGATCGCGAAATATGTCAAGCATCCTCTGCCCGCAGATCTGTTCACCGCCGGACTGGTGCACGACATGGGTAAAGTGGCTCTCTACTCGCTTGAGCAGGAATCAATGCTCAAGATCGCGGAGCATGCCAAAAACGCCGGCGTGTCGTACCTCGAAGCCGAGACCGAACTCAATATTCCCAATCATACGATTATCGGCCAAGCGCTGTCGAAAAAATGGCAAC